>Ga0209018_1001148_pt1 | contig 22283 bp, 21 predicted proteins | sample YNPBryBLVA2012_FD_185814 | JGI IMG/M metagenome (GOLD analysis project Ga0209018, IMG submission 185814) | Anoxygenic and chlorotrophic microbial mat microbial communities from Yellowstone National Park, USA - YNP Bryant BLVA 2012 (SPAdes)... ...
CTGGTTCGAGGGCGCCGTCTGGGTGCCGAGAGCCTGGCGGAGGAAGTGCAGCACGAGGCTGATGCGGAGGAACGGCGTCAGGGAGACCAGCACGGCGGGGAGCACCGTCAGGCCGGTGAGCAGGATCACCACCTGGAGCGGCAGGCCGAAGGCGCCGGCCGCCGCCGTTGCGTTGCCGCCGGCTGCGCCCGTTTGCGGAGCGGCCGCCTGCGCCGCCAGGCAGAGGACGAACGGCAGAAGCCTCATCGCAGGTCTCCTCCTTTCACCGCAGAACCGGCCTCGGCCAGCGCATCCTGAAACGCCGGGCTCTTGCCGAGCAGCGCGCCGCCGGGGAACGTGACCACCACCAGCGTCTCTCCCGAGAGGCGGACCACATGGAGGCTGTGCTGGCCCGTGAGGGGGAGCCGCTGGACGAGCTCGGCCGGGCCCTGTCCGCGCGGCCGCAGCCACGAGGCCGTCAGGCGGCCGCGTGCGGCCAGCCAGGCGGAGGCGGCCACGAGTGCGAGCAGCGCCACGGCGGCGAGGGCTTGCAGGGATTCCATGTCAGTGTTCCTCCCGGAAGTCGGTGACCCGGATGCCGATCATGTCTTCGATCACGACAACCTCGCCGGAGCCGATCAGCGCGCCACTGGCCAGAATGTCGATGTTTTCTCCGGCCGAGCGGTTGAGCCGGATCACATGGCCGCATTCGAGAGCGAGGAGTTCCCTTACGCTCATAACCCTTTCGTCGAGCCGCACCTCGAATTCGATCCTGACGTCGGCCAGCGGCGCGATGACTTCCTGGATTCTCACGCGTCTCCCCCTGCCGGCTCACCGCTTCAGGTTGATGGTCTCCTGGCTGATCTCGTCGACGGCGGTGACGACGCGGGCATTGGCCTGATAGCCGCGCTGGAGCACGATCAGATTGGTGAACTCCCGGGCGATGTCCACGGTGGAGAACTCCACGGCGCCGCCAATGATCTGGCCGCGCCCGCCCGTGCCGGGCAGGCCGATGGCCGGCAGGGCCGACCTTGCGCTCAACTGGAAGTTGCTGTTGCCGACCGCAATCATCGACTCGGGGTTGCGGATGGAGGCCATGGCAAGCTGGCCCACGGCGACCTGCTCGCCGTTGGAGTACTGCGCCAGCACTCGGCCGCCGTCTCCGATGCCGACCCGGATCAGTTGCGCCGCCGGATGGCCGTCCTGCGCGTTGGCGGCCACGGCGGAGGGCTGCGAGAACTGGGTGAGGCGCGGCGTGCTGCCGTTGTAAAGCTGCCAGGTGATATCGAGGTCGGCCGCCCCGTTGGCCAGGTCCGTGACCGTCAACTGCGGCATCTGATCTGTGGCCGCCGGAGAGGTCAGCCGGCCCTGCGCGTCAAACTGCAACGTGCCGGTGACGGGAGTGAAAGGGGGGCTGGCAAGATCGCTGTCGGGGAAGATCAGCGCATAGCTCCACTCGCCCGGATTGGCGGTCTTCTCGAACCGGACCGAGATGGTATGGGCGCCTCCAAGAGAGTCGAAGACCTCAATGGAGGTCGAAAACATGGTGGGCGGAGGACCGGCTGTGGCGGAGGCGTCCAGGTTCAAATCAAAGGAGACGTTGACCGTGGGAACGGGAGCACGGAGGCTGCCCACGGGCACGATGACATCGGTCACGGGTTGTGTGGTGTCCAGGACGCCGTTGGTTTCGTTCCAGCCTTGCAGGCGGAAGCCGGTGGCCGTGACGAGCTGGCCCTGCTTGTTGACCTGGAGGTTCCCGCCCCGCGTGTAAAGCACCGCACTGGTGACCGGATCCTTCACCACCAGGAAACCGTCGCCCTGGATGGCGACGTCCAGCGGGCCGGAGCTGGCCTGGATGGCGCCTTGGGAAAACTGGCGGAGCGTGACCGGGCGGGCCACCCCGAAGCCGACCTGCGTTTCGCCGAGGCCGGCGCCCAGCGACTGCGTGACGAGGTCGCTGAAGACGACCACGCTGGCCTTGTAGCCGGGCGTGTTCAGGTTGGCCAGATTGTTTCCGACGACGTCGACTGCCGTTGTGTGCGCTCCCAGCGCGCTGAGAGCGGTGGAAAAGGAAGTGAACATGACGTGTCCTCCTAACGCAGGTTGCTTTCTTCTGCCGCTGCGGACCCTGTTTGTGGCTGCGCCGCCGACAACGATTCGCGGATCTGTTCCAGGTCCTTGCGCATCCCCAGCGTGAGCTCCAGTTGCGTGAACTGTGCCAGTTGCGCGACAAACTCGGTTCCCTCGGCCGGCTGGAGTGGGTTCTGGTGCCGGATCTGGGCCACCAGCAGTTGCAGGAACACTTCCTTGTTGGCCAGGCGATCCAGGGAACCGGCCGGCCCGGTTCCGGCCGCCTGGCCCGAACCTGCGTCCGCCGCCTGAGCGGCGGATGCGCCGGCGCCGCCGGTGAGTGTGAGATTCATGATTGCCTCCACGCGCCCAGCCTGCGCAGGGCGCTCAAGTCGATCCATTCCTCCCGCGCGCTCTCCTGACGGTTGCGTCCGGAAGCGTGATCCCGGCCCGGGTGGCTCCCCGGGGAAGGCTCCCCGGAGGGTTCCAGGTTCAACCGGGCCGCACTGGCGGCCGGTTCGTCCGCCGCCCCCGGTTGCCGCGCCGGACTCCATCCCGCCGGGCGAGAAGGCACGGAAGGCGCAGCCTCTGTGTGCCATCCGGCGTGTTCGAGGGCCCGTTCCAGCCGGGGCCAACCCGAACGGAGAACCTCCGCGATCCGCTGCTCGCTGGCAGTCATCCTCATCCGCACAGAGCCCGCCGCATCCCAGAGCCGGATTCGCACTCTCTCGCCCCGTTCACCCTCGACCTGGACATCGAGCTGATTGCCGCTGCGGGGCAATTCAGGCCGCCCTTCGGGCGGGGCGGCGGCAGAGTGGGATTCCGCTGCCGGCTCCTGCCGCGGTCCAGGCTGGATATTCGCGGTTGCCGGTCCGGCGGCAATGGTCGGGCGCTGCAAAGCCGCGTCGGCGGCGGCAAGGCCGGCACCGGCCAGCTTCGACGCCGGCGCCGGCTGGAACGCGGATTCGGCGGCGGAGTGGCTGCGTTCTCTCCCGGCCTCCGCATGAAGCAATGTCGGTTCGCTGCGGTGTTTCGCTTGCTCCGGCCATGCCTGCCGCATGCGGCGCGCCGCCTCGCCGGGCAACAATTCCGCCCCCGCTTCCGGCTCCGGGAAACGACCCACGGCGAAGGCTTCCCGACGCTCCGGTGCCGCTCCTGCGCCGGGTCTGGAGCCGCGGGCCGCCAAGGGGCCGGCCGTCGGTTCGCCAGTGCGCCCGCGGCCGCCGCCGTCATGGTCGGCATCTTGGCTGGCCTCCTTGTGCTCTGCTCCTCGAGCGCCGGTCTGCACCAGGTCCGCCACGGGGCTGGCTTCGGCGCGTCGTTTCAACAGGACTTCGGCGACAGGGTGTTCGGCCAACGGGCCGCGGGCGGCAGACTCGGGGCTCCGGGGCGCAGCGGCCGGCTTCCCGTCCGGTTCTGGCGCAGCCTCAGGGGCCGGGATTGCCGCCCAATCCACGGGGGCTGCCGCGAGATGCACCGGCTTCAAGCCGCCGGTTCCGGCTGCCTTCCCATCTGCCGGGTCTTGCGCCTCCACCGCGGGCGCGGCCGTTTCCGCGGCAGCCGTCCACGAAGAGGATTCCACCGTTCGAACCATAGCGCCGTCGTCTGGCGCCGCGGGAGGAGCAGGCAAGAGGAATGGCGGGGGAGGCGGCTGCGGCGGAGTTTGCGGCGCTGGGAAGCACCAGCAGCAGGCCGGATCGGAAGGTCCTTTCTCTTCTTCTGTGTCGGCTTCCAGGTCCGGCCCCAAACCTGTTTCCGCTCCGCAAGCGCCCTGTTCCATTTGCACTCGCTGCCAAACGGCGAACCAGACGCCCTTCTCCCCGATTGCCGGGGCGGGGCTGGCCTGAGTTTCGAGGGCGGCCCCTTGGAGCTCCGCGCCACACGGGAGAACGGAATCCATCGGGACCGGCAGTGCCGTTTGCGTCACGCCGGATTCATGAGCAGGAGGCGTGCCAATCCGGCAGGCGCTGATTTTTCAAAGGGCTGGCTGCAGTGCGGTGTTCCGCCCCCGCCGGCGAGTGCTGAAATGGAACACGGCGGCGGCGCGCTGGTGTTTCAAAGCGGGAGTACGGCCGAGGGAGGGATTCGGCAAATGCAAGAAATTACAGGTTGGCACGCGGGTTGCTCAGGCAATTTACGCCATGGATCCATTGACCTCGACAGCGGCGGCGGGGATGCGGGCCAGACTGGAGGCTCTCGACCTGGCGGCCAACAACATTGCCAATGCCGCCACGGCCGGATTCAAGGGCGACTGGGAGGCGTATGCGGTCTATCTCGGGCAGGAAAGCCACGAGGCGGCGCTCGCGGGAACGGGCGTGGAACAAACACGTGCGCCGGTTCTCGAACGCCACAAAACGGACACGCGCCAGGGTGTGCTGGTAGAGACGGCCAATCCGTCCGACTTGGCGCTTTCCGGAAGCGGCTACTTTCTGGTGGAAGGCACCGGCGGATACCTGATCACGCGCGCGGGGCGGCTCCGGGTGGCGCCGGACGGACGGCTGCTGACTCCCGAAGGCTATGAGTTCGTGACAGTGGAGCCGCGCCGGGTGCGAGCCGATCCCTCGCAGCCGCTCGCAGTGGACAAGGACGGCACGGTGAGCCAGGACGGGGCGCCGCTGGGACGATTGCGGTTGGTGGAAGCGGATCTGGATCAGACGGCAAGAAGGGAGGGGGTCTACTTCCTCTTGGACAAGGCGTCGCTGCCCGGATTGAAGCCCGCCGGCGCGGAGGTGCATCAGGCCAGGATTGAGGCCTCCAACGTCTCCGCGGCCGAGACCGGCGTCAGGCTGATCCAGATTCTGCGCCAGTTCGAGGCCCTGCAACGGGCCATCCAGCTCGGCGGCGAGATGGGACGCAGGGCCGTGGAAGAAGTCGCCAAGGTGAATCCCTGACACAGGAGCAGAACCATGATTCGGGCCTTATACAGCGCAGCCAGCGGCATGGACGCGCAGCAAACCAACGTGGACAATATCGCCCACAACCTGGCCAACGCGGGCACGGTGGGTTTCAAAGCGCGGCGTGCGCAATTCCAGGACCTGCTCTATCAGACGATCCTGCAGCCGGGCGCCGCCGCCGGCGCCCAGACCGTGGTTCCAAGTGGATTGCAGCTGGGCCTGGGCACGCGAGTCGTTTCCAACAGCATCTCTTTTGCCCAGGGGAGCTTCTCGGCAACGGGCAACCCGTTGGACCTGGTGATTGAAGGCCGCGGCTTCTTCCAGGTGCGGCGTCCCACCGGCGAGATCGCCTACACGCGCGCCGGGCAGTTTCATCTGGACCGGGACGGCAACCTGGTGACGGCGCTCGGCGATCCGCTCGAGCCGCAGATCACGGTGCCGCCAGAGGCCCAGAGCATCACCATCGGCGCCGACGGCACGGTCAGCTATACGTTGCCCGGACAAGCCGCCGCCCAGCTTGCCGGTCAGATTCAGCTGGCGAATTTCGCAAATCCGGCGGGTCTGAACAGCATCGGGCGCAACCTGTACCTGCCCACCGATGCGAGCGGCGAGCCCACCGTGGGCAATCCAGGCGGGCAGGAGGGCCTGGGCACATTGCTGCAGGGATATGTCGAGCAGTCCAATGTCAGCGTGGTGGAAGAGTTTGTCAACCTCATCGTCAGCCAGCGCGCCTATGAAGCCAACAGCAAGGTGGTCCGGGCGGCCGACGAAATGTACCAGCAGGTCAACACCATGACGCGTTGAGGCGGCAGGCCGTGTGGATCTCCTTTCTCCTGTTTTTGCAAGGCGGCTGCATTCCGGTGGCCGGCGACCGGATCCTGGCGGCGGACCTGGCGCCGTTCGCCGAGCCGTTCCGGCGCCTGGATGGCAACGCCGTTATCGCCTACGCCCCGTTGCCGGGCCTCGAGAGGCGGTTGACCCGGCGAGAAATGCGGGCCGCCGCCGGCGCCGGCTCCGAGGACGACTTGCCGGATTCGCTGTGCGTAATCCGGGCCGCCGGGCCGCTGGAGCCGGACGGGATTGCCGCAGCGATGCGGGTCTCGCTGCCAGACGACGCCAGCCTGGAGATCCTGCGCGCACCGGCGTGGCCGGTGCCGGCGGGCAGGCTGGAATTCCCGCTTTCCGGGCTCCGGAGGACGGCTGTGCCGGGCCGGTACCGGTGGAAAGGAAGGCTGGTTCCTTACGGCGGCGGCCCGTCGGTTCCGGTGGCGGTCGAGATCCGGCTGCGGTTGCGGAGACTGGTGCTGGTCACGCGCGAGAGGGTGGAGGCCGGCGCCGAACTGACAGAAAAAGCTCTGGCTCTGGAAGAGCGCGACGTGGAACTTCCGGCCCCGCCCGCGGCGCTGGATCCGGCCTCGTTCGCCGGATGGCGCGCGCGACGATCGATCGAAGCGGGCCAGCCGGTTTCGGGCCGCGACCTGATCCCGCCCGCGGCGGCCCGCGCGGGTCAGACCGTCACGCTGATCGGAGAAGGAGAGAGCGCCAGGGTCGCGGTCGAGGCCCGGGCATTGACAGCTGGCAGAGTGGGCGACCGTGTGCTGGTTCAAAGCGGTTGGAACGGAAGGCGGATCGAGGCCCGGCTCGTGGGGCCCGGCCGTGCTGTGGCAGAAAGGATCGTGAAGTGATGGATCACTCTCCCGGTGGTTGGGCGGCGAGACTCTGCGGAAGGGCGAAGACGTGGCTTGTTTGCCTGGCGGTGCTCTCACACCGGGCCAGCTTGTTTCCCGGTCTCGTGATTGTGGTTATGGTCCTGTCCGGCGGCGCTGCAGCCGGGGGAGAGGAACGGAAAGGGAAGCCGGCGAGAGAGTCGGCGCTGGACCGGCTGATCGCAGATCTGGAGCGCAACGGACCGGGGGCGCGGGCGGCCTCTGCCGGGAGTCTGTACGGCCCCGACGGGCGGCTGGCCGACCTCGCGCGCGATCCCCGCGCGGTGCGGCTGCACGATCTGGTCACCATCGTCGTATCCGACCGTGCCAGCGCTGTGTCGCGGGGCGCGACCAAGTCGGCCCGGAAGTCGCAGGCGAGCGGCGGCATCGCATCTCTTGCCGGACCGGTGCGAGCCGCCGGTCCGTTGGCGCAGATGGCCAATCTCGGGGGCAGCACGCAACTCGACGGGCAGGGGGAGACGTCACGCGAATCCGTGTTGGAGACGACAGTCTCGGCGCGCGTGACTCATGTTTTGCCGAACGGGAATCTGATTGTGGAGGGCTGCAAGGACGTCTGGATCAACTCCGAGCGGCAGCGGGTGACGGTGCGGGGGCTGCTGCGGTGGAATGATCTGACGCCTGGCAACCGGGTCTCCAGCGAGCGGCTCGCCGATCTCGAGGTCCGCGTCGAGGGCAAAGGCGTGGTCCAGGACGCGTTACGGCGGCCGAACTTCCTCTACAGGCTGCTGGTGGGGCTGCTTCCCTTCTAGGACGGAATTGGCACAGAGGAGGTCAGGATGCATTCACGCAAGAGGCTGGTTGGGGCGGCGCACTGGCGAGCGCGCGGCCTGACGGCCGCCGTCGGGGCCGGGGCGGGCGAAGAATTGGGCCAGAAATGCGCCCGCGGCGGCGCCTCTCTTTCCGGACCGGCGAGGCCGGGCGAGCGGTGGCTTGCACGGGTAAACTGGCCGAGTGCCGGCCCGGCGGCGCTGACCTTCCCTCTTATTCTGCTGTTGCTGGCTGCGACGCCCGTGCAGGCACGAGTGCGGGTCAAGGAGATTGCCTCGCTCGAAGGGGTGCGGGACAACCAGCTGATTGGATACGGGCTGGTTGTGGGGCTGAACGGCACCGGCGACAAGCGGCAGACTTTCTTCTCGGCGCAAACGCTGGCGAATCTTCTCGAGCGGATGGGCGTTCAGGTGCCCCCGGCGGCGATGCTGGTGAGGAACACGGCGGCGGTGATGGTGACAGCCAGCCTGCCGCCGTTTGCCCAGCCGGGAACGAAGCTGGACGTGCATGTGGCCGCCATCGGCGACGCGACGAATTTGCAGGGCGGCCTGCTGTTGCTGACACCGCTCAAGGCGGCCAATGGCGAGGTCTTTGCGGTGGCCCAGGGAGCCGTGCTGACGGCGGGCTTTGTGGCGCGCGGGGGCGGGGGCAACTCGACGACCCTGAACCACCCCACCGCAGGCAGGGTTCCAGCGGGAGCGATTGTGGAGCGGACGCCTCCGACTGCTGTGCCCCGGGACCGCGTCCGGTTGCAACTGAGACAGGGGGACTTTACGACGGCGGCGCGGGTGGCCGAAGCGGTGAACCGCCGGTTCCCCGGAGCCGCCCGCTGCGAGAACGCCGCTCTGGTGGATGTGGCAGTGCCCGCCGAATATGCCGGCCGTGCGATCGAGTTCGTGGCCGAGATCGAGGGACTCACGCTCGAAGCCGATCATGTGAGGAAGATCGTCGTCAACGAGAGAACCGGCACGATTGCGGCCGGGCGCGACATCCTCATCCGCCCGGTGGCGATTCTGCACGGCGCGCTGAGCATCGAGATCCGCACTGCGTTCGAAGTCAGCCAGCCGGCGCCACTCTCCACGGGGCAGACCACTGTGACACCGGATGTGCAAGTGGGGGTGCGCGAGGAGCGGGCGAAGAACGTGCAGTTGCAGCCCGGCGCGACGGTCGAGGATCTGGCGCGCGCCCTGACGGCGATTGGAGCGACAGCGCGCGACATCATCGCCATCCTGCAAAACCTGAAGGCGGCGGGGGCTGTGGATGCGGAGATAGAGGTAATCTGAGATGCGGATCTGCGAGGACTCTGCTGCCGTGCGCGCCCCTGACAGACGCCCTGATGGAGGCTTCTGATGACCGGGATTCGCCCACCCGTCCTTTCGGGCCTGCCATTGGACTGGAGCGCCGTCCCAATGTCCGGGGCTGCCAGCAACAGTCCCGAAGCGACCCGCGCTGCCGCCGAGCAGTTCGAGGCTTTGCTGATCGGCCAGATGCTGCGCTCGATGCGGGAGGCGGGCGGCGGGGGCTGGCTCGGCGGGAGCGAGCAGGACGCGGCGTTCAGACTGATGGAGATGGCCGAGCAGTGCCTGGCGTCGGCCCTGGCCGCGCAGGGAGGGCTGGGGCTTGGACGGCTGGCCGAGGAGGCGCTGTCGAAGCAATTGCAGCACACCCGCGCACCCGGACAAGAGGAGGGCCGGTCCCCGGATCGTGTTCCAGGTGGTTCCTGATGAAACGCCAGTTCGACAGCCATCCGACGCCTTCTCCGTCGCATTCGGCCCGCAGAGGCTCCGGTTGCGGTTTCTCCTCGGTGGGGTGTCGGATCATATGCAGAAGTTTCAGCAAAAACAGAAATGGGTCATCATGATGTTCCAAAACCTTTCTTGATTCCCGCAGAAACCAGTCTCACTCCTTCGTGGCGTCGTGCTCCGGTACGAACATTGCTCACCCGCGAGGCCAGAATCGGACTCTTCCGCCAGAGCGTCCCCCATGTGTAGATCGCGCGCCAGCTCGAGGTCGCCCGCCAGGCGGTGAGCCGCTGGGTATGACTGTACCGCGTGGTCGGCTGAGCCGCCCTGCACAAGCTCGACGCAGCCCGGCTTGAACAACCCAAGGTCGTGCTGGTCGATGGGCCGGAGCCGTTCGGCTACCCGACGCCGCTCATGGACCTGTCCCCGTGTGGCTGACGTGATCGAGTCCGAGTCCGGCATTCGGAATCCCCCTGGCTATGTCTGGAAGCTGCTGCGTGCGATGGGCTTCAGCTGCCAACGTCCCGTGGCTCGTGCCGCAGACCGCGACGAGAACGCCATCGCAGAGTGGAAGTGTACCGCTCTCGATTTCTTGGACAGTTTTCTGAACTATCGTCATGCGGCAGGTTCGAGGGCAAGCAGGGCTTGGTGAGCCTGCTGCGGGAACCGGAAGTGGAGCCTCTCGATCAGCTGTAGCGCTGGCGGAATTGCCTGAGTGCGTCGCCGAGTTCCTCCAAGGTTTCGAAGGGCCGCAGCCAGAGCAGCTGCTCCTTGAGGGTGCGGAAGAAGCGTTCGATACACCCGTTGCCCTCCGGCTGGCGCACGAAAGCCGGCGAGGACTCCATTCCGAGAAAACGGATCTCTCGCTGAAAGTCGTCGCTCATCATGCATGAGGGAGCCGTGGTCATGCCGCAGGATCACGCCGCAAGCGATGCCTTCCCGGAAGCCCCCAAACTGTTCTCTGACGGCCTGACGCACTGGCTCCAAGGCTTCAAACCGTGTGTCTCGCTCTGCGACATGGACGCCCAGACAGTAGGCCGAGCAAGGGCCGGTCATGGCGGAGATGGCAACCTGCCCATCGCGCAAGGTGAAGCCGGCGGCGGCGTCGATGCCCCACATATCGCTTGGGACGCTCGGCCGGGATGGTTCCCTCGTGCCGCTTGGGCTCGGCCGGCTGCGGCTGCCGCTGCGGCGCCAGCAGGTTGTTTTCCCGCATCAGCCGCAGCTCGCGCGGCTTCGACGCGCACCTCGCGCACACGCAGCCGTTTCGGACGCGGAGGGGCGCGAGGCGCGCTGCGGGCAAGGACAGTCTCACCGGGCGGCAGCGGCGCGAGCCTGCCGTGAATCGGTCGGCGGATCCGCAACAGCAGCGGGGATCAGCCTGCACTCAGGTTGGCAAAAGGCGCAAGCCTGATCTTGTACGGCGTCTGAGGCTGCGTCTCCGCGGCCGGGAGGGCGAAGTACGGGCGGCGCAAGGGCTGAGATGGACGTGGGATGAGGCTCAGTTGCCGCGGCCGCCGGAGCCGCCACGGACGCCGCCGGCGCCGCCCACGCTGCCCCCGGCAGCGCCGCCGCCACGGCTTCCCGCGCTGCCTGCGCCGGGCGCGGGGGCCGAAGGCGCTGCAACCGAAACCGGCGCGCTGGGCGTGTAGCCCCTGCCTTCTGCGCTGCGCGGGGGCAGGGAACCGGCGTAGCCGGGGCCGGCGGAGCGGCCCCCGTCGAATCCCCCGTTCCAGGCCGGGGCTCGCCGCTGCGGATAGTAGAAGTCATACACCGTGTAAGGCGTGTAGTAGAAGTACCCAAACGGGCTGCGTACGGTGTCTGCCCAAGGGACGTAGGTTGCAAAGCCGAACCACGGGTTCCAGAGCCAGGTGCCTCCGCTGAAGGCGCTCGCACCATACAGGGAGCCCGCCTGCCGCGCGGCGGAGACATTGGCCATGGCGATATAGCCCGAGCGGCGCTTCGACCAGCGGTAAAGCGCATCAGTCTCCCGTTCGCTGTTGAACCGCCCCGCGGCCCACTGCTCGCCTTCCAGCCGCAGTTCGCGGCCCGACTTCAGCGTCTGCGTGCGCCCCGCCGCCGTCACTTCCGCCTGCCCGCTGAAGACCCGGATCCGCGGCGGCACAGCGTCAAACCGGTACAAGCCCGCTTTTTCCAGCTCTGTTTCCGCTCCTTGCAGGAGCACGATCACCGAATTGTCCCGCAGGAGTTCCGCCACGTCGATCAACGCTGTGCCTTCCACGATTTCCAGCTTCACCGAGGACAGGCGGTTCGAGTGCATCCGAACGGCGCTCGATTCGCCGATGCGCAGGAACGCGCCCGGCGTCAACAGCAGTTCCGCTCGCCCTTCGCCGGTGCGCAGCGTCTGGCCTTCCTTCATCGATATCAGCTCGGAAGGCTCTGGCTCGACCCGCTGCGGCGCGGCGCCACGGTCGTCCATCAGAAAGACGTCCCCTTCGGCCACATTGATCATCCCGGCGCGCGCGGAGATCGCCTGCTGGGCGCTGGCGGCGCCGGCGGCGAACAGGAGCAGCCCGGCGGCAACGGCGAATCGGAAAAGATGGCTGGAGTTCATGGCAATCTTCTTTCTCGAAGCAGTCGAACCGCTCGGTTGGACGCCGGCGGCGCGTACGGGGTTGCAACGGATCCTCATGCCCGGCACGGCGGCGCGCCAATGTCAGGCGATCTTCTGGAACGTGTCGATCCGCGGCTCGCCCTCGGCCAGCTCCGGCAGCAGGGCGGAGAGCCGCTCCAGGTGGGGCGTGGCGAGATGCCTGTCGAGCGCGGCGCGGGAGACCCAGTTCTCGAAAAACAGAAAATGCCCGGGCTTCTCGGTGGACTCGTGCAGGTCGTACTGAAGGCAGCCTTCCTCGGCGCGGGTGGGTTCGATCAGGCTCAGCAAGGCCTCGCGCAGGCGCTGCTCGCAACCCGGCTTGGCGACGATTTCGGCCACTACGGTTAGCATGGTTCACTCCGGCGAGATTTGCGGCGCATCCGCGGCCTCTCCCGCCCGGCTGGCGCCGGCTGCCTTCATGGTACGTCACCGGGTGTGGCCCCAGGGCGGGCGGCTCGCTTCAGCGCCTCCGGTAAATGCGGAAGCCGCGCGTCTCGGCGACGAGTTCATAGCGGGCGAGCCACTCGCGCAGATCGTCGAACCGGGTGATGGCGAGCTCGGGGTTGTAAGGGCCCAGACCGTCGGCGATGAAAACGGGCGCGGTGCGAATCAGCTCCTGGCGGTGTCGGCGCGCGAGATCCGGAAACGCCGGCCGGGAGCTGGACAGGTGCCGGTCGGCGATGACCCCGGTGAGCGGCTGCGAGTCGAGGAACCGCGTGGTGCCGCGCAGACCGGCCAGAACGTTCAGTTCCGGGCGGTAGCCCCAGACGAAAAGCGTGTCGCCGGGGGCGGCGCGGGTGCGGATGGCAGCAGCGGCTTCCCGGCATTCGGCAAACATGGCGAGATCGCGCAGGGCTGCGGGGTCCTGGCGGAGAATGCCGATGTGCCGCCCGCCGAACCGCACCGCCGGGACGGCCAGCAGCGCCAGGATCGCCGCCGCCACCAGGCGGCTGCGGACGAGGCTCCATCCGCGAGCCGCAGCCACCGACACCGGGGCCAGCAGCGCGAAGTAGTAGCGGGGGAAGAAGCGGGCCCCGATGGCGACTGCCGCCAGCCCGAGGGCGGTCCAGGCGGCCAGGCGGGCCCGGTGCGGCTGCCTGCGCACGAAGTAGAGGGCGGCGGTGGCAATCAAAGCCAAGTGGAAGCCTGACCAGTTCAGCGTACGCATCACGCCCTCCCGGAGCGGATCGGAGAAGAGCGCCTCGCGCGAGTAGGCCGCGCCCCATTGCCAAACCGGCTCCTCCCACCCGGCGGCGAGAAGCCACGATGCTGCGGCGCCGGCGGCCCAGGCGCCGAGGACACGCCACCATTGCCGCGGAAGCCAGAGCAGCGTCAGAGGCAACAGCAGCAGGGCCTTGGCGTTGGCCAGCAGTCCCGCGGCGGCGCTGAGCCCGGCCACTGCCGGGCGGCCTGCAGCCAGCGCCCACACGGTGGCGGAAGCGAAGGGCAGCAGGAGCAGGTCAGGGGCGAGCGGAATGACGGCGAAGGGGTGATCGAACGAAAGAAAGAAGGCCAGCGCGGCGGCGGCGGCGTGGCCTTCGCGCTCCGAGAACAGCTCGCCTGCGGCGCGCGAGCCCAGCCAGCAGCACAGCAAGGCGAACAGCGCGCCGCCAAGCCGGAGGGGCCAGCCCGCCTCGGCGCCCCAGAGAAGATAGATCCAGGCGTAGAGCGGGGGCTTGTCGAACCAGACGTCACGGTAGAGAGCGGCGCCCTCAAGGATGCGCCGCGCGGCGGCGATGCCATAGGCCTCGTCCACCCACAGGATGTCCAAATGGCAGAGGCGGACCAGCAGCAGCAGCAGGAAACAGGCGCTCCAGAACAGCGCCGTGCGGCGGCGGGCGGAGAGTACGTTCATGGTGATGGGGACAGCCTGACACGGGCTGTTGGCGTTGATTCTGAAATCAGCAGTCTCCCCTGCCATTTTCGAGAAAATCAGCCCTCCGCGGCTACTTTTTCAGTGAGATGACCCTGAATCAACGTTGCGTCCTTCCCGGCTGCGCGTATCACCTCACTCAACGCGGGGCAAACGACCGGAAGGTGTTCTTCAGCCCCGGCGACCGGTCGGCCTATCTTTCCCTCGTGCGCGAAAACATGGCGGATGCCGGCGTGCGAGTGCTGGCTTGGTGCCTGATGGAGAACCATGTTCATCTCGTTGTTGTTCCGGAGACTGAAGACTCGCTGGAGGCGCTCTTGCGGCGGGTCCACGGGCGGTATGCGCACATGGTGAACGTGCGCAAGGGGCGGACGGGGCCGTTGTGGCAGAACCGGTTTCGATCCTGCCCGGTGGCGGAGGAGCGGCTCGGAACGGCAGTAGCGTACGTCGAGCTGAACCCGGTGCGGGCCGGGTTGGTGGCGGTTGTGGAGGACTACAGGTGGTCGAGCGCGGCCGCGCATCTGGGCCTCGAAAAGGACACGGCCGGCCTGTTGGATCGGGACTTCTGGCTCAGGCAGGGCGGCGCTGAAGCTTGGCGCGACGTGCTCGTCAAGGGCACGGATCCCCTGGAGTGGCGATTGCTGCGGCGTTGCACCTACGCCGGGCGGCCCTTTGGCGGTGAGGAGTTTGTGGCGGAGTTTGAGGCCCGGTTCCAGCGCAAATGGCGCAGGTGGGGTTTCGAAACGGGGCGGAAGGTGAGGAGGTTCGCTGCTCGCGGCAATGGGGCTGGGAGAGGCAGCCCTGCAGGCGCGTAAAACTGGCAGACACGACTGCCCGCTTCGAAGAACTCTCCAATTGCCCGTGTCAGGCTGTCCCCCGGCGGGAGCGTCCCGGCCGGAGCGTCAGAAACGGGGAAGAACAGAAAAACGCCGCAGCCCCGCGATGGCGAGGCCGCGGCGCGGTTCAGACAATGACGGGCCTCAGGCCGTGCGGCTGGTTTCGCCCGCCAGGCCGGCTTCTTTCGCGATAGCCGCCTGCGCCGCCGCCAGCCGCGCAATCGGCACGCGGTAAGGCGAGCAGGAGACGTAATCCATGCCGGTGTTGTAGCAGAACTCGACCGAGCTCGGCTCGCCGCCGTGTTCGCCGCAGATGCCCACTTCGAGGTCCGGCCGCGTCTTCCGGCCCATCTCGACGGCCATCTGGATCAGCTTGCCCACACCCTCGCGGTCGATCACCGCGAACGGGTCGGCCTTGAAGATCTTCTTCTCTTCGTAGTCCTTCGAAAACTTCGTGTAGTCGTCGCGGGACAGGCCGAGCGTGGTCTGCGTCAGGTCGTTGGTGCCGAAGCTGAAGAACTCCGCCTCCTGGGCCACCTTGTCAGCGGTCAGGGCGGCGCGCGGGATCTCGATCATCGTGCCGATCAGGTACTTCTGGTTCTTCAGGCCGGCCTTGCCCAGCACCTCTTCGGCCACGCGCTTCACGATCTCCTTCTGATGCTGCAGCTCTTCCAGGCTGCCGATCAGCGGGATCATCACCTCCGGGATCACCTTCTTGCCCTTCTTCGCCACCTGCACCACGGCCTCGAAGATCGCCCGCGCCTGCATCTCGGTGATCTCCGGATACGTGATGCCGAGCCGGCAGCCGCGGTGGCCGAGCATCGGGTTGAACTCATGCAACTGCTCCACCCGGTGCAACAGCTTCGGCAGCTCCGTCTTCAGGCTCTTCACGTCCTTGACGAAGTTCTTGTACCGCGCCAGCATTTCGCGCTTGGTCTTCGCGTCGGCGCCCGGCAGCCGGGCGATGTCCACCATCAGCTCCTCGCGCTTCGGCACGAACTCGTGCAGCGGCGGGTCGAGCGTGCGGATCACCACCGGGTAGCCGTCCATCACCTCGAACAGCCCGGCGAAGTCCTTCCTCTGCATGGGCAGGAGCTTCGCGAGCGCCTTCCGGCGGTCCTTCTCGTTGTCGGCCAGGATCATGGCCTGCACGTGCGGCAGGCGCTCCTCGGCGAAGAACATGTGCTCGGTCCGGCACAGTCCGATGCCCTCGGCGCCGAACTCCCGCGCCGCCTTCGCGTCGCGCGGAATGTCGGCGTTGGCGCGCACGCCGAACTTGCCGCGGAACTTGTCCGCCATGGCCATGAACTTCGCAAACACGGGCGAGTGCGGATCCGGCTCCTTCGTGGTGGCCTGGCCCAGGTAAACCGCGCCGGTGGTGCCGTCGATGGAAACCCAGTCGCCTTCCTGGATCGTGACCTTCTTGCCGCTCACGTCCACCACCGCGCTCTTGGCGCGCTCGTTGATGTGAATGGCGCCGCAGCCCACCACGCAGGGCACGCCCATGCCGCGCGCCACCACCGCCGCGTGCGAGCTCTTGCCGCCCACGGCCGTGAGGATGCCCTTGGCCGCGTCCATGCCGTGAATGTCGTCCGGCGTCGTCTCCTTGCGGATCAGGATCACCGGGCCTTTCTCGGACATGGTGACGGCGTCATCGGAAGTGAACGCCAGCCGTCCCACAGCCGCGCCCGGCGAAGCATCGATGCCCTGCGCCAGCTTGGTCAGCTTCTTCAGCGACGCCTGGTCGAACACCGGGTGCAGCAGCTGGTCGAGCTGCGACGGCGCCACGCGCATCACCGCCGTCTTTTCATCGATCAGCCCTTCCTCCACCATGTCCACGGCGATCCGAACCGCCGCCGGACCGGTGCGCTTGCCGTTGCGGGTCTGCAGCATCCACAGCTTGCCTTCCTGCACCGTGAACTCGAAATCCTGCATGTCCTTGTAGTGGCGCTCCAGCATGCTGGTGATCTCCAGCAGCTGGTCGTAAACGGCCGGGTTCCAGACCTTCAGCTCGCTGATCGGCTGCGGCGTCCGGATGCCCGCCACGACGTCTTCGCCCTGCGCGTTCACCAGGAATTCCCCGTAGAAAACCTTCTCGCCGCTGCCGGGGTCGCGCGTGAAGCCGACGCCCGTGCACGAGGTGTCGCCCATGTTGCCGAACACCATCGCCTGGATGTTGCAGGCCGTGCCGAGGCGGTCGGAGATCTTCTCCATCTTGCGGTAGTAGGACGCCTTCGGCGACCACCAGCTCATGAACACCGCGTTGCGCGCCAGCATGAGCTGCTCTCTGGGGTCCTGCGGGAATTCGCGCTTGGCGTATTTCTTGAAAATCTTCTTGAATTCCGCGACGATTTTCTTCAGATCGTTGGCGTCCAGCTCGGTATCCAGCTTCACGCGCTTTTTCTTCTTGGCCTCGTCCCACACATGGTCGAAATGCTCCATTTCGACGCCGAAGGCGACCTCGCCGAACATCTGGATGAAGCGGCGGTAGCAGTCGTAGGCGAAGCGCGGGTTGCCCGTCTTGGCCACCAGACCCTCGACGCTCTGGTCGTTGAGGCCGAGATTGAGGATCGTGTTCATCATGCCGGGCATGGAGAACTTGGCCCCGGACCGCACGCTCACCAGCAGCGGGTCGGCGGGATCGCCCAGTTTCTTGCCCATGTACTGCTCGAGCTTCTCGAGCGCCTTCCAGATCTGCTCGTCCACCTCCTTCGGCACCTGCTTGTCGTTGTCGAAGAAGATGTTGCAGACCTCGGTGGTAATGGTGAACCCGCCGGGGACGGGCACGCCCGCGCGGCACATTTCGGCGAGGCCTGCGCCCTTGCCGCCGAGCTCGTCGCGCATTTTGCCATTGCCCTCGGTCAGGTCCCCGCCGAAGAAATAGACGTATTTTTTCATAGCGCTTGATTCTCCTGGTGGATCAGCAGTTCATGATTTCCAGCAACTTCATTCGGTCGTTGTCGTCGTCACGATCTCCGAAAAATCGGCGATCGAAGAAACCTCGCGGAACAGCCGGCCGATGAGGGCCAGCCGGTTGGCGCGCACCCCTTCTTCGGGCGCATTCACCAGAACCTTGTCGAAAAAGGCGTCCACGGCGGGGCGCAGCGTGGCGACCGTCTGGAGCGCCTGGATGTAGTCTTCCGATTCGCGCAGCCGCGCCACCTCGGCCAGCACGCGCCGCGATTCCTCGTAAAGCGCCCTTTCTTCCGGCGCCTGGAGCAGTTCCTCGCGCACCTCCCCCTCCTGCCAGCCCGCCTGCCGCAGGATGTTGCGGATGCGCTTGAGACTCGCCGCCAGCGGCTCGAAGTTCTCTGTCTGCCGCACCAGCTTCAGCGCATACAGACGCGCCTCCAGATCCGGCAGCGTCTTCCATGCGCCGGCCATCGCCGCGTTCACCTCGTCGTAGGCGAAGCCGCGGATTTCGCGGAAATAATACTGGATGCGGTCCAGCAGGAATTCCCACAGAGCCTGCGCCTGTTGCGGGCCGCAATCGGGGAAATGGGCGCGCGTGGCTTCCATGCCCTCCTCGACGGCGCGCTTCAGGTCCACTCGCAGCCTGCCCTCGGCGAGGATCTTCACCACTCCCTGTGCGGCGCGGCGCAGCGCGAACGGGTCCTTTGATCCGCTGGGGACCAGGCCAATTGCGAAACAGCCCTCCAGCGTGTCGAGCTTGTCCGCCACAGAAAGGATCTGCCCGTAGACGCTGCCGGGGATCGGGTCGTCCATGCTCTGCGGCTGGTAGTGTTCGTAAATCGCCTGCGCCACCTCCTCCGGCTCCCCGTCGGCGCGCGCATACAGCCCGCCCATGACGCCCTGCAATTCGGGGAATTCCTTGACCATTTCGGTCATCAGGTCGATCTTGCACAGACGGGCGGCCCGCTCGGCCAGGCCGGGATCGAGGCCCAGCCAGCCGGCAAGCCGTCGCACGCCTTGCGCCACGCCTTCCGTCTTCTCTCGATACGAGCCCAGCCGCGCCTGGAAGGTCACCTGCGCCAGCGCCTCCGCGCGGCTCGCCAGCGTCCGCTGCCGGTCCACCTGCCAGAAGAAGCGCGCGTCGTTGAATCGCGCCTCCAGCACCCGCTCGTTGCCCTTGACGACGTAGCCCTTGCGGTCCGACTTCATGTTCATGACCGCCAGGAAGCGCGGAGCCAGGCGTCCTTCCCGGTCCTGCACCGTGAAATACCGCTGGTGGTGCCGCATGACCGTGGAAAGCACCTCGCGGGGCAGTTCCAGGAAGCCCTCCTCGAAACGCCCCATCACCGGCGTCGGGTACTCGGTGAGATAAACAAGGTCGTCGAGCAACGCCGCGTCGCGCACCCATTCCAGCCCCGTGCCCCGCAGCAGCTTCTTCACGCCTGCTTCGATCCTCGCCCTGCGCCGGGCGGCGCCCAGGATCACGCCGTTCTTTTCCAGCCGCTCCTCATAGTTTGAATGGTCGAAAACGATCTCCTTCGCACCCAGCCTGCGGTGTCCGCATGTGAGCGCGCCGGAGCGCACGCCCGCATATTCGAACTCCACCACCTGATCGCCGAACAGCGCGGCGATCCATCGCACCGGACGGATGAAAACCGGGCCCCCTTTGCCCGTCCAGTACATCGTCTTCGGCCAGGGAATCCGGTGGATGGCGGCCGGCAGAATTTCCGCCAGAATGTCCCGCACAGAACGCCCTTCAATCCTTTTCAGGAATGCGAAATACTCGCCTTTGGGCGTTATTTCGACACGCAATTCCGCCACTGTGACGCCGTTTTTCCGCGCAAATCCCTGGGCCGCGCCCTCGCCGGCAGCCTTGGGCGGCCCCATCACCAGCTCCTCGCGGTTCTCCTGCCGCGCGGGCAGGCTCTCCGCGCGCAGCACCAGCCGGCGCGGCGTCGCATCCAGCCGCAGCGGGCCGGGCTCGATCCGGTGCTCGGCGCAAAGAGTGCGGAAGATGCGCTCCATCTCGCCCAGCGCCGGCGCGATCATCCAGTGCGGGATTTCCTCCACGCCGATCTCGAACAGAAGGGGCAGCCGCTCGCTCACGCCTGCACCTCCGCGGCCGGCTGCCGGTCCAGGAGATCCTGTTGATCCATCCAGGCCGCGGCCACCCCCACCGCCAGCTTGCGCACGCGCCCGATCACCGCCACCCGCTCGGTGACGCTGATCGCTCCGCGCGCGTCCAGCAGATTGAATGTGTGCGAGCAGTTCAGCACGTGATCATAGGCCGCCAGCAACGGAAACCGCCGCTTCTCGCCAAAATCCCTCTTCGCGTCCAGCGCGCCGTATTCGCCGATGAGCCGCTGTGCCTCGGCCTCGTGCAGATCGAACAGCTGCCACAGCATCTTCACATCGGCCTTTTCAAAGTTGTAGACCGAGAACTGCTGCTCTTCGACGAAACGCACGTCGCGGTAACTCACGCCTTCCACCCACTCGATGTCAAACACCGACTTGCGGTCCTGCAGGAATGCCACCAGCCGCTCCAGCCCGTAAGTCAGCTCTGCCGGCACCAGATCCAGATCCACGCCTCCGCACTGCTGGAAATAGGTGAACTGCGTGATCTCCAGCCCGTCCAGCATCACCTGCCAGCCGATGCCCCAAGCGCCCAGCGTCGGCGACTCCCAGTTGTCTTCCTCAAACTTGAGATCGTGCTGGTCCAGACGGATGCCGATCGCCTCCAGCGACTCCAGGTACAGATCCATCACGTTCGCCGGCGCCGGCTTCAGAATCACCTGCAACTGGGAGTGCTTGTACAGCCGGTTCGGGTTCTCGCCGTAACGCCCGTCGGCGGGACGCCGCGAGGGCTGCACGTAGGCCACGTTGTAAGGCTTCGGCCCCAGCACGCGGAGGAACGTCTCCGGACACATCGTGCCGGCGCCAACCTCGACGTCGTACGGCTCCTGGATCACGCAGCCTTGCTTCGCCCAGAACCGCTTGAGCTTGAAGATTGTCTCCTGGTAGGAATCCATGCGGTGTTTAAAGCGCCTCCAACAGGGGGACAGTGGCGAGCCTTCGCTCGACGTGGGATTCGATCTCTCGTTGCAGGAAGCGGCGGAGCGCGGCGCCGGTGGCGCGCGTCCATTCCACCCCGGCCAGTGCCTCCACCGGTGTCACCGCCATCGTGCGCGCCAGCTGCCGGTCCGTTTCGCCCACCTTGAGTTCGGGCTGGATGCCCGAAAGCCGCACGGCCCAGAAGGTGAAATAGGTGACGGCACGCCACAGGGCCGCGGGGAGTGGCTCGCCCGCACCCGCGCGCAGCTCGGCCAGCACCGCGTTCAGCAGGCGGTAGAACTTTTCGTTCGGCTCGGCCGGCGGCAGCAACTGCTCGGACACCTCCGCAATGTAATCCAGCGCCACGCCCGCCTCGTAGGAGGCGGCGAGGGCGAACTGACTTTCGATCAGCTCGGCCCCGTCGAGCCGGACCAGCTCGGCGTTCTCCCGCTGGTAATACGACGCGCGCACCCGCGAGAGCCGCTCGAGAGCCGATCCGAAGGGACTTTTCATCCGGCGCGCCCGCTTGGCCGCCCCCCGCAGCTTGCCCTGATCGCGGGTGAAAAAGCTGACGATCAGGTCCCCCTCCTGGTAGGGGTAAGTGCGGAGAATGTAGGCCTCACTCGAGCGGGCCGGCATCCCTGACGCTCATGATTCCTCTTCAGGTTATCACACGCCGACGTCTCAAATGCAGATTGAAATGTCAGCCGGCGCGAACCGGATTTCGCAGCGTGCCGATGCCTTCGATCATCACCTCCACCGTGCTGCCCGGCCGCATGGGGCGTGTCTGGCCCGGGGTGCCCGTGAAGATCACGTCGCCCTGCTCGAGCGTCACATAGCGCGAGGCGAATTCCACGCATTCGGCGCAATCGAACAGCAGATCGGCGGTGGATTGCTGCTGGACGGTCTCTCCGTCGAGGCGGGTCAAAAGCCGGAGGCCGCGTCTCGGGTCGAGCCCGGTGGCAATGGCAGGCCCCATGGGGCCGAAAGTGTCGGCCCCCTTGGCGCGCCACCATTGCATGTCGCGGTCCGGCCCGTTCTGCCAGTCGCGCTCGCTGACGTCGTTGCCGCACGTGTAGCCGAAAATGGCCGCCTCGGCCTCTGCCCGCGATGCACGCCGGCAGCGCCTGCCGATGACGATGACGAGCTCGCCTTCGAAATGCACGTTGCCCGCATCGGGCGGGATCAGGATCGGCTCTTCCGGGTGCTGGAGGCAAGAGACCGGCTTGTAGAAGAACTCAGGCCGTTTGGGCGCCGGCGCGGCGCCAAGGTGCGAGCGGTAATTGCGGCCGACGGCCAGCACCTTGGGCGGCTCGCAGGGATACAGCAGCTTGACCGAGGCAAGCGGCAGCGGGCGCCCGGCGGGGCGTGGATCCCGGAACAGGCTGCCCGAGAGCGGCTGCACACGGGCCTCTTCCAGCCGCCCGTAGGCGACGCGCCCCTGATGGGAGAAGCGGACGTAAAGCGAGCCGGAAGCCGGCGGCCGCGGCTGTGCGGCCAAAGACGCGGCGACGGCCAATTGGCGGCGGGTGAGCGGCATGATGCGCCGATTCTACCGCAGGTCCGCGCCGCTCCCGCTCCACACCCGACACCGGCCCAGCCCCGAACGCCCGGTCATCGGTTCCGAACCGCGAACGCGGTGCGCGTGGTTCACATCCCCGAACGCTTCGCGGTTCAGAGCCGCGAACGGCGGCCAATGGTCAGAGCCGCGAACGGGGGCCGTCGTTCGCCAGAACGACGGCCAGAGTGAGCGGTTACCGGCATGGCGACTCCCGCCATCCTGGCCTCCGTGCGCGGCCTCGTCGACTATGCCAAC
>Ga0209018_1001149_pt1 | contig 22265 bp, 19 predicted proteins | sample YNPBryBLVA2012_FD_185814 | JGI IMG/M metagenome (GOLD analysis project Ga0209018, IMG submission 185814) | Anoxygenic and chlorotrophic microbial mat microbial communities from Yellowstone National Park, USA - YNP Bryant BLVA 2012 (SPAdes)... ...
CGCATGGTGCAGAACCTCGAGACCCGCGCGCCCCGTACGACACGACGCAGCCAGCCCGGCTCGCCGCACCCTTGCCGGTGCGTCGGGAAAGGGAAGGGGCAGGGGAAAGGGCAAGGGCAGGAACCTGGGCCGGCGCAATGCAGCCCTCGACGCCCATCTCGGGGCTGTTCCAAGCCATGAAGAGCTACAAGAGGATGCGTGGTTCGGAGGTTCGCGCCTCGACCCCCATCTCGGGGCTGTTCCAAGGCCGGCTTGAGGGCACACGTCTGCCTGCCGGGTGCTGCTTCACCTCCTGCCTGCCGGGGTCGTTCCTCCGCGGCAACGACCGCCGGCCTATCGCGCTTCGTCTGCCGGGCCGGCCGCTCGTCGCAACCGGACCCGACAGACGTGCGCACCACGACCGTGTGGCACCTCTTTCTCAGGTCAAAACCCGCCACATTACCCACGGCGACCCGACCGAGGCCGGACCGCCTGGACAATCCCAACCGTCCCGTATCCATCCTGTCAAACAGCGAGCCGGCGCTATGCGCACTCGCACCGGCACCCGACCATCAGGCAACTTCTGCGCCAGCCCGGTCGCATTGATTTGCGCATCGTTACCAGAGGCTCCAGGTGGCGGCCGCCACCCCCAAACCCGCCTGATGAGCCCCCAGCTTCGCGGTATTCCCCGGCAGAAACCACCGACATGGCGAACCGCCACCCTCCCACGCATTCCGCCACTTCCCCGTTCTGCCTGCCGGCTCTCCTGCCTGGCGGTTCACCCATACGTCTGGCCGTGGTGACACTCGTCCCCCCCCCGTTCTGCCTGCCGGCTCTCCTGCCTGGCGGTTCACCCCGCTCTCAGCCCAACGACTCCCAGGCCGCCTGCACCGTTGCGTCGATGTCCGACTCCGTATGCGCCGACGACAGGAAGGCCGCCTCGAACTGCGACGGAGGCCAGTACACGCCGCGTCGAATCATCTTGCCATGCCAGTCCGCGAAACGCCGCGTGTCCGCACGGGAGGCGTCGTCCCACGAGCGGACCGGCCCGTCGCAGAAAAAGACCGTGATCATCGAGCCCACCCGCTGCACGCACCCGGCCACCGCGCGGTCGACCAAGGCCCGGCGCAGCCCCAGCTCTAGCCTTGCGCCCAGGCTCTCGAGCTTCTCGTATACGTCGGGCGTGAGCAGCTCGAGCGTGCGCAGGCCGCAGGCCACCGCGACCGGATTGCCGCTCAGCGTGCCGGCCTGGTACACTGGACCGTCCGGTGCGACGACAGCCATGATGTCGGCCCTTCCGCCATAGGCCGCCAGCGGCATGCCTCCCCCGACCACCTTGCCCAGGCAGGTCATGTCCGGGCGAAGGCCGAATCGCTCCTGGGCACCACCCGCCGCCAGGCGGCAGCCGGTCATGACCTCATCGAAGATCGAAACGGCTTCGTGCTGCCTGCACAGGTCGATGATGGCCTGGAGGAACCCGGGCTCAGGCGGCACGCACCCCATGTTGCCGACCACCGGCTCGACGATCACCGCGGCGATCCGTTTCGGATGCGCTTCGAAGGCGCGCGCGAGGGCGGACACGTCGTTGAAAGGCAGCGTCAAGGTGTTCGCCGCGACGGATGCAGGAACCCCAGCCGAGCTGGGAACGCCGTGGGTCGCCAGACCGCTCCCTGCCTTGACGAGGAGCTGGTCGGCATGGCCGTGGTAGCAGCCTTCGAACTTGACGATGAGATCGCGTCCGGTGAAGCCACGGGCGACACGGAGGGCGGACATGGTTGCCTCGGTGCCGGAGGAGACGCAGCGGACACGGGCCATGCTGGGGTAGCGTTGAAGGAGCTTTTCGGCGAAGACGACCTCGAGCTCGGTCGGGGCACCGAAACTGAGGCCACGGGTCGCTGCCTCCTGGACCGCCTGGATGCACGCAGGGTGCGCATGGCCCAGGATGGCCGGTCCCCAGGACAGCACATAGTCGATGTACTCGGTGCCGTCGGCGCCGACGACCCGCGCGCCGTGGGCCTGCTGGATGAAGACAGGGTCCGTGCCTACCGCGCGGAACGCACGCGCCGGGCTGTTGACGCCTCCCGGGATGACACGTCGTGCACGCTCGAACAGCTCGCTGGAGATGCGGTCGCTCATGGGCGCTCCTATACCGCTTTCCCTGCCGACGCGCGAGGGCATCGCTCCGGACCGGCTTGCCGCCACCAAGCACGTTGAGCCATTGCGGCGATGGGTGGTGCGTGTAGCGAGTCGTTGTTCTCCGACGTGACGCGCCGTACGCTGTGCTTCATGCGGCGCGATCTTCCGTGGAGCCTGGGGACGGTCTTGCTGACATGGGTGCTGGCCTGCGACCGCCCCGCACCGCCGGCGGTCGTGCACGTCTCCGCGCCGCCCCGGTCTGCCGACGCGAGCCCGGCTGCCGCATCGTCGCCGGCCTTTGCACCTCCCTCGCTTGCATCCGTGATGGTGGAGCCGTCGCGCCAGAGGCTGGTCGTTCACCTGGTTCCTCTGGGCGAGGTCCCCCAGCAGACCATCGACGCCACGGTGCAGGGGCTGCGCGAGCATGCGCCGGTCGAGGTCGTGGTGGAGGCGCAGCGCTGGCCGCCGGACACGGCGAAGTCGCCGCGCAAGGGCGCGTGGCAGGCGTCGGTCCTGCTCGACTGGCTGGATGGTCTGTCGATCGGAGGCGGTGGGAAGGTGATGGCGCTGACGGAAGCGGAGATTGTGACGCGCAAGGGCAACCATCCTACGTGGGGCATTCTGGGGATGGGGTCGATCGATGGGCGGTGTTCGGTGATCTCGACGTATCGCATGCGGAGGAGATGGGAGAACGGAGGAGCGTCAGAGAGCCTGGTTCGGGAGCGTCTCTGGAAGGTCGCCATCCACGAGCTGGGGCACACGCTGGGGCTGGAGCATTGCCCGGTGCGGGGGTGCTTGATGGAAGACGGGCACGGCACGGTGCACACGGTGGATCGGGGGCAGGCGTTGTGCGCCGATTGCGCCCGAAGGTTCGAGCAAGCGGTCCGGAGCATCGCGGAGTAGCCGTCTGCGGGCACAGCGAGCGGTCCGGCTCACCGGGGGATGGTCACGGCTTGCTCGTAGGGATCGCGGGCACTAGACTCCCGTCGTTCGATGCTTGGACGATTCGACAGAGGGCCCGCAGCTTTCGTGATGCTAGTCGTGCTGGCTGCGGCTTTGACCGTGACGACGTTGCAGGTGGTGTTCCTCCGGGCGCCCGTCGAAGCGCAGATGGGGATCATCCAGAAGGTGTTCTATTTTCATGTGCCAGCGGCGTACGCCATGTACCTCGGGGCGGCGGCGTGCCTGGCGGGGTCGGTTGCGTATCTGCTGAAAGCGACGGACGAGCGCGATGCCCTGGCGAAGGCCGGGGCGGAGGTCGCGGTGATGTTCGGGACGGTGGTGCTGGTCACAGGGCCGCTGTGGGCGGCCAAGGCGTGGGGCCAGTACTGGACGTGGGATCCCCGCCTGACGACCACGTTGTTATCGTTCCTCGTATACGTTGCATACGTGTTGCTCCGTTCGTTCGGGGGTGGTGGCGAAGCAGAGCGCAGGTTCGCCGCGGCGTTGGGGTTCCTCGGCGCCATCAATCTACCCATCATCCACTTCTCGGTTCGGAAGTGGAGCGGGCAGCATCCGCAGGTGATCACCGGCAAGGGAGGCGGGCTTCAGCATCCCGACATGAGGCTCGCGTTCGCCCTCGGGATGCTCACCTTCACGGTGCTGGCCGTCGTCTTCATCTGGTCGCGGATGCGCGTGGTGCTCGCCGAATCCAGGCTTCGGAGGGTCGAGCGCGAAGCCGTCGAGCTGGGTATCGGTGAAGAGGCATGAACCTGGTGCACGAACGATGAACTCCGATCCTGCCCATCTCACGACGACATCGGCCGATCCTCGCGCCACCGAGTTCCGCGCGGTGGAAGGAGGCGGCGAGACACGCAGCGGCACCGTGCTGCTGGTCGAGGCCTATGCCGCCATCTGGCTGATTCTTTTCGTCATGCTGGCGCTGGGATTCCGCCAGCAGCGACGTCTCGACGCGCGCATTAGCGACCTCGAGAAGGCGCTGGACCGCACGCGGGGAGGATCCTGATGGCAGAGATGAGCACGGCTCACATCGTGTACATTCCGGGCGTGTTGCTCGTCGGTCTCGTCGTCGGGTGGATTCTCGGCCAGCGGGCGGCGCTGAGCGAGATCGCGCGCCGTCAGTCGAAGTGGAGGGAGTAGGGCCTTCCGCACCGGGCCATCTGGCTCCATGACCTGTTCGTTCCGTGCGCGGACATCACGCGCACACGATTGTGGAAAGGCAGTTCGTTCATGCTGCAGTCCATGCCCGACCTCGGGACGAGCTTGTTGCTCACGGCCCTGGTCCTCGCCGGTTACACCTTCGCATTGGCTGTCGCTTCGGCGAACGGTCGCCCACGCATGCTGGCCGCCGCGCGGCTCGCAGCCTACGGCACGTCATCCCTCATCGCCACCACCATCCTGGTGCTAGCTTATGCCTTCGTCAGTCACGACTTCCGCATCAGCTACGTCGCGCGCTACTCCGACCGGTCCATGCCGGTGGGCTACCTCATCGCCGCGCTCTGGGGCGGTCAGGACGGCTCGCTGTTGTGGTGGCTGTTCCTGCTGTCCGGCTTCACGGCCTCCGTCGTGTTCTGGCTGCGAGGGCGCTACGTCGCGCTGCAGCCGTACGTCATCGCGACCTTGATGGTGATCACGATGTTCTTTGAGGTCGTGATGATCTTCGCGGCCGATCCTTTCGCCACCAACACGTTCGGTACGCCGATGGACGGCAGCGGGCTCAACCCGCTCCTGCAGAACATCTACATGACGATCCACCCACCCAGCCTGTACATGGGCTTCGTGGCGTGCAGCGTTCCGTTCGCGTTCGCCATGGCCGCCCTGATCTCCGGGCGTCTCGACAACGAGTGGATCGTCGCCGTACGCCAGTGGATGCTATTGGCGTGGCTTTTCCTGTCCATCGGCAACGCGCTCGGGATGCTGTGGGCTTACGTCGAGCTCGGCTGGGGCGGCTACTGGGCCTGGGATCCCGTCGAGAACGCTTCGCTGCTTCCATGGCTCAGCGCCACCGCGTACGTGCATTCCACCATGCTCCAAGAGCGTCGCAGCATGGTGAAGATCTGGAACCTTTTCCTCATCAGCCTGACGTTCTTCCTCACGATCTTCGGTACGTTTCTGACACGATCGGGGGTCATCGCCAGCGTGCATTCCTTCGCCCAGTCGGAGATCGGCACCTACTTCCTGTGGTTCCTCGGCTTCATCGCGGCGACCAGCGCAGCGCTGATCGTATGGCGTCTGCCCAGGCTGCGCGCGGAGGCGTCGATCGAGTCGCCCTGGTCGCGAGAGGCGGCGTTCGTCGCCAACAACTGGGCGCTGCTCGGGGCGACGGTGTTCGTGGCGGTCGCCACCACGTTCCCCATCACGAGCAAGGCGTTGTTGCACGAGACGGTGACAGTGGGTCCGACGTTCTTCAACCGGTGGATGGTGCCGGTGGGTCTGACCATCTTCTTGCTGATGGGCCTGGCGCCTCTGTTTGGCTGGCGCAAGACCAGCCCGAAAGCGGTTCGGACCGGATTCGTCTTCCCCCTGGGTGCGGCGCTGCTCACCGCAGTGGTGCATGCTGCGGTCGGCCACCGTTTCGGCTACCCCGCCATCGTCGTGAGCGATCCGGTTGTGTCTGGCCCGGTCGGAAGCGTGTTGCAACGGGTCGGCAGCACGGTGCCCGTGATCACGTCGTCCCTCGCGGCGCTCAACCTCACCGTGGTGATCCAGGAGTTCTGGCGAGGCGTGATGGCTCGGCGCAAGGCCACGGGAGAGAACCCTCTTGCCGCCCTGGTCGGCCTGGTCGGCAAGGCGCGTCGCCGCTACGGCGGCTATGTCGTGCATTTCGGCATCACGCTGATGTTCATTGGGTTCCTCGGGCAAGCGTGGGGCGTCCGCGGCGAGGTCTCGCTCAAGGCTGGCGAGAGCTACACGATCGACGGCATCACGCTCCGATTCACGGGAGTCCGCCACGAGGCCGACACGGCCAAGGAGATGCTGTTTGCGGACATCGCGGTGACAGACCGGTCGGGCAAGGACCGCGGCGTGCTCTCGCCGGCGAAGTTCGCGTACCGATCGCGCCCCGACCAGCCCACCACGGAGATTGCGGTGCTGCACTCGATGCGCGAGGACCTGTATCTGGTGGTCGGGTCGGTGGACCAGGCCGCAGGGCGCATGACCTTGCAGGCGCACGTCAACCCGCTGGTGTCGTGGATCTGGGTGGGTGTTATCGTCCTCGTGTTCGGCGCGGCAATCTCGCTGTGGCCCGAGGTCTCGCTTTCCCAAGTCGGCGCATGGGGCTATGCCCGCATGGCAGCCACCACGCTGGCCGGCACCTTGCTGGCGTTGCTCCTGGCGGCCCTGCCTGCTAGCGCGTATGCGTTCGGCGGGCAGTCGAGGTGGACCGCTCGCCCGCAGGCGACGGCCTCCGGAGCTGCACAGGCCGCCCCGATCCAAGCTCCCTCTGGTTCCCGTCGCTGACGACCCCTATCGCGTGACCTGCTCATGTCCAAGAAGACCAGCAAGGGGACCCACCCTGCCAAGCCATCCGCCGCCGCAACCCCGTCCGCGCCTTCTTCTTCCACGGCCCCGGAAGCGGGCGCACGTATGCCCGCCCCTGGGCTCGACGAAAAGGCGTCACGGGTCCTGCACGCAGCGCGCCGGTGGTTTCCTGCGGCAGGTATCGTGCTCGCCATCGTTCTGGGCAGCACACACGGCGTCGGGCTTGCGGTGCTGGTGCTCGCAGCGACCGCGTTGCTCCTGGCGGTCTCGGCGATATGGGCGAGCCTGCAGGTGCTCGCCGGGGACCGCCCCGAAGGCATCGAGCATGCAATTCCCCTCACGTTGGCCGGCGGCGAGATCGAGCAGAAGGCCTCCCTGCTGCGCGCATTGAAGGACCTCGAGTTCGAGCGAAGCCTGGGCAAGATCAGCGAGCAAGACTACGAGGATCTCAAGCGCACCTACCGCGCGCGGGCCAAGCAGGTGTTGCAGCAGCTCGACAAGCAGAACGAGGCGGCGCGTCGCGAAGCCGAGCGCCTGGCCGACGAGTACCTCGCATCGAGGGGCCTGGTGCAAAAGGGCAACGACGCTTCCGAGGCGGCACGCGACGCCGGGGCACGTCCCGAGCCCGCCTTGCAAGACCGACGAGTGTGCGGAGCATGCGGCACCGACAATGAAGGCGACGCCCGTTTTTGCAAGAAGTGCGGCAGCCCGATGAATGCGAAGGTCGACGAATCCGAAGTCGGGAGCGATGCATCATGACCCGGGCCAATCGATTCCTCGCGATGTCGTGCCTGGTCCTCCCCATGCTCGTGATGCTTGCGTTGCACGAGGAGGCCGTCGCACAGTCGCGTCCTTCGCCAAGCGGTCCCGGTGCAAGAGCGTCCTCGGCTGCGATTGCGCCCGATCCGTCGCCTTCGCTCCCGCCCGGTCATCCTCCCATCGACGTCGTGCCGAGCGAGACGGCCGACGAAGACAGCGAAGCCGGTGGGGAAGGTCTCCCGCCTGGGCATCCACCGGTCGGGTCCGGCGGCTCTCCCGCAGACATGGGAGACGCCGCGCGTCCGAGGAGTTTCTCGATCGATGATCCGTCGATACCGGCGGGGACAATCGTCGTGCAAGCGAGGTCGGCGTCGGGCAAGGCACCAGCGGGGGCCAAGGTAAGGCTCGAGGTCCGGCACCAGACTGTGGCGGCGGGCACGACCACGACGGAGCAGGTGGTCGCGCTCGACGCGGATGGCAAGGCCAGGTTCTCAGGCCAGGCGATCGGTTCGGAGTGGGTTTACGGCGTATCGGTTGAATACGGCGGAGTGCCGTACGGGGTGCCGATGTTTCGGCTCAATCCGACGAGCGGAAAGCGTGTCGAGCTGAGCGTACACCAGACGACGCCGGACATGGACGAGGCACTGGTGGGCACGCAGGCGTTCTTGTACATCGAGCCGCAGGAGCGAGCGTTCCAGGTCGAGCAGCTCTTCCGCTTCTCGAACCTGAGCGACAAGACGTGGCGTGTCGACGGGATGACGGTGAGGCTCCCTGCGGGATTCAAGGCGCTGGTGGAGGACGAGGACCACAACGGGTCGGTCAAGGCGACGGAGGTTGCGGGGCACGGGGTACGGTTGTCGGGCATCGTTGCGCCGGGCACGACGCAGGTGCTGATTCGATACCAGCTACCGTTCATGGGCAGGGAACAAGCGCGATATGAGTTCGGCCTGCCTGCGCGGGTGGGACACCTGCGGGTGATCGCGTCGATACCGCCGAGCATGGGGCTGCGCGTGGACGACCTGCCTCCACCGCAAACGCAGCAAGGGAACGACGGTCGGCGGCTTCAGGTGACGGAAGCGGTCGCAGGCGTGGGCGACGATCAGATTGAGGCAGCCAGGGTGACGATCACGGGTCTTCCGACACCGTCGCCGTCGAAATGGTACGCGCTCGGGCTGACGTTGTTCGCGGTCGTGTCCGGGGTCGCGATAGCTGTGCAACAGCGCGACCGGGCGAAGGGCGGCGGGGATCGGGAGGCGTTGAGCAGGGCCATGGAGCGCAACCTGCTGGCCGAGTTGGAGGGGCTCGAGCGCGCGCGTCGTGCGGGAGATGTCGGACCGCGCACGTACGAGCAGGCCCGGCGCAAGCTGATCGACCAACTCGCAGCGGTGATGGCGCAGAAGCCTGAGCGGAAGGGTGTGGCGTAGAAAGCGCGTCTCGCGGCGGCGGTTCCCTGACTGCCGCGCCGGACGTCAGGTGTCGTTGGACGGTGGCGAGGAGCGGGCGACGGCACCTTCTTTCGCGAGGATGCGCTCGTACTCGAGGGGGTGTTCACGGAGCATGCGCTGCTCGGAGATCTTGCCCGTGAAGATCGTGGTATCGATGGGGAAGACCTCGGGGCTGAGGTGCGCGCCGTACATGTGCCAGATGAGGATGGCGAGGAAGGCGAGCAGTCCCTCGCCGCCGTGAGCGGCCTTGGCGGCGGGGATCATCTCGCCTGAGGTCCAGCGGGCGGTCTGCACGGGGAACCACATCATCAAGCCAGTGATGACCATGACGACGGTCCCCCAGGCGAGCGAGAGGTACTCGAACTTCTGCCGGAAGTCATAACGGTCGAAGCGCGGGCGCTCCTTGCGCAAACCGACGAAATACAGGACTGCATGCGCTGCGTCGCGGACGTCTTTCCTGGTGGGGGTCATGGCGCGGAGGGCGTCGTACTGCTTGCGGGCGAGGACGGCCCACCCGACGTCACAGACATGGAAGGCGGCCTCGACGATGAGCAGGAGGGCGACGCTGCGGTGGACGGCGCGCACGGTCTCGATACCGCCCAGGTGCAGAATGATCCATTCGGCGACTGGATGGGTGTTGAGCTTTTGGGAGACGCCGGTGACGACGAGGGTAGTGAATGACAGAACCAGGAGCGCGTGCTCAATGCGTTGAACAAGCGTGAACCGAACGAACTGGCGTTCGGGCTTCCCGGGCGTGGGGCGCTTGCCCGGTTCACGCATCTTGAATCGGTTGACCAGGGCCCGGAACAGGTCGAGCAGGATGTACAGGGCCATGGGCCCGATGATGCCTGCGATGAGGATCTTGTAGGCTCTGTCAATCCAGTAGACGAGGGGCCAGCGGGAGCGATCGGGCTCGTAGTGGCTGGTCCACGCGGCGGGAAAGGTGGCGTCGGCGCCCGGGTGGCAGCGGCGGCACGTCGCCACCAGGTTCTCCTTGACGACACGAGACGTGGGGTCGTCGACCTTCTTGATGTCGTGGATGCCGTGGCAGTCGTAGCAGACTGGCTTGTAGCTGGCGATGTTGGGGCTCTTGTCGCGGGTCAAGCGGATGCTCGCGCCATGGAAGTCCTTGAGATAGGACTCGGTGACATTGGGCGACATGCCGTACCTGGCGGCAAGAGTTCGGTCCGCATGGCACCTGGAGCAGGTATCGGGCGATTCCATGCGAAAGAGGTTGGTATGGGGGTCGCGGATGTTGTGGACGCCGTGGCAGTCGGGGCAGCCCGGCACGTCGAGATTGCCTTCTTCGACGAGGGCCTTGCCGTGCACGCTCTTCTTGAACTGTTGAAAGACCTGCTCGTGGCAGTCGAAGCAGGTCTTCTGGACGATACTGCCGGACAGCTCACGGGGGCCCGCTGCGGAGACGTGTGGATGGGGATAGCGTTGGTTGTTCGGGTGGCAGGCCGCGCAGCGCATACCGCGGCTGCCATGGGTAGACCGATAGAACGCGGCCTGGTCGACGAACAGGGACAGCGACTGGCCGTTGTCAAATACCATGCTGAGTGTCGGATTGGTGTGACACGACAAGCAGTAGTTGTTGGTGACTGGGGAGCGGACGGTCTCTCCTGGGCGTATCGCGCGGGGCGAGACGGCGGAGACATGGCAAGCGGGACAGGTTGTCTGGCTGCGGGACTCGTGGTCTTGGGGGAACGGATGAGCGCTGGCGGGGCCATGGCATCCAACACAATCGGCTCGTCCCTCCAGTGTATGGGGTACGATGCTCGGGTTGTCCGGACGGGCGGGAGCTTCGGCATGGCTGGACGCAGGCGGAGCTGGATCCTGCGCCTGGACGTCTGGGGACCAGGACAGCGAGGCAAGTGCACAGGCGACAGCCACGCACGCCGGGATGAATGAGGACCGCGACAACGGAGTCCTCCCGGAAGGAGGGCGCATGTTCGTACCCGGCACCAAAGCACGAGACGCCGCCGGATTCAAATCCTTGTGCTGCCACCAGCGAAGGTGGCGTCGGCAAGAGCCATCAAACATAACCAGACGTCATCTATTGACCCGGTAAATGTTAGCAGGATCCCTCTTTTCCTGCCGTGCGACGTCTGCTACTTTCTCACCACCAGCGCGGACCTGCGCTGAGACTTGGCATGTGCATGGGACCGGATCGATGCCCCGGCACACGCTCGGAGAGCTGTTGGGATGGTGCTTACCCATAGAACCTTGCCGAAGCGCGCTGCTTGTCATGCGCTTCGACGAGCGGCCCGTGCCGCAGGGCGGAAGTCTCTGCACGGGAACGGGCATGTCGCTGACGAATCGCCGTTGTCGGCAGAAGGCGTTGACCGTTGACTCCTCGTTCTCCGAGCGTGAATCCCGAACCGCGCCGCGGCCTGTCCGCGCTGCTGTCGCGCGTTGCATCGATGTCACGACGGACACGCATCCTGTTGGCCGTGGGCCTGCCGGTGTTGCTGGTCGTGGCTGGCGGCGTCTGGGGGGTCCATCACCATGTGCAGGCCGACCCTCACTTCTGCTTCGGGGCTTGCCACGCCGGGCCGAGCCATGCTGGCATGCGTCTGTCGGAGGGGCACCAGGGCGTGCCCTGCGACGCCTGCCACGATCTGCGCTTCTGGCCGAGCGTCCGTCAATGGTGGGCGGGAAAGACACGGGGTAGAGATGCCCACGAGCCTCACGCCCGGGTCACCGAGGAGCGCTGCAAAGCGTGCCACTCCTCCGGGTCGGGAAGCAAGCTACAGGTCGCGGGTACCGTAAGCCACGACGCGCACGACAAGCACAACGTGGGCTGCGCGTCGTGCCACGGTTCCAGGACGCATGACCTGTCGCCCAGAGCCGATCGTTGCCAGACGTGCCACGCGAACGAGCCGATGCACGAAGCGGGCATGAAGGATCTGCCATGCTTGTCGTGCCACGACTTCTTGGCGAGAGGCACCAAGGTCGCGAAGGCGCCGTCGACCCAATGCCGCACCTGTCACGGCGGCAAGCCCTCGGACACGCGCAACTCGCGGTTCGCCCTGGTGGTGCCTGCACGCGACGTGTCGACGACGATGATCCACGGCAACATCTTCGCGTGCAGCTTGTGCCATCAACCGCACAAGGAGAAGCTGGACGAGCGCCGCACCGGCCGCGACTGCGCGCGCTGCCACGCCCGAGCGCCGCAGGGTGCGTCGTCGATCGCGGTCCCGGCGCACAGCGCCTGCGGCACCTGTCACAAGGTTCACTCCCCACGCTCGGAGCTTTCGGGGGCCTGCGCGAAGTGCCACCAGATGGCCCGGCCCGAGGCGCTGGCGGGCACCACCGCGGGCAAGCACCCGGCCTGCAGCACGTGCCATGCTGCCCACGAGTTCGCGGCCAGCCGTGCGGACTGCGTGCAATGCCACGCCGGCCAGTCGCCTCTCGCCAGCGTGGAGCGCATGAAGCCCCACACCGAGTGCGGCAACTGCCACGCTCCCCACCAGCCGGCGGCCGAGAAGGACGCCTGTCTGACCTGCCACGCCGAGAAGGAATCACACGGCCACGAGAGCTGCGTGACCTGCCACGACCCCCACAAGGACAAGTCGTCGACCCGATCGTGCGCGTCGTGTCACGGTGCGCAGAGCGTTGCGTTGGTATCGGGCAAAGGCGGGCACACGGGCGGCTGCCGGACCTGCCATGCGCCCCATGCGGCAGGGGGCGCGTCGATGCGTTGCGCCGGATGCCATACCGAGCAGGGGTCGAAGGCCGCCGCGGCCGGCGTGACGCCCCATGGCCAATGCGCGTCGTGTCACAAGCCGCATGCATTCTCTCCGGCCACCGCGGCGAATGCATGTACCGGTTGCCACAAGGTCGACACGGCCGGTGCCCACAAGGGTCCCTGCCGTTCGTGCCATCCACCGCACGGCTCGCCGCGAATCGGTGCTGACGCTTGCATCAAGTGTCACGGCACGATCCCCAAGGTCAGCGCGGGCAAGCACGCCGAATGCCGGTCTTGCCACCAGCCGCACCAGCCCGCATCGGGCGGGTCAGTGCAGTGCGCCAACTGCCACGCAGGGCAACTCGCCGCCGCGCGATCTTGGCCGGCCGCGCAACACCAGGGATGCCCGGGCTGCCACCAGCAGCACAATCCATCCCAGAAAACACCCTGTGGGCAGTGCCACGCCAAGGAGGCGACGTCGGTGTCCGGCACCAAGCACCAGTGCGGCGCCTGTCACAGCCCGCATCAGGCTCCAGGCGATTGGTGGGCACGCTGCCGCTCTTGCCACGCAGGCCAGGCGGCAGCGTCGCAAGGGCGAGGCGCCACCCACGCCAGGTGCGAATCCTGCCACAAGCCCCACAGGTTCTCGAAGCCCTCATGCACCGCATGTCACAACGCCATGGGGCGACTGGGGGTCCACGCGCCGTCCGGCCATGCAGGTTGCCTGTCGTGCCACGACAGCCATGGCAAGTCCACCCCCAGCCGGGCCACCTGTCTCGCTTGCCACAAGGACAAGACCGACCACAACCCGAGCGCGAAGAGCTGTACGTCCTGCCACCTCTTCAAGTAATTGCATCGCAAGCGGGTGCGTTCGATCGACCCGACTATCGTTCGATCGGCATCACGCGCCACGCGCACGTCCTACAAGCGACATCCATGCAAACGTGGCGAGGTTTGCACGTACGGATCCGCGACGGCGCATTGGGGCGGACCGCACGGGCGCCTGTCGTCAGCCAAGGTCCCCGGAGCATGGCGAAGGGCAGTCTCGCGGTTGTGCATGGCCTCGCGAACGACACGGCCGGCTGGATGCACCGGATCGCCCGCGCCTCGGCGCATGCGGGCGTGCTGATGATTCACAATCCCGGATCCGTGCGCATCGCATGGACACGTGCGTCGAGAGAATGAGAGACGGGGGCGCCGGTCCAAACCGGAATCCTGGCATATCGTCAGGGCATTCGCGCGAGGATGCGGAATCGGACGGAACCGCTCCCGGACTCCGTGGCAAGGCCCGAACGACGCTCGGGACAGGTCTGTTCGGAAACCGGAGAGAAGGGAAATCTCAGGGCGCGACGAGCTGCATGGCGCCGGTATGGCAGGAGTTGCAGCCCGCGGCAGGACTGCTCATGACGAGCTCGCCGTTGGCGTTGCGCAGGCGCACTTCCGCGTTGGTCCAGTCAACCGTTGCCGATCCCTTCGGATACCAGAAGTTGCCGTTGGTCCCCGAGTAGGTGGTGTACAGCCCATTGGCATCCTTGACGCCGACTTGCACGTGCGCAGCACCTCCGCCGCCGGATTGGTACACGGTCCCGCCGAACAGCCAGGCGTTGTTGCCAGCGGAGTGGCATTGGAGGCAGTCCTTGCCGGCGTTGTGCTTGCCATCTGCTGGATTGGGCGCGCCGTTGGGGTCGTAGGCGCCATCCCAGAACGATGATCCGCCGCCCGTGCCGCCGGTCGCGCTGCCGCCCGTGCCGCCGGTGCCGCCGCCGCCCGTGCCGCCAGTCGCACTGCCGCCCGTGCCGCCGGTGTCGCCGCCGCCCGTGCCGCCGGTCGCGCTGCCGCCCGTGCCGCCAGTCGCACTGCCGCCCGTGCCGCCGGTGTCGCCGCCGCCCGTGCCGCCGGTCGCGCTGCCGCCCGTGCCGCCGGTCGCGCTGCCGCCCGTGCCGCCGGTGTCGCTGCCGCCCGTGCCGCCGGTGTCGCCGCCGCCCGTGCCGCCGGTGTCGCCGCCGCCCGTGCCGCCGGTCGCGCTGCCGCCCGTGCCGGGGCTCCCGCCGCCGCCCGACGACGAATCGCTGCTGCCGCAGCCCCACACCGTGGCCAACGCGACGAACGCACCGAGTGCAATCAACCTGCTGACGTTCATGACAAGTCTCCTTTTTGGGAAGCCTTCCAACCGACGCCATGGCGCCTCGATCAGACGCCACGTTGGCCGTCATTATCGCATGTTTACGTGTTCAGTCAATGATTGTTATCGCGATTCTCGTGCATGAAGCGGTGAAGACAGCGGGGAGCCTGTCAGAAGCCTTGGACGACGATGTCGTCCACCATCCAGTAGTACTGATAGCTGCCGACGTAGTGCCAGAGCACGCGCACCTGGCTCGCGCCATTCACCGCGAACGGCCCGAGTGACAGAGAGGAATTCTGGAGGTTCGACGTGCGCGACCAGACGACCTGCGGAACGCCATCACGCTCGAGGATGACCTCGCCGAGGGTGTCGGTGAAGGTCCGGAACGACGTCTTGAAGGCGATGGTCACCTGTGTCGCGCCGTGCGTAGGGAGGTAGGGAGTCATCATGAAATCGTCACAATCGATGCCCAGGTAGTCGATGTAGTCGGTGTCGATAATCGCGTAGTAGCCCGACCCGAGGGAGAACCAGCCGTGAGGGTTGGGCGCATTGTCGAGCGCCCAACCTTGCAACAGGCTGTTGCACACGCCCGATACAGTGTAGGAACCGTCGGGGCCCCAAGCCGGGTATGCGTCGAAGTTCTCGCTGTGCAGGAAGCCGCACGGAGCACACGGGCCGCCGCAGTCCACGCCCGTCTCGCCCTGGTTCTGGATGCCGTCGTGGCAGGTCGGGCAAGCGTTCGGGCATGGCCCGCCGCAATCGATCCCCTGCTCTCCCTGGTTCTGCACGCCGTCGGTACACGTCGGGCACGGCGGGCACGGGCCGCCGCAATCGACGCCGATTTCGCCTTGGTTCTGCACGCCATCAACGCAAGTGCCAGCACAAGGCGGGCAGGGGCCGCCGCAATCGACACCGGTCTCCCCCTGGTTCTGCAGGCCGTCTGTGCATGACGGCGGACATGCTGGGCAGGGGCCGCCGCAATCGACACCGGTTTCTCCCTGGTTCTGTGCGCCGTCATCGCAGGTGGGAGTAGCCGCCTCCGCTCCCGAGTCCCCGGATTCTTGTGGAGCGTCGTCGAGCGCATCCTCGGCAGCGTCACCCGAATCGATTTCGATGGTGCCTCCGGCACCCGAGGTGCCGCCGGAGTCGGCACCAGCAGCCCCTCCGGTCGTGCTATCGCCGGTGCCGCCCGAGGCGTGGGACGCGTCGGATGCACCGCTTCCACCGAAGCCGGCGGCAGCGCCTGTGCCCGGCGACGACTCCTCGACGGAGGCGCCCTCGGCGCAGGAAGCCAATCCCACGGGAACAAGGGCGGCCATGCGCAACCAAAGGAAACGTTTCGATCCGCGGAACCACGCGAGTGACATGTTGAGCAACCTCCGACGGAACAACGCGCGACCTGTCGATCATAGCGCGGCCGAGGCTTGGGCGCCCGGGTCGTGTCGGCGTGGGAGGGCAACGGCGGATCGCGGGTCAGAACGAGATCAAGGTGCCGAAGGTCAGGCCGAGTTGGGAGGTGCTGACGTCTTCTTCTCCGGACGTGGAGTTGCCGAAGAAGGAGACCTGGGTCTTGGCCTTTCCGTAGACGCTGATTTCGCCCATACCACCGATGGTGAAGGCGAAGTGCTCGACAGGAGACAGGACGAAGAGGGCTTCGACGCCGGGCAGTGCGGTGTTCACGGTGGTTTCGCCGAACAAGCTGACCTTCCAACGCTGGTAGGTCAGGCCGGCACGGAGCCAGAAAGCGGAGGAAGCGCCGACCGGGAAGAGCAAGCCGACGCGCGGCGCAAGGAGGATGACGGAGCCGAAGTTGTCGGAGTCACTGTAGTAGAGCGCGGAGCCGACGGAGAGGTAGTCGGTCACGAGGTAATGAAACCCTGGCCGGGTCACGACGGGCACGCCGGGCATCAAGAAGCCGTAGAATGCGCCCGTCGTCGCGGGCGTACCAACCGCCGTGATGGTCTGCGTGTCGTCGTTACCGACTTTCGATCGTTGGTGCACGATGCCGGCGAGACCGTCGATCGTGACGATGGATCGGTCGGATCCAGGGAACGTAGCGGCCTGCTGCGCGTGGGCGACGCGAGGCGCGATGGTGGCGAGGGTGACGGAGACGGCGGCGGGCAAGAGTTTGGCAGATGACATGGCGCGCCTCACCAGATTTCACCCATCAGCCCCAGGCTCAGGCCGTAGCAGGAATAGCTGGGGTCGTCGCCTTTGCTGGCGCTTCCCAGCAGGTGGATATCCGCGTGGGGCCCCAAAAGGATCCCCACGTGGTCGACCGGCATCATGACGGCGTAGGCTTCGAAGCCGAGCGCGAGCATGGCACTGCTGTTCGAGTCGGAGTCTTCATCGCCCGACTCGTGCGCGAAGAGGAAGGACGGTCCTCCGCGGAGCCAGAAGCCGAGCCAGCTCTTCTTGGCGGTGGCGTAGCCGATGCGCGGTCGGAGCTTGCCGATCGTCATGCTCCCGCCGTCTTTCGGGATGAGGTGTTCGAAGCCGAGCAGGGCACCCCAGTTGACGCCGCCGGGCGACATCGAAAACAGCCCCACGTCGCCCCAGTAGGGGGGCAGGAGTCCCGTCGTGTCGACGGAGACGGTCTTGTCGCCCGCTCCGACCGAGGTCGAAACGTAGCCGAATACGTTTTCGACGGTGAAGGCGAAGGAGTCTCTGGCTCCGAAGCCGCCTCCGCCGTCCTGCGCCCACGCGCTGGCGGGCGCGAGGCTCAAGAGCACGCACGAGAAGAACTCTTCAATCGCTTCATGTCGGGCTCGTGATACCAGGGACCGCGGCCACCTGCCCACCAAATCCTGCTTGCGTCGACCGCCGCCCCGGACCAGACTGCCCGGCCGTTGAACGCCGTTGCCATCTCCATTTTCGCTTGTACGTACCTGCTGATCGCCTCGCGCAGGCTCCGTTGGCTGCCGATCGGGCGTCCCGCTGGCGCGCTGGTGGGTGCGGTGATGATGGTGGCGACGGGCGTGTTGACGCCGAAGCAGTCTTTCGAGGCGATCGACCACGACACCCTGCTGCTGTTGTTCGGCATGATGGCGTTGACGGTGTACGTGGAGCGCGCGGGGCTGTTCGGATGGGTGGCGCGCACGCTGCTGACGCGGGCGCGCAGGCCCACGGGGTTGCTGGTTATCGTTTCGCTGCTGTCCGCGGGATTGTCCGCGCTGCTGGTCAACGACACGGTCTGCTTGTTTCTGACGCCATTCGTTGCGGAGCTGTGCAAGCGCGCACGCCAGCCCATGGGGCCATACCTGATGGCCGTCGCCACCTCGTCGAACATCGGTAGCGCGGCCACGTTGGTGGGCAATCCGCAGAACATGCTCATTGGCAGCATGAGCGGGATGGGATTCAACGAGTTCCTGCTTCGGTCCGGCCCTGCCTCGCTGGTGGGCCTGGCCGTCAACATCGGCCTGCTTGCATGGGTGTATCGAAAGCAGCTCACCGACGCGCCTCCGCTGGAGAACCTCCAGCCAGACGCTGCTCCGGCGGAGGGCGCCACGGCTGTCGCGGTGGTCGGGGTGCTGGTTCTGGCCGGTTTCCTCGCCGGGCTGCACATGGGTTACGTGGCGCTCGCCGCAGTCGCCGTGCTGATCATCATCGACCGCAAGGAGCCGCGAAAGGTGTTCGACGGCGTGGACTGGACACTACTGGTGTTCTTTGCCTCGCTGTTCATCGTGGTAAGGGGGCTCGTGCACACGGGACTGGTGGAGCGGGCGTGGCAGGCGACCGGCCCTGGCATCGACCCTGGGACCAGCCAGGGCGCGACGCTGTTTTCGGCCGTCATCCTCGTCGGCTCGAATGTCGTGTCGAACGTGCCGATGACGTTGCTTGCTGGGCCTCACGTGGCGGCGCTTGCGCAGCCGAAGCTCGCTTGGGTGATGCTCGCATTCGTGAGCACCGTGGCCGGCAACCTTACACTTCTCGGGTCGGTTGCGAACATCATCGTGGCCGAGCGGGCGCGCAAGCACTACGATCTGGGGTTTATCGAGTATTTGAAGTTCGGGTTCGTCTCGACCCTGGCGGTGCTGGCGGTCGGCGTGCCGGTGGTGTGGTGGACGGCGCGGGCATGGGATTGATCGCCGTGGCGCATGCCGTGTGCGCGGTCCCTGTCGGGAGCTTGCCGTTCTTGGCGAATCATCTCTTCAGCAGAAAGGACGGGTGGCGTGGGCTCGTTCGCAGTGCGCGTATTCGTCGGGTTCATCGCAAGCCCGTGCGACCGGCGCCCAACAGGGAATGCGGCCCTGGGCCCGTGCGTTCCGCCTTGCTCGAAGACCCGCCGTGGCGGGCGCGGCGCCGACTCTTTCCGTCCGCGGCGATCCGGGCTATGAGGGAGTCCATGCGTTGGAGACCTTCGTGGATGATGGTCTTGGCGGCATGCGCAGGGTGCCGGGCTAGCGGGATGAGCATGGTCCCGGCGCCGGACAGGCCGTTGCCTCCTGGCGAGCCGGTCGATGCGGTGACGTTGACCGTGAACCTTCCCCGGTCCAGCGACTGCGAAGAGGCGTTCGACTTGGCCCTGTACCAAAACCGCGCGGTGCATCTCATCGAATGGGACGCCGACGCGGGCCGGTGTACGAATCGGAAGGTACGGATCGTGTACCTGCACAGGCAGATCGCGAGAGACGATTTGATCGCCGAGGTGCGGAGGCGAACGTCAACGGTGGCTGTGGTGTCGAACCGATGAGGGGACGAGGATGACGCGAGGACCGGTCAAGCATCTGCGGATGTGGCACTGGGCGGGACCGGTGGTCGCGGCGTTGGCGCTACAACCCGCGGTAGGTGTGCTGTGGCAGGCACACGAGGCTGGCGCGCAAGACGAGGCGGATGAAAGCCCGCAGCAGGCACGCAAGCGTGTGCTCGCAGCGATTCCGAAGGATCCAGCGGTGCTCATCAACGTGACCGGACGCGAGATGCCGTCGAGCCCGGACATTCTGAACCTGGGCAAGCGGAGCACGCGCGCGCTGGAACGTTGCCTGTCGGACAACGTCGACGCGGACATCCGGCGAACCTGCGCGATCTTGCTGGGGCGTCTGGGCGACAAGCGTGCCCTGCGCACGCTTCAGACGGCGCTGGCGGACTGGGACGCGCCGGTTCGCTACCAGGTGATCGAGGCGCTCCGGTTGATTCCCGACCGAAGCTCGTACGAGCCGCTGGTGAAGCTGTTCGAGCGCAAGGACGAGGAACCGTCGAACCGCGCGGCGATCCTGGGCGCACTGGGAACGTTGAGCGACACCCGTGCGCTTGCGTTGCTGCGGAGCGAGCTGCGTCGCAAGCCCGCGGACGGTCAACCCGATCTACGCCCCGAAGCTTTCGCTGCGCTCTGGGCGAGCCGTCACCTGATGGCGCCGTCCACGCTCGTGGCAGACGTGATCACGGCGCTGCGCAGCGACAACAAGGCTCTGGTGACCTCGGCCACGGTGTCGGCCGCGGAGCTCCGGTCGCCACAGCTCGTGCCCGCGTTGATACCGCTGCTGGAGGTTCCTGAGTCCCCGATACGCAACAAGGCAGTCTACGCGCTGGGAAGAATCGGGGACAAGACAGCCACGCAGGCGCTGCTCGCACGGTTGCCCCATGTGCGCGAAGCACGGATGCTCAACAACATCGCGTTCGCACTCGAACGTCTGGACAGCCGGGCGTTCTACCCCGCCATACAGCGGCTCATCGAACACAAGCAGGCCGTGATCCGGATGAACGCGGCGTTCGTGGTGGGCGACGTGCACCGTCCAGAGGGTCTGCCGTTGCTCAGGAAGGCACTCGAGGATCCCAGCGACTACGTCAAGACCAGCGCGGTCGTGGCGCTCGGCAAGCTTGATGACCCCGCAGCAATTCCGCTGCTCGAGCCATTCGTGGCCAGCCCGAACCTGTCCATCCGTCAGGAGGCGATCTACGCTATCCATGAGCTGAGTGGGCGCAAGCGGTCCGACCTGGTGTTCGGCAACCTGTTCCAGAGCAGGAACGAGGCCGTCAGACAGCGGGCCGCGATCGAGCTCGCCAAGTCCGGTGACCCCCGCGTGCACGACTACCTGCTTCAGTGCCTGGAGTGGAACCAGTGCGGACTGCGGGACGTAGACAGCTACTTTCGGCAGAGCAAGGATCCGGCCACGAGCGGTCGTCTGCTGCTCGCGTGGACGCGTGGCCGGTCGGACCTGGCGGGTTTGATCTCCGTGCTGCGCCCGCCGGGCACGCTGCCGCTGGCGGCCAGCACACTCGACGCGTCGTTGGCGAGAGGCGAGCACGACGAAGCGGAGATGGCGATCGACCTGCTGGGCGACCTCGGCGATGCAACGGTCAAGGATCGTCTCGACAGGGCCCTGGCGGGCACGGACGCGTGGCTGCGGCTGCACGCGGCCGTCGCGCTGGCGCGTCTGGGAGATGGGAGTGCCGACGCGCGGATCTTCCAGGAGTTCGACAACTTCCCGGCGGACTGGCTGCCCATGCTGGCGCAGGTGTTGGTGCGAGTGCAGGAAGCGCCGGCTCGGGCGCGGCTGATGCCTGAGTTGGCGAAGCGCGAGCGCGGGCAGGATGTGGACGTCGCGATCGCCGCCGCGGCGGTGCACCTGGCGTGGGATCCGGACAGCGCGATCTTCCGGATGCTCGACGCCCTGGCAAGCCAGAGCGTCCGGGAGCGCGATCTCGCGGCACGCTACCTGCGCAAGAATCGGTCGGAGCGCGTGACCTGGCTGCTCCGTCGCGCCCTGGCGCGGGAGACGCGTCCAACTCCTCGCGACATGCTTCGCAAGATCCTCGACCTGCGAAGCGAGAGCTAAGCCGCGTGCGCAGTACACGCGCCCCGGCATCGGATGACGTGGCCGCCACCCTGCTCGTCGCGGCGGCTTCTCTTGCGTGCCTGATTCACGACCCGGCGGCGACGGCCTCGAACGCGAAGACGACCGTCGCGCTCGTGGTGGCGGTGCTCGCCTTGGGACTCCGGGCGCGGCGGATCTTGCGCAAGATGCGAAGCATTCCGGGGCTTGCAGCGTGGGTCGCCTTCACGGGATGGTCGGCTGTGACGGTGACCTGGGGGACCGCGGCAGGCTGGCTCGATCTGGCACCCTGGGTCGCATCCTGCGGCATCGCGCTAGCCGCCGCGAGCTTCGAGTCATCGACGGCACGCAACACCGCTTCGGACACCGCGCTCGTCGTCGGCACGGTGTCGTCGACTACCGCGGTGTACGCCTACGTTTCTGGTGCACGGGGCATCCTGGTGCACGGCGGTCAGGGCAACGGCAACTGGCTCGGCCTGCTGCTCGCGGTCGCGATGCCGATGGCAGCAGCGCGCGTGTGGTCAGCCTGGCGCGCTCGCGACCGGTGGGCCCCCGCTCTGGTGGTGATGCTGCTCTTGCAAGTTGCCGCGCTGTGGATGAGCGAGTCGCGCACGGCGCTGTTCGCAATCGTCGCGGCTTCCGTGGTGTCGCTGGCAGCTAGTCGGGCTGGTAGGGCGAGCCGCCTGGTCGCAACGCTCGCCGCGGGTGCGTCGTCCCTTTCGATGCTCGGGGCGGCGCCGGCCGGGCCGCAGGTCGGCACGCCCGTAGCGACATCGTGGGTCGGGGCCTGGCACGGCCGCGTATGGATATGGGGCACGAGTCTGGATGCAGCGCTTGCGCACCCGATCCTGGGCAACGGGCTGGGCAGCTTCGGGCATGCGTACCTGCGGGCCCAGGCGGATCGACTTGCCGGGCTG
>Ga0209018_1001150_pt1 | contig 22259 bp, 22 predicted proteins | sample YNPBryBLVA2012_FD_185814 | JGI IMG/M metagenome (GOLD analysis project Ga0209018, IMG submission 185814) | Anoxygenic and chlorotrophic microbial mat microbial communities from Yellowstone National Park, USA - YNP Bryant BLVA 2012 (SPAdes)... ...
CCGCTTCGCCCCCTTCCCACGCCACGCGAAGGAGCTCCTTGTGCCGCACCCCCAACGCCTTGGCGGTAGCGGGCCCCAGGAGCACGGCGTTGCCCCAGGTGAGCTTGGTGATGGGCTCCGGGAGCTCTTGGAGCCAAGGGTTGTTGGCAAACCGCCCGTCTAGCACCTTGCTGTCCGGCATCACCCAAGCGGCGAGCTTGGTTTCCTCCGGAAAGCGCAGCGCCGCGAGCCAGCCGGTGTCAACGAGCTGCACCGCCACCGGGGCAGCGAGCTTTTCGCTCCACACCCCGTCGTGGAGGGTCTTGCGGAAAGCCTGCTCCCAATCGGCTCTCCCGACAAGCGCCGCGAAGCTCTCCCGCACGAGCTCGTAGCCGCTTCGTTCCTCCCCCAGCACGAAAGAGAGCAGCTCCTCGGCGGTCTTGCCACCGTAAAGCGGGGCGATGAGCGGCTGCACCACCGAGTACACGCCCTCGGCGCTGCGCAGGTCCCCCCACCCTTCCAGGAAATGCGCCTGGGGCAGGTGCCAGTGGGCGAGCCGAGAGGTTTCGTCCTCGTAAAGCCCGAGCCGAACCAGGCTCTTGGCCCTCCGGAGGTTCTCCTTCCCGCCCAGTTCCCGAGCGGCGGTGCGTGCCGGGTTGCCCCCCAGCACCAACAGCAGCTGCACCTCCCCGCGGGAAAGCGCTTCCCGGAGCGCATCCAGCGAAGCGGACCCAGGAGCTTGCACGGTGGAGGTGTAACGCACGGTGGACCCCACCGCTCCCAGGGCCAGGTTCATGGCGAAGCCCAGGGCATGGCAGGCGGGGGGCAGTGCCGCCCCCACCGCCACGAAGCTAGCCCCCCGGGCCCTGGCCAGGTCCCGGGCCGCCGTGGCCACGAACGCCCGCTCCTTTTCCGAAAGCTCCCCCACCGGGGGAAGCTGCAGCGGAAGCGACACGCCGACCTTGGCGAGCTCCTGGGCCAAAGCCACCAGCAGCTGCTGCAGCCTCCCTGGCGCTGCGGCCAAGCGCAGGTCCGCGGCAGCACCGGTGACGGTGGGGACCGGCTCCGCCACGAAGAGGCGCAGCGGGTGCTGCGAATCCCGGCGCCCTTCGGCGTAAGCCCGGGCGTTGGCCACCGCTTGAGGGTGGCGGAGCAACAAATCGTCCCCGAAGCTGGCCACCACCCGGGCCCGGCGCAGCTCCAGGTGCGGCACCACGGTAACCCCCGTGCCCTGCCGCAACCCCGAAAGCTCCTGCCAGCGCACCAGCGGGTCCCAGTCCACCCAGCGGGCCCTGGGGAACGCAGCGGCTAGCTTTTCCTGCAGCCGCACCCGGGTGGGGGAAGGGGTGGCATCCCCCAGCACCCAGAACCCCTCCCCCTGGGAGGAGCGCAGCGCCGCCAGCAGCCCGCGGAGCTCCTGTTGGAAAGCTTCCCAGGAGCTCACCACCCGCTGCCCCGCCTGCCGCTGCACCACCGCCTGGGAGCGGTCGGGATCGTAAAGCTCCAGCACGCTGGCCTGGGCCCAGAGGTGGGCCGCCCCTTGGCTTTCCGGGTGGAGCGGGTTGCCCTCCACCTTGATAGGCCGGCCGTCGTAGCTCGTGACCAAAAGCCCCAAGGCGTTGCCGAAAAGCCCCATGGCCGTGGCGAACTGCTGGGGAACCCCGGGGATCCGCCGCTCGGGGCGGCCGGCGAAGGGGAGGATCGTTTCCTTGGGCCAGCGGCAAGCGGCCATCCCCACCATGCCCAAGGAGGCCGCCATGAGTTTGAGGAAGTCCCGGCGGGTCCTGGGGTCGGTGAGCTCCTCCGCGAGGTGCGGGAACTCCCGGGCCAGAAGCTCCTGAAACTCCGCGGTGGCGGCAAGCTCGTCCAAACTGCGCCAGTACGCTTTCCCCACAGCTCCCTCCTAGCGGTGGCAGGTCCAGCAGTCCGTGGACGGACGGATCCCCCGCTGCTCCCGCAACCGCCGACCGTAGGTGGCGGGGTCCTCCGGCGGCACCCAGTCCATGGAGGTCACCAGCTCCGGCGGCCGCAAATGGCGGTCAGGCTGGCGGTGGCAATCCAAGCACCAGCCCATGGAAAGCGGCGCCACCTGCTGCACCACCTCCATGGTGTCCACGCGCCCGTGGCAGGACACGCACCCCACCCCCCGCCGCACGTGGGCCGAGTGGTTGAAGTACACGTAGTCCGGCAAATCGTGGACCCGCACCCAGGGAACCGGCATGCCGGTGGCGTAGCTTTCCCGCACCGGCAGCAGCTTCGGGCTTGTGGCGCGGATCCGGGCATGGCAGTTCATGCAGGTCTGGGTGGGGGGGATCGCGGCTTTCGCCGCCACCTCCACGGTGTTGTGGCAGTAGCGACAGTCGAGCCCCAGCTGCCCCACGTGCAGCGCATGGCTGTAGGGCACCGGTTGGTCCGGGGCGTACCCCACGTCCGTGGTCTTGGGGGAAGCCCCCGTGCCCACCAGCACCACCAGGTACACGGGCCCCAGCACCAGAAGCGCCCCTAGCAACTGTCGCAGCTGGTTGGTCCAGGGAGGAAAAACCCACCGGCGAGCAACGCGTTCCGTCACCGGCGGGGATGCTGCCAAATCCCGCAAGAGTTGTCAAGAGGACCGAGTCTTATTTTTGATTTCGTCAAAATTCGAAACGGACTTTTCTCTGACACAGGCTCGCCGGCGTTCCACCACAGCTTCGCAAAGCCCAACGCGGTCGTTGACCGGTGTCCTGGCTCACGGCTAGAATGAGACCGTGATGCAACTGGGCCGCCGGGCGCGCTTCGCCAGCCTCGCGCTGCTGTTCGCAGCTTTCCAGGTGCTGGCCGCGCTGCCCCACGTGCACCCCCGCCTGCTGCGCCCGGAGGTGGCGAGCCCCGAGCGAAGCGGCTCCCGCGCCTCCGCCTGCCTCCTCTGCACCCTCACCCCCCAGGCAAGCGGCGAGCTGGTCACCCCGAGCCCGCTCGGCACCCCCGAGCCCTGCGTTGCGGCGCCCCGGCCTTCACGCCTACTCCCGGATCCCGCGGTTTTGCCCGCCGGCGAAGCCCGGAGCCCTCCCGGTCTGCAGCCTTTCGCTGCCTGCTGAAGCAAACCACAAAAAACGCAATCAAAAGGGAGGGTTCCATGAAAACACGCAACTTGTTCGTGTGCTTTCTCGTGCTTTTGTCAACAGCTCTTGTCGGCCGGGGTGCGATGGCAGCGGCCCCGGCCCGAGGGAGTCTCGCGGTGCTCGTGACCCACCAGGATGGCACCCCAGCCGCTGGCGTGGAGGTGAGCTTGGTGGGGCTTCCCTGGAAAGCTACCACCGATGCTCAGGGGCGGGCGGAGTTCCCTGCCCTGGCTCCCGGGAGCTACCTGGTCCTGGCAGCAGCCCCCGGCGGGCAGAAAGCCAGCGCCCCGGTGGTGGTGGCGGACGGCCCCAACGAGCTCCGCTTGCAGCTGGAAGCCGCGGTGTTCCACGAGGAAGTGGTGGTTTCGGGGGCCAACCCCGGGCGGCTGGCGGAAACCCCCCAGGCGGTTTCCGTGCTCAGCGACGAGGCGCTGCGCCTGGCCACCCAGCCCAGCCTGGGGGAAACCCTGCGCCGGGAAGCCGGGGTGCGTTCCACCTTTTACTCTCCCGGGGCGAGCCGGCCGCTGCTCCGGGGCCTGGGGGGGGACCGCATCCGTGTGCTGCAGAACGGGATGGACCTGGGGGACGCCTCGGACACCAGCCCGGACCACGGGGTGGCGCTGGAGAGCCAGCAGCTGGAGCGGGTGGAGATCCTCCGGGGGCCCAGCGCCTTGCTTTACGGCAGCGAGGCGCTGGGGGGCGTGGTGAGCGTGCAGGGGGGAGGGGTGCCCATGCAGGCGGTGGGAAGCCCCTTTGCCGGCACCCTTACCGCGAGCTTTGCCTCCAACGGTGACCAGCGGAGCGTGGCTACCAGGCTGGCCGGGCAGCAGGGCACGCTGGTCTGGCAGGCGGGGGGCGGCAAGCGCCGCAGCGAGGACTACCGCAGCGGGTTCGGGGATGTTGCCAACAGCTTCACCCGGGCCGATCAAGCCAACCTGGGCTTGGCCACGCTGCAGAGCTGGGGGATCCTCGGCGTGGCCCTGGACCAGTACGAAACGCGCTACGGCAGCCCGGTGGAGCAGGATGTGCAGGTGGACCTTTGGCGGCGGCGCCTGGAGCTGGCGGCGCAGCTTTTCCCCACATCCGGCCCGTGGCGCGCCTTGCGGGCGAGCCTGGCTCACGTGGACTACCACCACACCGAGTTCGAGGGGCCCCTCCCCGGCACCGTGGTGCGCAACTGGTTCACCACCGGCCGACTGGAGCTCACCCATGCCCCCTGGGCCGGGTTTTCCGGCATCCTCGGGGTGGAGTGGCGCCAGCGGGACCTTTCGGTGGTGGGGGAGGAGAGCTACCTGCCCCGCACCGCCTCCACCACCGCCTCGCTTTTCCTCTGGGAGCACCGGGAGCTGGGGCGCTGGCGCTGGGAGGTGGGGCTGCGGGGGGACCGCTTCCGCCACGAACCCCGCGGCGAAGCCCCGCCGCGCTCGTTCACCGTGGCCAGCTTCGCCACCTCGCTCACCTGGGACACCGGTTCCCCGCTGCGGCCGTACCTCGCGGTAAGCGTGGCCGGCAAGGCCCCCAACCCCGAGGAGCTTTACTCCCAAGGCCCCCACGCTGCCACGGGGCTTTTCGAGGTGGGGGATCCGCGCTTGCAGCGGGAGCGCAGCACCACCGCCGAGCTGGGCTTGCTCTACCGCTTGGAGGGTTTCCGGCTGCAGCTCAACCTGTTCACCTCCCGGGTGCGCAACTTCATCTACCAGACGCTCACCGGGGAGCAGGAAGACGGCTCCCCGGTGGCGCAGTTCACCCAGGCGAAAACCCGCTTCTGGGGGGGCGAGCTGACAGCCCACTGGGATCTGCTGCACGTGGCGGAAAAGCACCTGGAGCTCACGCTGCAAGGGGACGTGGTGCGGGGGGAGCTGGTGGATGGCCCGCCCTTACCGCGCATGGCCCCAGGGAGGGTTTTGGGACAGCTGGCCTTCTTCGACAGCCGGTGGCGGCTCGCCTTGGGGGCGGAAAAGGTGTTCCGCGCCACTCGCACCAGCCCCGAGGAAACCCCCACCCCGGGCTACACGCTGCTGGACCTGGCGATTTCCCGGCGCTTGGTGGGGGAAAAGCGCGTGCACCTGGTGGCGCTCCAAGCCAGCAACTTGCTGGATGCGAAGGCGGAAAACCACACCTCGTTCTTCAAGGAAAAATCGCCGCTTCCCGGGCGCAGCTTCCAGGTGGTTTACCAGCTGTGGTTCTAGCGGAGATCGAGCGCCGCTGGGCAGGCCCACCGGAAGGTGGGCCTTTTTATTCCAGGTTGGCGATTTGCTCCCGCAGCCGCTCCAATGCCGCCTTGGCCTCCACCACCTGCTCCCCCACGCCGGCTTCCCGGAGCTTGGAGCCCGCGGTGTTCACCTCCCGGAGCATCTCCTGCACCAGGAAATCCAGCTTGCGCCCCACCGCGCCCCCCTCGGCCAGCAGCTTGCGGAAGTGGGCGAGGTGCGCCGCGAGCCGGTTTTTTTCCTCCGCCACATCCGCCTTTTCCGCGGCGAACGCCGCCTCCTGGAGCAAGCGGGCCTCGTCCACCCCTTCCCCCACCAGCTCCGCCATGCGCTGCCGCAGCCGCTCCAGGAGCACCTGCCGCACCTTGGCCCCTTCTGCACCGAGAAAAGCCACGAAGCCCGCCAGCTGCGCCAGGTCCTGCTGGATGGCCGGAAGCAGGTACGCGGCCTCCTGCTCCCGGGCTTGCCGCAGCTGCTCCAGGGCCTCCAGCACCAGCGTCAGCAGCTTCTCCCGTTCCTCCTCGGCCAGCTCCCCCGCGGCCACCTCCAGAAAACCCGGCAAGCTGGCCAGCTCCCCGAAGCTCAAGGGGGCCAGGGGAAGCTCCGCGGGCTTGGCGGCGAGCTGCGCCGCCAACGTCTGGGCCACCTCCCAGTGGAGCTGGAAGTAGCCCTCGGCGGAAGCAAACGACAGCTCCACGGCGACGGTGACCCGCCCCCGGGCCAGCTTTTCCCCCACTGCCCGGCGCAGCGCCAGCTCCAGCTCGGGGTAGTCCCCCCGGGGAGTGATGCGCACCGCGGCCTCCAAACCGCGGGCGTTCACCGACCACACCTTCACCCGGGCGGAAAGCCGCGGGGAGAGCTCCCCCCGCACCTCCGCCACCCCGGTCATGGAAGCGAGCTTGCCCATCACTCCCCAAGACCCTGGAGCTCCGCCAGGCGAGCGTAAAGCCCCCCTCGGGCCAAAAGCTCCCGGTGGGTGCCCTCCTCCACCACGCTCCCCTGGTCCATCACCGCGATCCAGTCGGCGTTGCGCACCGTGGCCAAGCGGTGGGCGATCACCAGCGTGGTGCGCCCCTGCATGAGGTTCTCCAACGCCTTTTGCACCACCGCTTCCGCTTCCGCATCCAGCGCCGAGGTGGCCTCGTCGAGGATGAGGACCGGCGGATCCTTGTAAAGCGCCCGGGCCACGGCGATGCGCTGCCGCTGCCCCCCGGATAGCCTCACCCCCGCCTCCCCCACCACCGTATCGTACCCCTCGGGGAACTCGAGGATGAACTCCTCGGCAAAAGCAGCCCGGGCACAGGCCCGCAACCGCTCCTCGTCCACCTCTTTTTGCCCGTAGGCGATGTTCTCCCGGATCGTGGCGTTGAACAGCACGGTTTCCTGGGTCACGAGGCCGATTGCTTGCCGCCAGGAAGTCAAGGTGAACTCCCGGATGTCCACGCCGTCAGCGGTGATGCGCCCCTCCTCCACGTCCCAGAACCGCGGCAGAAGCTGCGCCACCGTGGACTTCCCCGCCCCCGAGGGACCCACCAACGCCACCACCTTCCCCGCAGGGATAGTCAAGCTGAACTGCCGCAGCACTGGCTTATCCGGCTCGTAGGCGAAGCTCACCTGCTCGAAGCGGATCGCCTCCCGCAGCCCAGGGAAAACCTTGGCCCCCGGGGCATCGCTGATCGCCACGGGAGCATCCAGCACCGCGAACACGCGCTCCCCCGCGGCGATGGCCATCTGCGTGGCGAGGTTGAGCTTGTTGAGGCGCTTGATGGGGTTGTACATGCCGTAAAGCGCGAACAGGAACGAGGTGAAAAGCCCGATGGTCATCTCGCCCCGGGAAATCAGGTGCGAGGCGTAGCCGATGAGCGCCATGGCCCCGGCCACCCCCAGCACCTCCATCACCGGGGCGTTGAGCGCCTGGATTTTCCGGGCTTTGAGGTTGGCCTTGAAGTGGCGCGCGGTGGCCATGCGGAAGCGCAAGGCTTCGTACGCTTCCATGCCGAAAGCCTGGACCACCCTGTGCCCCTTGAAGATCTCGTCCAGCACCGCGTTCATCTCCCCCAGCCGCTGCTGGCTCTGGTGGGAGCGCCTGCGCAGCTTGCGGGAAAAGTGCCAGATGGGGGCCACCAGGAGCGGTGCCACCACCAGGGCCGCCAGGGCAAAGCGGAAGTTGAGGGAAAACGCGTAGATCAAAAGCCCCAAAACCGTGAAGGAATCCTGGAAGAGATCGCCGAAGCGGTCGGAGATCGCCGCGGTGATCTGCTCCACGTCGTTGGTGACGCGGGACATGAGCACCGCGGTGGGCTGCCGCTGAAAATACGCCGGGGATTGCCGCAGCAGCGCGTCCACCAGCTGGTCCCGCAGGTCCTTCACGGTGGCAAGGCCGGTGCGGTAGAACGCGTAGTGGCCGAAGTAGGTGAGGGCGTTTTTTGCAAAAACCGTGAGCAGCACCAGCACCGCCAAAGCCCAGCGATCCGAGGGAAGGTGCGCTGCGAGCTTCCCTTGGAGCCTCTCGAACTGCTGGCGCAGCGTGCGCAGCACCGGGTTTTCCGGCTTCTTGCTTGCCTTTTCCTCGTGCACCACCTGCTTGCCGAGGATCTGCTGCGCCGCCCCCGCCCCCAGCATGTTGTCGAAAAGCGGCACCACCAGGTACATGAGGAACACCGTGGCCAGGGCCACCCCCACCATCCCCGCCACCGCCAACCCCGCCCAACCGGCGTGGGGCCGGGTGTAACGCAATAGCCGCCAAAGGGTCCTCATGCGCCTTCCACCAGTTCCAGCACCGCCTCCGCTGCCCGTGCCGAAGCCCCCGGCTCCCCCAAGCGCGCGCGCACCGCGGCCAGTTTACGCCGCTGCAGCTCTCCCTCCGCTCCCAAAAGCCGCATTCCCTCCTGGGCCAGGGCCTCGGGGGTGAGGCGATGCTGCACCAGCTCCGCCGCCACCTGCTCCCCCGCCACCAGGTTCACCAGGCCCACGTGGGGCACGCGCACCAGGTGCCGGGCGAGGAGGTAGCTTACCGGGTGCAGGCGGTAGGTCACCACCATGGGCACGTCCAGGAGCGCGCAAACCAGCGTGGCGGTGCCCGAAGCCACGAACGCCGCCCGGCAGGCCGCCAGCTCCCGGTAGCGCTGCTGCTCCACCAGCTGCACCGCCCCCGCCGCCGGGCCGAGCAGCGGCTTCAGGGTTTCGGCAGAAAGCCCCGGCGCCACGATCACCTTGGCGGAAAGCCCAGGCGTTCGTGCCGCAAGCCGCGAGAACGCCTCGGCCATCACCGGAGCCAACGCCTCCACCTCGTGCCGCCGGGAGCCGGGGAGCAGCGCCACCGCGTGCTCCCGCTCGGGGCGAAGCGCACCCATCGCCCCTGCCAGCTCGTCCACCAGCGGGTGGCCCACGAACCGGGCATCCACCCCGTGCCGGGCGTAGAAATCCACCTCGAACGGCAAGATGCACAACACCCGGCGCACCCACCGGCGAATGGTCTTCACCCTCCCGGAACGCCAAGCCCACAGCTGCGGCGAAACGTACAGCACCACCGGGATCCCGGCCCGGGCCAAGTGCTTGGCCAGCGGCAGGTGGAAGTCCGGGGAGTCCACCAGCACCGCCACGTGGGGCCGGAAGGCCAAGGCAGCGCGGCGCACCCGCCGCGCCACCGCCGCCAGGCGCGGCAGCTGGCCCAGGACCTCCACCAGCCCCATCACCGAAAGCTCCTCGGCCCGAGCGAAGGTCGCAAGCCCCAGCGCTCGCAGCCGCTCCCCCCCCACGCCCTTGGCCTCCACCGGCACCCGGGCCGCCAGCTCCCGGAGCAAGTTGGCCCCGTGGAGGTCCGCCGAGGCTTCGCAGGCGGAGAGGAACACCCTCATGGCCGCCGCACCCGCAGCGCCACCCCCAGGAGGCTACCCAGGGCGTCCGCCACCAGGTCCTTTAGCTCCGCCGAACGCCCCGGCACGTGCAGTTGCAGCCACTCCAAAAGCCCCCCGTGCAGCGTGCAGGCCGCCGCTACCCCGCCCGGTGCCAGGGAGGGGAACCCCCGCTGCGCCACCGCCGCAAGCAAAGCGTACGCTGCACCGTGGCCGAGCCAGTCGGGAAAGCGCTCCAGGGCAGCGGGGATGCGCGGGCGGGTGCCCAGCCAGAGGTAGAGGGTGGCTAGCAGCAGCGCCAGCAAGCGGGGGGCGAGGGGACCTCGCACCGACACGGCCCTAGGAAGGGAACGGGTACATGAGCCAGCCAACCGCGATCGCTCCCAGGAGCAACAGCAGAAACACCTTCACCGCGTAGCGCTTGCGCTCCCCCGGGTCCTTCTTCCACAAAAACGCGAAGAACACCGCCAGAAGCAGCGCGTGGAGCGTCATCAGCGTGAAGTGGTCCGCCATCACCACTCCTTTTTGCCCACGGCCATGTCGTAGGTGTCCAGGACCAGGAGCAGGTTCATGATCCCCGCCGTGAGCAGGAACGTGTTGCCGTACTCGTACGTCACCGCCGTGGGAACCCCGTCCCCCAAGCCCAAAAGCCGTGCGAGGAAAAACAACAGGCCGTTGCCCACGGTGGCCACCGCGGCGAAGTAGGAAAGAGGGTCCCCGGGCTTGGGGAGGATCAGTTCCCCCTGGCAGAGGATCCCCACCACGAAGCTCACCAGCACCACCGCCCCGAAAACCCACGCCCGGCTCTTGCGCCCCAGGAGAACGTGCCCCAGCCCAGGCACGAGCCACGCCAGACCCAACAGCACCGCCAAGGGCAGCCCGGGCCTTGCCCCCTCACCTCGCCCCATAGAGCGCCTCCCACGCCGTGGTGAGCTTCTGCCAGGTGGCTTCCAGGTCCTCGGGGACCACCCGCACCGCGGCGTTGGTGGTCATGAAGTTGGTGTCGCCGCGAAAGCGGGGGACGATGTGCAGGTGCAGGTGATCCACGATCCCCGCCCCCGCTGCTTCCCCCAGGTTGAACCCCAGGTTGTACCCGTGGGGCTTGTAAACCTCCCCCAAAACCCGCAGCAGCCGCTGCGCCATGGTCATGAGCTCCCCCAAGGTCGCGGCATCCAGGGCTTGGAGGTCCCCCAGGTGCTCCCGGGGGGCCACCATCACGTGCCCAGCGGTGTAGGGGTAGCGGTTGAGCAGCGCGAACACCCGCTCCCCCCGGGCCACGGTGAGCGTTTCCCGCCCCCCGTCCCGGGCCGCACAAAAGATGCAAGCGGAAGCTTTCTCTGCTGCCTTCGACACGTACGCAAAACGCCAAGGGGCGAACAGGTAGCCGAGCCCCGGCCCGCTCACCCCAAGCGCTCCTTCAGCTCCTTGCCGGGCTTGAAGTACACCACCCGCCTGGCCGGTACCTCCACCCGGGCGCCGGTGCGGGGGTTGCGCCCCACCCGGGCCCGCCGCTCCCGGAAGCGGAACGTGCCGAACCCCCGGAGCTCGATCTCCTCCCCCCGCCGCAAAGCTTGGACCATCGCCTCGAACACGGTCCCCACCACCTCCACCGCTACCTGTCGGGGAAGATCCAGGTGGTTGGTGAGCACCTCCACGATCCCTTCGCGGGTCATGATTGCTCCTCCCGCGCCCCAGCCGCCTCGCCGGTGGAGGGCTCCTCCCCCTCAGCCGCTTCCAGCTCGGGCGCCGCCGCAGGGTGCAGCTCCTTCGCTTGCGCCTCGGGGGTCTCCCCCTGTCCTTCGACAGCGGGCTGGGCACTTTCGGGCTTGGCCACCTCGGCCTCGGGCTGGGAGATGCCCCGCAGCGACAGGCCGATGCGCCGCTCGGCAAAATCCAGCCGGATCAGCCGGCACCGCAGCTTGCGCCCCTTGGGGAACTCGTCCGCCAGGCTGCCTCCCCCGAGCCGCTCCACCTCCGACACGTGGCAAAGCCCCTCCACCCCCGGGGCCAGCTCGATGAAAAGCCCGAAGTCCGTGACGTTGGTGACGTAGCCGTCCACCTCGTCCCCCACCTGGTGGGCGGAGGCGAAGGTGTCCCACTCGTTGGGCATGAGCTCCTTCATGGAGAGCGAGATGCGCTGGTTCACCACGTCCAGGTCCTTGATGATCGCCTCCACCTCCTGACCCTTTTGCACCAGCTCCGAGGGGTGGCTGATGCGCCGGCTCCAGCTCATGTCGGAAATGTGCACCAGCCCGTCCACCCCCGGGGCCAGCTCCACGAAGGCGCCGAACTCCGTGAGGTTGCGCACGATCCCCTTCACCTTGTCCCCCACCCGGTGGCTAGCGGCGAAATCCTCCCAGGGGTTGGGCTCCGCTTGACGCAGGGAGAGGGAGAGGCGGCGACGCTCGGTATCCACCTCGGTGACCACCACCTCCACCTCCTGCCCCACCTTGAGGATCCCCTTGGGGCTTTTGACCTTCTTGGTCCAGGAGAGCTCGGAAACGTGCACCAACCCCTCTACGCCTTCCTCCAGCTCCACGAACGCCCCATACTCCACCAGCGAGGTGACCTTCCCCCTCACCTTCTTCCCCACGGGGTACTTGGCCTCCACGTGGGTCCAAGGGTCCTCGAAGCGCTGGCGGTACCCCAGGGAAACCCGCTCCTTCTCCCGGTCCACCTTGAGCACCACCACCTTGGCCTCGTCCCCCACCTTGAAGTAGTCCCCGGGGTGGCTCACCCGGCCCCAGGAGATATCGGTCACGTGCAACAGGCCGTCAATGCCGCCCAGGTCAATGAAAACCCCGTAGTCGGTGACGCTGCGCACGGTGCCCGTGACTACCATCCCCTCCTCCAGCTTGGCCAGCGTGGCTTGCCGCTGGGCAGCCAGCTGCTCCTCCAGGAGCGCCCTGCGGGAGACCACCACGTTGTTGCGCCGGCGATCGAAGTTGATGATGCGCGCCTCGATGGTTTGGCCGATGTAGTCCTCCAGGCGGCGGGTGGGGCGCACATCCACCAGCGAGCCGGGGAGGAACGCCCGCACGCCGATGTCCACCGCCAGCCCCCCCTTCACCCGCTCGGTCACCACCCCGCGCACCGGGGTCTTTTCCCGGTACGCCTCCTCCAGCACCTCCCAGATGCGCAGCCGTGCGGCCCGCTCCCGGGAAAGCTTGATCTCGCCGGTGGTGGGGTCGAACTTCTCCACCAGCACATCCACCTCGTCCCCCACCTTCACCGTGAGGTTCCCCTGCCGGTCCAGGAACTCGGACCTGGGGATCACCCCCTCGGTCTTGAAGGAAACGTCCACCACCACCGCATCGTCGGTGATAGCCACCACCACGCCGGTGACCACGTCGCCCGCTTGCAGGTGGCCGAACGACTCGGCCATGAGCTCTTGCAGCGTTTGCCGGTTCAGCTTGCCCGCCTCCTCCGGGACGGGGGTATCCCCTTGCTTCCGTTCGTCGTTGCTCGTTTGACCCACCTACGCCTCCCGATCATGCTGCCGCCTCGGCGGCAGCGCCTCTTGTTTCACAGGCGGCAAACTATAGTCTTTGCGGGCTTTCCCTGTCAAGCTCAACGGCGGGACACCCGGCAAGGCAACTTCGTGCGCCCGGCCATGGCCATGCCGCGTTAGCGCTGGAGGTCCTCGGGGGCGAGGCCAGTGCGCCTGGCGATGCGGGCGAGCATCCGCGGGCCGATCTCCTCGTGGTCGTGGAAAGCAAAGACGAAATCCGCCCACCCAGGGCGAGAGAGGACCCGGTGTGACCCGGTTTGTCTCTTGGGGAATCAGCCGATGCGGTAAAGGGCCGCCAGCACCCTCCTGGCCGGGCAGCTGGGCCAGCGTTTCATGCGGCGGCAAAGACGATTTGCAACGCCTCGGGCCCCGCTTCCCCGTGCTCCAGACGATCCGCCAAGATGCGCAAGGCAAGAGCTTGCACCCGGGCCCGAGCTTCTTCCGGGGTTGCACCGTAAGCCAAGGCTCCCGGGAGCTCCAGCACCTCGGCGATCCAGCGACCCCCTTCTTCCTCCTCCAACTCCACCGTGAACGTCATGGCCGCCCTTCGCGTCGCTTGTTCAATCGCATCTTACATGAGCCCGTGGCTTGTGCGGACGCACGGCGCGGTGGCTACTGAGTAGCCAAGCGGGCGCGGAGGTGGGCGAGGAGCGTGGCCACCACCTGCTCCAGGGTGAGGTCGGAGGTATCCACCACGATGGCATCGGGGGCAGGGCGCATGGGGGAAACCTCCCGAGTGGCGTCCCGCAAATCCCGCTCGCGGATCTCCTGGACGATGGTTTCCAGGTCCGCGGTCACCCCTTGGCTAGCCAGCTCGGCGTGGCGCCGCTGCCCCCGCACCTCCGGCCGGGCGGTGAGGAAGAACTTCACCGGCGCATCCGGGAACACCACGGTGCCGATGTCCCGCCCTTCCACCACCGCTCCCTGGGACCCCAACGCCCGCTGGCGCGCCACCAGCTCCCGGCGCACCTCGGGCACCGCGGAAACCAGCGAGGCGGCCCGGGAAACCGCTTCGCTGCGCAGCGCCTGGGTCACGTCCCGCTCCCCCAGAAACACCCTGGGCTCCTGGGGGGTACCCCCGAAGCGGATGGGCAAGCTCCTGGCCAGCGCTGCCAGCTCCTCCACCGTCGAGCCCTCCGGGGGGAGCTGGATCCCCCGCTCCAAGGCCGCCAGCGCTACCGCCCGGTACATGGCCCCGGTGTCCAGGTACCCGAGACCGAGCCGCGCCGCCAGCAACCGCGCCGCCGCGGACTTCCCCGCCCCCGCCGGCCCGTCAATGGCCACCACCAGCTTCCTCGCGCTCACGGCGCGGCAGTGTAGCAGCGGCCGGCTACACTTGCGCCGTGCGCGTGTACCTGGCTGCTGCCATGACCAACCGCAACGCGGCTTTCGAGGTGCTGCAGGAGCTCCTGGAGGCGCTGCGCGCCCAGGGGCACGAGGTGCTCACTCCCCACGTGGCCGAGCCTCGGGGCAAGGAGCGGGATGCCTGCCTGGCTGCGGAGGAAATCGCCCGGCGGGACCTGGAATGGCTCGCCGCAGCCCACTGCCTTTTGGCCGAGGTGAGCACCCCCTCCCACGGGGTGGGAGCGGAGGTAATGGCAGCCTGGCAGTTGGGCAAGCCGGTGCTGTTGCTCGCCCGGGAAGCGGTGCCGGTTTCCCGGTTCCTCCTGGGGCTTCCCGGGGTGCGCTTTGCCCGCTACCGCGAGAGCGCCGAGGCGGTTGAAGCAGCGCTGGCGTTCCTGCGAAGCTCGGTGGGCAAGACCGGGGAAGGCCAGGTGGCCGAGGCATGAGCCACAAAACCAAGCCTCACTTTTCTTTCACCAAGGCCGACGCGTTGCTTGCGGCCTTGATCGTCGTGTGGGGGGTGAACTACACGGTGATCAAGGCGGCCTTGGAGGTGCTCTCCCCCCTGGCGTTCAACGCTGTCCGCTTCGCCTTGGCCACGGTGACGGTGGCAGCGGCTCGTCAGATGCTCGGGGGTCTCGGCCGGCTTTCCCGAAAGCAAAAGCTCCAAGCCGCTGCCCTGGGCGTGCTGGCCAACACCGTGTACCAGCTGTTTTTCATCGAGGGGCTGGCCCGCACCAACGTGGCCCACGCCGCGCTCATCCAAGCCTCCATGCCCGCCCAGGTGGCGCTGCTGTCCCACCTGGCGGGGCGGGAGCGGGTGCGAACGAAGGGTTGGGTAGGCATCGCGCTCACGTTCCTGGGCTTGACCCTGCTGCTTTCGGCCCGGCCCGCCAGTGGTGGGGCGCCAGCCAGCTGGCTGGGGGACGGGCTGATGCTGGCGGCTTCCTTTTCCTGGGCGGTGTACACGCTTCTCGCTGCCCCGCTCCTCGCCCGGGCGCCGGCGGGAGCGGTCACCGCGGTGGGGTTCGCCTCCGGCACGCCGCTGCTGCTGCTCCTGGCGCTGCCGGAGCTGGCGCGCCAGGATTTCCGGCACTTGCCGCTGGCGGGCTGGGGCGGGGTGCTTTTTTCCGGAGTCTTCGCCATCGGCCTCGGTTACTTCGTGTGGAACTACGCCTTGCGTTCCCTGGGTACCACCAGGACCGCCATTTACTCCAACCTCACGCCGGTGGTAGCCGCGTGCGTGGCGTGGCTTTTCCTCGGCGAGCGCTGGCAGCCGCTGCAGCTTCTGGGCGCCGCCTTGGCCCTTGTGGGCATCACCCTCACCCGCTTTTCCCAGACCCGCCCCCAGCGGGAAGAAACCGCCCCTGCCGGGCGGTTGTAGCAGCTGGAGGGCCAACCCTCCCCTGGGCTCTGCCCAGGCGGGCCGCTTTTCGGGGGGGAAGCGGCCCGATCTTTTTTCACTAGAATGAGCCGGGAGGCAGCATGCGGCGAGAGCAGCTCATCCTTGCAGGCAGGCCCCGGGACGGGGCATCGGTGTTCCAGGTGGCGTCCCCCTTCGATGGCCGCGTGGTGGCGGAGGTGGCCATGGCTTCCCCGGAGGACCTGGGTTTCGCCTTGGCCCAGGCCGCTGCCGCCGCCAAACCGCTGGCGGCCACTCCGCTCCACGTGCGGGCCGCCATCTTGGAAAAAACCGCCTCCCTGGTGGCCGAGCGCCGGGAGCACTTCGCCCAGCTTTTGGTGGAGGAGGCTGGCAAGCCCGTGAGCCTGGCGCGGGTGGAGGCGGACCGGTGCGTGGAAACCCTGCGGGAGTGCGCCCGCCAGGCCCGCTCCTGGCACGGCCAGCTTCTGGAGCTAGGGGCGTTCCCCTCCGGTCAGGGGCGCTGGGGGTTGCTGCGCCGGGTCCCCGTGGGGGTGGTGCTGGGCATCACCCCGTTCAACTTCCCCCTCAACCTGGTGGCCCACAAGCTCGGCCCGGCGGTGGCAGCGGGGTGCCCGATCCTCCTGAAGCCCGCCTCCCAAACCCCCTCCCCTGCCCTCCACCTGGCCCGGGCACTCCTGGAAGCAGGGCTTCCTCCCGAGGCGATCTCGGTGCTCCCGTGCCCCGGGGAGCAGGCGATGCGGCTGGTGGAAGCCCCGGAGGTGCGGCTGGTGACGTTCACCGGCTCGGCGGCGGTGGGGTGGGAGCTGAAGCGCCGCGCCTGGGACAAGCGGGTCACCCTGGAGCTGGGGGGTAACGCCGGGGTGGTGGTGGAGCCCGACGGCGGGGAGCTTGCCGCCGTTGCCCACCGCATCGCCCTGGGGGCGTTCGCCTACGCCGGCCAGTCCTGCATCTCGGTGCAGCGGGTGCTGGTGGCCAAGCCCATTTACGAGCGGTTCCGGGAGGCGCTGGTGGCGGCGGCCCAGGGTTTCCCCACCGGGGATCCTTCCGAAGGCCAGGTGCAGTGCGGGCCGATGATCAGCGCCAAGGATGCGGATCGCCTGGAGAGCTGGGTGGCCAGCGCCGTGGAGGCGGGAGCCCGGCGCCTCACCCCCTGGCGCCGGGAGGGGAACTTGGTTTGGCCCCAGGTGCTGGAGAACGTGCCGCACCAGCACCCCCTCTGGGCCGAGGAAGCGTTTGCCCCGGTGGCGGTGCTCGAGCCCTACGAGAGCTTCGAGCAAGCCATTGCCTTGGTGAACGAGTCGCGCTTCGGCTTGCAGTGCGGCATCTTCACCGCGGACGTGGGCAAGCTGCAGCGGGCCTGGCAGCAGTGCGAGGTGGGGGCGATCATCGCCGGCGACATCCCCTCCTGGCGCACCGACTCCATGCCTTACGGCGGGGTGAAGCAATCGGGGTTTGGCCGGGAAGGGCCGGCTTGGGCGCTCGAGGAGATGACCGAGCTGCGGCTCCTGGTGCTGCGGGAGGCGTGATCTCTCGCCTTTCGCTTGCGTTCGTGACACCCTCTTGACACACCACACCTCGCGTCACATACTCGCGGAGCAAGGGGCCTCGGCCCCGGGCAGCTGGCTCCCCCCAGCGAGGCGGGGCACCGGTGCTCCACTCCGGCCGGTCCCGCCGGCATGCGGGACTTCGGTCCCGCATTTTTTTGCTCACTGCGGCAGCGGCTTGGCGTAGAGCCGGTAGATCTTGCTGAGCTTGGCGTCCATCAGCCGCACCGTGCGCTTGGCCAGCTCGTTGTCCTCGAGGATCCAGGAGTACTCGCACCAGCGGTAGCCCCGGTCCAACGCCGCCTGGAGGCCGTGGTAGAACATCACCCCCTCGATCCCCCGCAGCCGGTACTGCTGCTTCACCCCCATGGTGATGAGCCGCAGCCCTTCCGGTTTGCGCCCCACCCACCAGGCGCGAAGCAGGCGCCAGGGGCTGGCCATGGAGCCATCCAGCACCGCCAACGCTGGGTTCACGTCGGGCAGGGCCAGGAGGAAACCCGCCGGGTCGCCGTCGTAGAAAGCGATGTACAGGAGCTTGGGGTCCACCAGCGGCTTGAGCTCCTTGGCGAGCCAAGCGAACTCCTCATCGGAGGTGGGCACGAACCCCCAGTTCTTCTCCCAGGCTTTGTTGTAGATGTCCTGGATGATGCGCACCTCGTTGGCGAAGTCCCGCAAATTCACGGTGCGCACCGCAAGCTTCGGCTCCCGCTCCTGGGTGCGCTGGGAAAAGCGCCGCAGCCTATCCAGCGAGCCCGGGTGCACCGGCGACCAGTAAGCGTAAAGGTCCTTGGCCTTGACGAACCCCGCCTTCTCCAAGAGCGCCGCGTAGTAGGGCGGGTTGTAGGTCATCATCACCGTGGGAGGGGTGTCGAACCCTTCCACCAGAAGGCCGCACTCGTAGTTGGTGGAGGGGCTCACCGGGCCCAAAAGCGTGTCGCAACCCTGGGCCGCCACCCACGCTGCCGCCCGCTCCAAGAGCGCCCCCGCGGCCTCCTCGTCCTCCTCGCACTCGAAAAACCCGAAAAACCCCCAGCGGTCCCCGTGGAACGCGTTGTGGGCCTTGTTGAGGATCGCCACGATCCGACCCACCGGCCGCTTGCCGCGGTACGCCAGGAAAACCTCCCGGGCTGCCCTGCCCTGGTGGTAGAACGGGTGGCGGGTCTCCAAGTAACCCTTGACCTGCTTTTTGAGGGGCGGAACCCACAGCGGATCGCCGCGGTAAATGCGCCAGGGCAGCTCCAGGAAATCCCGCCACTGCTCGCGGCTCGCCACCACCTCCACCCGCAACGCTTGCTCGCTCATGGGATGAGGCCCATCTCCTTACCCACCTTGGCGAAGGCGGCCAGCGCCCGCTCCAGGTGTTCCCGGGTGTGGGTAGCCATGTAGGAGGTGCGCAACAGCGCCCGCCCCGGAGGCACCGCAGGGGAGATCACCGGGTTCACGAACACCCCCTCCTCCTGGAGCCGCTTGGCGGCGTAAAAGCAAGCCCGGTCCTCCCCCACCACCACCGGGATCACCGGCGTCTGGGAATCCCCAGTATCGAACCCCAGGTTGGCGAGCTCCCGCTTCATGAACGCGGTGTTTTCCCAAAGCCGCTGTCGCCGCTCCGGCTCCCGCTCGATGATCTCCACGGCCTTGAGCACCGCGGCCACCGAGGCGGGGGGCGGGGCTGCGGAAAAGATCAGCGACCGGGCCCGGTGCTTGATCCAGTTGATCACCCTCTCCTCCCCGGCGATGAACCCCCCCACCGAAGCCAGGGACTTGGAGAACGTCCCCATCACCAGGTCCACCTTGTCCTCGAGACCGAAGTGCTCCGCGGTGCCCCGGCCGTGCTCCCCCAACACGCCGATGCCGTGGGCGTCGTCCACCATGAGCCGCGCCCCGTGCTTCTGACAAACCTCCACCAGGGCCGGCAGGTTCACGATGTCCCCTTCCATGGAGAACACCCCGTCCACCACCACCAGCGCCCCTCGGGACGGGTCCTTCAGGGCCAGGCGCCGCTCCAGGTCCTCCACGTTGTTGTGCTCGTACTTCACCACGGTGCCGAACCCCAGCCGCGCCCCGTCAATGATGCAAGCGTGGTCCAGCTTGTCCAGGTAAACCACGTCCCCCCGCTCCACCAGGCAGGAGATGGTGCCCAGGTTCACCTGGAAGCCAGTGGAAAAGGTGAGCGCCGCTTCCTTCTTCATGAACTGCGCGAGCTTCTCCTCCAGCTGCACGTGGATATCCAGCGTGCCGTTGAGGAAACGCGAGCCCGCACACCCCGTGCCGTACTTGGCGATGGCCTCCTGGGCGGCGCGCTTCACCTCGGGATGGTTGGTGAGGCCTAGGTAGTTGTTGGACCCCAGCATCACCACCTGCTTGCCGTCCATGGTCACCACCGGGTCCTGGGCCGAGGCAATGGTGCGGAAGTAGCTGTAGAGGCCTGCGGCCTTCACCTCGTCGGCATCGCGGAACTCATAGCATTTCTTGAAGATGTCCACCCCTGGTCCCCCTTCCGGCCGAGCTTTCGTCACAGCTTCACATCCTAACACGGGGAAGCCACCCCTCCTGTCGGTACCAACCCCAGCTGTACCTCGCCCCCTGGAAAAACGTCACCGGCGGCGGCACCCCCAGCGCTGCCAGCGACTCCGCCGTCCGGGCGGCCCAATGGCGCGCCAAAAGCTCCCGAGCCTTGTCCGAGGTCATGGCCACCTGCCGGAAACCCAAGACGTGCAGCCCGTCCCCCACGATCCCCGCCAGCCGGAACACCCACCCGGGCAGCGGCACCCGTCGTGCTCTCACCTCCCCCGCGGCGATCAACAGCTCCAGAAGCCGCCCCATGGCGTACGGCTCGGGCTCCCCCAGGTGCAACACCTTCCCCACCACATCCGCCACCGCCGCCCGGAGGATCGCCAGCACCACGTCCCCCACGAACGCCACCGTGAGGTACCGCTCCCCCCTCGGGAACGGCACGAACCCGCGGCTTGCCAGCTGGAAAAACGTGAACACGTCCCGGTCCCGGGGCCCGTAAATTGCCGGCGGGCGAAGGATCACCCACGGTCCGGTGTAGCTGCGCACCGCCTGCTCCCCCGCGAGCTTGGAGCGCCCGTAAGCGGAAATCGGCATGGCTGGGTCTTCCGGCGCTTTCCCCTGGGGCGTAGGTGAAGGCCCGGCGGCAGCCAGGGAGGACACGTACACCAGCCGCGGCCTCCCCGCCCGGCTTGCCGCCTCCACCAGCTTGGCGGTGCCCGCGGCGTTAGCCGCGAAGAAAAGCTCCTCCCGGGAAGCCCGCACCAGCCCCGCCACGTGGAGCACCGTGGCGCACCCGGAAACCAGCGTCGCCAGCACCTGCTCGTCCTCGAGGTCCCCCACCGCCACCTCTTCCACCCCCGGGGGCAGCTTGCCAGGGTCCCGGGCCAGAACCCGCACCCGGCACCCGGAACCTCGCAGCACCTCCAGCAGGTGGCTGCCCACGAACCCCGTGGCCCCGGTGAGCGCCACCGGCTGCTCCAGCGCTGCCGCGGCCTGCAGCGCGGCTCGTGCCAGGGAAGCCGGCACTGCCCCTTCCCAGCTCACCCCTCTCTCCGGAACTCCGCCCAGGTGGTGGGGGTTTCCCACAGCCGCACCGCCGCCAGCTGCACCTTTGGGCGCAACCGGTACGGTGCCAGCGCCCCGGGGTCCTGGATTGCCTGGGCCATGGCCCGCTCCAGCTCCCCGAACAGGTGGCGGGCCAGCACCTCCGCCGTAGGTTCTTCCGGCAGGAGCACCAACCGCTCGCCGCTGGCTCGCAGCGCGGCCACCAGAGGATCGCGCTCGGCGAGGATCGTGGCGTGGTCAAAGCTCGCCAGCACCCCCTTTACCACCTGAGAAAGCGCCTTGAAATCGCACACCATCCCGCACTCGTCCAGTTCCTGGGCCCGCACCACCACCTCCAAGCGATAGGTGTGGCCGTGGAGGTGCCGGCACAGCTCCGGGTGCGAAAGCAACCGGTGCCCCGCATCGAAGGTAAAAAACTTCCCCGCGTAGAACACGCCCCCTCCCCGGCGTAGTGTAAAGCAATCGGGGGTGCGTTCCTGCGTGAAGAGCTGAAACACCGGCATGTCGTGCCGCCACCTAGGAGCGAGCCTCTTCACCTCCACCTGGCTGGGGGAAACAAGTTCCTCCCCGGAAGCCGTAGGAGCTCGACGGTGTCGCCCCCCGTTACCGACCGCAGCGGGTGGCGGGAGCGGGAAGCAGCCGTGGCCATGGTGCAGAACATGTTCCGCCACAAATAAAAGCCCCCAGCGACCTTGATGCGAAACGAAAACCCGCGAACCGACGTGTAGAAAACGCCGAACACGACCACAAGGGGCAAGAGCGTCACTAAACCGCAGCTCAGCTAGAAAGGGCAGCTCCCAAGGAAAGCACCATCCGCCCTCGGGCCGCACTGACCCATATCGGGACGCTCCATTTCTTGCACTCTGACCCGGTCTTACTCCTCGGTTTTCGCCACCTCCCCTTGGGGCTCGGGCCCCGGGCCCGGGAAAAGGCTTTCCAGCGGCACCTCGCCCGTGAAGCCACGTAAAATCTCGTACCTACCCATTGGAGTCAGCAGCAGATACTCCGGCTCGTCCTCCCGCCGAGTCACCCGCAGCCGCTTCCCAATGACTTGCGCTCTAGGAAACTGCGCCTTGCCGTGGAGAAACACCAACTCCACCGAGTCGTCGCGCACTACCAGCCGCAGAGCGTGCTGGAACCGGTAAATTGCCACCGCCACGATCAGCAGTCCAAAGAGCGGCACAACCCCCACCACAAGCACCGGCCAAGCCAGAGGCCCGCCCCAAGTCGAGACGATGAAAAAACCGATAGGCACCAGCGACCACTAAGCCAGCCTCAGCCAAAAGGGATACCGGTACTTGAAAACCAACTCCCGCGGCTGGGCAGCCTGCTCGCTGCCAGTATCGGAAAAAGCCGAGTCGCTACTGTCCACTCTTCCCATGCCTGACCCGATTGGCCTCCGCCGTCACCTTTACTAGGTTTCTTTGCACTTCCTCGAGGATCGCGCTCTCTGACAACTCCAGCAATAGGGTAGCCGTGCGTCCTTGCCTGTCGCGCCGAGCCGCTCGGAGTAATACTTGGAAAATCAAGCTCACTTTCCCCACTCGCAGACTAAAACGCCAATGGAAAACCCCTTTTGGTGAGCCGCTCTATCCTCACGTACGACACCACTTCTCGGGCAGCAACGCTCGACAGCGCCAAAGCGCGAGGTCCGTTAAGGAACCTCTGATCAACCCCCTTTTTTGGGTGGGTTGAGGGCAGGGGAAAAAGAAAAGGCTCGTGGGCTTGGCGGGTTGGATCATGGGGCTGTCAT
>Ga0209018_1001152_pt1 | contig 22239 bp, 17 predicted proteins | sample YNPBryBLVA2012_FD_185814 | JGI IMG/M metagenome (GOLD analysis project Ga0209018, IMG submission 185814) | Anoxygenic and chlorotrophic microbial mat microbial communities from Yellowstone National Park, USA - YNP Bryant BLVA 2012 (SPAdes)... ...
GGCCATCCTTTTGCAAGGATGGAAATGGCCTCACCCCACGCGGTCGGCAGTTAGTCCCGGTGGCTTCAATGGGGCCATCCTTTTGCAAGGATGGAAATCTCGAGCACTTCGCGCCGCGCGTCCTGTTCACTCTCGCTTCAATGGGGCCATCCTTTTGCAAGGATGGAAATAACTGGCCCCGTACTTCGTGGTAGTGCCAGAGCACGCTTCAATGGGGCCATCCTTTTGCAAGGATGGAAATGCGGCTCCAGCTCTTCCCTGGTGTGGTGCTGCTGCCAGCTTCAATGGGGCCATCCTTTTGCAAGGATGGAAATCATCCGGCCGATGTGGCCTGGGCCTTTGAGGGAGCTGCTTCAATGGGGCCATCCTTTTGCAAGGATGGAAATCATTTCACGCGCGGGGAGAGCGAGCGATTGCTGCGAGCTTCAATGGGGCCATCCTTTTGCAAGGATGGAAATGAGACGCGCAAGGCGGGAGACGAACAGGAGAGGCTAGCTTCAATGGGGCCATCCTTTTGCAAGGATGGAAATGGCGTTTTCTCCTGTGCATGCGCCCTGAGCAGGACCCGCTTCAATGGGGCCATCCTTTTGCAAGGATGGAAATTCTCACGGACCTGCTTGTTGTGCTGCCAACAGGGAGGCTTCAATGGGGCCATCCTTTTGCAAGGATGGAAATCGCCGCCAAGGGCGCGGCAACCGTCGCGGGGGATAGCAGCTTCAATGGGGCCATCCTTTTGCAAGGATGGAAATGTTCGGGCGGGCCGCAAACCCGCAGTGGGACGAGTAGCTTCAATGGGGCCATCCTTTTGCAAGGATGGAAATCGATCCAGTGGCGGATCGCGGACGAGGACGAGGTCTGCTTCAATGGGGCCATCCTTTTGCAAGGATGGAAATTTCCTGTTCCCTCCGCTTTTCGCCAAGCTTCGTTGCGCTTCAATGGGGCCATCCTTTTGCAAGGATGGAAATCAGGGTTCGCCACCCACAGGCCCCCGTCCCGGCCGATGCTTCAATGGGGCCATCCTTTTGCAAGGATGGAAATTCGCGGGAATTTTCGTCTCCGCGCAGCGGCCACGCTCGCTTCAATGGGGCCATCCTTTTGCAAGGATGGAAATTAAGCTTGGTCTGCGCGTCGTAAGGCCAGCTCATATGCTTCAATGGGGCCATCCTTTTGCAAGGATGGAAATTGGTCGCCGGAGCCGGACCCGGACGACGGGCACGAGGCTTCAATGGGGCCATCCTTTTGCAAGGATGGAAATCGCCGCCGCTAGGCGCGGTGGCTGGGGAGGGGGCAATGCTTCAATGGGGCCATCCTTTTGCAAGGATGGAAATGCGTCTGGCGCGGCCTTTGGCGGCTCCCTGCTCCCGCTTCAATGGGGCCATCCTTTTGCAAGGATGGAAATATCAGGTCTTCCAAGGCCAGTTCCGGCAGGGCGTTAGGGGGCTGCTTGCGAGGGGTACCCGGCCAGAGGCCGGTCACGGGCCCGAGGTAAGTTTTCGCTTTTCAAAGAGCCAAGCGCCGCGGCTTTCCCGGGCCGCGAGCGGCTCCTAGGTCATGATGCACCACACTACCGCTCGCTGCAAGGGGCCCTCACACCACCGTGGGACCCCGCACGTCGAACTGCCTGGGCCTTCCCAAAACCGTGATTTCCCGCAGCGTGGCGGGGCTGGCGGGTCCCAGGCGCAGGAGGATCACTTGGTCCTCCTGGTGGTGGATGATGCGCTCCAAGGCAGCGCGAAGACGAACCACCTGCACCGGGTCCAGGTCGCAGCGAAACACCGAAAGCTGGACGTGCTCGCCGTACCCTTGCAGCACCCGGAATACCTGGCGCCAGCGCTTGGGGTCGCTGATGTCGTAGGTGACGATGTAGCAGGAAAGCGTCATCGCACCACTAACTCCGGGGGGTGGGGGATTTCCTGGGCTAAAAATCGCCCTAAAAGCCGCACCTGCATCTCGAACAAGCGGCGGTAGCTGACCCGGTAGCCGAAAACAGGGTGAGTGATCTGCGCCGCGAGGCGGCGCTGGTAGGCTTCCACCACAGCTCTGCGAGCTTCGGGGCGCAGCAGCCAAGCCCCCTCTCGCTCCCAGAAATCCCCGGGCTTCACCTCGCGGTTGTTGATTACGGTAACAGCCACGCTTTCCGCCACCAGGGGCCGGAACGGCTCCATGAGGTCCAAGGCCAGGGCTGGTTTGCCGTGGCGCGGGGCGTGGAGAAAGCCGAAGAACGGGTCGAACCCCACTACCTCCGCCGTTACCGTGAGGTCCTTGAGAAGCAGCGTGTAAAGAAAGGAAAGCAGGGCGTTGACGGGATCCGCGGGCGGCCTGCGGGTCCTTTTTTGGAAGTCGAACGCGGGGGCATCTTCGGTTTTGAGCATGCTGGCGAAGTGCCGAAAGTAAAGCTGGGCCGCCTTTGCTTCGATGCCCGTGAGCTTGCGGAGGTTCTGGGCTGCTCGCGCCTGGCGCACCAGCTGCGCCAGCTCGGCCAGCGCCTGGGCGGGGGCTTGGCCGTTGCGGCGCAAGAGCACCCTGCTGTTGGCGATCTTGTCGGCGATCAGCCTGTTCACGACGCGCTGGCGCATGGCAGGCTCGCAAGCATACTGCAGCGCCCGGAGCGTGGCGTTGCGGTGGGAAAGCCCCCGCGCGTAGCCGTAAAACCAGCCAGCGCCGGAGAGGTAGACGATGGGTATGCCCCGGGAGAGGCAGGCATGGGTGGCGGGAGTGGAGAGGTGGGCGTTGCCCAGGAGCACCACTTGGGAGAGGGTCTCCAGGCCGGCGGCAGCGAGGGTCGTTCCCTCTGCTTCCACCACGAGCCTTTCCCCCTCGAGACGCACCGTGGCACCGGGCTTTTGCACGTAGAGCGGAAACCGCTGGGGCTCGGCCACGGCCAAGGGGCGCACCTGGCCGCCTTGGCGGAGGAAGTTGGTTTCTTCGGGCAGGCAAATGCCCACCAGCGAGCAGCGGGGGCACTTGGGGCTGTCCACCAGGGGCGGGGGAGGGTTGGGCTGCTGCACCGCTTCTCGAAGCGCCTGGGCGTAAGAGAGGGTCTTTTGCACCAGCTGCTCGGTGATGCGTACCCGCACCCGGTCCCGGGAGCCGGCGTAGTAAATAACCCCTTCGGTGACCGCGTAGCCTGCCTCCCGCAGGAGCAGCGCTTGCGCTGCCAGCTGCACCCGCTCAGGCTCGCGGCTTTGCTCGGGGTTGGGAGGCTTTTTCCCCCGCTTGTACTCCACGGGGGTGACCTTGGCACCGCGCTCCAGGAGGTCCACCACCGCCAGAATGCCCAGCTTTTCGCTGGCAAGCTGCACGGCGCGGGTGGGCTTTTCCGCTCCTGGGCCCTCCGGCACCGCCACCTTTTCGTGCACCAGGCGGCCCTCCTCCGTTTCCCGGTTGTCCGCCCATTCCCCCTGCACCCACTCCAGGTACGCCAAGCGCGGACAGTAGCAGTACTCCGCCACCATCCTCGCCGGCACCAGCACCGGCGGGTGGTTGCCTGCCTCGGCCGAGTCTTTTTCCACGGGCATGGGTTAGGAACGCTTGGCTTATGGAGAGCTTTTGATCAACCTCATTCTCGGCCTGGTTTATGAAAGAGGCAAGACAAAGAGATCGTAAGCTCGCCTCGAAACATCATCCCAGAGTCATTTGGCGAAGCGATGACGGTTGAGAATCTCGCGGCGACGTGTCACGGCGGGTTTTGTGCAGCATTTCCGGCGCTTTGTTCACCCCCTCCCAATCCCCTACGCTTCTTCGGCAGCATCGGGCATGCTCGCGAATAATCCTAGCCCGCTGTGTCGACCGACCCCCAGGGACAGGGGGCCGGGGATAGGTCTCCTGAAGCACAGCGCGACGTGCCACCTCGAAAAGTGTCGCATGTATTCAGGCACGAAGTACTGGCGGGGATGAGCGCCACCAGGCCAGAAGGGCGCCTTCCGAAGAGCGATGCACTCGACCGCTGCGATCGGGATCCCTGCCTGGGCGACTGCCTTCAGGAAAAGTCTTTCGGCCTTCACCTGCTCGCCATCATCGAAGCCAGGGAGGATCACCGGTGTCACGGAATACCAACACCGCGACTCTCGCACGTACAGGTCCACCACGCGGCGCGAGTTATGGCGCCACAGGTCAAGCAACACGCCGCGCTCGTTGCCACGATCGTCCTGTAGCGTGCCGTTGCGCAGGCGCCGCTGGGCCCACGTAGCGTGGACACCATCTCCGCCGAAAGGCTCCGCGATGAGCAAACGACGGATCATTCCGTCGGAATGTCCGTGCCCGATGCTCGGCAACGGGAGATACGAAAATCGCGGGGGAGTCTTGTGTGTCCCCCGCTCCACATGGCCGGCGACGTAGACCTCAGCGCCGCCCGGGAAGAAGTCCCCTGCTTCCTCCTTCGCCAAGCGGCAGGCCAGTGACCGCAACATCGCAGCCACCTTCGCGGCGTCCTCGGCCTGGAAGGCCACACCTTGGGGAAGCTCAAAGACAGCGTACCAGCGCCGGGGCAGCGCGGCGAGAGGCTTTTGCTCCTCCTGGGGACGGCTTACGGGGACAGTCGGCCGGTGCGCATGCCGTCGCCCGCCGACAGGCAGGTACACCCTCGTGTAGAACACGCGAGGCTCTCTAGCGCCTGGCGGATACCTCATCGAAAGCCTATGGCGGAACGCTTCGTAGGCGCGCTCCAGATCGTCCAGCGAGCCAGGCTTGGGCACCCTGAGCCTTCCCTCGCTGCCGAACGGCACGTCCCAGGGCAACCATCGCTGGCCGGGAAGCGCCTGCACTTCGGCGCTGCTCAGAATACGCCCCAGGCCAACCGCCTGGTCGATGCCCCACCCCAACGTCGTCAAGTGACGGGCCTCGGCGCATAGCATTTCCGCATGGGAGCGCACGTCTTGCCACTCGTCATCGGCAATATCCCAGATATAGTGGACGGTGTACGGGCCACTGATGATCAGATGCGGCCGGACAATTTTCTCAGTTAGCCGTTTACGGCGTTCGAACTTTGTGTCCGCATCGTTGTCTGGAACGAATAACGTGTATTTGGCTGCATGCTTGGCCTCCGGACCGACGATTATTGGTGCTTTGCGACGCTCAAGCCAGCGGTACGCCTCGGCCTTGCGCTCCGACCACGCAGCGTCTCGGCAACCTGAACGCGATCCGGCCACAAGGGCCTGGAACAATCGCATCGGGGATGGTGGCCACTCAGGTGTGTCATCGTCACCCTTGCCGTGGAACAGCGGATCGAGAAACGTGACGGAGATACATAAGTAGCTGGTCATTGGCTGGCTTCCGATTCAGTGGATTTTCCACGCCGCGCCTGCTTGCGCTCCTGCTTCGACTTACCCAACTCGTCGCGCGCAGCTGTCGGATTAAACGTAGCTTCCCTGTTGGGTCCGACACCAAACGCTTCTGCCGCCGCCTCGGCGTACTTCAAGGCTTCCTCGTGGGTCAAGGTAAACTCTTCGCGGCCCCCATCGTGTCTCACGAGCCACCACTGGGGCTTGCGCTCGGGGTCCGGAACCAGCTGGCATCCCTCGCGGAGGCAGGTCTCCTGCGGCGCGGTGAAAGCAACCAGCGACAACCCGAGGATGTAACGTCGAAGCGAAAGGATTTCGGTATCGTCGCCTGCGCGAAGCGCACGCAACGCGGCGAAGTTCAGCGCGGCATCTCGCCTGATTTCCCCTTCCACCAGCACCCCGCCATGGGTCCAGGGGGCCGGAGCATGGCTGAAACCCAGTTCCGACATGGCATCCTGCTGTTTTTTTTCTTGTGGCGCCTCCAGTACGCCGAGGCCGACGTAGTCAATGGGTGGGATGTACTGAGCCGAGCGGTGGGTCGGTTTCACTTGGAAGCCACGGATGACCGACCGTACGATCCGGGGCAGCTTCACCTGTGTGCCGCGGGAGTCCCATACACCAAAAACGAGAGAGGTCGGGGCGATCTTCGCCAGTTTGCTGGCGTCGCCAGCCCGAACTGCCTCGAAAGCCTCCTCCAGCCCTTGGCGCAGGTCCGAAAACCGCACGATCGCGTCCGCAGCCCGGTGACCCGCCTCGAGAAGGTTGACCGTCTGCTCCCCTGCCTCGAGGACGACCTTGACGACTACTTGGGGCACGAGCTCTTTGTACCGATCGCGCATGAAGATTGGCTCCATGCGATTGGCCTGGGACCCGACGCTGTCGATCAGGCAGACGCTGGTGCCATCCGGAAAGCGGTCTATGTTGTAGCCCATCGGACCGTTCTGACCCTTGTAAACGCCGGGAATAGGCTCGCCTTTGTTGAACCGATCGCCAATTTCGGTTTCCGCGAGCGTGTATGTGGGAGGAAAGACCACTGAGTCCTTGCCCTCCACAGGCACGAGCCACTGGCGCATAACAAGGGCCGCCACGTCGCTGTCATCTTTCAACCAACCGTCGTAGATCTCCAGCACATTACTCATAGAAACCTCCTTTTACGATTCTTGCAGTATCTAGACCTTTAAAGTTTCCGCGATCTAGGAAGCGCGTTGTGAACCGGTGCAGCGACACGCCTGGAAGGAGGCCGAGCTCCGCTGCCCAGGCCACTGGCGCAGTAAGAGGTACGCGCCAAACCGAGTAAGACACTGCTTGCTGCTGCTCATCGAGATACGGGAAGAAGCGCTGAAGTCCAATGGCGCCGAACAGCTCCACCGCCGGATGAGCGGGCAGTTTTTTCAGGCTGTTGTGTTCGTTGAAGGAGAACCCAACCCGCAGTCTATCCCAAGACAGAGCGCTGTCAAATCCATACGAGCCCTGAACTCGCTCGCTAAAACTCAGGATGTTCTCTGGGTCGCGCTTTATGAAATCCACACATCGCTTGAGCGCTTCCTGCCATTTTCTGAACATCTGAAGCGGCGTGGCGTTGGCAGCCCAGGTCTTGAACAGGTTTGTAGAACCATCGCTCTTGCGCCACCAGTCAAGCCGAAGTCGGATGGGATCTCCTGTTTCGATGGGATCTGTCTTCGGATCCTCGATCGGCACTGCCTTCGCCTCGCATTGAACTACCGCGTTGACCAGCTCCGCCATATCAGCGGACTTTCCATCAGAACGCGCCAAGAAAAAGTGACCATCGGCGAACCATCCCTGTGCTGGGCCTGGTTGCCACACGCGATGCGCAACTTCCAAGATTCCGCAGCAGGCAAAGAGCTGACCAGGGTTGGTCACATCCACCTTCACCCTTACTGTCTGGCCGGGATGACTCATGGCTTCACCTCATGGGGTGCGGGCTTGAGTGCTTCGAACCCCGGGTGCTCCGGCCGGGCTATCTGCTGCGACGCAGCCAGGTCCGCGCAACGGACCAGCGATTCCAACCACGCCAGGCCCCACCGGCCGTACTTGTGTTGAAGCTGTCCAAAGCGTTGCACCGCCTCTAAGAACACTTGGTCGTTTTCCGAGGTGGGTCTCGTACTGTCGAAAGACCGCGAGTCGAAGTGCGGTCGAGCCCATCCGTGATGCGCCGCGATCAAGTGAAGGACTAGGTCTCGATCGGGCAACTTCGACAGATCCTCGTCCCCCATCGCGTCCAGCAGTGATCCGAACTCGTGCCGATACCCCCCGAGCGCACGCGGGTGGAGGTAACGAGGGGACTTCGCCAGCGGTTTCGTGCCTGCCTCGTTCCGTGCGTACCGCTGCCAGACCGGACGGTCCTTCCCCTCGTCGTGCCAGCGCGCTGCAGCGATCAACGCCTGCCGAAGGGCGTCACCGAGGCCCAATCGGTCCACGATTCGTGTCATACACTCGACGGTCGCCCTCGCATGCTCTTCCAGTTTTTGGGTCGCGCTGGTCGTCTCTGGGTTCTCGAGGGCCGATAGAAGGGGCGAAACGAGCAGGACCAGGTCAACGGTTTCCTCGCTTTCGTCGTTCTCTTCCGGCTGGCGAAGAGGGATCCGTTGCTTTTCGCGGAGACTGCCGGGAAGGGCGTTAGCAACCTCGCCCGAGGTAAGGCGTTTAAAGGTTTGGCCCTCGGGGCCAAGGCGATGAATCCACCGCTCTTGCCGCCGGTCACCGGGCTCGACCTCGGCCACGTCCAGGTCCGGGCGTGGCTCGGCGTTCGGGTCCAGCAGTCCCCTCGCGTCGAGGCCCCCCGCCTCCACCGGCAGCACCACGGTGCGGTACTCAAGGTTCTTGTCGCTCACTTCGGAAAGTAGGTACCGGTAAGCATTGCCTCGTTCGTCGAGCACCACGACCGGTAAATCTCTTTTCTTGTCCTGGTTTGCCAGTTCTCGCAGAACTTTTTTGACACGCTCGGTACGCTCGTGCAGCCTTTCACGAGCCTCGATGCGGCAGGCACCAAACCAGGATCGTAGCCCTTCCTGATCTACATCTGGCTCGTGCAGAAGGTTAACCTCTCGTCGCCACGCGACAAAGGTCTCGGGCGGGTCCACGGTAAGACCATGCAGAAAGGGAGCAACCTCCGGCCGGCCGGGCATCTCGTCGATGCTCGTGAGCGACCAGTTGTCGAGCAAGATATCCGTCAATGGCGGGGTGGGGTGACGTGGCGAGAAGGCTTTCTGGACCTCGTCAGGGCTTGTGGCTTCCAGGAGATTCCGCAGGCTTCTCGGGCCCACGTCGACCCACTTGACACCAGCGTCGTCTTCTACGCCAGCCTCGTCGAGCCATCGCCGCAGGAGACTTAGGGTAGCGACCATAGCGCGATCGAAATCGGATGGCTTCCCCTTCCCATCTATGCCTGCCACCACCTCCACCCTCGCCTGGCGCTCGTTGCCACCCCGCCGATTGACGCGACCCAGTCGCTGGATCAAGGCGTCGAGAGTCGTGAGATCACAGACCATGTGGTCGGCATCCAGGTCGATCCCCACCTCCCCTGCGGACGTGCTGACCAGGTACACAGTCCGCTCGACCGTGGCACCCGGATCCAACATGGCACGAAGGACCGGGTTGTCTTTGAGGAGTGCGTCGCGCTCGTAGCCACGCATGGTACCAGTGAGAAGCGCCACGCGTCCGTCGGCTCCCTGTCCAATTTTTTTGCTCAACGCGTCGCCAACCTTCTTGGCATCTTCGGGGGTGCGCACATAGATAAGGACTTTGCACTGCGACCTGTTGTGAGCCATCGCGCGCTGCACAAGCTCCTGGAGTGCCCATTCAGCGACGCGCTTCTGGATTTCCTTGTCGGCCTTCTCCCTAGAAAGCTTCTGCTCCTCGACTTCCTTGGCGATCTGCTCTTTGGGAAGCTCGCGCAGGTAAAGCCGCTTGGTCGCCGTGATGCGCTCCTGCACGATACTATCGTGCTCGTCCTCGGGTTCCAGGGTGAAGACGTTGCCGTCTGTCCCTCGTCTCGTGGCCGAGAGCTCCATGACGCGAATCGGCCGCATCGTGATATCGGGCTGACCGCTGCGGTTCGCCTCACTTCTCTGCTCCTGCGCCAATGCCCGGAGGAGATCGCCGAACGCCGGTGTGAGGTGGGCCTCGTCGTGGACGATCAGGGCGTCGTAGCCGATGAGGCCGGCATGATGTGCCCGGCCGTAGCGCCCGTCGCCGTAGCCGCTGAAGAGAAGCTTGCTGCCGATCATGTCGATGGTCCCGACGACGATGGCTGGCCGAGCCGGGTCGGCCTTCCACTCCTCGTTGTCGGCCAGCTCACCACGCAGCGTGGTAACCGCAAGAGGAGGGCCATCGAACGCACAGAGGTCGCGCAGCGCGCTCGCTATTGCCTTGAGTATGTGGGCGTGCTCTTGCCACTCAGAAGCCTCCGGGGCCGTTAGGCGATTTCGAAGTCGTTCGACGGTACTCGTGACCTGATCTACAACGGTCCGCCGGTTCACGACGTACACGAGTCGCCGGGGGAGGCGGACCTTCCCAGTCGCCACCTGGTGTGCCAGCGCCAGCAGCCAGATAACTACGACTGAGGTCTTTCCAAGCCCGGTGGGAAGGTCGCATACGGTGGGAAGCTCCGACTTACCTGGGAGGCCGGCTTCGACGAAGCGGGCGAACAGCCGGGATTGCCATCTCATGGGGGCGCATCCGGTCAGGCTTTCAAACGCCTGGTCGAAATCCGGTACCATTGGCGCCTCCATCCCACCACGGTTTTGAAGCTCCGTTACCACCGTACCTCCGTGAGCATCGGCCCGCGAACGCGCTCGCAGAAGGCCAGGCTCGCGTGCACCTGGCGGCGGTCGCTCGCGCCCTGGCGCCTCAGTTTCGGAAACACATGGGCAGGTGGGACACCCAGGTGCGCCGAGACCTGCGTTACGACGACTTCGCGCGGGCGAGGCAGACCGACCACCATGCACGCCTTCGAGGTCATCGCCGCCACCTCCCAGTAGTAAACACTCGGATCCCCTCCCTTGGGGTGGCGATCGAAGGCGACGGGGGTCATGCTGGCCCAGTACCTGCCACCCGAGGGATGAGCCGTCCAAGTTGTGGCCCTGAAGGTTGCCGGCGCCCGAGAGCCGCACACCCGGACGAGGTACCAGAGGCCGCGCGGCCCCAGGCGCAGCTCCCGTACTTGCGAGAGTAGGTCCAGCATCTGGGAGCGCTGCTCGTCGGAAAGGTGAATGGGGAGCGCTGCTGCCAACCCCACGATCTGCCCGTGCCCTTGCAAGCTTCCCACCCGGGGGAGCGGAAACAGTGCCAGGTGAGGGCGTTGGAGCGGCGCTCCGGAGGCCGTGTGCCCGCTGAGGATCTCCCGCAGCGGCTCGGAAAGCGTTTCAGAGACGCTCAGTAACGCCTGCCGCCAGCGTTGGACCACTGCGAGGGAATCAGTGAGACCGAGCGGGGGAGTGTCGCTTTCCAGCCGGAAGACCACCAGGTCGGGACTGAAAACCGTTCCAGCGGCTTCTGGGCGAGAACCGGGCTGGGTCGAGGCTCCCGCAGCCCCTGCTGCCGGCGTTCCCCGGTACACGCAGCTCACGACCGAAGTATCTCCAATACCCATGCCAGGACGCAAGCCCCGCCGCTCCTCCATGCATCGAAAAGTTTGCTGACCCATGGGGCACACTACGTGCCCGGGTGGGGAGGGGAAGAGCCGACGGTGGGTTGGGGGGTGGCAGGGAGGTGGGGTCGCCTGGCGGTTGCGGGTGGCGGCGCGGGAGAGCTCGAGGTGAGGACCGCAAGGACCGCGGGTCCCCTTGCCCGAAGGGGAGGGGTCCTCTGACCGCAGGCACGGGCGGCGACGGGCGGATCAAAATAGCCCAAAGGGGAGGCCCCAGGCTCCGGATACGGCTGGTGGAAGAGAGGCGTCCCCATCGAAAGCGCCCTGGGCGTGGGGCGAGGGGGCGGACGCGGGCGGAGGGTAGGGGAGCCGCGTTCGGGTCAGGGGGAAGGGGGAGCGGCGGGGGCGATGGCGGAGATTTGCCCGGCGAGGTGCAGGTCTTTTTCGGTGATGCCGGAAGCGCTGTGGGTGGTGCAGCGCACGGTGACTTTCTTGTAGGAAAGCAGCAGGTCCGGGTGGTGGTCGAGCCGCTCCGCCAAAAGCGCCACCTGCACCGCGAACCCCACCGCTTCCCGGTAGCTGCTAAAAACGAAGCTGCGCACCAGCTCCCGCCCTTCCACCTGCCAGCCGGGCAGGGAGGCCAGGTGCCGCGCCAGCTGCTCCTGGGACAAGCTGCTCATGGTTGCCCCCCGAGGAGCAACAGCTTTCGCGCTGGAGTTTGTTCCCAGCGGGCTAGCGGAGCGGGCGGGGAGGGCTCAGGTAGCGGGCGAGGAACGCGTAAATTTCCTTGCGGATCGCAAACGCTTCCGGGGTGTCCAGGCGGTCGAAGCTGTGGCCCCCCGGGGCGTCCTGGAAGATCTTGTACTGGAAGTCCTTGCCTGCCGCCTTGAGGGCTTGGATCGGGTGCTCCACCTCGACGAAGTTCACGTCCTCGTCGTTGGTGTTGGTGTGGATCAAGAGGGGGATCGCCAGCTTGTCCACGTGCCAGACCGGGGAGCGGCGCTTGTACTCGGCAATGTCCTGGCGCACGGTCTTGCCGATGTGGTAGTCGGCGTAAAACAGGTCCTGGTAGTCCTTGTCGTGGTACCCCAGGCGCATGATCAGGTCGGAGACCGGCACGCCGGCGAAGGCGCAGCGGTAGTCCTTGGGGTACTGGAAGGCGAGCATGAGCGTGATGAGGCCGCCGTGGCTCCAGCCGATGAGCCCCACCCGGTCCTTGTCCAGGTAATCGAACATGGCCAGGGCCCAGTTCTTCGCGGCTTGCACGTCCTCGATTTCCCGGCCGCCGTAGTCAATGAGCTCGTAGAACTCTTTGCCGTACCCGGTGGAGCCGCGGTAGTCCGGGGCGATCACCGCGTAGCCTTGCTGCACCAGCTCGCGGACGATGTGGGCGGTGTAGGCGGATTCCAGGTTGGCGTGGACCCCGCCGTGGGGGAGCAGCAGCACCGGCAGCTTTTCCCCGGGTTTGCGGTCCCGGGGGATGAAGGTGTAGGTGAAGAACTTCAGCGGGTTGGTGGCCCCGGGGGCTTTGGGGTTTTTCGGGTTGGCGTCGGGGGGACCCACGATGCGCCATTTGTCCACCAGCGCGATGTCGCCCACCCGGTGGTACCAGGCCACGTCGTCTATGGCTTTCTCCAGCGCATCCAGCCGGTGCTGCAAATCCTCCTGGTTTTGCAGCACCTGTTTCAGCTGCGCTGCCAGGTCCTGCTGCTGCCCCCAAGCGAAGGATGCCACGAGGCACGTTGCCAGGAAGAAAACCAGGTCGCGGCGCTTCACGGTACACCTCCCGGGCCGAGCTCGGCCCTCTGGTTGTACGCGGCAGGCGCCCGGGGGTTGCCGGATCACATTTCCGGCTGCCCCGGGGTGGTGGCGGGGAGCGCCCGGGTTCGCGCCCAGGAGCGGATGGCCTTGATCTGCTCCGCCATGGTGGTGGAAAGCGGCACGATTTGCCCCATGGCCTTGAGGAGGTCCTGCTCGGTGACCGGCCTTCCCTCCGCGAAGCACGCCACCCGGGCGGAAATCACCGCTTGCTCGATTTCCGCGCCGTTCCACCCCCTGGTGGCGGAAGCCAGGAGCACCAGGTCGTATTTCTGGGGATCCAGCCCCTGGCGGCGCATGTGGATCGCGAGGATCTCCTTGCGCTCCTCTTCGTTGGGCAGCTCCACGAAAAACACCTGATCGAAGCGCCCCTTGCGGATGATTTCCGCGGGCAGCAGGTTGATGCGGTTGGCGGTGGCTGCCACGAACACGTCCGCCCGGTGCTCCTGCATCCAAGTGAGGAACGTGGAAAAGATGCGGGTGAGGGAGCCAGTTTCCCCCTCGTGGTACCCGGCCACCCCCATCTCGATCTCATCTATCCACAGCACCGCCGGTGCCACCGCCTCCACCGCTTCCAGCGCGCGGTGGAACACCCACTCCGGGCTGCCGTGGACCCCGGCAAAGACCAAGTTCATGTCCAGCCGGAAGAGGGGAAGCTGCCACTCGTGGGCGATGACCTTCACAGCTAACGACTTACCGCAACCGGACATGCCCATGAGCAGCACCCCCTTGGGCCGGGGCAGCCCCTGGGCCCGCGCTTCGGGGGTGAAGAGCTTGGCCCGCTGCTTGACCCAGAGCTTGAGCTGGTCCAACCCTCCCAGCTCCTCGATCCCCCGGTCCGGGGGCACGAACTCCAGGATCCCCTCCTTGCGCATCACCTGCTCTTTTTCCGCCAGAAGCTCCAGGAAGAACGCCTCGCTCAACTGCTGGTGCTTGGCCAGAAGGCGGCGCAGCACGTGCTCCAGCTCGGTGAGGCTCATGCCCCGCATCGAGGTGACGATGCGCCCCAAGGTGGCGCTGTCCACGTTTCGCCGCAGCACCGCGAACACCGCCTGCACCGCCCCTTGCACCTCCGCTTCGTCGGGGAAGATGGAGTGCACCACGTAGGTGAACGGCTTGAGCTCGTCCGGCACCTGCACCGCCGGCCCCAGGAGGAACAGGTACTTGCCGGTGTTGCGGATGGCGGCAGCGGTGTCCCGCAAGCGCCGCAGCAGGAAGCGGTTGCCATCCAGCATCGCGGCCACGTCCTTGAAGAGGTAGAACCCCTGAGGTGCCTCTTTGGCTACCCAGGCCAGCGCCTGGAGCGGGTCGGTGATCCCCTGCCCTTGGCTGAACCCGTCCAGGCAGTTCCAACTCACCGTGGGCAGCGGGTTGGGCTTGGCTGCCGCCCCCACCCGCTGGAGGAGCTTCTCGATGCGGTCCTCTTCCGGGGAAACCACCGCGATCACCGGATACGCCGAAGCCAGCGCGGTTACCACTTGTTCCACCGTGGTCGCCATGGGGCAATTGTAACAAAGCCGCAGGGAACAGCGCGAGGCCCCTTGCCGGCTTTACCTGGGCTCGGCGTGCTGGCGCGCTGGCGGCGGGCAGTTTACGACTCGATGTCGGCGATGGCGGCGGCGGGGTCGGCAGTACCCTGGACCACCCTTTGCAGCCCTGGGAGGTAGCGGTCCATGATCCCCACGCTCACGTAGAGCATGTTGCGGTGCTGCTCGTAGGAAAGCTCGGCCCCTTCCATGGTGGCGGAGCAGCGGAAGCGCACCTCTCCGTCCGAGAGGTCCATCTCGAAGTTCCCCAAAAGCAGCCCGTAGTTGGCCCGGGTGAGGAACTCCATGACCTCCCGCCGCCGGGGCTCGGGGATCTTCCCCTCCAAGAACACCAGGTAGCGCACGATGCTGCGCTCCTCGTCCGCCAGGGCGATGAGGCGGAAGCTGCCGTGCTCCCCGGAAACCAGCATCTCCACCGCCTGGTGGTGCGGTATCAACCGGACCTGGAACCCGTCCCGTTTGAAAAACTCCACGAGGCGATCGTAAAGCTCCACGGCGTTCTCCCAGCTAACGATGCCCTACCTCCCGCCGGATGTCAAGAACGAGGCGGGGCGCTGGCGCGCCCCGCCCGTTCGTGAGGAATGCGGCAGCTTCAGAAGCGGATACGCAGACCCAGCTGGCCGAGGCGCTGCTCGCCCTGGAGCGGGTCGCCTGCGTAGGTGGTGGGCCTGCCGAGGTTGCTCGCGGCGCGGTTGCCCACGTAGCCCGCTGGGTTCTTGCTGTTGAACAGGTTGAACACCTCGGCGATCAGCTCCACGCCGATGTCCCCGGCAAAGGTGAACTCCTTGGAGACCCGCAAATCGAACTGGGAGAAGGAGTGCCCGCGACGGTTGTTGACGTGCCGCACGCCAGAGGGGAGGTCGAAGCGCATGCCGTCGCCGTTGAGATCGGCGCCGGCCCACTCGGTGTAGGGAAGCGCCGAGCGGTAGCGGAACATCCCGGAGACGTTGATCCCCCAGGGAGCGCGGTAGAAACCCGCCAGGGTGATGCGGTGCCGGGCGTCGGTGTCCAGGGGGCCGATGCAAGCGTCGCAAAGCGGATCGTAGGGGTTCACGGACTGGTCCCGCACCGCTCGCAAATCGGGCTGGTGGTCAATGTCGGTGATGCGGAACTCGTCCGCCCCAGCGAGCACGTTCCCCCAAGCCTTGGACCAGGTGTAAAAGCCTTGGAACTCGAACTTCTGGCTCCTTGCCCGGAAACCGAGGTTGATGCCCTTGTAGTCCGCCCGGCCCTTGCCGTACCAGATGCGGAAGTTGCCGAACTGCGGGAAGCGCCGGTGATCGCCGTCAGCAGGGTTATAGACGCCGTCGCCGTTCACGTCCACCCCCGGGTTGGCCCGGAAGCGGAACGGAATGTCCCGGTAACGCACGCGCACCGCCTCGATGTTCAGGCCCAGCCAGTCGAGGACCTGCCAGGAGTAGCCCAGGGAGGCTTGGTCGGAGTAAGGCGTGGCCAAGGTAGGCGATGCTACTTCGTTGGGCGGAAACACCGCGGCGCCAGGGAGCTGGTTGGGAGGCAAGGGCTGGCCAGGCTGGTAGAAGGAACCATCCGGGTTGCGAATGCCGTTGGGGTCGAAGTAGTTGTAGAGGACGCCGTAGTTGGACTGCACCGCAGCTGCGGGGAAGAGGATCGTGGCGTTGGTGTAAGGGAAGTCGAAAAACCGGCCGGCACCAGCCCTGAGAAGCTGCTTGCCGTCACCTTTTACATCCCAAACCACGCCCAGGCGCGGCCCCCAGTTGTTCTTGTCGTTCTTCAGTTTTCCGCCACGGCCTCCCTGAAAATCGCGCAGGTAGTACTCGTTGTACTGGGTTTGGGTGGAAAGAACCTGCCAGATGGGGTTGGAACGCTGGTCGAGATCGAAGCCATCCCAAAAGTCGTACCGCAGGCCAACGCTCAGCGTCACCTGGTTGCTGACGTACCAGTCGTCCTGCACGTAGGCGCTGTACTGGTCTACCGGGGTTTTGTCGCCGAAAAAGCCGCCGTAGATGGTAATGTCCGTGACGGGCGAGCCCTTCCTATCCTCGAGGAGCGAGTACTGGCCGGAAAGCCCGGTGGAGAAATCACCACCGAGAACCGGCTCGTGGATGTACTGCACTCCCATCTTGAAGTCGTGATGCTTACCGCCGATTTCCTTGGTGAAGGTAAAGTCGTCCTTGTACTGGTACTTGACCTGCTTGGTGGACTGGGGAGTATTGATGTTCTGCCCATAGGAAAAGCCGGAGGGATAGTAAAGGAGCGGCTCGTTCGAATCGGCAGTGATCACATTCTTGAACTTGGAGTACTGGAAAAGGAACTCGTTGAGGGCGTTGTCGGAAACCTGGAAGTTGTGGCCGAGAAGGATCGAGGAGTACTTGTTGGAGATGGTCCCCAAGTTGTTGGGAGCTGCCAATGGACTGGCACCGTACTTGTCGTCGTTCTTCTGGTAGCCGTAGCGCAGCTGCAAGTACTGCTTCGGCGAGATGTTGTGGGTCGCTTTCGCAGTGATGAGGTCGTCCTTGAAAGGAAGCGGCGCGGATTTGCCGTCCAACTCAGGGTAGATGCCTCCAGAATCCACGCTGTAGTTCGTTTCCCTGTCCGTGCGCTCCCAGGTGACGAAGAAGTGGGCGAGATCGCGCACGATGGGGCCTCCCACCGCGAACCGTACTGCTTGCGGTCGTAGGCCTGCTTGTCGATTCCAGCGAGCTTCTCGGATTCGGTGCGGCTGTTGAGGCTGTCGTTGCGGAAAAAGCCCCAAGCACTGCCCTTGAACTCGTTGGTGCCGGTCTTGGTCACCACGGTGAGCACACCACCGGAGGAGCGGCCGTACTCCGCCTTGTACTGCATGGTCTGGATCTTGAACTCTTGCACGGCCTCGAGGTTGAAGTTCTGCAGGGCACCGCCGATGGTGTCGTCGGTGTTATCGCCGCCGTCAATGATGAAGTTCACGTTGCGGCCGATGCCGCCGTTGAGAGCGATGGTGAGCTGGCCAGGCTTCGTGGGATCCGGGTTCACGGCCAGGGTAGTGCCGGGGGCCAGGATGCCCAGGTTCGCGAACTGCCGCCCGTTGAGGGGAAGGTTCGCGAGCTCCTCCTGGCTCACCACGGTGCCCACAGCTGGGGAGGTGGCCACCAGCGGGATTTCCGCGGTGACCGTGACCTGCTCACTCACCGCGGCGAGCTTCAACGTGAGATCCAGGGTTCGGGTAGTGGCCACGTTCACCACCACGTCCTCCACCACCAGCGGCGCGAAGCCGGAAAGCTCGGCCTTCACGGAGTAAGTGCCCACGGGCAGCGCCGGGAAACGGTAGCGCCCGTCGCGGGGCCCGTGACGGTCTCCTTGGTCAGGCCAGTGTCTTTCTAGGTGGCCACGACGCGGGTACCAGGGAGCACGCCCCCCTGCTCGTCCATGACCTTGCCGGTGAGCGATCCGCTCGCCGTTTGTGCCAAAAGCTCAGGGGCGAGCGCCAGACCCACTGCCAACATCGCCAAAACTGCCTTTTTCCACATGACGCGTCCTCCTTTCTTTCCTGCAAGCTTTTTCAACGCGAAAGCGAGCACCAGAATAGCGTGTGCTACACGGCGCATCACCTCCTTTCATCGGCCTGGACATGCTCCAGGCGTCCCAAAAGCTTGCGAGCAAGCGCTAGCTGCTCGCGGAAGCCGGGCTTGCCTCGGGCAGCCGCCAGGAACTCTTGGTAAGCGCGCCGCGCCTTTTCCCTCTCTCCGGCTTCGTCCCAGGCTATGGCCAGGTTGAGGCGCACCTCGAGGTTTTCCGGTGCCAGACGCAACGCTTGCTGGAAGCTGGCCACGGCGGCTTCCGTTTGCCCCTTTTCCACCTGCACCACGCCCAACCCGTTCCACGCCTCGGCATAGCCCGGGTCCTCGTCAAGGGCCCGTCGGAACGCAGCTTCCGCTTCCTCGAGCCGCCCTTGCTCCCGGAGCGCGTTGCCCAAGTTGTTCCAGCTTCGCGGGTTGTGTGGATCGAGCTGGCACGAGCGCTCGAAAGCTTCCCTGGCCTTGGCGAACTCTCCCCGGGCCGCCAAGACCACGCCCAAGGCCTCGTGGAGCTCCGGTCTGCCCGGGTCCAGGCGGATCGCCGCTTCCAGGGCCTGGAAAGCCTGCTCCTCCTCCCCCGCCTCGCGCGGCGCCAAGGCCAGGTTGTAACGCGCCTCGCGATCCGCGGGGTTGATTTCCAGCACGCGTTGGTACAGCGCTACGGCTGTCCGCGCTTCCCCGAGGGCGCGGGAGGTTTCCGCGAGCTCCGCCAAAAGCACAGGGTTGCGGGGATCTTTTTCCAGGGCTTGACGGAGCAGCTCGGCCGAGCGCTGCGTTTGCCCGGCCAGGCGAAGGGCGTGGGCTTTTTCGAAGGCGGCGAAGACCCCAACCATGGCCTTGGGATCGGCAGCGGACTGGGGTGTGGGGGAGGCGGGGGCCACGTAGCCCAAGCTCGAAAGCTGCCTGCGCGCCTCGGTGTCCAAGGTCACGTTCTGGGAGGTGGCGGTTTCCGAGAGGTGCGCAAGCAGCGCCTCTCGCAGAGGTGTGGCTTGCGAGGCTTTCGTGGTCCAGAGGTTGGTGGTCTCCCCAGGGTCCGCTTCCAGGTCGAAGAGCTCGGGGCTCGGGGCAGCTACGTACTTCCATTTGCCCTGGCGCACCGCGAAAAGCCCGGCCCAGCCGAAACTGCCAGGGTAGAGCGTCTCGGCGAAAAGTGTCCTCCCCGGGGGCTCTTCGCGTTTTTTCAGCCAAGGGGAAAGATCCCGGCCGTCCCGGGCGAAACGGTCGTGGACGCTGGCACCTGCCAAACGGGCGAGCGTGGGCGCCAGGTCCACGGTGCTCACCGGGGTGGCCACCACCTGCCCGGCGGGAAGCAGCCCGGGCGCCCGCAGCACCAGGGGCACGCGGGTGGTGGGCTCGTAGAGCAGCAAACCGTGGGTGGACTCCCCGTGGTTGCCCAAGGCTTCGCCGTGGTCGCCGAGCACCGCCACCGCGGTACTTGGCGCCAAGCCGAGTCGCTGCAGCTCCTCCAGGAGGCGGCCTACCTGTGCGTCAGCGGCCGCTACCTCCCCGGCGTAGGGGTCGTCGGGGAACTTCTCCCGAAACGGCGGTGGGGGTTAGTACGGGGCGTGAGGCTCGTAGAGGTGCACCCAGAGGAAGAACTTGCCTTTGCGGTCCCGCAGCCAGGCGATGGCGGCATCCACCACCTGGGAGCCGGCGCGCTCGGCTTCCAGCCGTGCCCCGGCGTACGCCGGCAGCGGTATGCGGTCGTCGTAGACCGAAAAGCCCCGGGCAAGCCCGAACCGCCGCGCCAGCACGTAAGCAGCGACGAACGCCCCAGTGTCCCACCCCTGGGAGGCGAGCTCCTCGGCAAGCGTGGGCACGTTCTCCGCGAGAGCGTGGGTACCGTTGAGCCGCACCCCGTGGTGCGCCGGAGTCAAACCCGTGAGGATCGAAGCATGGGCAGGCAAGGTGAGCGGCGCGGTGGTCCAAGCTTGGGAAAAACGTACCCCTGCGGCGGCCAGGCTATCAATGGCGGGAGTGGGGGAGTTCCCCTTGCGCCCGTAGACGCCCACGTAGTCGGCCCGCAGGGTATCCACGGTGATCAGCAGGAGGTTGCGGGGGGCAGCGGGCGCTTCTTTCTGCTTGCAGCCGAGCAAGGGCCCAAGGGCCAAAAGCGAAGCCAGCAGCGCAACGAGTTTCGTGCCTCCCCCCATCTCCAGCCTGACGCCGATGGTAGCGCACGCCGCCCGGCAAACGCAAGGGCAGGTGTGGGAGAATGAGGCGGGAGGGGGTATGGCGTTCCGGGATCTGCGGGAGTTCTTGCGGTTTTTGGAAAAAAGGGGGGAGCTGGTGCGCATCCAGCGACCCATCTCGCCGATTCTCGAGATGACGGAAATCGCCGATAGGGTCGTGAAGAAGCAAGGGCCGGCGTTGTTTTTCGCCTCGCCCTCGGAAGGGCGTTTTCCGGTGGTGATGAACATCTACGGCTCGATCCCCCGGGTGATGGCAGCTTTAGGCGTGGAAAGCTGGGAAGCCTGGATGGAGCGGGTGAACTTCTTCCTCGAGCCCAAGTTGCCCACAGGGCTTTTGGACAAGGTAAAAACCCTGCCGAAGCTCATGGAGCTTTCGGGTATTTTCCCCAAGCTTGTCAAGGAAGGGCCGGTGCAGGAGGTGGTGAAAACCGGCGACCAGGTGGACCTTTTCGAGCTGCCGGTCCTGCAGTGCTGGCCCCAAGACGGCGGGCGATTCATCACCTTGACCAACGTGATTACTCGTGATCCCGAGAGCGGCACCCGCAACTGCGGCATGTACCGGCTGCAAGTGTTCGACAGGAACACCACGGGGATGCACTGGCATTTGCATCACGATTCGGCGCGCATTTTCCAGCGGCGAGCAAAGCAGGGCCAGCGCACCGAGGTGGCGGTGGCGTTGGGAGGCGACCCGGCCACGATCTTCGCGCCTGCGGTGCCGCTGCCCCCCGGGGTGGACGAGATGCTGTTCGCGGGGTTCGTGCGGGGGGAGGCGGTAGAGATGGTGCGGTGCCGCACGGTGGACTTGGAGGTGCCCGCCCACGCGGAAATCGTCCTGGAGGGGTGGGTGGATCCCGACGAGCGGCGGGTGGAGGGGCCCTTCGGCGACCACACGGGGTTTTACTCCTTGGCGGACGAGTACCCGGTGTTCCACGTCACCGCCATCACCCACCGCAAGGACGCCCTCTACCCCACCACCATCGTGGGCAAACCCCCCATGGAGGACTGCTACATGGGGTTCGCCATCGAGCGGATGTTCTTGCCGCTCTTGCAGAAGATGCTGCCCGAGGTGGTGGACTACCACATGCCGTTCGAGGGGGTTTTCCACAACCTGATGATCGTGGCCATAGACAAGCGCTACCCGCACCACGCCCGGAAGGTCATGCACGGGATTTGGGGGCTGGGGCAGGCGGCTTTCACCAAGGTGATCGTGGTGGTGGATGCGGACGTGAACGTCCACGATCTTTCCGAGGTGGCGTGGAAAGCTTTGGCCAACGTGGATCCCCAGCGGGACTTCGAGTTCGTGCTCGGGCCCACGGAAACCCTGGACCACGCCTCCCGCGCCCCTTGGTGGGGCAGCAAAGTGGGGATAGACGCCACCCGCAAATGGCCCAGCGAAGGGTTCACCCGCCCGTGGCCCGAGGAGATCGTCATGGCACCCGAGGTGAAGGCAAGGATAGACGCCATTTGGCACGAGCTGGGGCTGGAGGGGTGAGATGGGTTTTCCACCGCTACTTTCCTTCGAGTTGCCGGGCTGGTCGTTGTACTGGGCGCACCTGGCCGCAACCGGGCGAGGGGAGCAAGCGCTGGCGAGGTTGCGGGAGGACGTGGGTGCCCGTTGCCGGGCGAGCCACACCCTGGAAACCCTGCCCTCCCACCCCACGGTGGCGGCGGTGCGCAAGCTGTTCCGCCAGGCGGGGTGCGACCCCACCCGCTGGCGTCCCTCCTCCGAGGCTCTGGTGCGCCGCATCCTCAAAGGGGAAGCGTTGCCCGCCATCGCGCCGCTGGTGGACCTGAACAACTGTCTCTCGGTGGAGCTGCTGGTGCCGGCCTGCGTGCTGGCAGCGGGAAGCGTGGGGCAAGACGTGGTGCTCCGGGCAGGGCGGGAAGGGGAGAGCATGGTGTCGCTGCGGGGGGAGGTGGGGCTTGCGGGAAAACCGCTGCTGGCGGATGCCGCGGGGCCCTTTTCCACCCCTATCACCGACTCCCAACGGGTGAAGGTGCTCCCGGAAACCCGAGAGGCGTGGCTGGTGGCGTACTTGCCCGCAGGGGTGGTCACCGAGGGGTGCGTCACCGGGGCGCTGCGATTGCTGTTGGAGGAAGCGCCGGTGGCCGAGGTGCTGGGTACGGTGTTTTTTCCCGGCGTGTGAAAAACCGCCGCTGGCGCCGAGGCGGAGGGTGCGCTGCAGCCTCCGGTTGTACTTTGTCCTCCTCGGTAGCTCCTTGCTCCCACGGCTCGCCGCCCTTTGTTTGCCACGCTTGACA
>Ga0209018_1001153_pt1 | contig 22238 bp, 22 predicted proteins | sample YNPBryBLVA2012_FD_185814 | JGI IMG/M metagenome (GOLD analysis project Ga0209018, IMG submission 185814) | Anoxygenic and chlorotrophic microbial mat microbial communities from Yellowstone National Park, USA - YNP Bryant BLVA 2012 (SPAdes)... ...
CAACCGCACCGCGACGCTGGCGGGCACGCCGGCAGCCGGCACGGCCGGCCTGTACCCGCTCACCTTCACGGCGAGCAACGGCACCCTGCCGGACGCCACACAGAGTTTCAGGCTGCTGGTGGCGCAGACGAGAACCTGCCTGCCGCTGGTTTTGCGGGGACATTGAAGCAGTACCCGCCCAGTCTCGACTTGATGGGCAGGGCAGGTATGCCCGGCCAGGTCTGAGGCGGGCAACTTGCGGGGGTCAGTACACCCCGAAGGTGAGGGGGCATGGTCGGCAGACCAGCCCCCGCCTTTGTCGCGCCAGAATCGTTACCCAACCGGGATTTCGAAGCAAATCCCGATCTGGGGACGGAGTCGAGGCTTTAGCCGGCGCAAACGTGGCTCAAACCGGCTGAAGCCTCGACTCCGGGCGGGGAAAGCAGCATCGACGTAGCCTGAATCGCCTCTGCTTCGAACACCCCAACCTCACTGAACTTGACACATGCGTTGCTTCGGAATACAATTCAACCCCGGTTGAAACAATCCGGTGAGGAGTGGGCGATGATGGATCATCCGGACCAGGGCACCGTCAGGTTAGCCTGCTTACTGAAAGTGCTCAGCGACCCTACCCGCCTGGCGATCTTTGATGCCCTCGTGCAGGGCGTGCAGTGCAACTGCGAACTGGGCGAACGGTTGCATCTGCCCATGAATCTGATCTCGCATCATCTGAAGGTGCTTCGTCAGGCCGGGCTGATCCATGCCGCACGCGACCCCCTGGATGGCCGGTGGGTGCATTATTCGGTGGACGAAAAGGCGCTGGCGGAACTGCGGGCCTGGCTGATGGCGTTCCTGGACCCGACACGGATCAAGCCTCGCCTGCCTCTCAGCGGACCGCGCATCGCCGCCGGGTGGCAACCTCGGGCAGGTCAGGTCGGAAACTCCGCTGCCGACGCCGGAGCCACCGTCGAAGCATAGTCCGGCGAACCGCCCGGTGGAGGCTGCCCAACAGGAGGAAGGATGAACGCAACCGACTCCCGACCCCCACGCCACATCTGGCTGACCCTGGAGGGGCTGGAGATCATCGAACTGAAGCAGGCGATGCTCGACCGCGACGTAACAGGGGCCGCCGCCTTTTTCCGGCGCGTGGTGGCACCCCGCGTGCGCGAGGCTGCCCGGCGGCGCGGCATCTCTATCGAGGAGGAAGATGACCGTATACCTGGATAACGCTGCCACCAGTTGGCCCAAGCCGGAGGCGGTCTACCGGGCGGTGGATCGCTTCATGCGCCAGGTAGGCGCGACCCCCGGCCGCGGCGGTCACCGCCGCGAGGAGGAGGCGCAGCGCATTGCCGACGAGGCCCGCCAGGCGCTGGCTTGCCTCTTCCACGCCCCCGACCCGCAGGGCATCGTCTTCACGATGAATGCCACCCAGGCCATCAACATGGCGCTCAAAGGTCTGCTGCGGCCCGGCGACCACGTCGTCACCTCCTCCATCGAGCACAATGCCATGTGGCGGCCGCTCAAAACGCTGGAGCGGACGGGCGTCCGGGTGACCGCCGTCCCCTGCGCCCCCGACGGCGCGCTCGATCCGGCCGCTGTGGCGGCGGCGCTCCGTCCCGAGACGCGTCTGGTCGCCATGCTGCACGGCTCCAACGTCCTGGGCGCGATCCTGCCCATCGCCGAGATCGGGGCCATCTGCCGAAGCCGCGGCGTGCTCTTCCTGGTGGACGCGGCGCAGACCGCTGGCGCGGTGCCGATAGATATGGACGCGATGGGGATCGACCTGCTGGCCTTTGCCGGGCACAAGGGGCTGTACGGCCCCCACGGCACCGGCGGCCTGATTGTGCGCCCCGGCGTCGCGCTGGAGACCTGGATCGAGGGCGGGTCGGGGGTCGAGTCGGCTTCCGAAACGATGCCGGAGGCGCTCCCGGCGCGTCTGGAGGCCGGCTCGCACAACGCTGCCGGCATCGCCGGCCTGCTGGAAGGCGTGCGCTTTGTGCTGGAGCAAGGCGTCGAGCGCATCCGTGCCCACGAGGTGGGACTGACCGGGCGACTGATCGAGGAGTTGCGGAAAATCCCTGGGGTGGATATACTGGGGCCAGGTGATCCGGCGCAGCGCACGGCCGTCGTCTCTGTCACCGTCGAGGGGTACTCGCCCGATCAACTGGCCGCCGTGCTGGACCAGGTCTTTGATGTGGCCACACGCGCGGGGTTGCACTGCGCGCCGCAGGCGCATCGCACCGCCGGGACGCTCGACTGTGGCGCGTTGCGCTTCAGCCCCGGCTACTTCAACACCGCCGACGACGTCCGCTACGCCGTCGAGTCCCTGCGGGAGGTCGTGTAGACGCCATGGCGAAGCAGCGCATCGAAAAGGCACTGATCATTCTGGACGAAGACGAAATCCGCCGGGTGGCGCGGTTGGCACGGCGGGACGACCCGCGGGAGATGTACCGCTTCGTCAAAGAGGTGATCGCGAAGAAGGTCGAGGCCGCGCTGCGTCAGCGCTGCGGGTAGGGGCATCGCACGTGCCGACGTGCGTGCCGGTTCACAATCCGGCGTTGCAGATCGCGCAGGCCGGATCACGAAGAAACCAGGCTCAAGAGCAATGGAGTGAGGTTCACAAGGACAAGCGCGATCACAGGCCCAGCAGGTGGCCGTAGGAGGAGCCATGTTTAAGCACACGAAACCTCTGGCCGATGCTCTGACCGTGACGCGAGCCGTTCTGGGGCTCTGCATCGCTGCACTGGGGTTGACACAGGGCAGAGACGCCTTGCCCACCGTCATGCTGATCCTCATCGCCTCCTGGTTGAGCGACCTGGTGGACGGGCCTCTGGCCCGCCGTGACCCGGAAAGTCACACAAACTGGGTGGGCGAGCACGACGCCGAAGCCGATCTGGCCACCTCGCTCGGCGTTGCCGTCTACCTGGTGTTGAGTGGCTACCTGGCAGCCTGGGTAGGGGCAGGCCTGGTGGTCTCGATCCTGCTCTTGTGGATCCTGCACTCCCATCAGCTGGCCTGGCCCTGCTATGCCCTGCCCTACGTCATCCTGCTGGGGTTGGCCCTGCGGGATGCACCCGCGTACGGCTGGTTCACCATCCTCTACCTGGGAGTCACGCTCGTGCTCCGCTGGCGTCGCCTGAGGCAGGAGTTCCTGCCCCAGTTCTTCGCCGCCGTGAGCAGCCTGCGCCTGGGGCACCATAACGGTTCCGGGGAGAATGGCACGCGCTGAGCCTGGCCATTGCCCAACCCGCTCAGCGCGGTGGCGGGCAGGTCGGCGAAGGCCGACCATCGGTCACAGGCCCGAAAGGACGGGGGCGAGGATGACCTTGCCCTTGCCGTCATCGCCTGAACGGTCACCCTTGACAGGCGCCACCAGGCCCCTATAATTGATATCATCAATCATTTTCAATAGAGCAGATCGCCCGATGGTTATATCCGAACAACCCGTTGGTCTGCCCGGGCCAGGCGACGGGCCTGCCCGGCTGGAGGCACGATGATCTCCGAACGCGAAAGGGTTCAGGCGTTGCTCGACCAGGCGCTGGCCGAGGCTCGCTCGCAGGGCGCCGGTCGGATCACCGCGTTGCACTTCATCGTATACAGCCCTTTCCGCGAGACGGAAGCACGCCTGCGGAGCATGCTGCAGGAACTGACCGCCCAGACGTTGGCAGAGAATGCGCAGATCGTCACTCGCCCGGGCCCAAACCGCTTCATCTGCTACAGGTGCTGTGCGCTGCGCTTCGAGAGCGAAGACGAAGCCGCCGTCTGCCCGAACTGTGGCCACACAGCAACGCTGATCCCCAGCGATATCACCTGCGCCCTGGATCACATCGAGACGGCTGAGAGCGACGAAGGGCAGGATTGACTGGACCCGCGTTCGGGCAGGGGATCGATCCGGGCCAGATCGCCGGGACAGTGTGAGTGAGAGGCGATAGCATGACCCAAGCAGACCATCTGGCCGATGCGCTGCACAGCAGCGGTCACAGGCTCACCAGCCAGCGACGGCTGGTGATGCAGGTCCTGCAAGATAATCCGGGCCACCTGGAAGTGGAGAGGGTCTACGCTCTGGCAAAGGCCCGCGACCCCAACATCAGCCTGCCGACGGTCTACCGGACGCTGGCCGTGTTGAAGAAGATCGGCCTGGTGGAAGATCACACCCTGGGAGAGAGCCACGCCCATTTCGAGACCGTCCCGAAAACGCCGCACTATCATTTCACCTGTCTGAAGTGCGGACAGGTGGTGGAGTTTGACGCGCCCCAGGTCATGCAGGTGGTCCGCACCCTGAGCGAACGCGAAGGAGTGCAGGTCACTGACGTCCATCTGTTGCTCAGCGGGTATTGCGCCCGATGTCGGACAGGAGAAGGGTAACCGCCTCTCCTGCCGCAGGTTTGGGCGCACGGCTGTCTAACCTTCACCTTTGAGAGAGGTGGTATGGCTGAGATCGTCGTCCCTGTTGTGTACTTCGACAAACCTGGACCCCAGAACACGGCCCGCACGCTGGAAGCGGCGCGCCAGCGAGCCGAGGCGTTGGGCGTGCGCGCCATCCTGGTCGCCAGCACCACTGGCGAGACGGGTGTCAGAGCGGCGGAGGTCTTTCGTGGCTATGAGGTGGTCGTCGTGACCCACTCCACCGGCATGCGCGCGCCCAATACGCAGGAACTCCTTCCCGAACACCGCGCCGCTATCGAGGCTGCTGGCGGACACATCCTCACCTGCCAGCACGCCTTCGGTGGGGTCAACCGGGCGGTGCGCCGCAAACTGAACACCTATCTCACCGACGAGATCATCGCCTACACCCTGCGTACCTTCGGCGAAGGGATGAAGGTCTGCCTGGAGATCGCCCTGATGGCCGCCGACGCTGGCCTGGTCAGAGTGGACCAGCCGGCCATCGCCATCGCCGGCACCGGGCGTGGCGCTGACACGGCGGTGCTTCTCGTTCCCGCCAACGCCCAGGACTTCTTCGACCTGCGGGTGATGGAACTGATCGCCAAGCCGCGCCTGGAGCCGTGAGCGGCTGGATGCCTTCGCTGTTTCCGCGTCGGCGCGGACCGACGCCCGGCGCCACAGACGCCCAGAAAGGCCGATTTTCAATCGGCACACGGCGGCAGGCAGCCGGCCAGGTAATGACCAGATAGGACAGATCCGATGAGAAAACCTATAGATGACCTGACCTTTGAAGAAGCATTCTGCGAACTGGAAGAGACCGTGCGTCGGCTGGAGGCGGGCGGGCTGACGCTGGAGGAGAGCATAGCCCTCTACGAACGCGGTCAGGCGCTGGCTGCCCACTGTAGCCGCCATCTCGACCAGGCCGAACTCCGTGTGCGACAACTGACGGCAGAAGCCGCCGAGGAGGGAGTAGGACAGGAGTAAGGTTGACAAGCACGCCGATGGGGGGTACAATCAACCCCGCTTCTTCAGGACGTTCATCCTATGCAGATCGGCGAAACTCTGGGCAGATACCGCATCGTTGAGCACCTGGGTCACGGCGGTATGGCCGAGGTCTACAAGGCCTACCACCCCGGGCTCGAGCGATTCGTGGCCGTCAAGGTGCTCCATCCCTTCCTGGCCCAGGAAGAGGGATTCCTCACCCGCTTCCGGCGCGAGGCCAAGGCTGTCGCGGCACTCCGTCACCCCAACATCGTTCAGGTCTTCGACTTCGACCACGACCCGGCGCGGAACGTCTACTATATGGTGATGGAGTTCATCGATGGCCCCAGCCTGAAGGCCCGCCTGCAGGAACTGGCGGAGGGGGGGCAACAGATGCCGCTGGACGAGGCGGTGCGCATTATCAGCGCGGTGGGGGACGCGCTGAGTTACGCCCACCGACGCGGGATGGTGCACCGGGATGTCAAGCCGGCTAACGTGATGTTCAACAGCGATGGACAGGCCATCCTCACCGACTTCGGCATCGCCAGGATGGTGGACGTCGCCGGGTTGACGGCCAGCGGTTCGATGATCGGCACGCCGGCTTACATGGCCCCCGAACAGGGGATGGGCCAGGCGGGCGACGAGCGCTCGGACGTCTATTCGCTGGGGGTGATGCTGTACCAGTTGACCACCGGCACGTTGCCCTTTGAGGCCGACACCCCTATGGGCATCGTCCTCAAGCACATCGGCGAGCCGCTCCCTTCCCCCCGCCTGCTGCGACCCGACCTGCCGGAGGCGCTGGAGCAGGTGATCCTCCGCGCGACGGCGAAGGATCCCGCGCAGCGGTATCAGACCGCAGTGGAGTTTGTGGCCGACCTGCGTCGGGCAGCGGAGGAGAAGCCCGGCGAGGAGCCACAGAAGAATGCCGTCACTCCGGCGGCGCTGGAGCAGACGGTGCGGATGGAGGCCGTCACTCCCGTTCCTCCTTCCACGCTCACTCCCGCTCCCGGCTATCTGACCCCGCCACCGTTTGTGTCTCGCTACCCCACGCCGCCGCCGGCGCCGCCGATCCTCCCACCGGAGGCTGCGCCCGCGCCGCGCCCTCGTCGCCGTGTGTGGCCGGTTGTCGTGGTCGTTGTGGTGTTGCTTCTGTTGGCGATCGGCGGCGGCGCGGCTGTGTACGGGCCACGGCTGATCGCCGGCCTGCCCGGCGGAAGCCCCTCTCCGACGGTCACGCCCACGCCCGACCTGTCTGCCACGCGCACCGCTGCAACGATGGTCGCTCTGCAGGCCACCCTGGAGGCGCTCACCGCAGTGCCGTCCCCCATATCCACGCCTACCGCCACCCCTACTCCCACTCCGACCCCTAACCTGACCGCGACGGCGATGGCGACCTGTCGCTTCGACGCCACGGTGGCCGAGGAGAGCCCTGTGCCAGCGCTCGCGCCGGGGCAAGAGTTCACCAAACGCTGGCGACTCACCAACTCGGGCACCTGCCCCTGGCCCCCGGGGGTTCGCCTGACGTTCGTCTCCGGCGACCCGGTGGAGGTGGTAGCGACGCCCAACATCCTCGACCTGGGGCCTGGCGACAGCGTCGAGGTCCTGCTCGCCCTGCGCGCGCCTGTGGACTTCGGCACTTATGCCAACCGGTGGCAGTTGCAGGATGAGGAGGGGCACCCCATCGGCGGCCTGCTGGAGGTCGCCTATCGCGTGGGCCCCACGCCGACCCCGCGCCCCGTGGCTACCCCTACTTCCACCCCGACGCCCACGCCTGCCGCCAGCCCGACCCCCGTTCAGCCACTGGAGATGGGCTCGCCCTACCTGCTGGCGGACAGTTGCTGGGCCAACCCCAACACCGGCGAGTGGGGAGGCACGATGTGCTGGAACGTCACCGGTGGCTGGGGCGAGTACCACTACTTCGTCGGCAGCGTCTCCAGCGAGTTCGAACTGCCCACCCCCTGCCATGAGTTCCGGGTGCAGGTGGGCCACAACTATCGTCAGAAGTACTACACCACTGCCGGCACGGGCATCTTCTGGCCGCTGCCGGCTGGCTGCTGTGATCCACCCGCCGGCCGCTATGAGACGGCGCAAGGGGTCGCCGTCTGGCGTGTCGGCGAGGTGCTGGAATCGCAATGTCATTAGCCGAACAGGCGTGGAGGTGATGAGAGAATGCCGCGAATAGGACCGTTTGGGTTGCCGGAACTGCTGATCGTTCTGGTGATCATCGTGCTGATCTTCGGTGTTGGCCGCGTGGGCAAGATCGGTGAGGAACTGGGTAAGGGTATCCGTAACTTCCGCCGGGCTGTCTCCGGGGAAGACGAGGAAAGCCGCAAGCCAGAGCCACCCCCTTCTGAGAATCAGGGTCGGGATTAGTCGGGACCTGACAGACCTCCGATGTCTCGCAGACCTCGGAGGTCTGGAAATCCGGGCATGGAAGTCTTCAACATCGGCACGGGCGAGCTGCTGTTCATCCTCCTGCTCGCCATCCTCGTAGTCGGGCCGAAGCGGACGGTGGAACTGGCGCAGCAGGCTGGCCGCTTCCTGGGTCGCCTGCAGCGGGAATGGGACGCCGTGCGGCGGGGGGTAGTGGAAGAGATCACCACCCTGGAGAAGGAGGTGACCGGAGAACCCAAAGCCGACGAGGAGGCTCCGCCCCAGCAGGGTGAGGACAGGGCCGGATGAAGGGGAACGCGCAGGCTCAGCGACCCTTCCTGGAGCACGTGGAGGAACTGCGCCGGCGGCTGCTGCGGGCCATCATCGCCCTGTTCGTCGGTGTGGTGGTGAGCGCCTTCTTCGCCGAGCGCATCCTCGACTGGCTGGCCCAACCCCTCCCCGGCGCAGGCATCCAGCAACTGATGGCCATTGAGGTCACCGAGAACATGGGGGTCTTTATGCAGGCCACCCTGCTCGGCGGCCTGACGCTGGCCATGCCGGTTATCCTCTATCAGGCCTGGCGTTTCATTGACCCGGGGCTTCACCCGCACGAGAAGCGGTACGTCTACCTGATGGCGCCGCTGGCGACGTCGCTCTTCCTCGCCGGCATCGCCTTCACCTACTACGGCATGCTCCCGACGACGCTCCGCTTCCTGCTCGGCTTCGTCAGCATCCCCACCCGCCTGCGGCCAGCCAACTACTTCTCCTTCGTCATCAACCTGATGCTATGGGTGGGTCTGTGCTTCGAACTTCCCCTGGTCGTCTTCTTCCTGGCCAAGGTGCGGCTGCTCACTCACAAGACGTTGCTGCGCGGCTGGCGGGTGGCGGTGATCCTCATCGCTGTCCTGGCGGCGGTGATCACCCCCACCCCCGACCCGGTCAACATGTCCATCGTGATGGCCCCACTGCTGTTCCTCTATGGCCTGAGTATCCTCCTGGCCTGGGTCGCCGGTATCGGCGCACGGCAATAGAATCGGGCGGCATCCCGATGCCGCCCTACAGTTGCACAGGTGCTGGGCGCGGTCTATGTTAGGCGCGGTCTCCGACCGCGTCCAAACCGCGGGTGGCAGGTGTACGGGCTCAGCGTACTGGCACCAACGGTATGGGCACGAAGGTGAGGACGAAGATCACCGCCATCAGGATGCCCAGCAGCACGCGCTTCCCGCCCACTGGCGAGACATCATCGAGCGGCGACGGGTGGCGGGGTCCCATGAATAGCCCCAGCGCCGCCCAGATCAGCCAGGTTGGCCAGGCGGGGTTGCCGATCAGCGCCAGGTATACCCCCAAACCGCCCAACAGGAGCAACACCACGTAGGCCAGCGTCCAGGCACGGCGGCCCAGGAGGGCATACGCCACATGCCCCCCGTCCAACTGGCCGATGGGCAGCAGGTTCAGCGCCGTCACCAGCAGGCCCGCCCAGGCGGCGAAGACGATCGGGCCGCCGGGGCTTTCGGGCAGCGAGAGCCACACATCCTCGCCGTTGGCGTCCGGCAGGATGCGTCCGGTCACGATCGCCTTGGCGGCCAGGTAGAGCAGGGAGTTGCCTTCCTGGATGACCCCGCCCGCGGCCTCGGGACCCAGGAAATCGGACGGACGGCCCACACGGGTGAACAGCAGCCCGATGAACAGCAGCGGCACGGCGACGATCAGCCCGGCCAACGGCCCGGCCACGCCGATATCGAACAGCGCCTTGCGGTTGCGCATCGGGGCCTTCTGGAGGATCACCGCCCCCATCGTGCCGAAGGGGCTGGCCAGCGGCATAGGCACAAAATAGGGCAGGCTGACCGGTGAACCGTACCGCCGGGCGACGAAGTAGTGGGCCAGTTCATGGGCCAGCAGGATGCCCAGCAGCGCCACCGCAAACGGCAGGCCCGACAGATACCACAACGGATTGGTCGGGTCGGCCTCCGGCGACAGGCCGGCGATCATCACTGCGACCACGGTGACGAGGAAGAGCACTACATTAACCCACCGGCGCGAGGGTTGGGGTTGAGCCACCCCCCGCATGGCGAAGACATGGTGTGCCCCATCCTTGTTCTGAACAAGCATGGCAGTGTAGCCCAGGGCGGCGAAGCGCTCCGAGATCTGCGCGAATGCCCTCTCTGACTGATCCAGTAACTTTCCAACGAAGGTGATCGCCTGATTGGGGTCTTTGCGCCATACATCTATTCTCTTGACGGCCATCAGGCCGGCCAGTTCCCGGTACAGGCGTTCGGCTATGTCGGGTAGGCGTTCGGCCATGTCGGGTTCAGGTGGTGGAGTCTCCATCGTTTATCCTCCGAAGTTGGTCTCCCTGTTGGGTGTTGTTCACAGCCCAGGATGCCGAAGGCGGGCGAGTCGTCAGCGGGTTGAGCAGATAGAGTAGATTTCGCCTGCTGAATCCGTTTCATCTGCTCCATCCACTGACTTCTCCCGTCCGCTTCGAACGCGATTCTCAATCAAGGCGATGCGGTAGACCGCCGAAGCGCGGTTGGCCGGGATTATACCGCGGACTGCGCAACACGCAACACGGATTCTTGGCTTTTCACCCGCCTTGGGGTATAATCATCTGCAGCCATAATAAACGCCTGCCCTTCAGCGGCAAGAAAGGCAAGCCATCCCAGGAGATGAGCCTCCAAATGGAAATTGTCTGGTTCGGCCTCAACTTCTTTCGCTTCTCGGAACGCGGCATGGCCACCATCGTCACCGACCCCTATGCCCCGGAGGTAGGCCTTCCCCTTCCCCACCCGCGGGCCGACGTGATCACCCTTAGCAGCAATGACCCCCAGAACGGCTACACCCGCGGTGTCCGCGGCCCCTTCCGCGTGCTGGACACCCCCGGAGAATACGAGATTGGCGGCGTCTTCATCACCGCCATCGCCACTTACGCCGACAAGAGACGGGGGGCGGAGCGGGGATTGAACACCATCTTCCACTTCGACTACGACGGGCTGACCATCTGCCACCTGGGCAACCTCGGCCATCCCCCCACCCAGACCCAGGTGGAGGCCCTGGGCACTGTGGACGTGTTGCTCGTCCCCGTCGGCGGCGACAGCGGCCTTACCCCCGCCCAGGCCGCCGAAGTGATCAGCATGCTCGAGCCCTCCCTGGTCATCCCCATGCGCTACAAGACCCCTGGCCTCACCCTCCCCCTGGGCACGCTCAACCGCTTCCTCAAGCAGATGGGGTTGGAGAAAGCCCGCACCGAGGACTCTCTCAAAATCTCCGCACGAACGTTGCCCTCGGAGACCGAGATCGTCGTCTTGAATCCACAGTCTGGCAGCAAGGGAGGCAAGAATGGCGCGTAAAGCGGCTTTGCTCGTTCTGGCCCTGCTCGTCCTGGGCGCCTGCCGTCCCGCGGCGAGCCCGGACGAACTGCTGGAGAGGGGGCGGCAGGCGATCGAGGCCAGCCAGTGCGTCGGCGTCAACCGGTACGAACAGGCCGTCGCCGACCTGGAAGGAGCCGTCGCCGCCGACCCCACCCTGAACGAGGCTTACTACTGGCTCTACCGTGCCTACAGCGCGCTGGGAAACACGGAACGGGCCGCCAGCGCGCGCACCTTCCTCGAAACGACCGCCGCTGGCGACCAGGCCACGCCTGAGACGCTCTACTGGCTTCTCCGCATCTACACCGACAGCAGCGATACGAACGGCCAGGAACAGGCCATCGCCGCGCTGGAGGCCGCCACCGCCGCCACTCCCGATGACGCCGGGGCCTGGTACTGGCTGGGGCGCGCCCGCTACGCGCTGGGCAATACCCCCGGCGCGCAGGAAGCACTCGAACAGGCGGTCAGCCTCGATCCCAACCACGCCGCTGCCGCTTTCTGGCTGGGGCAGATATTCTCGGAAGCGGGCCGGCTCGAGGAGGCTGCCCAAATGTACGATACGGCCCTGCGTCTGGAGCCCGACAACGCTGCGGCTCTCCACAACCGGGGCGTCATCGCCTATCAGACCGGTGACCTGGCCCGGGCCATCGCCGACCTGGAGGCGGCGCGGGAACAGGACCCCAACGATCCGCAGACCCGTTATCAGCTGGGCGCGGTCTACCTGGTGCGCGCCCTGCCGGTCAGCGGGGTAGGCCTGCCGGACGAGGCCGGGTTGGAACAGGCCAGGACCCAGTTCCAGGCTGCCCTCGACCTCTGCCCGGGGATGCCTGAACCGCTCGTCGGCCTGGGCAACCTCTATCTGGTGCAGGGAGAGACGGCCGCGGCCATCGAAAGCCTGGAAGAGGCCCGCCAACGGGCGCCGGGCTCCCCTGAGACGCTCTTCGCCCTGGCACAGGCTCATGCCCAGGCTGGCGATACGACCGCCGCCTGTCAGGCCCTCGACGACTTCCTGGCCCTCAGCCCACCTGACGATTGGCGCGCCCAAGGGGAGCAGATGCGCAGCCAGCTGGCGTGTCCCTGATCTTGACCTGACAGGGCGCGAGGACGCGAAAGACACGAACGAAAGGCGGACTCTGACCTACGGGCGGAGTATAGTCACGATTCGGAGGTGAGGAAGATGAGCGCGACACCGAACCGTTGGATCGGATGTGCTGTAGCGTTCTTTCTGCTATCGCAGTGGGCGCTTCCGGTCACGACCGTCGCAGCCGCCCCCGCACCCACTACCCTTCTGCCCGCATGGTTTGGCCCTCCCCCTCAGCCCACGCAACAATCCACCACCCTCAGTATCACCAAATCCGATACCCCCGACCCGGTGAACCAGGGTGGGTGGATCACCTATCGCATCACCGTGACCAACCAGACCGCAGAGGTCGCCCATCAGGTCATCGTCACCGACACCACCCCGCCGGGCACGGTCTTCCATAGCGCCTCGGTCATCAACGGCGGCGGAAGTGTCTGGTTCCACGGCGGCCTCTCCCCTGGCGAGAGCGGCGACTACGTCTGGTTCACCGGCGACCGGGTCGGCATGGGCAGCGGCCTGCCGGGCAACCACAGCGCGGTCCTCGAGTTCGTTGTGCGGGCCGTCGGTCCCTTTGTTGACCAGAGCCAGGTGCACAACGACACCCTCGCCGCTGCAGCCATCAACGCTCCGCCCGTCACTGGCGAGGACGTGGCCACGACGGTCAACGCGCCGGCCTTCACCCTGGGCAAGGTGGCTGCCAGCGACCCCATCTCTGCCGGTGAACGGCTCGAATACACGATCACGCTGACCAACTCCGGTCACCTGACCGCCACCCGGCCTTACACTATCGTCGAGACTCTGCCTGACTGTACTCAGTATGTCACCTCCTCCCCACCCGCGCAGCAGGCTGGCGGGGTGCTCACCTGGACCCTGGACACGGACCTGGGCATCGGGGAGAGCATCACCACAACCTTCCAGGTGACGGTGACTGCCCCCTTCACCTGCGGCGTGAACCTGGTCAACGATGAATACCTGGCCTTCTCCACTGAGGTTACCCCGACCGCCCACGGCCCGGCGGTGACGACCGCCGTGCGCGCCTGGCCAATCCTTTCGATCACCAAGAGCGACGCTCCCGACCCGGTGGAGGCAGGAGCTACGATCACTTACCGCCTCATCGCCAGCAACGCGACCACCGCCACCGCCGCCGCCCAGTCGGTCCTCATCACCGACACGCTCCCCACGTACACTCTCTTCCAGTCCTGCCAGCCCGCCTGTATGCACAGTGGTCAGGCGGTCACCTGGACCCTGAGCACGTTGCAGCCAGGCGAGTCGCGCGCGCTGACCCTCACCGCGCGGACCTACAGCCCGCTTCCCTCCGGCACGCTGCTGACCAACCGCGCCGCGGTCAGCGCCACCAACGCGCTGGCCACTGCCGCCACCTCCGCCCAGACCACGATCCACTCTGCGCCGGTGCTCGCGGTCACCAAGACCGCCCAGCCGGCAGCGGTTCTGGCGGGGAGAACCGTCACCTACACCATCACCGTCGCCAACAGCGGCAACGAGACGGCGGTCGGCACAGTCATTACCGACCGGCTGCCCACGCCGTTCACCTTCGGTGGGATGGTGCAGGGTCCGGCGCCCACCGTCGCCGGCAACGTGCTCACCTGGACGGGACAGACGGTCACCGGGACGATCTGGCCGGCCGGCTGGATCGCCCCACCGGGGCCGCTGACGCTGGTCTTCACCGCCACGGCTGGCGGGGTGAACGGCGTCACCTACTACAACGCCGTCACCGTCACCAGCGGCGCGGCCAGCGCCGCCACCGGTCCCACCGCCCCGGTGCTGGTGAGCACTCCCGACCTGCGCCTGACCAAGAGCGACACGCCTGACCCGGTGATGCCGGGCCAGCGGCTGACCTACACCCTGGTCTACTCCAACGCCAGCCCGGTGGGGGCCAGCGGGGTGGTGGTGACCGACACGCTGCCAGCGTTCATCACCGGCGGCTTCGCTACCCCCCCGCCCTCCGCTGGCGTCATCGCCGCCGGGCAGACGATCACCTGGAACGTCGGCCCACTGGCCGGCAATAGCGGCAACCGCACCATCACCCTGGTGGTGACGGTGACCCAACCACTCGCCGACGGGGTGGTGCTGACCAACCGGGCCGGCATCGCCTGCGCCGAGGGGGCGCGGGCCAACAGCGGCCCGGTCACCACGACCGTGGCCTCCGGGCCGGTGCACCACTTCGCCTTCGCCCCCATCACCGACCAGGTGGCCGGCATGGACTTCACCGTGGCCATCACCGCCTACGACGCCCACAATAACGTCGCTGGCCACTTCAACGGCACGGTCACCCTCTCCGACCCCACCGGCTCGCTTCGCCCCACGACCAGCGATCCCTTCGTCAACGGCGTCCTGGCTGCGCAGACGATCAGCATCACCACAGCGCGGGTCAACCAACCCATCCGCGCCATCTCCGGCACGATCAACAACCCCTCCAACCCCTTCACCGTGACCCATAACCTGGCGGTGGCGCTTTCCCTGTCGCCGCGGAACGGCACTTTCCAGGCCGGGCAGACGCCGGCCTACACCGCCGTCGCCACCGATGCCTTCGGCAACCGCTGGACAGCGACGTCGGAGGTGACCTTCACGACCTCCGGCGGCAACGCCTTCCTCGGCGCGCCGCCGGGCAACAACGTCTTCTCGGCGACAGTCGCCGGGGTGAACTTCCCGATCACCGGCACGATCGCCGGAGCAGGCGGGCCGGTGGTGGCCACGACGGGGGTGACTGTCACCCACGGCGCGGCGGCGGCGCTGGACCTTGCCCCACAGACGGCGACCGTCGTCGCCGGTTCATGGGTCACCTACACCGCTGTCGCCACCGATGCCTTCGGCAACGCGTGGGAGGCTACGGGCCAGGCCACCTACGCCGCGGGCGGCGGCAACGCCTTCCCCGGCACGCCGCCGGGCAACCACATCCTCTCCGCCACCATTGCCGGCACCTGGTCGGTGACCGGCACGTTGGACAGCGCCCAGGGCCACGCCACCGTCACCATCCTTCCGGCACCGCTGCACCACTTCGCCCTGGCCCACGTTCCCACGCAGACCGCGGGGGTGCCCTTCCCGGTCACCATCAGCGCCCGCGATCGCTTCGGCAACCTCGTCCCCGGCTTCTCCGGCACCGTCGCCCTGACCGACACCACCAGCACGCTCATACCGCTCACCTGGTCCACCTGGGTGAACGGCGTGGCCTCGCCCAACGTCACCGTGTTCCGCGCCTGGAGCGACGACCTGATCACCGTCACTCTGGTCGCCACGCCGACGGTGTGGGGGGTGAGCAATCCCTTCGACGTGCTGGCCGGCCCGGCCCACACCCTGGTGTACCAGACGCCACCGACGATGCCCATCTGCAGCCGGGCCGTCGTCACCGCCACCCTGAGCGACGTGTGGGGCAACCCGGCGAACGACGGCACGGTCATCACCCTGACCGCTTACGGCGGGCTGACCTTTGCGGAGAGCGGCTCCAACACCTACCTGCCGCGCACTGCTGGCGGGCGGGTCAATGCGACGCTGGTGGCGCCGAACTTCCCTGTGCTTGCCGCCACGACCGCTGCAGCAGCCGGGTTGCCGCAAGTCTTCCACGCGGTGAACGTGGTCACACCAGGCCTGCCGTCGCTGCTGGACCTGAGCGCCGCCCCCACCACCATCCAGGTGTTCACCGACACGGCGACGCTGGCCGCCACCGTGCGTGACTGCGCGGGTAATCCCTTGCCCGGCGTGACGGTCGCCTTCCAGGCCAGCCTGGGCCAGGTGCAGCCGGTCACCGCCACCACCGGGCCGACCGGGCAGGCCACCGCTGTCTTCTCCTCGTCGGTCGAGGGCACAGCGGTCATCACTGCCACAGCCGACGGGTTGTCAGACCAGGTAGTCATCACCGTGTTGCCCAGCGTGCGCCGCCTCTATCTGCCGCTGGTGACGAGAAACTACCGCGGCGTCAACCTGATCGTGGAGGGGATCGTCATCACTCCGACCTCCCCCGCTCCCAACCAGACGGTCGTCGTCAGCGTGACGGTGCGCAACGCGGGGGCGGAGGCGGTAAACACCTCCTTCTGGGTGGACCTCTACCTCGACCCGTCCGCGCTGCCCACGGCCGGGGTGCGCTGGGACCAGTTGTGTGCCGAGGGGGTCGCCTGGCGGGTGACCGCGCTGGCCGCTGGTGAGGCGGTGACGCTCCGCTCCGACCAGGGGGCGCCCTCCTACACCTACTGGACAGGCCGTCTGGCCGCCCAACCCAACCCGCATCGGTTATACGCCATCGTGGACGTCTGGCCTGGGGCAACCGGCGCTGTGGCCGAGGACCGCGAGGACGACAATCGGCTGGGGCCGGTGGAGGTGTTTATGGGAGCACCATGAACGGGGCGCGGAGAGGGGGAGACGCGGAGAAGGGGGGGAGATTACTCGACTTGAGGTGAGGAATGCCAAACGAGATGAAGCGAATCCTCGTCACCGGGGCATGTGGGCAGATTGGCTCCGAGTTGACCCTGGCGCTGCGTGCCCGATATGGCGGCGAGAACGTCGTCGCTGCTGGCCACCGCACTCAGCCCAGCCCGGCGCTGCGGGACTCCGGGCCGTTCGAAACGGTGGAGGTCACCCGCCGGGAGAGCATCGAGGCGGTGGTGGAGAAGTACAGCATTGATACCATCTACCATATGGCCGCCATCCTCTCCGCCACCGGCGAGAAGAACCCGCAACTGGCGTGGGATGTCAACATCAACGGCCTGTACAACGTGCTGGAGGTGGCCCGCGAACGCCAGATGACGCGGGTCTTCTGCCCCAGTTCCATCGCCGCCTTCGGGCCGGAGACGCCGCGCGACAACACGCCGCAGGAGACCATCCTGCGCCCGACGACGATGTACGGCGTCACCAAGGTGGCTGGCGAACTGCTGTGCAACTACTACGTGCGGCGGTTCGGCCTGGACGTGCGCGGCGTGCGCTACCCGGGCATCATCAGCAGCGAGACCCCGCCCGGCGGCGGCACCACCGACTACGCCGTGGAGATCTTCTACGAGGCGATCCGCCACGGCCACTACACCTGCTTCCTGCGCCCGGACACCGTCCTGCCGATGATGTACATGCCCGACTGTCTGAAGGGCACCATAGACCTGATGGAGGCTGACTTCAGCCGCCTGAAGCATCACGCCGACTTCAATCTGGCCGCCTTTTCCTTCTCGCCTGCGGAACTGGTGGCGGAGATCCAGAAGCACATCCCCACCTTCACCTGCGACTACCAGCCTGACTTCCGCCAGGCCATCGCCGACTCCTGGCCCCGCTCCCTTGATGACAGCGCCGCCCGCCAGGAGTGGGGCTGGCAGCCATCCTACGACCTGGCCGCGATGACGAAGGACATGCTGGAGAGGCTGAGCAAGCGGCACGCGGAGGGAAGGCTGTAGGCCGGACGACGGACCACGGATTACGGATTACGGACAATTGCACACAAGGAGAGATATGGGAGACAAACTCGATTTCATGCGTCAGGAATTGGAGGCTGCCAAAGCCGAAAAGCGGTACATCAATATCCGCACGATGGGCTCACCGGCCGATGGCTGGATGGTGGTGGACGGGAAGCGCGTGCTGAACTTCTGCACCAACAATTACCTGGGGCTGGCCAACAATCCGGAACTGAAGGAAGCCGCCAAGCGCGCCATTGACGAATGGGGCGTGGGACCGGCGGCGGTACGCACCATCGCCGGCACGCAGCAATTGCACATCGAGTGCGAACGACGATTGGCGCAGTTCAAAGAGGTCGAGGCCGCCATGCTGGTGCAGAGCGGCTTCTGCGCCAACCAGGCCGCCATCCCGCCGCTGGTGGGTGTGGACCGGGAGACCGGCGCGCAGGACTGCATCTTCTCCGACCGGCTCAACCACGCCAGCATCATTGACGGCGCACGGCTCAGCGGGGCCAAGATCATCGTCTACGAGCACTGCGACCCCGTTGACCTGGAGGCCAAGATCCAGGAGAACCTGCCCAAGTTCCGCCGCGGCCTGCTGGTCACCGATGGCGTCTTCTCGATGGACGGGGACATCGCCCCGCTGGACAAACTGTACGAGGTGGCCGCGAAGTACGGCGTCATGACGATGGTGGACGATGCCCACGGCGAGGGAGTGCTGGGCCAGGGGCGTGGCATCGTCGCCCACTTCGGCCTGCAGGGCAGGTTCGATGTGGAGATCGGTACGCTCTCCAAGGCCTTCGGCGTGATGGGCGGCGTCATCGCCGGCAGCCAGGTCGTGGTGGACTACATCCGCCAGAAGGCGCGCCCCAACCTCTTCTCCAGCGCCCTCACCCCGGCCGACACCGCCGCCTGTATGGCCGCCGTGGACTACGTCGAGGCCCATCCGGAACTGGTGCAACGGCTGTGGGACAATGCCCAGTTCTTCAAGGCCGGCATCCAGCGCCTGGGCATTGACACCGGCCGTACCCAGACCCCCATCGTGCCAGTGATGCTGGGCGACGTCAAACTGGCCAAGGACTTCAGCGACAAACTGTTCGAGTACGGCGTCTTCGCCATGTCCCTGGGCTTCCCCACCGTCCCTCGCGGGCAGGCGCGCGTGCGGGTGATGAACACCGCCGCTCACACCCGCGAGGACCTGGAACTGGGCCTTTCCATCTTCGAGAAGGTCGCGCGGGAACTGGGGGTGATCTGACCCCCTTCAGACCTCCTCTCTCTTAGAGCCTATCCAAACCTCTGTCCTGCACAACAGCCTCCCGCAGGTTCGCAACCTGCGGGAGGCTGTCAGCACACCGAGGTTAGGCGCGGTTTCCAGCCCCACCCAGGGGCGACGCCTTACAGCAGGCCAGAGACCGCCTCTTCCCGCCGACAGGAGAGACAGAGGGTCAGCCAGGAGGTCTCCTCCGTCGCCAGGGCCTGACGCACGCGAGGGGCCAGATCGGCCAGCACCTTCTCCGGAGCGAAGGGACGGCCACAACGGTCGCAGTGGCGGAGGGCAAAGCGCAGTTCCCGCCCTTCGCGCTCCCTGTCAGTCTCCTCGAACGAGATCGCCTCTTTCGGGCAGACCTCCTGGCAGCGGGTACAGTCCTCCTGGCAGGTTCCAGGGAACCACACCAGTCGGGAGCCGTCCGCCTCCCTCAACCTGATCACGGAGGGGGTGCAGGCCGAGGAACAGGCCCGGCAGCCGAAGCAGAGCGTATCGTCCACGACCAACCCTCTCATCGCCCCCTCCTTGTCCAGCCGGCCGCCCACGCCCGTCCGGCGACATCCCGGCGCCGGGCGGCGAAGTCGGCCACGCAGTTCAGCACCAGGGCCTGGCTGGGGCAGGTGAGCACACAGGCCGGCTCCAGCCCCTCCTCCTGCCGGCTCGAACACAGATCGCACTTGTAGGCCTGCCCTCGCTCGGTGTCCAGCACCATCGCGCCGAACGGGCAGGCCCACAGGCAGAGTTCGCAGCCGGTGCACTTCTCTGCCACGAGAACCACGCTGCCGTTGCGCTGCTCCAGAGCCTGGGGCGGACAGACCGCCACGCACGGCGCCGTCTGGCACTGGCGGCAGGAGACCGGGGCGCCGTGGCCGTTATGGTGGATCACCCATATGCGCTCCTGGCTTCCGTGTTCCCGCGCGCAGGCCACCTCGCAGGCCAGGCAGAGGATACATCGCTCGGGTCGCAACAGGACCTCTCTTCCCATGGCCTAGCCTCCCTTCTCCAGCGCACAGGCAGCAACCTTATACGCCGGGATGCGCGCATCGCGGTCCAGGTCCGGGCGGGTGAGGGTGTTGACGCCGGGGAAATGGAACGGCAGGAACACCTGGCCCGGCTGGACCTCCTGACTGATCTGCACCCGCGCCGTCACCTGTCCGCGTGGAGTGCGCACCTCGACCTCGTCCCCGTCGGCCAGCCCCAGACGTTCCGTATCCTGTGGGTGCAGCGCCACCCAGACCTCCGGGGCGTAGCGGGAGAGAGAGGGTGCGCGGCGGGTCATCGCCCCGGAGTTGTAGTGCACCGTCACCCGACCGGTGGTCATCCAGAGGGGGAACTCCGCCCCTGGCTGCTCGCCTGGCATCTGGTAAGTGACCGGGCAGAAGCGGCCCCTGCCGTCGGCGGTGTTGAAGCGCTCTCGATACAGGATCGGGGTGCCCGGATGGGAACTGTTGGGGCACGGCCAGAACAGGCCGGCGGGGGTATTCCGCAGCCGTTCGGCGGTGATCCCACCATAGGCCGGCACGACCCGCGCCACTTCCGCCAGCGTCTCCCCCGCCGTGGGCACGCTCCCCCATACGCCCAGTCGTCGGCCCATCTCGCCGATGATCCACAGGTCCGGTCGCGCCTCTCCCGGCGGATCCACCACCTTCTCCGACCACTGCACGCGCCGTTCGGTGTTGGTGTAACTGCCGGACTTCTCGGCCCAGCAGGCGGCAGGGAGCACCAGATGGGCCAGCCGGGCAGTCTCGGTGAGGAAGAGGTCCTGGACGACCAGGAACTCCAGCCGTCCCAGAGCCGCGACCGTCTCGGTGGTAGCGGGGTCGGAGACCGCCGGGTTCTCCCCCATCACGACCATGCCCCTGATCCGGCCCTCGTGTGCTGCGTGCATGATCTCCACCACGCTCAGCCCCGGCCCCTCCGGCAGGTCCTCGCGCCCCCAGGCCTGGGCGATGCGGCGACGGGCCTGCGGGTCAGCGACCGGAGCATAGCCAGGGAGGAACTCGGCCAGTGCGCCCATATCGCAGGCCCCCTGGACGTTGTTCTGGCCGCGCAGGGGCAGGATGCCCGCGCCCGGCCGGCCGATCTGCCCGCAGAGGAGGGCCAGGTTGGCGCACGCCTCGACATTGTCGGTGCCCACGGTGTGCTGGGTGACCCCCATGCAGTAGATGATGGCGGAGGCCTCCGCCCGCGCGTAGGCCCGCGCCACAGCGACGATATCCGCCGGCGACACACCGGCGATCGCCGCATGCTCCTCGACAGTGCTCCCCTGGAGGGACGCCCGCCACTCCTCGAAGCCCACCGTGCGGTGGCGGATGAACTCCCAGTCGGCCAGCCCCTCGTCCAGGATGGCGCGCATCATCCCGTTCAGCAGCGCCACGTCCGTTCCGGGCCGGATCGGCAGGTAGCGGTCGGCCAGGGCTGCCGTGGGGGTGCGCCGGGGGTCGGCCACGAACACCACCCCGCCCCGATCCTTCGCCTCGCACACCCAACGCGAGACGACCGGGTGGTTCTCGGCGAAGTTCGACCCCAGGATCAGGATGCAGCGGGAGTGGGCCAGGTCGGGGATCGGATTGGTCATCGCGCCCGAACCGAAGGCGCGACTCAACCCCACCACCGACGGGGAGTGGCAGAGGCGGGCGCAGTGGTCCACGTGCGGGCTGCCCAGCAGACGGGCCAGTTTCTGGAAGAGGTAGTTCTCCTCGTTGGTCGCTTTGGCCGAGGCCAGAAAGGCCAGAGCCGGTCCGCCGTGGTTCTGGCGGATGTCGTCCAGGCGCGAGGCCAGCATCGTCAGGGCCTGTTCCCAGCCGACCTCCTTCCAGCCGTTGCCCTCGCGGACCAGTGGCTGGCGGAGGCGGTCGGGATGGTTGAGCACCTCCAGGGCGGCGTTGCCCTTGGAGCAGAGGGCGCCGAGGGCGACCGGGTGGTCGGAGAGGTATTCCAGGCCCGTCACCCTCCCGTCCTCCACGCGAAGGCCGAGCCGGCATCCCGCGCCGCAGAAAGGACAGACGGTAGGAAACACGCTCATCTTGAGCCTCCTACGGAAGGTAGGGCAGGTCAGAGACCTGCCCTACGCGCCCGCTTCCGCCACGCGGAAACCCTTCGCCACCTCCCCCGCCGCCTGTTGACGCGTGAGGCGGGAGAAATCCTCCTCTTCGATGAAGATCAGTGCCCGGGTGGGACAGGCATCCACACAGGCTGGGGTCTCGCGGTCGGGACAGCGGTCACACTTCAGCGCGATCCGTCGTTCCCACTCCCGCCCGACCACGCCGTACGGACAGACCATCGTACACATCCAGCAGCCGATGCAGCGATCGGGGTTGTGCGTCACGATGCGGGTGACCGGGTCCTGCTGCATCGCCGCCGTGCGACAGGCCTGCACACAGGGAGCGTCCTCGCAGTGACGGCACAGGAAGGGCATCTTGCGG
>Ga0209018_1001154_pt1 | contig 22220 bp, 19 predicted proteins | sample YNPBryBLVA2012_FD_185814 | JGI IMG/M metagenome (GOLD analysis project Ga0209018, IMG submission 185814) | Anoxygenic and chlorotrophic microbial mat microbial communities from Yellowstone National Park, USA - YNP Bryant BLVA 2012 (SPAdes)... ...
CTTGTGCTCCTCGATGCGCCGCAGCAGCAGATCCAGATCGTGGATGCGCTGGCCGCCCCCGATGATCTCCCCGTAGCCCTCGGGCGCCAGCACGTCCACCCCCAGAGCCACTTCCGGGCGCTCCGGGTCCGGTTGCATGTAAAAGGCCTTCACCGCCGTGGGGAAGCGGTCCACCATGAAGGGACGATCGAAGTCCTCGCTCAGCAAGGTCTCGTCGGTTCCCCCGAAATCCGTTCCCCACTGGATCGGGCTGCCCTTGGCTTGCAAGCGCCGCACCGCCTCGTCGTAACTGATGCGCGGGAACGGCGGGCGGACGTTCTCCAGCTTCGCGACGTCGCGCTCCAGCACGGCCAGCTCGGCGCGCCGGTTCTCCAGCACCCGCTCGACCACCCACACCACCAGCTCCTCGGCCACCTGCTTGACGTCCTCCAGCGTGGCGTAAGCCATCTCGGGCTCCACCATCCAGAACTCGGTCAAATGACGCCGGGTTTTGGAGCGCTCGGCCCGGAAGGTCGGCCCGAAGCAATACACCTTGCCGAAGGCCATGGCGGTGGCTTCGTTGTAAAGCTGGCCGGACTGGGTCAAATACACCTTCTCCTCGTCGAAGTAGTTGACCTCGAACAGAGTGGTGGTGCCTTCGCAGGCGGCCGGCGTGAAGATGGGCGTATCCACCAGCGTGAAGCCGTGCGAGTCGAAGTAATCGCGCACCGCCCGCACCACCTCGTGCCGCACGCGCAGGATGGCATGCTGGCGCCGGCTGCGCAGCCAGAGGTGCCGCCGGTCCATCAGGAACTCGATGCCGTGCTCCTTTGGGGTGATCGGGTAGGGATCGCTCTCCGGCACCCGCTGAAGCACCTCGAGATCTTCCAGCTCCAGTTCGTAGCCGCCGGGGGCGCGCGGTTCGGCCCGCAGAGTCCCGGTGACCGTCAGGGAGGACTCCTGGGTGAGGTCCCGCACCCGCCGGAACACCTCCTCCGGCAGGGCGCTCTTCACCGCCACGCATTGCATGATCCCGGTGCCGTCCCGCACCAGCGGAAAAACGATCTTGCCGCTGGAGCGAAGGTTGTACAACCAGCCCGCCAGGCGGACCCGCCGGCCCACGTGCCGCGCGGCCTCGGAAATCGTGATGCGGGGCGCCGCCTCCGGCATTTACATCTCCTCCAGGCGGGCGAAGATTTCTTTGACGGTCTCCAGGGGATTCTTCATCTCGGGGACCTCGCGCAACTCCAGCACCAGCGGCGTCCCCTCGCCGCAACTGCTCAGCAGGCGGACGGTCTTCTGCCAATCCACCGTCCCCTCCGCCGAATAAAAAGGAAACAGGTGGGCGTCCTCCCGGCCGTCGTTGTCGTGCACGTGGGTCGAGCGAAGCCGCTCCTTCATCAACCGGAAGGCCTCTTCGACCCCCTCGTTCAGATGGGCGTGACCCACGTCGAAACAGAAACCCAGCCGCAGGTGGGTGACCTCGAGAAAGCCCAGCAGGCGCTCGGCCCGCGACAACCCGTTGGGGATGTTCTCCAAGAGAATTTCCACCTCCCGCTGGCGGGCGAACACCGTCAGTTCCTCCAGCGAGGAAAATGCGGCCTCCACCTTGCGCTCGTCGTACTCCTCCTCGGGCAGGCCCACGTGCTGGATCAGGTATCGGAAGGGGGCCGCTTCGGCGATCTCGATCACCCGCTTGATCTCGTCCACCATCCGGATCCGGCGGCTCTTGACGGGTTCCGCGATGTTGAGGATGGCGTTCGGCCCGGAGCGCCCCCAGACGTCGTCCGAGTACATGGGCGAATGCAAGGCGTGCAGCTCGAGTTCCGAGTCGCGGAACCAGTGGGCCAGCTCGCTCACCTGGGCCCGGTTGCGATAGTCCAGGTGCTGGCGGGCGACAAAAATTTCCACCGCCGGGATCTCCGCCCGGTGGATCTTGTCCAGCAGCGCCGTGGTCAGCCGATGGTTGACGAACAGGTGGGTGGACAGTACGCGTTTCATGGCCTCAGAAACCCGCCGCCTTGCCTTCCACGCGGGAATCGGCGGCGCCTTCCAGCCAGCCGCCCTCGATCCGAATGGCGGCCGCCTCGCCCATCGAGCGGACCGCCTCCACCAGGAAGCCGCGCGAGCGCAACAGGGCCGCCGTGTCGGGCGAAAAACCGGGCTCCATGTACAGTGTATCGGGAAGCCACTGGTGATGGAAGCGCGGCCGATCCACCGCCTCTTGCAGCTCCAGGCCGAAGTCCACCAGATTGACGACCACCTGAAGCACCGTGGTGATGATGCGCGGCCCGCCCGGCGAGCCCACCACCAGGTAGGGCTTGCCCTCGCGCAGCAACAGGGTGGGCGTCATCGAGGACAACGGCCGCTTGCCCGCTGCGATGGCGTTGGCTTCCCCCTGCACCAAGCCGTAGAAATTCGGCGCGCCCGGCTTGGCCGCGAAATCATCCATCTCGTTGTTGAGCAGGAAGCCCAGGCCCGGTACGGTCACTCCGCAACCGTAGCCGCCGTTCAGCGTGTAGGTCACCGCCACGGCATTGCCTTCCGGGTCCACGATCGAGTAGTGGGTGGTCTCGGCGCTTTCATAGGCGGCCGGATTGCCCGGGCGCACCGCGGCGCTGGGCGTGGCTCGCTCGGGATCAATCGAGGCGCGCAGCTTCGCCAGGTAGCGCGCATCCAGCAACCCGCTCACCGGCACGCGCACGAAATCCGGATCGCCCAGGTGCTCGCTGCGGTCGGCGAAGTACCGCCGCATGGCTTCCGCCATCCAGTGGATGGCGGCGGCCGAGCCCGCCCCATGCTTCTCGAAGCCCGTTCCCTCCAGCACGCCCAGCATCTGGAGCAGGCCCACGCCCCCCGAAGAGGGGGGCGGCGCAGTGAGGATTTCGTAGCCGCGATGGCGGCCGCGCAGCGGCGTCCGCTCCACCACCGCATAGGCCTTCAAATCCTCCAGCGTGATCAGACCGCCGTGCTCGCGCATCGCGGCTGCCAGGCGGCGCGCCGTCTGCCCTTCGTAGAACTCCGCCGCCCCGCGACGCGCGATCCGTTCCAGAGTGGCGGCCAGCTCCGGCTGCGCCAGCCGCTCGTCCGGCTCATAGTACCGGCCCTCGCGCTGGAAGATTCGGTGCGACTCGGGGAAGCGCGACAACAGCTTGCTGGCGCGCAGGCTTTGGGCCAGCCCCCAAGAGACCGGGAAGCCTTCCCGCGCCAGCCGGATCGCCGGCGCCAGCAGCTCCGCCCAAGGCTTGCGGCCGTAACGGCGGGCCGCGTACTCCAGCCCTCGCACCGTCCCCGGCACCGCTGCCGCCCGCCAGCCCTCGATGCTTTCGCGCGTGGGCCGGCCGTCCGGCCCCAGGTACATATCCCGGCCGGCGCGCGCCGGTGCCCGCTCGCGGAAGTCCAGCAACGTCGCCCGCCCGTCGGCGAAGCGGATCAACATGAAGCCCCCGCCGCCCAGGTTGCCCGCCGACGGATGGGTCACCGCCAGCGCGAAGCCCACCGCCACGGCGGCGTCCACCGCGTTGCCCCCGCCCCGCAGCACGGCTACTCCCACATCGGTGGCGTGCGGCTCGCGCGTCACCACCATGGCGTGCCGCGCGCGTACCGGCTGCCGGGCCCCCAGCGCTGCCGCCGTGGCCGCCAGCATGAGTGCAACCGCAGTTTTCCGGGCCATCAGGCTAACGATTGTACTCCCCGCGCCTCACTGATCCCCCTGCCGGATCCAGGCCACGTCAAAGCGCGCGTGCTTGATCGTCTTGCGCGGCTCGCTGGCCGGCAGGTGGTTCAGGAAGTAACTGTAGGTGACGTGCAGCGTGCCGTCTCGCGCCTGGATGAGCGAAGGATAGTGGAACGATCCCGCGCCTTGCGGGCGGCGGTCCAGCTCCAGATGCCGCTTCCACTTCCAGGTGGCCCCTTCGTCCTCCGAGAGAGCCACGGCCAGGGAATGCCGGCCGCGCTCGGTGTCGTTGTAGACCATGACCCAAGTGCCGTCGCGCAGCGCGATCACCTCCAGGCTCGAGCCCGGATTGGGGATGTCGGTGTCGGTTACCGCCGACCAGCTCAGGCCGTCGTCGCGAGATACCGCCGTCATGACCCGCTTGGGCGGCGGGCCGTTGTCCCTCATATAGGCCACCAGCGTGCCGTCCCGCCGGCGGACCAGCGTGGGCTGCACCGCGCCCGCCCCCACCAGCGGCTCACTGGTCGTCCAGCTCGCGCCCCCGTCGTCAGTCACGGCGATCAGCGAAAAGCTGAAGCCGTCGGAATACAGGGGCGCCAGGATCCGCCCAGAGGGCAACTGAAGCGGATGGTTGCGGGGCATCCAGCCCATACGCGTGAAGTACTTGTCGCCGGCGCGCTCCAGCAGCCGCTTCCGGTACTCCGCTGCCGCTCCCTGGCCGCCGCCGGCCGGCAGCCCCTCGACCGCCTGCTTGACCTTGGCCTGAAAGTTGCGCGGAACTGCCAGCCACGCCTCGCTCGCGAACCAGGCGGGCGGGCCCGGCCGGCGGTAGTCGCTCGATATGCGGTATTTCAACAGCGCCGTGTGCCATTCGTTCGCAAGGATCACCGGCCAGAACAGCCACAGCCGCTCGCCGGCGTCCAGAAACAGCGCGGGATTGCAGTCGGGGAAACCCGCCGTGTCGGCCAGCACGAACGGCTCGCTCCAGCTCCCCGGGCCGGGCGGGCGCCGCGCCCCCAGCACCGCTACGTCATCGGCGTTGCGCTCGCCCGATCCCCGGTACCAGGCGACCAGCAGTTGGCCGTCGGGCAGCTCGACCAGCGAAGAGGAGTGGTTGTGCAGGCGATCCAGCGGGAAAACGAACTCGGCCTCGTAAAGCGGCGTCTGGGCCGCCGCGGCCGCCGCCAGCCAGAGGGCGGCCGGCGCCAGCGACAAGGGTTGCATCGCACCCCAGTGTAATACGACGCCGGACGCTCTGGCTCAGGCCCGCGACAGCGCCACCCAGATGATCGAGAGATTCCACACCACCAGGGCGGCGTACCAGTAGTTCACCCACTGGATCAGCCGCCGGCGCTGGATCCACAGGCAGAAGGCGCCCAGAGCCACCGCCATCAGCTTCGAGACCAGCGCGCCCGCCACCGGGCCGGCGCCCATCAGCCAGCGGATGAAGGGGCTGAGCTCGACCAGCCCCAGCCGCAAGCCCACCACCGTGGTGAGAAAGTCCAGCACCTGAAGATAAACGAACAGTTGGACCTGCGCCGCCACATGCGCCTTATCGGACGCCGCGGCCGGGCCTTGAATCCGCCGCCCGCCCTCAGGCGGCCGGCTTCACCCGCGGGATGCGCTCGCTGACCGGGGGCAGGGCGGGGAAGTCCGTGTACGGCTCGCTCTGGTACCAGTAGGCCACCGAAAAGAAGTTGTCGCCCCGGTCGTTGGCGTGCCCGTGCTCCATGGTGTACTTCATGTAGCGCGTGAAAGTCACCGGATTGTCCCCGTGCCAGCGGTAGCAGCAATACCGGCCCCCGGTGCGCTCCGGCATGATGATCAGCGGCGCCCCGTAGTAATGATGGGCGAAGGGCACGGCCCCGTCCCGCCCGCCGAAGTTCCAGCTTCCCAGAAAGTAATCCTCCGAGCCGGTGCCGATGATGACGGGCCTGGTTTCATCGTCAATGAAAATCATGTCGTCGCCTTCCCCCATCCAGCCGTCGGCGTTCAGCAGCACTCCGAGAGTGCAGCCCATGATGTGCCCCCGGCCCCGCGCTTCGGCGTAGACGTAGTTGCCCTTGCCGTCCGGATTCAGCTTGCCTTCCTTGTTCGGCACGCAGGGCGACGCCTGGCGGTACTGGGCGTGGAAATACAGGGCGTCCTCCGGTAAGGCCGGCACCAGCATGTAGTCAATGTTCGAGTAGAACGCTCCCACCTGCTGCGCGCCCTCGTTGGTCACCGTCATGCGCGCCGACCGGCGGAAGGGCATCGAGAAGTAACAATTCAGCGACCGCCCCGGCGAGCAGGCCAGATAAGCCGACTGGTAAATCTGGTACTGCCCCAGATTCAGCCCGAAGAAATCCCCGACCGGCGCCTCCACGCTCGGTTTGGCGTTGCCTTCCCAGTACATGCGCAGCACCAGTTCTTTCAGGTGCATGGCGCTGGGCGAGGCGATCGTGAACCAGATATGGGTGATGACGCCCGGCCCGTCCGACCGGAACAACTCCTGCGTCCCGCCGGGCGGAATCTGCCAGCGGTCGGCATTGCCGCCGGTGCGGTCGTGACTGGATTGCTTCAAGGATCGGTAGTTCTGCGCCCGGGCGTAGGCGGGTAGAAACTCCGGCCCGGCCGGGGCGCGGCCCTGGGCGCGCCCGGCGGCGGGGGCGGCGGCCGAGGCGCCCGCCAGCGCCATCAGACGCTTGAAGAAGCTCCTGCGCTCTCGGATCTCGACAGGTCGGGACATGATGCCGTCTCCTCCTTGCAACCTGTTGTGGGTTTGGAATCCCTGGGATTATAGCAAGGGGAGGGGGAGAAAACGCAGAAGGCGGCGCGAGCCCCCCGGAGCCCCGCCGCTCCGGGCGGCCCTCGCCGCCTGTCGTCGCCCTCGGTCTCAGCGCAGGGCGAGCACGATCTGCTCGGGCCCGCGCTGCCGGGCTGCCAGCTCTCGCTCAGCTTTGCTCTGGCCGAGCTCACGGCCCGCGGAGCGGCCGGGCAGCCAGATCTGCGAGAGGAAATAGCGCTCGCCGTACTTGTTGAAAACCAATTTGCCTTGCTGCACAGGCAGAACCTTGCTCACCCCGAAGCTCAACGCCATGACGCGCTCCCGCACGCCATCGCATTGCACCGCTACGATACTCGGGTGCACGTCCAGGGTAATCTCGCACTTGCCCGCCGGGTACGCCTGGGATCCCACGTTGAAGCTGAAGGGAATCTGCGCCGCGGCCCGCGTGACCATTTGGCCTTGAGCCGAGATGGCCGCCGACAAGCCCACCGCAACCATTGCCGCCAACACGGTTCGCTTCATCGCACTTTTCTCCTTTTGCCGAATCTTGCCGCCCCCAGGTTGCTACCGCCTGTCAGCGGCTGCCCACTTAGACAGCACGCGCATGGCCGTCCGGCCGGCAGCCGGTAAGTTCAATAAGAGAAAAGCCCGCACACCCGCCGGGTGGAACGTTCCAGGGTGGAAAGCTATCCGTTCTGCGCCCCGGCCTATCCGATCGGATATGGAACAGGTGCTCCCCGGGGGGCGGCGGCGCTATGGCGGGGGAGAGCTGCCGGCTCAGGCCGCCCTCAGCCTCATTCCTCCTTGGGTTTTTCTCTGGCGGGCGCGGCCGCCTTCTTGCCCGCCGGCGCGACCTCGGGGATTCCGGCCAGCCCGCCCAGCCTGCCCAGAGCGCTCAGATCCGACACGCCTTCCACGTGTATGATGCTGACCTCTTTGGGTTCGGCCGCGATCACCAATAGACCGCCCGTCTTTTCCCCCGAGGGCTTCTTGATCAGGATCTCCGTAAAGCCGTCCTTCTCTTTGACCGAGACGATGCTCACCCATTCCCCCGAGGCCTTCACTTTGTCTCGAAGCGAGCGCACCAACTCGACGTCGTACATCCCCGGAGCCTCGAACTCGAAGCTCCGCACCTGAACCGACTTCAGTTCTCTGGCCAGCTCCCCGAGCTTGGCCGCCTCTCCCTTGCCTTTCACGCCCGCCACCAGAGAGAGCTGCTCGGGACCCAGATTCACCACGGCCGACTCTTTGGCCTTCTCGGCCAGCTTGTCCAGCACGCTCCAGTCAATGCCCTGGGCGGCCAGGGTCAGAGGCGCGCTCAGCGCAACGCACCACAGGATTCTCATTGAGGAACCTCCTCGAAACGAATCTTCCGCACTCCGATGCTGTTCACCTGCCGCTCCGCCTTCGCCAGCCGGTCATAGGTGAGCTGGAGGGCGAACTCCAGCTCTCTTCTGGCTTGCTCGGCCCGCTCGGCCCGCGCCCGCTCCTGGCGCCAGAGCAGGCCGAACCCGGCTGCGGCAAGGACGATCAGAATCATCGCCGCCGCCCGCAGCCAGCCGCCCCGGAGCGCCCCGCGACGCCGGCCAGCCGCACGCAGGATTCGGCCTTCGAGCCCCGCCGGCGGCTCGACTCTCCGCAAGGCGGACCGGAGCAGATCGTCGAACCGGTCCTGCTCGCTCATACCCTCCTCCCGGCGCGAACTCCTGAAAGCCCGCGCGCCATCCGCTCCCGCAGCAGATTCACCGAGCGGTGCAGCCGGCTCTTCACCGTCTGCACGGGCAGATCCAGCGCCCGGGCGATCTCCGCCAGTCCCAGGTCTTCCTGGTAACGCAGGATGATCATGGTTCTGGCGCGGGCCGGCAGTCTGGCCACCATCCGGCGCACCTGGGCCCGCAGAACCTCATCCTCCTGCGAGCCCTCCGCGGCCGGCTCGGCCGCCTCCAGCGGCGGTCCCCGGCGATAACGCCGCTTGCGGATTTCGTCAATCGAACGGTTGGCCGCAACGCGCAGCAGCCAGGCTTTGGCGTGCTCGGCCGACTCCAGCTCCTCCAGATGCTCGTACAAGGCCAGAAACACCTCCTGGGTCAGATCCTCCGCCGCAGCCCGGTCTCCCAGAGCGTGGCAGGCCAGACTGTACACCAGGCTTTGGTGCTCGCGGAGGAGATCAGCGAACTGGAGCATTCCAGCCGTCCCACAGGCAATACGCACCGGGGGAGGGGAAGTTGCAGGAATTCTCGCCCCCCAAGGCGCGTGCTTGGGGCCGCTCCCGGAGGGTCGGGCGCCGGAGGCGGACCGCCCCGCTCAGGGCCGGCCGCCCTGGCCGGCGGCCTGCCTCAGCTCGAGATTGCGCATCAGGCGGTGCAGATAGTTGGGATGCACGCTCAGCAGTTTCGCCGCCTCCGTGACGCTGCCCCCGGCCTTCTGCAATGCGGCCGCGATCAGCGCCCGCTTGGACCTGCGAACCGCCTCCCGATAGGTGTCCGCGCAGGGGCCGGCCGGCGCGGCTTCCAGCACGGCCTCGGGCAGATCTTCGGGCAGGACGGCGTCGGCGGCCCCCAGCACCACGGCGTGCTCGATGGCGTTTTCCAGCTCGCGCACGTTGCCCGGCCAGTCGTAGGCCAGCAGGCAATCGCAAGCTTCGGGCGAGACCCCGACGGGGCGGCCCCGCACCCGCACGCCGTAGCGGGAGGCGAAGTGAGTGGCCAGCAAGGGAATGTCCTCGCGGCGCTCGCGCAAGGGGGGCAGGGTCAGGGAGACCACGGCCAGCCGATAATACAAATCCTGGCGAAAACGTTTCTCCTCGACCTCGCCTCGCAAATCCCGGTTGCTGGCCGCGATCAGCCGCAGGTTCACCGCGATGCTCCGCGTGCCCCCCACCCGCTCCAGTTCCCGCTCTTGCAGCGCCCGCAGCAGCTTGCCCTGGCAGGCCAGGGGAAGCTCCCCGATCTCGTCCAGAAAGACCGTGCCCCCCTGCGCCGTTTCCAGTTTGCCTTTCTTTTGCGCTATGGCGCCCGTGAAAGCTCCTTTTTCGTGACCGAACAGCTCGCTCTCGATAAGCGTTTCCGTCAGGGCGGCGCAGTTGATCGCCACCCACGGACCTCCCGCCCGCGGGCTGTTGCGATGAATGGCCCGCGCCACCAGTTCCTTGCCCGTTCCGCTTTCTCCGCACAGCAGCACGGTGGCCTCCGTGGGAGCGACCTTGGCGATGAACGAGTAAACCGCCTGCATCGCCGGGCTGTCCCCCACCATCTCGTGCTTGAGAGAGACCCCTTCCCGCAGGCGGCGATTCTCCGCTCTCAGTTGCTCGATCCGCCGCAGCTTGGCCAGGGCCGCGCCGGCGAACACGCCCGCCGCCGCCAGCAGGCGCAGGTGGCCCATGTGGAACCCGATCCGGGGATCGCGCGCCCTCAAATAGAGCGCCCCGATCGGCTGAGCTCCGTCGAACAGCGGCGCCGCCAGGATCGAGCCCCCCGCCGCGCCGCTCGGCACGGGCCTTTCCTCCGCCTCCCGGATGCCGTCCAGCAGCAAAGCCGCGCCTTGTCCGAGCACCCGGCGCAGCAGCGGGGTCAACACCGTAAACGCACTCCCCGGCGCACCTTCCCGCTGCCAGTGAAAGCCGGCTTCCGGTTCCTCGTGTCCCGGCTCGACCAGCACCAGCGCGCCGTGCTCGGCGGGAATCGCCTCCCCGAGCACAGCCAGAACCTGACCGGCCAGTTCCCGAACCTCGCCTGCTCGGTGAATTGCGGCGCCTATTTTCAACAGGGTGGCCAACGCCAGTCCGGGAAGCTCCAGCACTTCCGGCGCCGCCAGCAACTGCTCCACCCGGTCGCAGACGAACTCCTCCCGGGAAAAGCCCACCATCGTCCGCTCGTCCGCGGAGCGCTCCGGGCCTGCCTCCGGCGCCGCTTCCGCCTCGCCGGCCATGAACACAAACACCGACCGCCCCAGCCGGATCTCGTCGCCGTGCCGCAGGATGCGCTCGCGCACCGGCAGGCCTTGTACGAAAGTGCCGTTGCGGCTGTGGAGATCGCGGAGCCGTATCTGCCCATCCGCTAGGCGCTCCAGCGAACAGTGCCGGCGGGACGTGTGTGCGTCCCGCAGGCAGATCTCATTGCCCGGATCCCGCCCTACCCCAACGCAGTCTTGCCTTAGCGGCAGCGTCTGCCCCCGTAATGGGCCGTCCAAGGCGATCAGGTACGGATCCACGGCGCCCCCCTTTCGGCCGCCTGCTCGAGCCTTTCCCGTCAGTCTAACAGGTTCTCGAGCCGGATGAAGCAGCAAAAGTTTCGCCGCTCCCGAAGATGCAACCAGAGTAAAATCAAAGTATCAAGTGAGCTCGCGGGACTCCCGAAACCCGGCGCCCGCACCGTCGTCTTCCCGCTACTCGATCCTGGGCAAGGTGGGGGAAGGGGGCATGGGTGTCGTTTACAAAGCGCGCGACCAGAGTTTGCAGCGGGTGGTCGCTCTGAAGGCGCTGCCTGCCGAGCTGGCTGCGGATCCCGAGCGCCGGAGACGCTTCCTCGAGGAGGCCCGGGCGGCTTCCGCCCTGTGTCATCCCAACATCGTCACCGTCTACGACCTCGCCGAGGAGGCCGGCGGCCATTTCCTCGTCATGGAATACGTCGAGGGCAAGAGCCTCGCCCAACTCATCCCCAGGCGCGGCTTGCCGGCAGCGGAAACTCTCCGCTACGGGGCACAGATCGCGGGCGCGATCGCCGCCGCCCATGAAGCCGGCATCACCCACCGGGACTTGAAGCCCGGCAACGTGATGTTGACCGATAGCGGCCAGGTGAAGGTGGTGGATTTCGGACTGGCGCTCCGCTCGGCGCCGCTCGCAGCGGCCGAAGCCGGCGAGACCCTGCCGGATACCTCGGGCACGGCTGAGCTCACGATCGCCGGTACGGCGCCTTACATGTCGCCCGAGCAGGCCCAGGGCCTCCCGGTGGATACACGCTCGGACATTTTCTCGCTGGGCGCTTTGCTCCACCACATGCTGGCCGGCGAGCCGCCCTTCGCCGGTCCCACCAGCATGAGCATCCTCACCGCCGTGGTGCACAACGAGCCCGACTCCCTGCTGCGCCGGCGGCCCGACATTCCGCCCGAGGTGGACCGCATCGTCCGGCGCTGCCTGCGCAAAGACCCCGCACGCCGCTACCAGCACATGGGCGATGTCAAACTGGCGCTGGAGGAGGCGCTCGAGGAACTCCAGGCGGCCCGCGCGGCAGTCCCTCGACGGGGGCGGGCCCGCCGGCTTGCGCCGGCGTTCGCTGGGGCCGCGCTGGCGGCCGCCCTGCTGCTGTTGTGGTGGAAGCCTTGGCGGTCCCGGGAGTCGGCCCCCGTCGCGCTCCTGCTGACGAGTCTGCCCGGGCATGAAGAAAGCCCCGCCATCTCCCCGGACGGCCGCCAGGTGATTTTCCATTGGAAGGGCCCCACCGGGCAGAGCCACGGACTCTGGCTCCAGCAAGTCGGCTCGGCCACGCAAACCCGGCTGACCTCGGCGACGCCGCGAGAGAGCTCGCCCGCCTGGTCTGCCGACGGCTCGCAAGTCGCCTTTCTGCGTCACTACCCGAACCGGTTCGCCGTCTTCCTGACCTCTCCGGCGGGGGCGGGCGAACGGAAACTTTGCCAGTTCGACGGTTACGCCCAGGGCTTGAGCTGGCGGCCGGGAAGCGATCTGCTGGCCACCTCCCACCGGCGCTCGCCCTCGGAACCCTGGGCGATCACGGCGATCCGGCTGCGCGACTGCCGGCTCAGCCAGTGGACGCATCCCTCCGCCGACTACGCAGGGGACACCAACCCCGGCTTTTCGCCGGACGGCAGCACCCTCGCTTTCGTCCGCCAGGGGCTGGCCACTCAGGGTGAGATCCGCACGCTCCCCGTTGCCGAGGCTCCCGGCGCGACCCTGCCCTCACGAAAGGTAGCCTCTGCCGGACAGTTCGTCTCCGGAGTCGCTTGGACGCGCAGCGGACGCGATCTGGTGTTTTCCGCCTACCGCGAGCGAACACAGGCTCTCTGGCGCACCCCGGCGCGGCCGTCCGAGCCGTCCCCGCCCGAGCGGATCCCGCTGGCGGCCACCCCGGCCTATGAACCTTCCATTTCGCTGCGGGCTGACCGCCTGGTCTACAGGCGGTTGATGCGCGACACCAATCTCTGGCAGGCGTCCGGACCGGCGGTCCCCGCGGCCCGGCGCAGGCCGCCCGTTCGCCTGATCGCCTCCACCATGCCGGACGACAGCCCGCAGTTCTCGCCCGATGGGCGGAGGATCGTGTTCGTCTCCCAGCGCTCCGGCTCCTACGAACTCTGGCTGGCAGACTCGCAAGGCTCGAACCTGACCCAGTTGACGTTCCTCGAGGGACCGCACCTGGGCTCGCCCCGCTGGTCGCCGGACGGACGCCGGATCGCCTTTGATTGCGTCCGGCAGGGCAGCCGCGACCTCTACGTGGTGGCGGCCGACGGCGGCCTGCCGCACCAGCTCACTGAAACGCCGTGGCATGAAGTTCGGCCGGTGTACTCGCCTGACGGCCGCTGGATCTACTTCGGATCCAATCGCACCGGCCGCTGGGAAATCTGGCGAATGCCGGCCGGGGGCGGCGAACCCCTCCAGCTTACCCGCGACGGCGCCGGCGGCGAGGCGCTGCCCTCTCCCGACGGCAGGTTTCTTTACTTCCAGAAGCAGAACGACCGGTCGCTGCGGCGCATCCCGGCCGCCGGCGGCCCGGAGGTCCCCGTTCTCCCAGGCCCGCTGATTCCCGGGCACTGGGTGGTGCTGCCTGAGGGAATTCTGGCCCTGCGGCCTTCCGACCAGCGCCCGCCCGCCCTGGAGTTCTGGCGGTTCTCGGATCGGGAGTGGGAACGGGTAGCCGGTCTGCCCGAGGGGGCGGCGCCCGTTACGGGTTTCACTACTCCCGCCTTGACGGTTTCCCCCGACCGAGCCGCCATCGTTTATGTGCAGTTGGAGGGGGACGACAGCGACTTGATGGTCATCACCCCTTTCCATTGAGCCTTCGTCCGGGGCCCGCCTCTGCTAGCATGAGAAGATTCGTTGCCGTATGAAAATCAAGTGGCTGGCGCCGGCCGCACTGGCTGTTGCCGCGGCTGTTTACTTCTACGATCCGCTCCGGCTGGCAGGCTTGTACCTGATCGGCCGCAGCGGGCCGTGCCCCTGGAGCGAGACTTTGCGCAGCGCGGACAACCTGCGCCGGCAAATCGAGATCAAGGACCGCATCCTGGCGGCCAGCAAGCTGGTCCAGAAGGATCCGGCCGGGTATAACCTGTGGCGGACGCCTCGCGGCCTTTTCTGGGTGCCCGACGGCAGCGATTATTCGCTGCCCTTCAATCTCGCCGAGCAGGAACGCAAGATCTACGGATCCGGCGAGCGGGGCGTGCAGCCGGGCGACGTGGTGCTGGATTGCGGCGCCAGCATGGGCGTCTTCACGCGCGAGGCCTTGGCGGCCGGCGCGCGCCGCGTCATCGCCATCGAGCTGGCCCCGGAGAACCTGGAATGCCTGCGGCGCAACTTCACCGCCGAAATCCAGGCGGGGCGGGTGATCGTCTATCCCAAAGGCGTTTGGGACAAAGACGACGTCCTGACGCTCTGGGTGGATCCGGGCAACTCTCCCGCCGACAGCGTCGTCATGCGGCCCGAAAAGGCGCGCCCGGGGCCCCAGGTCCCCCTGACCACCATTGACAAGCTGGTCGAGGAGCTCGCCCTCGAGCGCGTGGACTTCATCAAGATGGACATCGAGGGCGCCGAGCAGCGCGCCCTGGTGGGCGCCCGCCGGACGCTCGAGCGGTTCCATCCCCGGCTGGCTCTCTCCGCCTACCACCGCGAGGACGATCCCAAGCGCATCCCCGAGCTGGTCCGCCAGGCGTGGCCCGGCTACCGCATGGAATGCGGCGTCTGTGCCGACGCCGTCTCCTTCGTCCGGCCCGACGTGCTGTTCTTCCGCTGAACTCCGGGCCGCCCGCCGCCCTCTTCAAAACGCACGCCGGATCTGGCTCAGCACGTAGTAGCCCATCAGGGAGGCGATCACCAGCCCGGCCCCCCACACCGCCAGGGTGATCCGCCGCGAGGGCGCTACCTCGGGCGGCAGTCTCCGGTGCCTCAAATACAGGGTGGCCGCGGCGATCACCGGCATCATCAGGAACTGCGCCAGCCCGCCCACGAAAACCATTCCCACCGGCTCACGAAAAACCCAGAACAACACCGCCGGCACGACCGCCAGCATCCAGACGAAGCGCCGCCGCCAGCGCAGCCGCGCCGCGTAGTCCTCGGCCCGGTAGAAGCCCATCAGGCGCACCATGTCGGCATACAGCCGGGAGTGCGCCGCCGTGGCTGCAAAGACCGTGCCGTAGAGCGTCGCCACCGCGCCGGCGTAGAACACCCACAGCGCCCAGCCCCCCAGCGTCTGCGTGTACATGTTCGAGAGCACCGAGATCATCGCCTCGGCGGCCGGCCTCAATCCCATCCCGTGCAGAATGCCCGCCCCGAGCAAGTAAAACGCCACCGTCGCCAGCGTGTAGATCGCCATCGAAGCGAAAATGTCCACCTGCATCACCCGCACCCAGCCCAGCGCACGCGCCCGCCACGCCGGGCTGCCGTCGGAGCGCCCGGCGAACCGTGCATAGCCCTTTTCCACGCACCAGTAGGGGTACATGAAGAACTCGGTCGCTCCCACCCCCGTGATGCCGAAGACCCCCACCGCCCGGGTCAGGCCGCCCTCCGGCATCCGGAACTTCAGTCCGTCCACCACTTGGCGCCAGGAAAAATACTGCGGCATCCGCATCAGCAACAGCGCGCACAGCACCGTCAGCATGGTGAAGAGCGCGACCTTGATGGTGGCCAGTCTTTCGATTCGCTCGTAGCCGCCGCCCAGCAGCAGGAGCAAGGTGATGCCGACAAATATAACGACCCATAGATTCAGCGGGATAAATGAGAGAAGTTGATGCATCACCTGCGAAACGCCGGCATACATCGCCCCCACCTGAAACAGCGTGATCGAAACCATCACCGCCCAGGCCCACACGATCCAGTTCACTCGCCAGCGCGGCCCGGGCAAGTGATCGAAGGCCGCCAGACCCGTCTCACCGGTGGCGATCGTGTAGCGACCCATCTCGGCCTGGACCACCGGCTTAATGAAGCAGCTCAAAAGAATCACCCAGAGGGCGGCATAGCCGACTTGGGCGCCCAGAGCGGTGGTCGCGATCAGTTCGCCCGAGCCGACGATCGAGGCGCACAGGATCATGCCCGGACCGATGCGCCGGAGGATGGCTGCAAGCGTGGCCGGCGGCGTTGCCACGTCGGCAGGATCCAGCCGGTAAGGATCCTTCAGGGGCTCGGTTGCGGCGGCAGGCACTCGTGCCAATCTAGCACAAGGGGCGGCGGAGCAGGGGCGCTGAGGGGCCTGGAGGGCGGTGGTGGACTGGGTGAGGCTTGGGGGAATTCCGGGCCCCTGAGTTTACATAATATCCATTATCGGACGCAAGCCACCTCACAGTCCGAGCCGCCTCCGCAGCAACTCCGCTACCTCTTCCACCCTCGCCACCCGCAGCACCTCCAAGCCCGCCGCACGCCCCGCCGCTGCCCCTGCCTCGGAATCCTCCACCACCAGGACCCGCTCCGTCTTCAGCGCCGCCGCCGCCTTCAGATACGGCTCGGGATCCGGTTTGTGACGCTCGACGTCCTCCGCGCAGACCAGAACCTGAAAGGCTTCCCGCAACCCGGCCGCCGTGAGCAACGGCAGAACCTCTCGCCGGCTGGTAGAGGTCACCACGCCGAGCTTCAGCCCGTCCAGGGATCGGATCAGTTCCCGGGTTGGAACCGGAATGGGCGGGTCGGCCAGGGCCCGTTCCAAAAACAGCCGCTGCTTGTGCTCGTAGCGAGCCCAGAGCGCCTCATCCGGCAGGGGCGCGGGCGCCAGGCGCGCCAGCCGGGCCAGCAGCTCCTTGTCGGAAGTCCCAATACCGTGAACGCGGTAGTAGGACCAATCGAAGGTTATTCCTAAGGGTTCGAGAACCTCGCGCCAGCAGCGGTAGTGCAGCGGCTCGGTGTCGGCCAGCACCCCGTCGAAGTCGAACAGCACAGCTTCGTATCGCAAGCTTTTCACCTCGCGGCAGCCCGAGCGGCCGGGCTGCCGTTCCCAGCATACGACGTCCGGCGGCGGGCTCGGGCTTGGGAGCGGTCCTGCTTACCGTATAATGGCAGGCATGTTAACCCCCACGGAGAAAATCTGGCGCAACGGCGCATTCATAGCTTGGGATGAGGCCCGGATCCACGTTCTCTCGCACGTGGTCAGCTACGGCAGTTCGATCTTCGAGGGCATCCGCTGCTACGCGACGCCGCGCGGGCCGGCGATTTTCCGGCTCCGCGAGCACATCCGCCGGATGCTGGATTCGGCCAAGATCTACCGCATCGAGGTGGGCTATAGCGCCGAGCAGCTCGCCGAGGCGATCGTCGAACTGGTGCGGGTGAACCGCATGGCGGCCTGCTACATCCGCCCGATCATTCTGCGCGGCTACGGCGAGATGGGCGTCTACGCGGGGCGCAATCCGGTGGAAGTCTTCCTGGCCTGCTGGGAATGGGGCCGGTATTTGGGTGAGGAGGCCCTGGCGCAAGGCGTGGACGTCTGCGTCTCCAGTTGGAATCGCATGGCGCCCAACACGTTGCCCGCGCTGGCCAAGGCGGCCGCCAACTACATGAACTCGCAGTTGATCAAGATGGAAGCGCTGGCCAACGGCTATCAAGAGGGCATCGCGCTGGATGCGGCCGGCTACGTCAGCGAGGGATCCGGGGAAAACATATTCGTGGTGCGCGACGGGCGGATTCTGACGCCGCCCTTGGGCGCGTCGGTGCTGCCGGGCATCACCCGGGATACGGTGCTGAAGCTGGCCGAGGAGGCGGGCATTCCGGTCATCGAGACGCTGATCCCGCGCGAGATGCTGTATATCGCCGACGAGGTGTTCTTCAGCGGGACGGCGGCGGAGATCACGCCCATCCGCTCGATTGATCGGATCCTGATCGGAGCGGGCCGCCGGGGTCCGGTGACCGAAAGGCTCCAGCGGGAGTTCTTCGCCGTGATCGAGGGAAGCAAGCCCGACCGCCACGGGTGGCTGACGCCGGTGCGCGCGCCGGAGCCCGTCAGCAGCCGTTGAGGAGGGTTTCCAGTGACGGTCCGGCGCGCAGCGGAAGGTGAACAACAGGCGCGGGAGCGCGTGCCGGACACTCACCTCCCCCGAGATCTGAAATGTCCGGCCCGCACTCCACCGAGCCTTCTCTTATCTAAGCGAAAGGCGCGGGCCGGCGCCAGTGGGAAGGCGGGGGCGGCTTGGGATTTCAACAATTTTTTTTCGGCCGCGCCAGCTTCGGCTTGGCGGCCGAGGGCTGTGGGAAAACTGTGCAGCGCTGTGAATAAAACAGGATCCTATGGAATGTTTCGGCTTGGACGCCCTCTCGGCCGCCCCCAAGCGGCTGGTTTTCGATCGCCGGATCCGGCAGGCGGAGCGCCCTGCCCTGCCCCCGCCGGATCTCTGGCTGGCCCCGGGCTTCATTGACCTGCAAGTCAACGGCTTCGCGGGCGTGGATTACAACACCCCCAGCGCCGAGCCCGAGGCCCTGGCCCGCTCCATACGGTCCCTGTTCTCGACCGGGGTCACCCGCTTCTACCCGACCGTCATTACCGGCTCGCCGGAAGACATGCAGGCCGCCGTGCGCAACCTGGCGGCCGCCCGGCGCACCCTGCCCGAGGGCGAGGCCATCGCAGGCATTCATCTGGAAGGCCCCCACATCTCCCCGGAGGAAGGGCCGCGCGGGGCCCATCCGGCCCGCTGGGTCCGCCCGCCCGATCTGGAGGAATTCCGCCGCATGCAGGAGGCGGCCGAAGGCCTCATCCGCCTGGTGACGCTGGCCCCGGAGTGGCCCCAAGCGCCGCGCTACATCGAGGCGCTGGTCCGGGATGGAGTAAAGGTGGCCATCGGCCACACCAACGCCACCGGCGCCCAAATCGCCCAGGCGGCCGCCGCCGGCGCCACCCTCTCGACCCACCTGGGCAACGGCGCGCACGCCGTGCTGCCGCGCCACCCCAACTACCTCTGGGAGCAGCTCGCCGAAGACCGCCTGGCGGCGGGTTTCATCGCCGACGGCATCCACTTGCCGCCCTGCTTCCTCAAGGTCGCCTTTCGGGCCAAGGGCCCCCAACGCCGCTTCCTGGTCACCGACGCCAGCTCGCCCGCCAACTGTCCGCCCGGGCGCTACCGCCTGGGCGAGCAAGAAGTGGATTTGACGCCTGAGGAGTGTGTGGTGCTGGCCGGACAGACGCGCCTGGCCGGTTCGGCGCTGCGCATGGACCGGGGCGTCGAGAATCTGATGAAGCTGGCCGGGCTGTCGCTGGCGGAGGCCGTGGCCATGGCCAGCTTGAATCCGGCCCGTCTGGCCGACATCGAGGGCCGGCGGCAGGGACTCGAGCCGGGCGAGCTGGCGGACGTGGTCGAGTTCCGTTTCCAGCCCGATCCGCCCCGCCTTCGGATCGAGCACACCTGGCTGAGCGGGCGCCTGGTCTATTCGGCCTGATCCGCTACTGGCTCATGCCGCGGGCCGAGATCCGCCAGGCGGCCTCGACCGCTTCCCCCCGCAGGCAATAAATGCGGTCATAAAGATTGACCGTGGGGTCGCAGTGCGGGATGACGAATTCCAGCCGGTCGCCCAGCGACAAGCCCCTCGCCTCCCCTTCCAGCGTCAGACGCCCGTGCTCGTCGCCGGCCCAGGAGTAGCTGATGCCCGGCCGGATGCGACACTCCGGCGGGAAAGGCTTGTCGGTCGAAAACGCCTTCAGCCCGGCGTCCACGATGGCGGCGTCGGCGGCCGGGCGGCTGATGACGGTGCTGAGCACGGTGAGCGAATTGCGGAAATCGCCGTAAAAATCGCCCTGGGCGCCGCCGATGCGGTTGTAATCCACGTCCATGAAGATGAAACTGCCGGGCTGCAATTCGGTGATCCCCGAAATTTCCACGTCAATGTTGTAGGTGCCGGTCGAGCCGCCGCTCAGCAGAGGGCACGGCAGTCCCTTGGACTCGAACAGGCGGCGGGTTTCGACCGCCTGCTCCATGGCCTCGCGCGAGACCTGGCGGCGCTTTTCAAAGCCGACGGTGTGCGAGGCGTGCCCGGCGTAGGCCTGGATGCCTGCCAGGCGCAGGTGTTTCGAGGAGGCGATCTGCTCGGCCAGCCGGAGCGCGGGCGGTCCCGGCTGGACCCCCGTGCGCCGGCCCACCAGTAGATCTACCGCCAGGCTCAAGCGGAGCCGGGCGGTCGCGGCGGCGGCCTCCAGGTCGCGCACGTTCTCGGCGTTGTCCACCGAAAAGATGGTTTCCGGCCGGCGGCGGGCCAGAGCCAGGGCGCGCTCGATCTTGTGGCGGCCCACGACGGGGGTGGTCAGCAGCAATCCCGTGACGCCCTCCCGGGCGAAGGCTTCCGCCTCGCTGACCTTGGCCGCGCAACAGCCCACCGCGCCGGCCTGAATCAGGCGGCGGGCGATCTGGCCGCATTTGTGGGTCTTGCCGTGGGGGCGGAAAGCCAGCCCGTGGCGCTTGAGATGGGCCGCCATGCGGGCCACATTGGCTTCGAAGGCGTCCAGGTCCAGCAGCAAGGCGGGGGTGGGCAAATCGGCTTTGCTCAGTCTGCCCTGCACGTCTCCCCGCTCGAGCATGCGTTGGATTTCGGCCGCGCTGTAGCGCCGCCCGCTCAACAGGGCGGGCGCGGCCAGCGTCCCGCTGAGAAAGGTCCGTCGGCTGGTCATGGGAGTGTCCCGGCGAGCCATAGGATAGCACTGAAGGCTACCCGCCGGCGGCCGCGGGGCGCGGACCGAAAGTATTAGTACTCGGCCCTAGAGCGTTCGGTACGAAATTACCGTTGTTTTTCAATGGATTCTGGCTTATTCACTAGATGGGAGCCGGAATTTCCGGTCAATTGCCTATGTCGGCGCAGCGATACTTCCTCACGGCTGTCATCCTGAGCACGGCCTTCCTGGAGGGCTGTCTGGAACCTCCCGCACGGGTCAGCCCTCCCCCTAGGGCTTCCAACAGCCGGTTGTTCGCCGGCCCTTGCCAGGCGGTCTGGCCCGCCGCTCTGAAGACCCTCACCAGCGAGGGCTTCCGCCTGATGGCGAACGATGCCCGGGGCGGCGTAGCGTCGTTTCTGTGGGCTGACGAACGCCGCCTGGGGCGGCTCCGGGCCACAGGCGATCTGGAGCAGTTCATCGTGGCCCAGAACGGGTTCTTGAAGGAATTCAGGGATGCGCGAGTGGAGTCTGCCGTCCTCGAACTGCGGCCCGCTGAGCGCGGCTGCCAGGCCAGCTTGCAGGTCTCCTTTGCGGCGAAGCCCGGCGCCCTCGGTCTGAAGCGCGGTTGGATTCGCCTGGAAAGCACCGGCCAGTTCGAGCAGAGCCTGCTGGCGCGGGTCGCGGCTGCGGCCGGCGCCCCGGCGCGGCGCGCCGCCGCGAAGCCGGCGCCTGCCGCCCCCGGCGCGCCTCCTGCAACAGCCGGGGTGATCGTGGCCGGATTGTGGAGCGAGGCCGACCCGCGGTGGGCGCCTGCGGGCGAGGCGGCCGAAACCCGGGTGATGCGCCTGGGCATCAGCCACTAACCGAACAGCCCTCCTTCCCTGCCCTGAGCGCCGGCGGAACGCCCTCGCTTTCGCCGGCCGTACGGCTGCCGCGGTAGCCCCGCCGGCCTTTCACCAGACGATTTTGCCCAGCACGACCGGCGGCAAGCGCCGGTGGCGGCGGGAAAGGCGTCCGAGCCCGTAAGGCTGGGCCGGCTGGCCTGGGCGCTGTGGGGCGCGGGCTTCCTGACGGCGGCGGCCCGGATCGGGATCGGGTTGCGCCGCGCGGGCCGCATCCTGCGGAGCGCGCGCCGGGCGAAAGTTTCCGGGGCCGCGGTCTGGATCAGTCCGGAGGCGGCTGCGCCCGGCGTGTACGGATTGCTGGAGGTCGTCGGGACGGCCATTGGCCAGTTCGCGCTTGGCGAGCGATCAGACCCCCTCATCCGGGTTGAGTTCCGGTGCGTAAGACGGGAAGTGCTCGATGTGCAGACGCGGTTGTTGCATGCAGAGTTGGCGTAACGGTTGGCCTTTGTGGGTTTGGGGGTTGTCCCAGAGCGCGATGACGGGACCGCGTAAGTGCCGAAGCAAATGGCAGAGGAACACGCAGACCTCTTCTTGCCCGATGTTTTGGAAGTAGAGTTGGTAATAGAGACCCAAGCGGCGCCGGCGTGGGCTGACGGAGATTGCTGAGATGACCGAGATTTTGTCCCGCCGACAGCGATGGCGCTGCACCGGGGTCTGGCCCCGCGGGGCCCGGGTCTTCACCACATGGGGGATCAGCAGGAACCCGGATTCGTCGACGAAAACGAGGTGGGCACCCAACTGCGCAGCGTTTCTTTTACCCGTGGCCAGTCTTCTGGTTTCCAGCGCTGGATGGCTACCTCATCCCGCTCGGCTGCCCGGCTCTCCGGCTTTTGATGGCTCCAGCCCAGGCGGTGCATCAACCGCCCGACATGATCGCGGTGGTAGCTTACTCCGAACTGGCGCGTGATCAGTTCCGCGATGCGCGCCGTGGTCCACAGGTTGGTGGGGTAGCCATGGGCCAGCGGCCCCTTCAGGAGTAACCTCACCAAGCGACGCCGCCGGGCGAGGTTCAGCTTTGTAGGGCGCCCGGGCGAGCAGCGCACTTTCAAAGCCTCAGCGCCGCGCCGACGCCAAGCGTCACGCCATCGCATCACGGAGCTGGCGGCGCACTGGATGCGACG
>Ga0209018_1001155_pt1 | contig 22191 bp, 16 predicted proteins | sample YNPBryBLVA2012_FD_185814 | JGI IMG/M metagenome (GOLD analysis project Ga0209018, IMG submission 185814) | Anoxygenic and chlorotrophic microbial mat microbial communities from Yellowstone National Park, USA - YNP Bryant BLVA 2012 (SPAdes)... ...
AAGCGGTCGCCGGTCCGCCGATGACCAACTACTGGGCCCTCAACAGTTGCGCGGTGGCCAACGCGTTCTCGCACAACCATGACGGGCGGAGTGTGGAGGAGCAGGCCGGCGTGTCCGGATCGCTGCTGGAGGAGTACAGGCGTCTGATCGCCGCCCGACGGGCGCACGTGGCCTTGCGCCGCGGCTCATATCACGCGGTCCCCAATTCGACCACGGAGGTCTGGTCGTTTCTCCGTTACGTCGCTGCGCAGGAGACGCTGCTGGTGGCGATCAACCTCAAGGCGCAGGCGCGCACGGCGACACTGGACCTGTCGGGCGTCACGATCCCGGGCGGCACGAGCCCGGTGCAGGACATTTTCACCGGCGAATTCCTGCCGGACCTGACCAACGCGAACCAGGGAGCGTACGCGCTGGCGTTGCCGGCGTGCGGATACCGGATCCTCACCGCGCAGGTCGTGCCGGCCGAGCCGCAGCCGCAGCAGATCGACGGGCAGAACATTCCGGCGGATGTCGGCCCCGGGGCGCTCCGGGCGACGCAGGACAACGCGACCGGGATGGGCGACAACGTCAACGAACTCGACCAGCTCTTCGTCCGCGTGCAGGGGAACACCCTGTACCTGGGGCTGACTGGGAACCTGGCGACCGATGGAACGGGGCTGGCGCTGTTTTTCGACACGGTGGACGGTGGACAGAACGTGCTGAGCACCGCCTCGATCCCGGCTTACGGCGCGGTGCCGCGCTTGCATGGCATGGTGCTCGACGCCGGCTTTGCCGCTGACTACATCCTGTGGATCAACGCGTGGAGTGGGACCATTTACGCGGATCTGTTCACGCTTTCGACTGCGGGCGGCGGTTCCAAACGGTACCTTGGGGCGGGGACCGTCAATGATGGGGACGGATACCTCAGCGGGGGCACCAACCCGAATGGGATGCTCGTGGCGCTGGACAACCGGAACACGGGCGGCGTGACCGCGACGAGTGCAGCGGAGGCTGCCACAGCCACGCGCGGTTTCGAAATGTCGATCCCGCTGGCCGACGTGGGTGTGGCGGCCCCTGAGGGAACCATCAAGCTGTTCGCGCTGTTGGCCCGGGGCGACGGCTATGTGGGCAATCAGTTCCTGCCCGGGCTGGGCGGCGGTTACGACAACCTCGGCTATGTCCCGATCGACCTGAACACGATCCCGACGACGCAGTACGTCCTGATCGCGCTGGACCGGCTGCCCGGCGACTGGGACGGCAATGGCCATGTTAATGCCGACGACTTTGCCGCGTTCCGAAACTGCTACTCGGGTCCGGCGGCCAGCGTGCTCGGTCCCGGCTGTACCGCGTTCGACTTCGACGATGAACTTGACGTAGATTTGGCGGACTTCGCTGCGTTTCAGCCCCTGTTCACCGACTGACGTGCCGCGCGGCGGCGCGACCGCGGAGCCCGCCGGTTTGCCGGAAAGGAAAGCCGATGAGGCGTCGAATCTTATGGAACCGGTTGCTACGAACTGTCAGCCGCTCGACTGCGGCCGCGATGACGACGCAGACCTCTCCGACTTCGCCCGCTTCCAGGTCATGTTTGCGCCATGAGAGCGCGTCGGCTTGTCGCTGGCGTGGTGGGTCCGGTTCAACTTCGCGCGTCTGTCAGGGGTCGGGCGCTTCGGGCATTCTTATGCCCCGGGGCGGGCTGCGCGGGACATCTCCCGTCCAGCGGCCCGCCGACAGGCTACGTGCGACTATCCATCCCAAAGCGAGGGCCACGGCTAGCAGCAGAGCACCTACCCAGCGCGGGGGCATCCGCCCGGCGTTTTCGAATGGAAGCCCCAGGATGAGTCGGTGACTTCCGAAGAGGGCGCAGTACACGGCGACGCTGCCCAGCAGGCCGCGCCGGAGATTCGCCCAGGTCAGTGGCGAGTGGCACACGAAGTCCGGCTCGCTCTGACGGATCAGCCGCTCCACCGGTCGCCAGCCCGGGCCCCCCGGCTGCACCCGGCGATAGAAAGCGAGCAGCCGCTCGGTCGCGACCGGCGGCGTGAGGTAGGTCACCAGCAGCCCGATGCCCACGGAGTACGGTACAAGAATCAAAAGGTCGAGCGGATAAGGAGGCTGCCACATACCACACAAACAAAACGAAGGTCAGGAAATGCGACCAGGGCATGAGTTCCAGGTCACCGGCCTTTTCGACAGGGATGAGGCTCAGCATGCCCCGGGCTTTCTCGGGCGTGTACAAAGTTGCCATTCGCTGCAACGCGGCATCGAGCCCACCTACGTGGTGAACAGCCAGCACGGCCAAGAGTGTGCAGCCGGCCATAGCAATCCAGAACTGGATGAAATCGGTGATCAGCACGCCCCACAGACCGGAAATGACCGTATAACTCATTACGATCACAAACAACAGCAAAAGAATCTTGAGCTTATTGATGCCGCTGACGGCGAGATTGACGCCGTACACTTTTTCCAGCGCGGCAAGGTGCGGGAACTCGCCTGCGGTCTGCTCGGTCGCACGGGTCGCCAGTTCAGAAGCGCGCTCGGCCAGGTTCAATCGCGCGAGGTAGGTGCCCGGCTCCAGGGTTTTCAGGTACGTTCGCAGTGCCGTGAGAACGGAATCGGTTGGGTCGGCGCTATGCGCCGCCAAAATGTGGTAGCGCGCCAGGCGGCGAAAGACGACATCCAGCTCGTTCATGACCTCGGCGCGTTGTGGCGCGCGGTGCAGGCGCCAGTCCTCGTAGTAGGCATGCAGGGGGTCGAGACGGCCGGCGCGCAAGGTGTTGCGCAGGCCTGCCGGCAACTCGTTGGATAGCGGCGTGTGCAGGTATATGTACAAACACGCTTCATCGACGATCGGCACACGCGGGATGTCCGGGAGTGTCAGCCGGATGATTTTTGTCATGGCCAGGTTGACCCAGCCCATCACAATACAACCGTACACCAGCGAAAGATACAGGGCCTTGAAGCCGCGCAGCACGTCGGCGGAACGGCCGGAGTAGCGCAAGTAGACCAGCTCCGTGTCCGTCACCAGACCCGCTCGTCGCCACAGTCGCGCGATGAAAAACACGCCCAGCATGACAACCGGGATCTGGCACCACCAGAACCAGTTCTGGGCGATACCCTTGGTGACCACCCAGCCGGCCAGCGTGAGCGGCGTATCGGCCGCAAAGGTCGTCGCCACCATCGACGTGCCCAGCAGCCACCACGGCGTGGCGCCGCCAGACGTGAAGTACTCCCGCACCGATCGGCGGCCGCGACGGCTCCAGATCACCCCGATGGCGAGCGACAGCGCGAGAAATGCAACAATGATGGCCCAATTGAATCAGACCCGGCGACCGCCGGCGGCCCGGATGCGCTGCACCGCTTCGGTGAAGAGTCGTACGCCGACGTGCTGGCGGCGTGACTCAGGGGCCACCCCGAACGGTCCGAAGTGCTCGCCGCTCCACTGGCAGTAGCCCACGACGCGCCCACCCGGTCGAACCCGGGGCGGACGTCGGAGTCCCACATACCCAAATGCGTTGACGGCCCTGCCGGCGAAGCCAGCCCAATGCGGCGTCCAGCAACGCCCTACCCACGCCGCGCCGCTGAAGGGCTGGGTCGACCGCGAAGTATGGAATCCAACCGTCCTCCGGTTCGAGGCCGAGACGGTCATTGGGTTGCCGGCGGATGATGGCTCGCAGAAACCCGGCGGGGCGATCGTGCAGTTCTGCCACGAAGAATCCGGAGTCCGGCCCTTGCCAGTAGTCGGCATCCGCCAGGACCACTTGGACGAACCGCTCCCCGCTGATCGGGTCGCGGGTCAGGGCCTGGTTCCAGATGTCCACCACGGCCGGCACGTCGGGCAACGCGGCCAGGAACGCGCCTTCCATGGTGATCTGATACGCGGCCCGATGATCGCGGTGAAACGAGTCGCGCCAGTGGGTCAGAACGATGTCCGGTCGAAGGTTGCGGATCAGGTCGCACATCTGCTCGATGGTGGCGCGGTCCGCCTGGAGTTCCCCGTCGGGATGATCCCAAACAATACACTCCTGGGCGCCGAGCTTTTCGGCTGCCGCCCGCGCCTCACGCATGCGCTGTTGCCGATAGTCTGCCGCCGACATCCGCGGGTTGCCACGCTCGCCCGCCGTAAGGTGTAAGAGTGTCGTTCGGTGTCCGGCCGCGGCGTACTTGGCGACCGGCAGGCCGGCGGTGATCTCCGCGTCGCCGATGTGCGCCCCGATGGCCAGCAGGTGCAGTTTGGAGCTTGGGCTCATGATCCATTCCCGTCGTTTGCGCCGCCGTACGCTCCGGCCTGGTTGGGCGGGGGCAGGAAGGGGTCCAGCGCGCGGGCGAAGCGCTCATATCCGGCCGTATTGAGGTGCAACCCGTCCTCGGTCAGCTCCGCCCGCAGTTCGCCAGCGCCGTCGACCAGTTCCCGATAGAAGTCCAGGTGCGGGCAGCCGTACTTCACGGCGATGCGCGCCACGTGCGGGTTGAACTGCCGCACGTACGGGTTCAGCCCCGCGTACTCTCCGCGGGTGGGAAAGACGTTGACGATCAGCATCGGCACCTGCGGCAGCCGGCGGCGAATCGTGGACACCACCTGGTCGAAGCAGCCGATGATGTCGTCCAGCGATGGCGTGCGGTTGCGCCACAGCTCGCCGAGGTCGTTGGCGCCGTTCTCGAACACGATGTACGCCGGCCGGCAGTCGAACACGGAGATATCCAAGCGGTGCAGAATGCCCCGCTCGGTGAGCCCCAGGCGGTCGGCGGCGATGCCCCGGTTTACGAAACGTCGCCCGGGCAGGAAGCGCGGGGCATCGAACCACTCGAGATGTGACGAGCCGAGCAGCACAATGCCGCCCGGTTCGACGTGCTCAGCCGCAAAAACACGCAGCCGGGCACGATAGTGTTGTTCCGGGTCGATCATGATCTCTCGTTATCCTCTTTTGTGCCGCGCCGACCGGTGGGTCGACGTCGGCCACCCGCTGGCACGCGGCCGGACCGGGCAGGCCGCCTGTGCTACGGATACACGCGCGCCAGACGCGACTTCGGATAGTAATGCCGGCAGATCGTTTCGTAATCGAGGCCGCACAGGGCCATACCCAAGGCACCGATCTGGCACAGACCGACGCCATGACCCCAGCCGGCCCCGCGCAGCGTAATGCTCCGCAGCGTGCCGCGCTCGTCCCACTCCGCACGCACCGCGAATGCACTGCTGTACAGGAAACGCGGGTGCAACACCTGGCGGATGCGGTACTCGCTGTCCAGGCGCACCGTGACGGGCGCCCCGCGCGTGTCGATCCACTCGACCGTGACGGCGTACGCCCGTCCGCTGGCCCCACGCGCCCGAACGTGCACATCCCGCAGCTCGGCCAGCTCCCGCGCCTCCGGCAGTTTCGCGCGCAGCAGGTCTTCCAGCTCCTGCCGCGCGTAGCGTACGGTCCAGCGGAAGTAATTGTCCGTGGTGTCCACGCGCCCGAGGTACCGGCCGATCTGATCAATGGGGACGACGTTCGGACTGCAATAGCACCGCGTCGTCTTCAGCCACTCGCCATCCAGATACTCATCCAGGTTCGCGTCGGTGACGGGGAAAAACCGTCGCTCGGGTGCGTCCGGCGGAGCGTCGACGATCGGCGAAATGCCCGGCTTGTCGAGCCCCCAGACCGCCACGGGCGTCTCCGAAATCCCGCCGCAGCTCTTGGCGTAATTCGCATCCAGCACGTCGCCGGTGGGGGCCTGAAGCACGAGCCCGCGCGTGTCGCGCACGGCAAAGAGCGCGGCCGAGCTGAGGTCGCCCGTCCCCTGGTAGCGCTGACAGCAGTCGTCGTTGCAACGGTCGAACGGCTGATCGCGGTGCTTGGGTTCCGTCATCGCGAGCAGCCACGACCGGGCCACGACGCACTGCGCCTTGAGCAGGTCCGTCGGACAGGCGCCGCTCATTTCGGCGGTGATCACGCCGGCCAGGTAGTCTTCCAGCGGCAGCTCATTGATGAGCACCACGCCGCCGCGCGCGGGCCGCAGCTCGAGCGTCCCGGCCAGCGTCTGGTCGATCCGCTTCTGCCAGTGAAAGCCACGGCCGGCCACCACGTCCCGCACGAGTACCCCGGCCCCGGGGGTCAAAGGCACGGGCGTGGCGGCCCACAGCCGCACGCAGCCGGCCGTGCCCGGCGGTCCGTGGCCGACACGAAGCGTCAATGCATCGCCGTTCAACGCCAGGCTCAGCTCGGCCCGCGGCCCCAGCTCCTGCGGCGGCTGATGGTCGACGCCGAGCAAGTAGCTCTGATCTGGCGTGAGCAACCGAACGAGCGCTTGCGCGTCTTCTTCCAAAATGACGCCGACCCGCACGATCGGCTCACGTTGGCAATCGCGGGTCCACTGCCGCATGGTGGGATTCGAGGCGGTCATTGTTCGGCTCCCGGGTGGGCCAGCGTGCGGGCCTGCGCAGCCAGGTCGCGAAGCACGGCGGTGACTTCGTGCAACCGGGAGGGCTTATGGCGGGCCAGCCAGAGCGTTTCAAAAGCGGGGATGATCGTTTCCAGTGTTTCGGCCAGATGGCTGAGACCCATGGACAGAGCTTCCGGTGCCAGCGATTGGCCGCATGGTCGAGCAGGGGCGCGTTGCGTTGGCTCGGGCGTTTTCGCCTGCGAAGTGGCCCCCGAAGAGCGCGTCTCGGGTTTGGCGGCGTTGAGATGGCGGCCGAGTCGCAAACGTCGGGCCGCCAGTGCGTGCAAGCCGAAGGCCAGAATGAGTTCATCGCGGTCGCGCGCTGCGGCGTGGTCCCGCGGCCGCACGGCGGCAAAGGCCCGGGCGGCTTCTTCCGCCAGCTCCCGCCACCGCTCCAACGCGGCATCATCGAGAGCAGCCAGCGCGACGCGATCGACGGGCAGCGGGCTGCCAACCACGGTCGGACGCGGGCGGCGAGGCACCGACGCGGCCGTGTTCGTCTGCCCGTCCGTATCGACCAGTGGAGCGTAGAACAATGGCCAGACGCGGGGAACAGTGCTTGCAGCGGTCGCGTTGCGCCAGGCCTGTATGGCTTCCGGGCCGCCGTCGCCGAGAAACAGGTGCCCGAATGCCCGGTCGAATGCGCCGTTCGTCGGACCGTCGGCATTCCAGGCCAGCGTTGCTGCCAGTGCCAGGGGGTGCCAGGCCGCCGCCGGCGGCGCCACGTGACCGTCGTCGCCCCAGTCCGTAATCAGCAACCCTTCGGCGCCGCAGTCGCGGGCGGCGGCCACCTGCTGATGGATGTTCATTTCCGCGGTGTTGATATCGTGGGCGAAACGGTTCCACCCGGACGTACCGGGGCATACCCAAGTTGTCAGCCCGGCCGCCGTGAATCGCCTTGTGCTGGCGTAATCCACGTTCGCGTCGTAACCCCAGCTCAGGACGATGACATCTTTCGGCAGGCGGTCGATCAGTTCGGGGTACTTCAGCAGCATGTCGCCCCAGATCATGATCTGCTTGCCGTACTCCGCACACACTTCGCGCAGCCAGCAGACGTGCTCCAAGAACAGGCCTCCGGGTCCGATCTGGGCTGCCCGTCCTGCCCCGCGGCCTTTCCCCAAGTCGTATGTTTCGTCGCAACAGACGTTTACGCGCCCGGACGAGAACAGCGGCAGATACTCCGCGTACATCTGCCGCAGCAGTTCTCGCGACTGCGGGTTCGACACGTCCAGCGTCAGGCCGCGCACACGTTGATGCCAGCTCATCTGCTCCCAGCTTGTTTCGGGGCTGACCTCCGCCAGGTGCCGGTACTGCGGCAAGCTGAGAATGCGGGCCATGTGTCCGAATGACGCCAACGATGGGACCAGCTCGATCCGACGCGCCCGACACCAGGTGTCCAGCGCGCGGATTTCGTCCGGCGTCAAGGGCGAGCAGCCGGCGCTGATGTCCGGATCGAATGCGAATGCGAAGGTGTGCTCGACGTAGAGCTGGAGCTGGTTGAATTTCAGGAGCGCCAGCCGATCGGCCAGCGCCTTGAGCGTGTCGAGCGTGGGGACCTTGCCCCGGCTGACGTCATAGGACACGCCGCGGACAGCCAGACCCGGCCGGTCTTCGATTTCCAGGCAGGGCCAGGTCGGACCGCACAGGATGGCCAGTTGATGCAGCGTCTGGAGGCCGTAAAGCACGCCGGGCGGTCCGGCACCGATAAGCTGGATCTGCGTCGGCAACACCCGCAGCCGATACGCCTGCATCGCTGGTCCTTCGTTCCCGGCGGGCGGCGTGCCTTCCACACGGACGATCAGCCTGACGGCGTCTTGGCCCCCGCCGTGCGTCGCTGACGCGGCGTCGTTGCGACGGGGCCAGACACGCATCAGTTCGGCCAGGGCGGCGGCTTCCGGAGCCTCGAGGGTGGCGGCGTCAGCAGTCAAGCCGCCCACGCGACACGTACCTTCCAGCAAACGGAGCACCCTGGGGCGCGGCAGCAGCGCGTCCAGGATCGGGTCGGCGGAATTGTTTCGCAATTCGGAATCAATCATCGGGATGGCTCGCGTGGCTCGGGGCCGCAGCGCCGGGGACTGCATCCTTCTGCGATGCCCGATCGCTGTGGACGGCTGTGGCTATAATCTTATCAGAACGCCGGCCATGTGCCGATGACGAGGATAGAAGCGGCGTGTCGCCGCATTGCGGCGGTGCGGCGGTCCATCCAACGGCGTCGGGCGACGGAGAGGCGCTGTGCCCGTCGGAGGCCGTTGGGTGGGGTGAGGGGGCGGAAAGGAGACTATTTTAGTTCGGAATGGCCGCTGGCGGATTGTTGATTTGATTCGAATCTCGGACAAATTGATCGTAAAAACCTTGCAGTCGGTCGGTCAGAGTGGTAATTAGAAATGGAGGAGCTCGTTGCCGGGCTGTCCGCGGCGGGGCGGCAGACACGTGGCGGACGGTGCGGAGGACGAGCATGGTCGGCGGGGGTGTGATTTCGAGTAGCCGCCGTGCCGAGCCAGAGCGGCGCCAGACGGAAGACGACGATGCGAACAGGTAGAAGCGGACCGATTGGGCGTGCCTTCACGTTGATTGAGCTGCTGGTGGTCGTTGCGATCATCGCGCTGTTGATTTCGATTCTGCTGCCGGCGCTGGGTCGGGCGCGCGAGCAGAGTAAGTCCACGAAGTGTATGGCCAACCTCAAGACGCTCGGCCAGGGCGTGATGCTGTACGTCACCAGTGAGCGCGACATGCTGCCGGGGCCGTTGCATCCGGCGGTGTTTAAGAACATGAGCTTGGACGTGCTGATGCAGATTTACAGTCTGGACGCTGCCAAGTACTACCAGGAGCGTCAGCTTGCGTGGAAACTGCGTCGCTCGTTCACCGATAGCAGCGGCGGCAAGGAAACGGTAACGGACCAGGTGGCCACGTGTCCCACCCTGCTGGGAATCAATCCGCCGTCCAGTTTCGAGGCGGCCTACCAGGCAACGGGCAAGCGGGTGTCGCCTACGTATTACGTTATCAACAATCACGGGGTCGTGACTGAGGACGGTCAGCAAGCGGGTCCGACCAACGGCGTTCGTGCGACGAACCCCCAATTCTATTTCGGTTACAGCCCGCCGCCCGGCAATCAGAACAGTCCGCAGCACATCTCGTGGATGCAGCAATTTCCTCCGCAGGCGCTGTCGCGGGTCGGACGCCCGTCGGACGAATGGATGATCGCGGATGCGTGGTGGCGACGAAAGACCAACGCCAGTGCGCCGGAGCTTCAGCAGGAGGGGCCATACCAGTCCGCTTGGTCGGGAGAGGCATTCCCCGCGTGGGCGCCCCACTTTGCCAAGCACTCCGATACATATGCTTTTCCTGGGTCTAGCGCGCGGGATCAACTGGCGGCGCGGATCCGCAATGGCAAGAAGGATGGTCGCACGAACACGGTGTACTTCGACGGCCACGCGGCTGGCGTTGCGTCCAAGAGATTGATGCTCAGCGGATTCGAGCTCTTGTACGGTTTCCCCGGCACGGTGAATCCGCTACGGAAGAGCCCCAATTGCGATCCGGCCACCAATCCAAGCTGCGTGTGGAACGCAAGCTGGCAATAGGCCCTTACTTAGCGGATTGGAGGTCGGGGGCCACGAGCGCGTAACTTGGCGCCGTGGCCGTTCTTATCCCAAAGTCTCATCCGGCCGCCTGAGTATACGGGCTTGCAGGTCGGGGTCTAAGTCCATTTCGACAGCGCAGGTGGCGGCGACGCGCGCTTCGCCTACCGACGTCTGACAGTGCCTTGGGCACGCGCGCTTCCGGCTGTCCCGCTTCCTACTCATCGGTGTGCACTTGGCAGGAACCCTCGCTTGGCGTGGCCAGCGCCCCGCCGCGGACGCTCAGCCCTGCGGCATTCATGAGAGAGTCAAGCGAAACTGAGCCCCTTCTTGACGCCCCGTGCTTGCGGCACGGCGAGAGCCATGGTTTGCTTTCGCCCACGTTGCCGGCATAATACACAGCTCCGCGTGTGCGCGGGGTTCTCCGGAGGCTCATCCTGTATGTTCCGTATTCTCGCCGCCCGACAACTGGCCTCGGACGTCAAGTGGTTCCGCATCGAAGCGCCGCTGGTGGCCCGGCATCGCCGGCCCGGGCAGTTCGTCATTCTGCGCCTCGATGAAGCCGGGGAGCGTATCCCGCTCACCATGGCCGCCGCCGATCCCCAGACCGGCACGATCGAACTGATCGTCAAGGCGATCGGCAAGACGACCCGGCTACTGTGCACGAAGCAGGCCGGCGACGTGATCCTCGACGTCATGGGGCCCCTGGGCCGCCCCACGGAGATCCACCCGGTGGATCATGCGGTCCTTGTCGGCGGTGGCGTCGGGACCGCCGTCATCTACCCGTTGGCCCCTGCTCTGCGGGAGGTCGGCTGCTATGTGACGGCCATCACCGGCGGCCGGACGCGGGAACTGGTCGTTCTGGAGGACGAGCTGCGGCAGGTGTGCGATGCCGTTCACGTGACCACGGATGACGGGAGCTACGGATTCCGGGGGACGGTGGCGGACAAGCTGCGGGAGCTTATCGCGGAGTGCGGCTCCACGAGCGAAAGCGCTGCCCGTAGCGCCGGCCAACCCGGGCCGCAGGACGTGTCCCGACGGCCGATTGGCGTCGTGTACTGTGCCGGTCCGGTCCCGATGATGAAAGCGGTCTGCGAGCTGACGCGCCCGTACGGCCTCAAGACCATCGTCTCGCTGAACCCGATCATGGTGGACGGGACGGGGATGTGCGGTGGCTGCCGGGTGACCGTGGGCGGCAAGACGCAGTTCGCCTGCGTGGATGGGCCGGAGTTCGACGGACATCAGGTCGATTACGACGAGCTGTGGGATCGACTGAGTGCGTATAAAACGCAGGAGAAGATCGCGCTGGAGCGCTGGGAGCATGAGTGCCGGCTGGAGTCCGCGGTGAAGGGCGGAAAAGCCGGTTGAGTATGGCGCCGCGGAGCGGGGGCGGAGACGGTGTCGTTACCACCGGCCCTTTTTCCCGTGGTCCACAGAAGGGACTGGCCATGAGTTTGACCCCCAAGGAGCGGCTGGCGATCGAGCGGCAGAAGATGCCGGAGCGCCCGCCGGAGGTACGGAACCGCGACTTTGACGAAGTGAATCTGGGGTATCCCGAGGCGGTTGCGCGGGTGGAGGCGCGGCGCTGTCTGCAATGCAAGGACGGCAAGTGCGTGCGGGGCTGCCCGGTCGGGATCGACATACCGGGGTTTCTGGAGCGGGTTTCGGAGGGGGACCTGAAGGGGGCGGCGGAGCTGCTGCTGTCGGCCAACGCGCTGCCGGGGATCACCGGCCGGGTCTGTCCGCAGGAAGAGCAGTGCGAGCAGGTCTGTGTCCGGGCCAAGGGGAAGAATGGTCGACCGGTGGCGATCGGCCATCTCGAACGGTTTGTCGCGGACTGGGCCCGCGACAACCTGGAAATGAAGACGCTGCTCGCGCCGGCGACGGGCATCAAAGTGGCGGTGGTTGGATCCGGACCGGCCGGGCTGACCTGTGCGGGGGAGCTGGCCAAGAAAGGTCACGCCGTCACCGTGTTTGAAGCGCTCCACGCGCCGGGCGGCGTCTTGCGGTACGGCATTCCCGAGTTCCGGTTGCCCAACCACATCATCGACGCGGAGGTGGAGCGGCTGCGACAGATGGGCGTCCAGATCGTCTGCAACGTCGTCATCGGGCGCACCTTCACGATTGACGAGCTGCTGGGCCAGGAAGGTTTCTCCGCGGTATTCATCGCGAACGGCGCCGGGCTGCCGATCTTCATGAACATCCCGGGCGAGAATCTCAAAGGCGTGTATTCGGCGAACGAGTATCTGACCCGTTCAAACCTCATGCGGGCCTACACCTTCCCGGAGTACGACACGCCCATCGTCCGCGGCGACCGCGTGGTGGTGGTAGGCGGCGGCAATGTCGCGATGGATGCGGTTCGGACCGCCAAGCGGCTCGGGGCCCGCGAGGCGATTCTTGTCTACCGGCGCAGTCGCGAAGAAATGCCCGCCCGGGCTGAAGAGGTGCAGCACGCCGAAGAGGAGGGCATCGTCTTCAAGCTCCTGTGCAACCCGGTTCGCATCCTGGGAACGCCGGATGGCTGGGTGCGGGGGATCGAGTGCATCCGCATGGAGCTGGGGGAGCCGGACGAGTCCGGTCGGCGGCGGCCGGTGCCGGTGAAAGGCTCGGAGTTCGTGCTGGACTGTGATCTGGTCATCATGGCCATCGGGACGCGGGCCAACCCGCTGCTGACGCAGGCCACCCCGGACCTCAAAGTGAACCGCTGGGGATACATCGAGATCGACGAGAACGGGGCGACCAGCAAACCGGGCGTGTACGCCGGCGGGGACATCGTGCGCGGCTCGGCGACCGTGATCCTGGCGATGGGCGACGGCAAGCGGGCTGCCGCCGCCATCGACCGATATGTGCGTGCCAAGCACGGTCTGCCCGCGCTGGCCTGACGCCGTATGGTCCGGTCCAAAGATGAACATCCCGGAGTCTGCGACATTCGCAGCGCGATTGGGTGACGTTCGGGCGCGTTTTGCCGCCCGGTTCGGACGGGCCTGTTCCGTGGCGGCCCGCGCGCCGGGGCGCGTCAACCTGATCGGGGAACACACGGACTACAACGACGGATTCGTGTTGCCGATGGCGACGACTCAAAGTACGTGGGTCGCGGCGGCCCCGCGCGCGGACGACCGGTTGCGGGCGGTTTCCCTCACACTCGACGCGGAGTTCGTGGAGGAACCAGCCGCGACCGGGCCGTCGGCGCTGCGCGGCTGGGCAGCCTACGTGGGCGGGGTGGCGGTGGCACTGCGCGAGCGCGGCATTCGCGTTCCCGGAGCCGATCTGTTGATCGACAGCGATGTGCCGATCGGCGGGGGCCTGTCCAGCTCCGCCGCGTTGGAGCTGGCGACGCTGCTGGCCCTCCTCGAACTGGCCGGGTGTCGGATGGAGGCCGTCGCGGCGGCGGACCTGGCGCGCCAGGTTGAGCACCGCTTCGCCGGCGTTCCGTGCGGGATCATGGATCAGTATGCCAGCGCGCTGGGGCGGGCGGACACCGTTTTGCTGTTGGACTGCCGGACGCGCCAATGGGAGCACATTCCGTTGGTCCTGGGGGACTACGTTGTGGCGGTGGTTGACTCCGGGGTTCGACACGATCTCGCTGCCGGGGAGTATGTTCGTCGGCAGGCTGAGTGCCGCCGAGCCGTCGAGCTGCTGCGCGTAAGACACCCGCAGGTGTGTGCCTTGCGGGACGCCACGGAGGCGATGCTGGCTGAGCTGGCGCGTGAGGCGGAGAAGCCCGTCGCTGCCCGGGCGCGCCACGTGGTAACGGAGAACGCGCGGACGTTGGCGGCGGCCGATGCGCTGCGCCGCGGCGATCTGGCACGGCTGGGGCAACTCATGCTGGAGTCCCACCGTTCGCTCCAGCGGGACTACGAGGTGTCGGTCCCGGCCCTCGATCGGCTGGTCGAAATCGCGGGCCGTGTCGAGGGTGTCCCAGGCGCGCGGCTGACGGGCGGCGGGTTCGGCGGATGCATTGTAGCGCTGGTGCATCGCGACGCGCTGGCGCGTCTGCGGGAAGCGCTGCGCCGCGACTACGATGCGGCCGGCTGGGGCCCCGCACGCGTGCTCGTGACGCGCGCCGGCCCCGGGGCGGAGCTGGTCTGGTCCGCGGCCGGCGTGGCCTGAACGGCCTCCGATCGGTTACGCTTGACGCCCGGATATACTGACGTCGGGTGCCGCGATGCCTGCCAACCTGACGCCGCAGTACCTCGAAGCGGAAGCAAAGTACCGGGCCGCCAAGACCCCGGAAGAGCAATTGGCGGCGCTCGAGGAAATGTGGCGGGAGCTTCCCAAGCATAAATCCACCGAGAAGATTCAGGCGGATTTGAAGAAGAAACTGTCGGCGGTGCGGCGGGCGCTGCAACAGTCGGGGCGCAAGGGGGCCACGCACGCGGATCCCTTTGCAATTCCTCGCTGCGGTGCGGGGCAGGTCGCCCTGCTCGGGACGCCGAACGTGGGCAAGTCGTCTATCGTCGGCGGGCTGACGAACGCGCGGGTGAAAATCGCGGACTACCCGTTTTCAACCGCAGTGCCCGTGCCGGGGATGGTGCCGTACGAGGACGTTCAGATTCAACTTATCGACACTCCGCCGGTGACGGCGGAGGACGTACCCACGGGGTCCCCCGGCCTGTGGCGCTCGGCCGATGCGCTGCTGGTCGTGGCCGATCTGTCGGCCGACTCGGTCCTGGAGGACGTCAGCACCTGTCTGCGGCACCTGGCCGACCGGCGGATCGAGTTGACCGACGGCGTGCGCAAACGGCCGGACGAGAGCGATCCGATTCTCCGAGTTCCAGGGCTGATCCTGGCGAACAAGATCGACCTGCCGGGCACGGAAGAGAACTTCGAACTACTGAAGGAGTACCTCGGGCCCCGCGTGCGCGTCGAACCGATGTCGGCGCGCGAGTCGGCGCGGCTGTCGCGGCTGCCGGGGCTGCTCTTCCAGCTCCTGCATGTCATCCGTGTGTACGCGAAGCCGCCGGGGCGTAAGCCGGATATGGAAGAGCCGTTCATCCTCCCTGTCGGTAGCGATGTACACGAAGTTGCGCGGCGGGTGTACCGTGGCTTCGACCATCGCGTCAAGTCGGCCCGGATCTGGGGCTATGGGGTCGCGGACGGCCAGAACGTCCAGCTCGAGCACGTTTTGCACGACCGCGATATCGTCGAACTACACACGTAGTGTCCGCGGCCGGCGGACGCCGCAGGCGACGAAAACGAAGCCTTATGTCGGCTCTGCTAGGGTTGCCAGCCCGCATCCGACTTGGCAGTGCCGCAGGTCCGGCCGGTACTATCGCGGAACACCGCCCGATGGTTCGTGATCACCGCCGAGCCGACGTTGCGGCCGACTCCGTCGCGGAAAACCGTCCGGTTGCCCTGCCGGACGGCCGTGGCCACCAGCCGGCCGTTGCTGTCGCGGAACACGATGCGGTCACCGCGGACGTCGGCGGTCCCGGTGGTTCGGCCCAGTTGATCCCGAAAGATGATGCGGTCCCCGCGGATGTTTGCGCAGCCCGTCGTGCGGCCGATCGCATCGCGGAACGTCACCCGGTTGGCGCTCACATCGGCCCGCGCCAGCGAACGGCCCACACTGTCGCGCAGCGTGACGCGGGAGTTGCGTGCGGCGTGCGTTGCCGCGAATACGCTGAAGCGCGTGTCGAGTGCCGGCTTCTGGGTGCACTGATCGCCGGCGTAGGTGGCGCCGACGCAGAGCAAGGCGAGTCCCGTCGCAAGGCAGAAAATGGGTCTTTGAGGCCGGGCGGTTCGCGACACCGACGACCTCTCGCGCCGCCCGTGCGAATTGTGACCCATGTGATTCCCCTTTTTTCGAAAAGCCCGTTGGCTCGACGCTAAAGTGCGATTCGCAAACCGGCGGCGCGCTCTAGCGGAATCCGCCACGCAAGTGGTGGGACGGCCCCGCACGCGCGTGCGGGGTTCGAATAGCGTGCCGTCGAATCGTACATCGTCATATAGGGGCGCCTTTGCCACCTGAATTGTAGTTGGGCTTCGAAGCAGCGGGTAGCGAAAGTGAATCACGACGACCGGGGCTGCTTTGAGCTGGTCGCCCTGTTCCCGCGCGTCCGAGCCGAAGCTTGGTACGCTGCTGTGGGGCGCTGATGGGGACCCCAAGCTTATCGGACGCGGCTTCGGCGCGGGCGTGTATGCCTTGGTGAAGGTGCTTTTACAGCCGCTTCTCGATCTTCGCCCACGTGTCTTTCAACGTCACGGTGCGGTTGAATACCAGGCGGCGTGTCGCAGGGGGCGGGCCGGGCACGGGCGGATCGGAGTCGGGGTCGACGCAGAAATACCCGTGGCGCTCGAACTGGAACCGTGCGCCGATCGGCGCCGTCGCGACGCTCGGCTCCAGATAGCCCGTGATCACTTCCAACGAATGCGGATTGAGGTTCGACTTCCAGTCTGCCGCTCCGCCGCCTTCGGCCGACTCCATGATCTCGGAGGCGGAAAAAGCATCCAAGCCATCACTGCCAGGCGGGGGACTGGAGACAGCGGCGCTTGTGACGGCAGTCGCCGCGCGGGGTGGCCCGGATGCGGGTCCGGCTGTGGATTTTACCGGTGTGACATCGTCGGGATCGGGCTTCGTGAACAGGTAGTCGTACAGCCGAACTTCGACCGGCAGCGCGTGGGCCGCACTGACCCAGTGGAGCGTGCTCTTGACCTTCCGGCCGTCGGGCGCGTCGCCGCCGCGGGTCGCGGGGTCGTAGGTGCAGTGTACTTCGACGACGTTGCCGGCCTGATCCTTAACGCAGCCGGTGCAGCGGACGAAGTACGCGTAGCGGAGACGGACCTCGTTGCCGGGATAGAGCCGCCAGTACTTGGGCGGTGGTGTTTCGCGGAAGTCGTCCTGTTCGATGTAGAGGACGCGGCTGAAGGGGACCTTGCGCGTGCCGGCGCCGGGGTCTTCCGGATTGTTGATCGCCTCCAGCTCTTCGACCTGGTCGGCGGGGTAATTGTCGATAATCAGCTTGAGCGGTCGGAGCACGCCCATCACGCGCGGGGCCACCTTGTTGAGGTGCTCACGGACGCAGTGCTCGAGCAGGGCGACATCGACCGTGCTTTCGGTCTTCGACACTCCGATCCGCCGGCAGAACTCGCGGATGGCCTCGGGGGTGTAGCCGCGGCGGCGCATGCCGGAGATGGTCGGCATGCGGGGGTCGTCCCAGCCGCGCACGACGCCGGTCTTGACCAGTTCCAGCAGTCGCCGCTTGCTCATGACCGTGTAGGTGAGGTTCAGCCGGGCGAACTCGATCTGCCGGGGGTGGTGGATCTTCTTGCCCCAGGGGCCGGAGCCGTCGTCGGTCCGGCCCTCGTTGATCATGTCGATGAACCAGTCGTACAGCGGGCGGTGGTTTTCGAACTCGAGCGTGCAGATGCTGTGCGTGATGCCTTCGATGGAGTCCTCGAAGCCGTGGGCCCAGTCATACATGGGATAAATGCACCACTTGTCGCCGGTGTTGTGGTGGGTGGCATGCAGGATGCGGTACATGACCGGGTCGCGCAGGTTCAGATTCGGGTGCGCCATGTCGATCTTGGCGCGCAGCGTCTTGCTGCCGTCGGGAAACTCGCCTCTCCGCATGCGCTCGAACAGCTCGAGGTTCTCTTCGATCGACCGGTTACGGTAGGGGCTTTCGATGCCGGGGGTGGTCAGCGTGCCGCGCGTCCGGCTGACCTCTTCGGGTGACAGGTCGCAGACGTACGCCTTGCCCTTCTTGATGGCTTCAACGGCCCACTCGTACATCTGGTCGAAGTAGTCCGAGGCCCACAGGACGCCGGCCCGCGGATCGTCGTCACGCATGCCCTCCCATTTGGCTCCGAGCCAGCGCACGTCCTGGATGATGGCGTCGACGTATTCCTGCTCCTCCTTGGTGGGGTTGGTGTCGTCCATCCGCAGGTTGAACTGGCCGCCGTATTCCTGCGCCAGGCCATAGTTCAGACAGATCGACTTGGCGTGGCCGATATGCAGATACCCGTTCGGCTCGGGCGGGAAACGGGTATGCACCCGTCCGCCGAAGCGGCCGGTACGATTGTCTTCGTCGATGATCTCGCGGATGAAATCGCGCGAGCGCGACTCGCCGGCCCCGGTACCCGGGGGGCGGGCCGCCGCGCCACGGTCAGGTTCGTGAGGGTGGTCCGGATTGGGCTTGCCCATACGTCTGCACCTGCTCGCCGAGCGGTCCGGCGCCGCGCGACAGCCAGCGCGGGCGCCCGGAGCTCGACGGGCCGTTATGATAGCCGGCAACGCCCGGGGGACAATCGGCGGTGTGGTCGGACCGCCGGACTTGCGACGGAGGCCGGCCGCGCACGCAGGTGGCCCATGAGTGACGTTTCTCAGCCCGAGCGCGGCGAGCGCGAGCTGATTCGCCGCTTGCAGCGGTTGCTCGCTTTGCCCACAGGGGCGGGCGCGGCGGATGTCGCAGTGGCCGGGGTGCCGTTCGGCGATGACATGGCCGTTCTGCCGACCGGTTCGACGCCGTGGTTGTGGACCGTGGACATGCTCATGGACGGGGTGGATTTCGACTCTGCTGTGCACAACTGGTCCGTGATCGGCCGCAAGGCGATGGCGGTGAACCTCAGCGACTGCGCCGCGATGGCGGTAGTACCGGTGGCGGCGTTGTGTGCCGTGTCGCTCAGCAATCGGCTGTCGATGTCGGACGCGCTGGAGCTGATACGCGGCGCGCACGAATTCGGCTTGCGGCACGGCTGCCCGATCGTCGGCGGAGACACGAACAGTTGGGACCACCCGACCGTCGTGAGCATCTCGATCGCAGCCCGCCCGCTGCCCGATCGGCCGCCGGTTCGGCGGGATGGTGCCCGTGCCGGCGACACGCTGTGGGTTACCGGCCCGCTCGGCGGTTCGATTCTCGGTCGGCATCTGACTTTCGAGCCGCGCCTGGAGCTGTCCTGGCAAATCAGTCGGCAGGTGCAGCCGCACGCCATGATCGACATCAGCGACGGTCTGGCGCTGGATCTGAGCCGCGTGCTCGAGGCGTCCCGCTGCGGGGCGGTGCTATGGGCTGAGGCGCTGGAGGCGGTCATTCACCCGGACGCTCGCCGGCTGTCGGCCTCCGACGGTTGCCCGGCGCGCGATCATGCTTTGTACGACGGGGAGGACTTCGAGCTCCTGGTGGTGGTGCCGGCCGGGGTGCGCGAGGTCGCGTGTCGGAATCTGGGTCTGTACCCGCTGGGGCAGATTACCGACGAGCCGGGACTGTGCCTGGCGGACGGTGAAGCTCGGGCGCCGATCCCGGTGCATGGTTGGGAGCACTTCCGGTGACGGCCAGCGTCGAGCGAGTGCTGCGGGGTGTCGAAGAAACCGTCGCACTGGGCCGTGCGCTGGGTACGCTCCTGCGCGCCGGCGACTTTCTGGCTCTAAGCGGTCCGCTGGGAGCGGGCAAGACCCAGTTCATCAAGGGCGTCGCAGCCGGCTTAGAGGTGCCCGATGAGGAACCGGTGGTCAGTCCCACGTTCGTGCTGGTCCGCGAGTACGTCGGGCGGTTGAAGCTATATCACGTGGACGCGTATCGGCTCGGCGGCGCGGACGAACTGCTGGCCCTGGGATTGGAAGAGATGATGACCGACCCGGAGGCGGTGGTTGCGGTGGAATGGGCCGACCGGGTGGCGGAGGCCGTGCCCGGGCATGCTTGCCGGATCGCGCTGGCGCACCAGAGCCCGGAGTCGCGTCGGGTCTGCGTTCACTGGTCGGATGCCGACCGGCTGAAGGATTTGTGGTACCGTGCGGGTATGGCGTGAGGTGGGCGGTTTGTGCGTGCGACCATTCGGAAAACTCGACCGACTCCGATGCGCCCGATACACTCTCGGCGTGGTGGTCAGATCGTTGCCGGCGGCCTGCAAACGACCCTTCTGAGCCCGCTTGGACCAGGGAGTGCGATGAGATGAAGGTCGTGATTCTGTGCGGGGGGCTGGGGACGCGGATGCGGGAGGAGACCGAATTCCGCCCGAAGCCGCTGGTCGAAATCGGTCAGCGTCCGATCCTCTGGCACATCATGAAGATCTACGCCCACTACGGGTACCGCGATTTCGTGCTGTGCCTGGGCTACCGGGGGAACATGATCAAGGAGTACTTCCTGAACTACGAGGCGATGAACAACGACTTCACGATCCGCCTTGGGGCGCAGAAGCAGTTCGCATACCACGGGGCCCACGAGGAACAGGACTTCTGCGTCACCCTCGCCGACACTGGTGCCGAGACCATGACCGGCGGCCGCATCCGCCGCGTGGCACGTTACCTCGACGGGGACACGTTCATGGTGACGTACGGCGACGGGCTGGCGGATCTGAACGTGGCCCGCCTGGTCGAGTTTCACCGGCAGCACGGCAAGCTGGCCACGCTGACGGCGGTTCGCGGGCAGTCGCGCTTCGGGATCGTGTCGCTCAGCGATACCGGCCAGGTCCTCCGCTTTCAGGAGAAGCCCACGCTGGAGGAGTGGGTGCACGTGGGCTTCTTCGTCTTCCAGCGCCAGGTGCTGGAGTATCTGACCGGCGATGAGTGCGTGCTCGAACGTCAGCCGCTCGAACGTCTGGCCCGCGAGGGGCAGTTGATGGCCTATCGCCACTCGGGCTTCTTCTACGCGATGGACACGTATCGGGAATACAAGGCGCTGAACGCCATGTGGGACGCCGGTCAGGCGCCGTGGAAAATCTGGTCATGAGCGTTCCGTTCGCTGACGCCTTTCGCGACCAGCGCGTGTTGGTGACGGGCCATACCGGATTCAAGGGTTCGTGGCTTGTACTGTGGCTGCATGCGCTGGGAGCGCGTGTGTACGGCTACGCGTTGCCGCCCCCGACCCATCCCAGCCTGTTCGAAGCAGGGCGCATTGGCCGCCTGCTGGCGCGACACACCGTGGGCGACGTGCGCGACTTCGACCGACTCCGCCGCGCTTTGCACGCGGCCCGCCCACACTATGTTTTCCATCTGGCTGCGCAGGCGATCGTCGGCGTCGGCTATCGGCAACCGCGGGAGACGTTCGAAACCAACGTGCTGGGCACGGTGAATCTTCTGGAGGCGCTGCGTACGGTGCGGACCCGCCCGGACGGTCGTTGCGCCGTCATCGTCGTCACGAGTGACAAGTGTTACGACGTGGCCGCCACGTCCCGGCGCACGCGTAGTGACCGCGCTAGCTTCCGTGAAACGGATCGACTCGGCGGCGACGAACCATATAGTGCCAGCAAGGCCGCCGCGGAACTGGTGGTCCGCGCCTACCGCCGATGCTACTTCCCGCCGGAACAGTTGGGTCGCCACGGCGTCGTTCTGGCGACGGTGCGGGCGGGAAACGTGATTGGCGGCGGAGATTGGGCTACGGGGCGCATCATCCCGGACATTGTGCGCAGTCTCGCCGCCGGCCGGCCGGTGCTGGTTCGCCAGCCGACGTTTTGTCGTCCGTGGCAGCATGTTCTGGACCCGCTGGGCGGGTACCTGCAACTGGCCGCCCGATTGAGGCAGCACCCACCGCCCGCCCGCGACGCTGCGCTGTGGGAGGCGTGGAACTTCGGTCCCGCGCCCGGCCGCGACGTCCCCGTCAGCGACCTCGTCCGTCGTTTCCTGGCCGCGTACGGACGGGGAACCTGGCGGCGCGCCCGCGTCGGGCCCGCTGTCCTTCCGGAGACCGCGCGGCTGTACTTGTCCAGCGCGAAGGCCAGACGCCTGCTCGGCTGGCGCCCGCGCTGGACCTTGGACGAAGCGATCCGCCGGACCGTGACCTGGTATCGCGTTTTCTACGATCAGCCGCACGCCGACTTGCCGGCTGCTTGTCGGGAGGACATCGCGGCCTGGGAAGCCGCGGGGTGAACTCGGCCATGTCTCGTGGCATTCAGAAACGCACTGTCTGCCGCATCTGCGGCGCCCGCGACGTGCGGCGTTTTCTGCATCTGCCGCGCATGCCGCTGACGGATGAGTTTGTCACCGCCGCCGGGCGCGGTTCCGAGTTCGTCGCGGATCTGGATGTGTTTTTCTGTGTCGCCTGCGCTACGGTGCAGACGCTGCATGATGTCGAAGCGGGCGACTACTACCGTGCGTATCGCTACACCGTTTCGCGGTCCACGCTGGCCCGGCAGTTCATGCAGGAACTCGCCGACGCAAGCTTCCGACGTTTCCGGCTCCAGCCCGGAGATCGCGTGTTGGAGATCGGTTCCGGCGACGGCTACCAGCTCGCGTGCTTCCAACGGCTGGGAGCACGCGTTCTGGGGTTTGAGCCATCGGCGG
>Ga0209018_1001156_pt1 | contig 22186 bp, 15 predicted proteins | sample YNPBryBLVA2012_FD_185814 | JGI IMG/M metagenome (GOLD analysis project Ga0209018, IMG submission 185814) | Anoxygenic and chlorotrophic microbial mat microbial communities from Yellowstone National Park, USA - YNP Bryant BLVA 2012 (SPAdes)... ...
CTTGGTGAGGCATATGTTGCCCGTAGTCCTGACAGAGATAGACCTCAGGACATTGCCACTGAGTTTAGAACAAAAGATCAAGAATACAAAGCAAAGGTGGAAGATCTTCAGAAGAGAGCTTCTGGCGGCGGCGGAAGGATTCGCGGACGGCGAAGAGGCGGAGGCGGAGGCGGCACTGGTGGCGGTGGCACTGGTGGAGGCGGCACTGGCGGAGGTGGCACTGGCGGCGCTACTGGTCCTACTGGTCCTACTGGTGGCACTGGTGGTGGCACTGGTGGCGGTGCTCCTCAACCCCAACCTCAACCCCAACCTCAACCCCAACCTCAACCCCAACCTCAACCCCAACCTCAACCCCAACCTCAACCCCAACCTCAACCCCAACCTAACATACCAAACCAATCAGGACTTTCTGGATCTGGTACTGGCGGAGGTGGTGGTCCTACCAGTCCTCAAAGACCGCAGGGTTTTACACCACGCACACGTCCACGGGGTTTTGCACCACGCTCACGCCCAAACCCAAACCAAAACCAACCAGGATCTTCTGGCTCTGGCACTGGTGGCGGCAGTCCTCAACCCCCAAATCCAAACCCAAATCCAAATCCTTAATTAAACTAACTCCATATGCCCAATCAAAATTTTCCTAACGCCAATCGGCCCGACCCAACAGAAGAGTTATCCAGTAGAATTCTGGGCCAATTTTTTGAGGACTTTGCCATTGACCCCAATAACTATATTGGTAGGGACGATGATTATTATTGGATGGAGCTGTTTTGGCACTTGGCTGTGGGTTATCATTTTCAGCTCTTGGAACCAAGTTATATTCGCCAGGTAATTGATAATTTTAATCAGTTAGATATAAAAGCCAAGCAGGTACAAATAAACCAACTGGACGTCTTTTTAGCACCAAAGTTGAACGAATTGAAGTTGTTTTATGACGTCTATGGGGACAAGCTGGAAGAAGACATACTAACCATGATGTATGAGAGTTTGCCAGATTCTAAATCTAAATTAGAGTTTTTGTTTATGTTGGCTACTGGGTTGACGCCAGACGAGGATCCACTTAGGTTTCAACAGTTTATCATAAACAATCTATACGAATTTGACCCAGAGTTCCACACTCAAGAAAGACTTAGACAGGCCTTTTTCGATAACCGTAACCGCTTGCATTTAGGTACTTTAGAAGACCGTCAACAAAGAGTAGTGACGGCTGTAGATTTACAAAATTACTTGAATAGCCGCCGAGGTAGACCAGTGTCCGACGTTCAATTAACTAGGGTAAATCCGAACAACAACCAAACCGGACCGAATGTGGGTAACTAATTTAAGCAAACTAATTATTTTACAATGTGTCACGAGTAGGTGGATTAGAGGTCTTACCAAAACTTGAAGCTGGTTGCATAGTTTGATGAAACATTGTCTAGATGTGATTCCAGGTTTAATCGAGTGATTTAGATTAATCATCTTTTAGGGGGAAGATTATTGTCGGTCTTTAGGCTAAATACGCCAGAAGTTTTTAAAAATGTTTAGTAGTGTTCTTCGTTTGGTTTGCGTTTACGGAGTAGCCAGCCTTATTTTAAGATTTGTGATAGACGAAGTGTCTTTTTTTGGTGTCTCAGCAATGTTCTGTTAAAAGATAAACCAAGCTATTTGTTATCTTTAATTGGTTGGTAGTAAAGCTAAAATAGTGTTAGCAATAATTTTTTATTTGATTTGATGCTTTAAAGTTTAAAAAACCTGGAAAGTTCTCTGCAAAAAGTTTTTTGACTTGTACCAACAGAATTAAATAAATTGTGGAATTAACAAGACTATTAGTAGTAAAATCAGGTGGTAAATAGTCGATACTGTTAATCGAACATAAAAACGAGGGTCTGGAATTTTTTTGGCAATAATGAACAAACTATTATATAACCAGTCCCATACGATTAGTGTAAGCAAAGTTAGGTGCCAGTAGGTTAACTTAAGGGCTAGGTCGGCAAACTGAATTAGGTAAACAAACACCATCGTTTGGATAATCAAAAAACCAAAAACGGCCATTATTTTCCAAAAATCTGACAATTTTTCCAAATTATACGAAAACACACTGATGACAGCTATGGCTAATCCAGCCAGAGTTAGCCACACAAAGGGGTGTATGTTAAACAACAAATTTAGCCAGTCACTAGAAAAACTTATTCTGGAAAACAAAAGACTATCGGTAAAACTAAGCACAGAAAAAGCCTGCAGAGCAAACAAAAGTGCCTGTGGAATAATTAACCAGAAGGGTACTCGACTAGAATCTTGAAACAGTCGGTAGTTTACCAAAAAAATTAGCAGAGCCAGGGGAATAGATAAAAGGGAGGTGTGAAAGGAAAACTCGCCAATGATTATTTCGCGAAAATTTAGCCTTAGAAAATAGGCAAAACTAAACAGCATTAACAAATTTGACTGCACCAAAACAGCAATTGACTGAAACCACGACCATTTGGTAAGTAGAACAAATATCAAACTGAAAAGTACGTACAAGATTACTGAAGTTAAACCAAACCAGCGTTGTCGGCTAAAAAAGTGAGTTTGAATCGTTTCCGGAAAAGCAATACCAACAAAAAAAATGATGGCTACAAATACCAGCAGTGAAGCTTTGAGTATAGCTTGGTGTTGTTCCAAAAAGTCTAGAGTTTGGTTTTTAAAGTTAAGTAATTTTTCCCATGGTTTTTCTTTAAGGGGAATTTCCAATAAGCTAGTCATAGTAAACTGAGCTAGATCACGTTGGCTATGGGGAAAGTTTTGTCAAACATCCAGTTTTGGGCTACAATTGACAGACTAAAGACCCTTAGTTTCAGAAATTAGGTCAAAATGGTAGTTGGTCACATTTAGTGTTTCTAAAACAAGCACACCATAGCTACCAGTAAAACCGGGATTTTTAAGAATTTGTCATAATTTTTTAGTAAATGTCCAAACAGCTTGGAAAACACGGAGAAGAAGTTTTAGGAGTAGAAAACCCTGAAGCACAGAGGTTAACAGGTGCCACAGCTGATTCAGAGGGTGTTAAAAATGTGGATCGAAGGGGTTCACTAGATCCCGAACGCAATTCGGCGTTAAGTAAGTTGCCGCAAATTGCGGGTAGATTAAAAAAAAGAATTGAATTCTATCTGAATAAAATCTTTAGCTGGAATTTTGGACCGCCGAAAAACCAGCATGGTATCGATAGTCAAACACGACAGACAGAAACTTTACAAGGACAACCAAAACAGGGATTATCGTCAGAAGGCGGTCAACAACCAGACGGACCTAAAATATCAAGAAGAGGACTTTTGAAAATGGGTGTTGTAGTATTAGCGGTGTGTTATGGTGGTTACTATAATAGAATTAGATTAGCTAGATTAATGGACACATCACTGTTTTCTCCCGAAAAGTTACTAAAGGGAGTGAGCTTGTCGGAGTTATTGAAGTCTATTTTAGACTCAGCTCCTAGGGCTATAGAGCGACCAGTAGATAAGATTTCTGAAAATTTTGCTAAAAATTTGGCGGATCCTAATACAGTGAGAAAAATTGAGCAATTTAGATTATTTGCTAACCCTTTTTACCCAGAGGAATATATCTTACCTAATCCGTCAAAAATATTCTCTGGAGCTTTCTTGGAAAAGCCAAGCAATAGTCAACCATTAGAGTTGCATCCAGATTTACCTAAAGAAAAAGGCTCACCTGGTTCAAAGTCAGACAGTTTTAAAATAGGGGAGTATCTTAAAATTGCTGGGTTTGACATAATTACAGATGCTAGAGGTTTGTGGGATGGTCAGCAAGAATATTGTGTTATTTTTGTTGACGACAACAATAATTATTTAGCCATTGGTTATGAAGGTGGTTTGTATGGATATGACTTTAAGCAAAAGCAATGGTGTAGGTTAATTGATAGTGATGGTAAATGTCTCCAGGTTGAAGATAAATGGAGAGGATTAAACATTACACCTCCAAAAATGAGTGAGCAAGTAATTTCTGGATTAGTGCTTGCTAATCGGTTAGGTTATCTTCGTTATCCAATAGTGCGTGGGGATGTGCAAATGCCAGAAATGAACGAAAAAGCAGGAAAGTTTGAGCCAGAAAACTTTTATTCAAAAGAAAACCCGCACGGTCGCTATTTGTTTGGTAAATCGGGAGAAATAATTGATTTAGTACATGCTGGGGGAATGGCTGAAAAATTGGTTCTGGCAGTTATCCAGATGTTGCAACAATACGAGAAGCAAATCAAAGTTTCACCAGGCTTAAATGAAGTCTCCTTTGAAGTTTCTATCCCTCATTTTGAGGGTGAGGAAAATTTTCCGTTTGAATATCAATGTAAGTTAAATGTCAAAGGTTTAAATGAAGTTACTGCAACTAGAGCTATATTGTTAATAGGTTTTTTGCTGATTCAGGAGACCGGTTTTCTTCTGGAAACAGTTTCTCAGCGGGCTGTACGAGATATGGTTTCAATACCTATTCCTTTGGTTGTCGGTATGACACCAGAAGATATGTATAGCAACAGTTTAGGAATGTGGCTTGCTCTAAACGAGCTTTTGCAAAATCCAAATCGAGAAGAAATTGCTCAACTTAAGGATGGAAATAGTCGAAAAGATTTTTTGAATAGAATTAAAGAGAAACTAGTAAAAAATTTTGCTGGTGAAACCCCAACAAAAGAAGTTGGACTACAAACTTTGGGAATGTATCCGTTTATACCAGTGGTTGATCCAGTAGCTTTTAGAGCGCAAGATGGTCAGATAACCAATCCGTTTTTACGTGGTAGTCAGGGAAATTTTCAAGCTATATTAGCTGACCTTAAAGAACTTTTGAAAAAGGCTAAAATTCAGGTAACCAGTGTGCCTTATCTTGCCTACAATGTTAAAAGAGCAGATAATGGTATTAGATGAAGTAAAAAGATCTTGTATAAAAGCTTACTAACACTATCAATTAGTTATTTAGAATTTACTAAATCCAGATTACCGGGGTATATTTGGGACTTAGTTTAACTGGTTTAAATTTTTTAGTAGGCGCAAAGCCACAAAATTAATTACCTATTATTTGGTTTTGACAAAACTCTACGTTTCTTTCAACTAGTTTTCCTAGTTAAGGAGTCTTTAAACATGCCACTTTTCGTTAAAATTACCACTAAACCTACATTTGATTTAGATAAAATTAAGCTTTTACGTTTTGACGAGGCTAATCAATTGGTTTATTTTCAAACCGAACTAGTGTTTAAATTTGATAATGTTTATGGCAACTTAGCCAATCGTAGCCGTGTGCTCAGGCAAGATAAAATTCAAAGCAAATATATTGAACAAGTGATTTCGGCAATTATTGATGCCGGGTTTTGTGGTCCTTTAGTTTGGAAAACTAAACTTACTAGAGAGGGTCTGGAGCTGTTGCAACAAACTTCCGATTTTACTCAGATTGCCTCCATTTTTGCTGAGGCTCAACAACTACACCTATTTCCTAGTCCAGCAGGAAATTATTACAATGGTAGTAACCAAACTAACTTAGAACCTGACATTATTTTTACTTTATAAAACTATGACCAAGTTTGATCAGTGGTACCAACGGCTAGTGAAAACTATTTTAACTGAGGGTGTGTTAGAGTTTAATCGCCGAACAGGGTATCATACCAAAACTATTACTGGAGTGGCTTATTCATTTCGTCCAATTGAGGAATTTCCTCTGTTAACTTTACGTAGAATACCGATTAAATTGTTTGTTGCAGAGACGATTTGGTATTTACAAGGAACTAAAGAACTGTCTTTTTTTCAAAAATTTAGTCGCATTTGGGACGATTTTAAGGATGACGATGGAAATACGGTAAGCACTTCCTACGGCTATCGTTGGCGTTCGTTTTTTGCTCGAGACCAAATTGCTGGGCTAATTAAGCTATTGGAAAAAGACCCTTCCAGCAGGCAGGGGGTAGTAGTAACTTGGGATCCAAATAGTGATGGTTTAGATAGTCCTCCAAAGAAAAATGTCCCATGCGTTCCAATTTGGACAGTAAACATTGTGGGTGGTGAATTACATTTACATTTTTTATTTCGGTCACAAGACGTGATGTTGGGTATACCTCATGACATAGCAGATTTCGCTTTATTGCAAATGATTTTAGCCCAAAGATTGGGGGTCAAACCTGGATTGTTGCATTATTCCGGTAGTAACGTGCATATTTACGAAAACCACTTTAAGCAGGCAGAAGAATTGCTAAATAGACATCACGAGCATCCACCAGTACAACTGGTGTTACCTGAAAATACTCTTGCTAGAGCGGAACAGAAAGATGAAAGCTTAGTTTTAGAAATTGTAGAGCAGTTGTCGAGTCAATATCGACCCTTGCCAAGCTTAGGTAAAATGCCAATTGCGTTATAATTTTTAAGAAGTTTTTTCTGTTAAGCGCAGCTAACTTCCAATTGGCTGTGGATTATTATAGGCATGTTTACTTAAGTATTAAACCAGTTATCAGAAAACAAGTAAATTTAACAAATTTTCAGTTCAAGTTAAATTAGGCCTAACTAGTTAGGTTGTTGAGTTATGTTTAACTTTCTCCAAGGAGAGATTATTCTAATTGATAAAGAACTAGGTTGGACCTCTTTTGATGTGGTTAATTATCTTAGACCAGCTATTCAAACCTATACTAATTGGCAATTAGGTACAAAAACTAAGGTGAAACTAGGCCATGCTGGCACTTTAGATCCCTTGGCTACAGGACTGCTTGTAGTTGTTACTGGTAAACAGACTAAGGCTATATCTCAAATACAAAATCAACCCAAAACTTATGTGGGAAGTTTTTATCTAGGCGCGACTACCCCTTCATTTGATCGGGAATTTCCGATAGATCAGACCTTTACGATGGAACCTTTGACTCAGCCGGAGCTACAACAAGTAGCTAGTCAATTTTTAGGACCTCAGCAACAAGTTCCACCAGTCTACAGTGCCGTGCATGTTGAGGGTAAACGCGCGTACACATTGGCCAGACAGAATTTATCAGTAAACTTATCGCCCAAGCCAATAGAGATTTATCGTTTCGTCATTACTCGGGTAAGTTGGCCACTAGTAGATTTTGAAATTGAATGTAGTAAGGGTACTTATATTCGAGCCATTGCTCGAGATTTTGGGTTAGCTCTTAGAGCTGGGGCTTACTTACATTCTTTAAGAAGAGTACAAATTGGACCTTTTCTGGTTTCTCAGGCAAAAAAAGTTAAAGAGTTTGGGCTTTCTTTAAAGCAATTAAGACTTAACAGTTGACTTAGTTGACCGCAAAACAGTTAGTTCCGAATAAAGAGCTTTAAGACGAGTGCTTTACGACTCTGCGTTAGTTTTTAATGGGCAATTATAAAAACGATAGCCAAAAAGCACTTTGTCCAACTGGACTAGTTTACCTTGGTTTATTTATATTAAACTCACCAAAGATTTTGTCGATTGAGATGTTACACGGTTAAACTTGGAATATATTCTAGTAGAGTCTATCAAGGAAAACTAATAGGATTTGTTTTGTTGAACCCTTACCTGAAAATCACCACTTAAGATAGTGGTTAAGTTGTTAAAACTAGCCTGTTGTCAGTAGCATCAATAGTCACAGTTTGCCCGGGTTGAATTTGTTCCTGTAAAATTTTTTCGGCAATCAAGTTTTCCACTTGTTTAGCAATTACCCGTTTTAAAGGTCTAGCTCCAAACACTGGGTCGTAACCAACTTGAGCTAGATATTGCTTGGCTTTATCAGTCAATTGTGCCCTAATTTGTTGTTCGCTAAGTTTTTGGTTTAGTAAGTCAATTTGTAGATCAATAATAGCTTCAATTTCGGTCTGACTAAGACCACTAAAGACAATAATTTCATCAATCCGGTTTAAAAATTCTGGTCTGAAAAACTTTTCTAAAACTCGAAAAACTTCTTGTTGGATAACTTCGTACGGCATGTTTTGTTGGTTCATCTGTAAAATTTTCTCAGAGCCTAAATTGGAGGTCATGATAATTAAAGTGTTTTTAAAATCTACCACTCGTCCTTGGCCATCAGTGAGGCGACCGTCATCCAAAATTTGGAGTAGTACGTTAAACACCTCTAAGTGAGCCTTTTCAATTTCATCAAATAAAATCACTGAGTAGGGGCGACGTCTAACAGCTTCGGTTAATTGGCCACCCTGCTCGAAGCCTACATAACCTGGTGGCGCTCCGATTAATCTAGCTACCGAGTGTTTTTCCATATATTCACTCATATCAAACCTAAGCAAGGCGTTTTCCTGGTCAAACAAAGTTCTAGCCAAAGTCTTAGCTAATTCTGTTTTACCCACCCCTGTTGGACCTAGAAACATAAAACTACCAATAGGCCGGTTTTTGTCTTTTAGACCTACTCGAGACCGTCTAATAGCGTTGGCCACTGCTATAATAGCCGGTTTTTGTCCTACCACACCTTTGGCTAGTTCTTCTTCTAGGTGAAGTAATTTAGTTTTTTCACTGCTAATCAATTTACTTACTGGAATACCGGTCCACTTACTAACTATTTCGGCAATAGTTTCTTCGGTTACCTCTAGTTTGATAAATTCCGAATTTTTTAGTTTGTTTTCGTATTCCTTTAATTCAGCTTCCAAAGCGGGAATCTCGATACGTTGGACTCTGACTAAGTTTTCCAGGTCGGCTTCTCGCTCATATTTTTCTAATTCGATTTTTTTCTGATCAATTTTTTCTTGTAATTCACGTAATTTATTCAGGGCCTGTTTTTCTAGTTCCCACTTGGTTTGCAATTCAGTTAAACGTTCACTCACTTGTTGGATTTGCTTTTCTATGTCCTGCCTACGCTCTTCAGCGCGAGGGTCTTTTTCTTGGCTTAAGCTTTGTTTTTCAATTTCCAGTTGCAGTTTTTGACGATTTAACTGATCAATAGCCTCAGGGGAAGAATCTAATTGCATGCGAATACGACTGGCAGCTTCATCTATTAAGTCAATAGCCTTATCCGGTAATTTGCGATCGGGTAAATATCGGTGTGACAATTTACTAGCAGCGATAATCGCTGAATCACTAATTCTTACACCGTGGTGCAGCTCGTACTTTTCTTTAATACCACGTAAAATAGAGATGGTTTCTTCAACGCTGGGTTCACCTACGTACACAGGTTGAAACCGTCTCTCTAAAGCTGCATCTTTTTCGATTTCGCGATATTCTTTCAGTGTAGTAGCACCAATTAGTCTTAATTCACCCCTAGCTAAAGCTGGTTTTAATATATTCCCTGCGTCAGTGGAACCTTCGCCTTTGCCGGCTCCTACGATAGTGTGAATTTCGTCGATGAACAAAATGATTTCCCCTTGAGAGTCTACTACTTCTTTGATCACACTTTTTAGCCTTTCTTCAAAATCGCCACGAAACTTGGCTCCAGCCAAAAGATCAGCAATTTGTAAACTGATAATTTTTTTATTTTGCAAACCTTCTGGCACGTCTCCTTTAACAATTCGTTGAGCTAAACCCTCAATAATAGCTGTTTTACCCACACCTGGCTCACCAATCAAAACTGGGTTATTTTTAGTACGTCTAAGTAAAATTTGCATAGTACGACGAATTTCTTCGTCTCGACCGATTACTGGATCTAGTTTACCGTTTCTGGCCAGTTCAGTAAAGTCAATTCCAAACTTACTTAAACTTTCAAAGTTTTGATCGCTAGTGGGGGTGGTTACTTTTTGCTTGCCACGGATTTTATTCAATGCTTGTTCTAGCTTAGGTAGGTCAATCAATTTTTTGTAATCAGTTTCCCTAATTAAGACGTAAAATAACAAATCTACAGATACGAAACTATCACCATTTTTGTCAGCTTCTTTTTCCGCTTTACGTAAAATTTCGTCCAAGTGTCTAGACAAATATTGACCACCGGTACCGCCAACTTGAGGCAGTTGTTTCAATTTGTTGTCTATTTCTGTTTTGATCCGATTAATATCTACTTCTGCTAGTTGTAATAACCGTACTCCTAAGGAATCAGTCTGTTCCAAAATAGCCAATAACAAATGGTCTGGCTCAATGTATTGATGTTGTTTTTCGGCAGCCAAATTTTGAGCTAACATTAAAGCTTTTAAGCTAGTTTCGGTTAACTTTTCGGGAGACATAATTTTGTTTTAAACAAATTTGTAATAACACAAAGGAAAGACAATCTTTAGCAAGTTGTCAAGTAAGTTGCTAATTTACAAATCTTAAAAAGCAAAATCGGAATGATACGGCTTAATTTTTTTAAAATATCAGGCGCTTTTTACCATATTTTAAGTTAAGTTCCAACTTATTGTTGGATTGTATCTTAGTGCTTATTAGCAATCACGAAAGTAGAAATTAGTGGTTTTATCTAAGTTTCCCCCCGTTTCTAGCTTAACAAACAGTACCGTCTTCCAATTCAGTTATAAAATTCAACCAACTAGCTTTGAAAGTTTAGGTTTATCAGGTTTTAGCTTGACATTCCCAGACTAGTTAGCTTGGGCTTATAAGCTAATTAACTTAGCTGGTTTATGATTATCGATTTTGACCTAATTGATCAGGGTTATCTTGGCCAAATAGTACAAGTAGGTGGGTTTGTGCACAGCATTCGCGATCATGGTGGATTGATTTTTGTAGATTTGCGGAGTAATAATGAATTAATACAATGTGTGTTTAATCCAGAGATTAGTCCAGAAATTTTTAAACTTGCGGAAAAATTACATTTAGAAGCGGTGGTCAAAATTAGTGGAGTGGTTAAAAAACGAGATCCCGAAACTATTAACCCCAAAATTAAAACTGGAGAAATTGAAATTTTGAGCCAATCTTTAGAAGTGGTAGCACTGGGCAAACCAATGCCTTTTGATATTCACGCTACCAATAGTTTAGCTAATGAAGAGTTACGTTTGAAATATCGTTATTTAGACTTGCGTCGGTCTCGAGTCCATAATTTGCTAGTGAGAAAGCATCGTTTGATTTTAGATGTTCGCAATTGGTTTGATAGTCAAGGTTTTATAGAAATTCAAACGCCAATTTTGGCCAACTCTACTCCTGAGGGAGCCCGCGATTACTTGGTGCCAAGTCGTTTACATCCGGGTAAGTTTTATGCTTTACCCCAAGCTCCTCAACAATTTAAGCAACTATTGATGGTTGGAGGATTTACTAGATATTTTCAAATTGCCCCTTGTTTTCGTGATGAAGACCCCAGAGCTGATCGTCACCCTGGTGATTTTTATCAAATTGATGTGGAAATGGCCTGGGCTGAGGAAACCACAATTCACCAACTGTGTGAACGCTTTATCAACGAAGTTTTAGCTAAGCACTCAGATAAACAACTCCTGGACTCTCATTTGGTTAGAATTAGTTTTGCCGAAGCAATGGATAAGTATGGCAGTGACAAACCCGATTTGAGGTACGAATTAGCTTGGCAAGATGCTAAGCCAGTGTTTGCTAATAGTGGTTTTAAAGTGTTTGCCGATCTGTGTCATAACCCTAAAGCTAGGGTACAGGCCTTACATTTAAAAAATCAGGTACACAATTTTAGTCGTTCCGATTTAGATCGGATTCAAGACATCGGACGAGAGTTTGGTTTGCCAGGAATTGCCTATATTCAATATTTTCCGGAAGGAGCTAAAAGTCCTCTATTTAAGTTTTTAGGGGACGAAAAAGTCAGTTTTTTACAAAATTTTTTTGGGGCCAACCCAGGTGATCTAATTTTGTTTATTGCTAACGAAAATCCACAAATTGTGTGGAAAGCACAAAACCGAATTCGTCAACATATCGCTGCTAAACTTAGGTTGGTGAACGAGAATTTGTTAAAGTTTGTTTGGATAGACAATTTTCCCATGTTTGAAATCAACGAAAAAACTGGTCAAATAGAATTTGTACACAATCCTTTCAGTTCTTGGCAAGGAGGCTTGCCGGCTTTGCAACAGGCCGTCGAGACTGGTACAGTAACGGAGTTAGTGGCTAGACAATATGACATTGTGTGTAATGGCTACGAAGTGTTAAGTGGGGGTGTACGTAACACTGATCCAGTAGCTCAAAAAGCTGCTTTTCAGGTAGTTGGTTTAAGTCCAGAAGAAGTGGAAAGTAAGTTTGGTCATATGTTAGAAGCCTATCGTTTTGGAGCACCTACTCATGCTGGTTTTGCTTGGGGTTTGGATAGGTTGTTTATGGTTTTGGTTGGTGAAGACAATATTCGCGAGACAATCGCCTTTCCTAAAAATGGTTCAGGCATGGATTTGATGATGAATAGTCCTAGTGAGGTATTGCCTAAGCAGTTAAAAGAATTAGGCATTCAATTAAAGCAGTAATCCGGTGTTGTGGGTCTATTTTGGTAGTGTTGTCTGGTTGGTTTAGTCTTGTGGAGTTTTAGTTAAAAAAACCAGGTATTCTGTTATTGATATCATTTGGCAATATTGGTTGGTTTAGTCTTATTGTATTTTCGCAGGTTATTCACCAAGATAGCTGTGTAATGATACCAATAGGATTGGTTGTGGGTTAGCTCTATTTTTGTTGTTGTCTAAGCAAGATTTTCCAGTTCTGGTTGACAAAACTAGAGTTAACTCTAATTAGGTTAGAGAGACTAAAATGTATGCACAAAAAAAAGGTAGTTATTTTGTTTGGTGGTGTCTCTGCCGAACACGAAGTGTCTATTATTACCGGAATTCAAGTAGCTACTAAAATTGATCGCGAGAAATACGATCCCCTGGTGGTTTATGCCACTAACGACAGGCTGTTTCAGTTTTATCCAGGTTTTACCAATAAGAAAGATTTTTTTCGAATTAATCCAAAATTGGTATTTTTTGGTCGTGACGCTCAAGGAGCTTTTATTCAACAGCAAGGTTACTTTGCTCCCAGAATTTATTTCGATGTAGCTTATTTGGCTTTTCATGGTGGTGAAGGTGAAAGTGGTCCCATGCAAGGTTTTTTGCAAGTTCTGGGAGTTCCGTTCACTAGTTCGGCTTGCGAGAGTTCGGTGATTACTATGAACAAGTCTTTGACTAGGAAAGTTTTGACTGAAGGCGGCTTGCCAGTAGTGCCAGGTGTGGCTGTGTTGGCTGAGGAAATTAAAACTAACTTAGAATCACTAGCCGCCGAGATTGTGGCTAAGTTGGGCTTGCCAGTGATTATTAAACCAGTCCATCTAGGCTCTAGCATTGGCATAAAAATTGCCAAAACCGAGATTGATTTGCAAAAGTTTCTCTCAGAAGCTAGTTTTTTGGATGACGAAGTCGTGGTAGAAAAGTTACTAACCAATTTTGTAGAGTACAATTGTTCAGTCAGGCAATACAAAGGTAAATTACAAGCTAGTCCGATCGAAAAACCTATTGGCCGAGACGAAATTTTAAGTTTTGCCGATAAATACGAGCGTGGGGGTAAACAATCTACTGGTGAAGGAGGTATGGCCGAGTTAAATCGTGAGTTACCAGCCAAAATTGCCCCAGACTTGGCTGAGTATTTGCAACAAACAGCCATGCGAGCATATCGAGTTTGTAAATGTAACGGTGTAGTGAGAATCGATTTTATGCACACTCAGGATGGACAAACTTTTATTACCGAAATCAACCCAATTCCTGGCTCAATGGCCTTCTATTTGTGGGAAGCTGATGGAATTAGTTTTACCGAACAAATTAGCGCCACCATAGAACAAGCTTTCGAAAATTTTCAGGCTCGTGAAAGCAAGCGACTAAAATATGAGACGAACATTGTGGAAAAATTTATTGACGGTAAAGGGGGCAACAAAAACAGTGCTATTTGAATTTTTTTGAATAACTTGCTGAAAATCGTTGGTAGTGGATTCCTTCTGTTGGTAAAGTTTGTCTTGGTTTTCTAAGATCAAATCAGTTTTCTAATGCAATTGCTTTAAGCTAATAGTGATTGTGCAAGTTGTGGTTAATTAGTGTCACTAAGAAACTCACTAGCCAATCATAGACATTTCTTGGGTCTAAGTTGTTTTGGTTGGTGTTGTAAGTCAAGCGGGTTTTGGGTATTTTTTTCTAAAAAGAGTTTGGAATTAGAATTTTTTAGGCGACAATCAAACAAATTTTTAAGCAAGTTCAAAATAAAAACTAGGTTTTAGTTTGTTATCACTTCTAGTTGCTGGCTGGTACTTTTTTGACGAAAAGCAGGAGAGTTTGGGTTGGCCTTTGGTTGCCCTTAGTTTGCAAGGTGGACAAAACTTTCTTTCTGGAAAAATTCTCAACAAAAAGGTTTTTTGCATAAATTAGCATCAAATTTAATACAAGGATAATCAAGCTTACACAAATTTAACGAGTTCTGCTAATTAAGTTACCATAAGTGGTGAGTTTATTCACCAGCTCTGCCAGAATTACTTGCTTGAGGAACAAATTCACTTTTTAGTTTGTTCAATTAATTACAGACACCAATAGCTACTGGTTACAGGTTAGTATAGAGTTAACTGTACAACTAACCCTAAGTCGTGGCAGGGGTGGAAAAGGTAAAACAAATAATGCCACGAACAATGGCTATGATTAGGCCAAAAAGTTGACAACTTTGGTTTTGCCTCAAAGTGTCACTGTTTTGTTACTAGAAAATGCTCTTTAAGCGATTAAGTTTGTTTACTACCAGGGTAGTACGTAGGCTAGTTACGAGTCAGTTTCTTCAAGCCTCTAGTATTATTTTTGTAGTTAATTTACTGGTGGCTGCGGTTAACTATTCTGTGCCTATTTTAGTGAGAAATCTAACCGATAAAGATTTTTTCCCTAGCTGGATTGCTTTGAACAGCACGGTGGCAATTACTTTGGTAGTTTATACTGCCTTACAAACCGAATTTACCAAACGAGTATCTTTTAATCACACCCACTACGGCATTCAATCAGCTCAGGACTACTTGGAGTTTATGAAGTCAGGATTAACCAAAATTTTTTGGCTAAGTATACCATTTTGGCCAGGATTGGTTTGGCTAATTAACTTAGCCAGTCCGGTGAATAATTGGTGGTTAGCTGTGGTGGTGTTGGCGAATCTGTTTTTTCAAGGCTATGCTGTTTTACACAGCAGCTATTTGCTAGGGCTCTTGCGAGTGTGGGATTTTTGTCTAGGTTTAATTTTAGCTACCCTAGCTCGTCCCGTAGCTACTACAATTATGTTACTGTTAGGTTGGCAACTGTATGCCTTGCCGTTGGGTTACGTAGTATTTGCTTTGATTTTGCTTGGTCATAGTATTTGGGTAATCCGTCGTCTACCCCGAGATTCATTATCTCAGGAATATCAAAGTGACTGTGCACAAGCTACTACTAATTTTCGATTAACTACCGAGTTTTGGGGACTGGTAAGAACTGTATTGTGTTTTTTTACGCTTTCGGCTATGTTTAATTTAGTAGCCATTGTGGGAGAGCGTGTGTTAGCATCCCAAGATAGATATTTGCTGGCTGTACTGTTTACTTTTGGACAAATTATTCACTATGGAGCTATAGCTTTTCTAGGAGCTTTTGTGGCTTACTCAGCCAAAAGTAAAAATCTGAAAATCTATTTGACGTCTGTAGCTGCGGTGGCTTTGATTACTTTGGGTATTGCGGGCGGATTTTGGTTATTTGGGCCGTGGCTATTGGCTTTGATGAAAAGTTTAGAATATATTTCGCAAATGCATATGATTTTGTACTTTGCTGGGTTTGTGGGTTTGTATAATATGATATATGTTTCGACTCAATACCTAATCAGTCGCAATGATTATTTTTTGTTTGGTTGGTTAGCAGTGGCTATGGGCTTACAAATCTTACTGTTAACTAATTCTCACTGGATTGGGCTAACCGGGTTAAATTTGTTTCAGTTTATAAGTATTAACTTAGCGATTGCTGCCTTGGTTATGTTGGCTTTGGTAGTTAGGGTGTTGTTCTTAAAGGAGAACCAAAAATTGTCTCCAGTTTAATTACAGTTTAATTAGTTTGTGACATCTTATTAGTTAATAGGCTACCTGTTTAGGTAAGTTTACTTGAGGGGCTGAAGCAAGGCAATTATTTTTTGGATTTAGTCTTGATTTCATTAGACAAAAGGTTGTTGATCAGTTTTGTCCTTAGGCAAATAATTTGCGGTTAATAATTTTAATAGACCAACCTAAGAGTTAAGTGAAAGTGATGGGGTTAGATTGTTTACCAGACATCTTTTATAACTAAGCTAATATAAGTTAGCTTTTTTAGAGTTTTCAGTTTCCAGGTTAACCAAGTACTTTATCAGTAGGTCTAGTGGGCTAACGATACTCTTTTTTATTGGTCGATGATTTGGCAAGATTGGTGTGGCTAATTAAACTTATTTGTTTAATTTTGAGAATAATCTTAGAAGTTTTGGGTTTTTCTAAAATTAATCGCTTTTAGTTGAAAGTAGATATGAAAAAGCGAAATTTTTCTTTTGAGCTGGTCAAAGGGCTCTTAGAGTGGTTTGAAAGTGAATTAAAGTGTCGAACGCAGGTCTCACAACCTACTTTTATCAAATACCCAAGTTGGGATGAAAAATAGCGATTTTCTAAATTTAAACAGTTTTTATTGGAAAGTTATGTGAAACTAAATTTGCTGTCACAGTTATATCTTTAAATTCGGTTGCGGATACCAAACAGTTTTGCTTACTTTGTTAGATGGCTAGACTAACACGGCTAAACTCTGATACTTGGAGCCTGAAGTGAGAGGCAATTACAGACTACTTGAAAGTAGGGAAGGTGGTAATTATCTGAAAGGATTTCCGAATGGATTATTGGTGGGATTTTGGTTGGGTTTAATTTCTATTTCAGAATTTGATTGGATATCTGAGTTACGAGATTTTAGATTTTGAGTGTAGATTTTTTCTATATGAATTTTTAAGGTTCTAATTTCGTCTTGTTGGTTTTGTACCATAGTTCTAAGAATCGAAGTTTCGTCGTATAAGCGGTTGACCATTTCGCTTAAAACGGCAGTGTCTTGGTGAATTTTTTGGGTAGTCTGACTTAGGCCGTTGATAATGGCTTCACCTTCGTCTTGTTTTTGAGATACTCTTAATTCTTCAACAGTTCGTTCTAAACGGTTAAGAATACGGATTACTTTTTCAATCAGAGTTGTTTGGTTACGCAAAATTTGCTGATCGTTTTGGCTTTTGTTACCTAAAGTAACGTTGTCATTGGTTTTGCTAGTGCGATTGATAATGCCAACACTATCTCCTGAAGTGGCGTTTACGTTAACAGGAATCTTCGTAGCTTCTTCTGAAGATTTAGATTTTTTGTCGGAATCTTCAGGTTTTTGGAAATTTTGGGAGTAGGGTTGAGTGTTGTTAGTAGTAGTGGTGTTTGTGGCTTGATTTGTACTTGGAGTTGGCTTTAATGAGCTGTCGTAATCGTTGGTTACATTAATTTGACCGAAAGGAGTTTGGGTTTGGTTGGTTGTTTGGGGTTGAGTGGCAGCAAAATTATTATTAAATGGTGGTTGGTTTAACGGATTTATCGGATCATCCGAGAGGTTAGGTTTAGTTTGGGTTGGGTTAGTATTCGACAGTGGTTGAGGTTGGCTTACAGGTGGTTGGGGTGATGGGGTTGGTGGAATTGGAGCTGTTGCTTTTGTGGGTTGATTATTCACCGGAAATTGAGGCTGGTTAAGCGGTTGTCCAAAAGGATCATTAGGTGGAATAGGCAAGGGTCCGGTTGGTGGCACTGGAGTACTAACTGCTCGGTTAGGCTGAGGAGTTGATGCTGGCCCAGCATTAAACGTTTGGTTGTTTGTGGTCCCATTTGAAGCGTTAAACGCTGGATTGCCACTTGGGAATGCGGCTCCTGGTTGATTGCTAGCAAATCCTTGAGGGATAGCTTCTTTTTGGTTTTCCTGCCAGATTTCGTGTAAGGTATCTACCAACTCCTGTTGCTGTTCTGGGGTAGCGTTAGGAATCCAGTCGTACCATTCTTGCTTTTCTTGATCGGTTAAAAAATAAGAAAAATCCACAGCTTGATAGGGATCTTTGGGGAAGCCGTCAGGAAAAGTTTGGTTCATAATGATTTTGTTAATTTTTTGTATTTATTTAACCCAAAAAAGGTTAACTGGTTATTAGTATAAGCCAAAAATATACTGTCGTCAAATTAAATTTTTAACCCGAAGATAGGTTTTGGATAAGTTCAGAAAAATTTATTGAATACCAGGTTTATATTGTTCAGGTAGGGTAGGTTTTGGCTCAATTAAAAAAGTAAAATTTCTTAAAAAACTCAGTATAAATCGATATTAATTTAGGTTTTTACAGAAAATTAGTGTGTAATTGTTTTATTAATCACCACCTAGTTGTTTGGTCTTGGTTACATACCAGGTTTTGGTTGTTGTTAACGATTAAATATAAACATCCTTTATCTTAGTTAACTTGGCTGCTTAGATATGAAACTAGGTTGGTTATTTTTGCCGGCTTTTGTCAGTGGTCACAGTTTGGTGATTGAAGGGGTAGGTTTAGTGTGGTTAACTTAATGAGGTATATTTTGCTTAGTTACCAAGAACAATGATATTTTCTACTTAAGTTTTAAGAAGCAGCTGACTACTAACCTTGGATATTTATAATCAAGAACTTTAGATGGTGTATGAGTAATAAATCTAATTAGCGCTTAAGTGTCAGTCTACAGATCAATTGGTTTTAATTTTCAACAAATCAGCCAAGATACCTCCAACAGTAACTTCAGCTCCGGCGCCAGGTCCTTTGATTACTAAAGGGTTGGTTTGATAACGACGAGTAGTGATGGAGATAATGTTGTCACTGCCAGTGAGGTTAAAGAATGGATGATTTTGGTCTACCAATATTAAAGCTAGTCTAGCTTGATTTCGGTCTAACTGACCAACGTAGCGAAAGACTTTTTGCTCTTGTTTAGCCAGGGCTCTTTTCTGGTTAAATTCGGAGTCCAGTTTAACCAGTTCTGTGAAGAAATCTTCTACGTTGCTGGCAGTAAAACAACTAGCAGGCAAAATTGGTTCAATGATAATATCATTTAGCTCCCAAGCTAAACCTATTTCTCTGGCTAAAATTAGCAACTTACGAGCCATATCTAAACCGTTTAGATCATCCCTGGGGTCAGGTTCGGTGTAGCCTTTGGCTTGGGCTTGGCGGACAATTTGGCTAAAAGGTTCGTCGCTGACTGAAAAAGTGTTGAAAATATAGCTCAAAGTTCCAGACAAAATGGCTTCAATGCGAATAATTTCGTCACCAGTTGCAACTAAGTCTTGAATTGTTTGAATAATTGGCAGAGCTGCTCCAACCGTGGTCTCGTAGAGATATTTGACCCGATTTTGTTTGGTCAAAGTTTTTAGCTCTTGGTAAAAAGAGTAGGGTCCAGAATTGGCTTTTTTATTGGGAGTGACAATGGCAATTCTGTGATTTAAAAGTTGAGGATAAATGGTTGGCACTTCTGCACTGGCTGTACAATCCACCAACACTTTGTTGGGTAGTGGCAAGTTTATAACTTCCTGAATAAACCGATCTAGTTGCCAAGTTTGACCTTGATTTAGTTGCTCAGACCAATTATTTAAAATTAGAGGTTTTGGTTGTACTACAAAGCGCTTGCTGTTAGCAAGGCCATTAACTACGATTTGATGGTTTAGGGTTGCTAGTTGTTTAAGTAAAGTGGAACCAATCAGTCCAGTACCAACTAAAAAGATGTGCAATTTTTCCGATGGTTCGGTAAAAAATTCTTGGTGCACTGCTTGCAGTGATAGAAGGTGTTGTTCGTGGTCAATTACAGCTGAAATAGTTAGTTCACTAGCTCCTTGAGCAGTTGCGTAAACGTTGATGTGGTGTTTACCTAAAGTTTGAAAAAATCTACCAGCAATACCAGGTACACCACGCATTTGGTTGCCAATAATAGAGACAATGGCCAGGTTGCTTGTGGTTTTTAAGGAAATATTGGTTTGCCCCAGTCCGTTGCTGGCTAAATATTGGTGAATCACTTGAGTGGTTTGGGACAAAAACTTGGAACTAATAGCCAAACTAAAACTATTTTCGTAGGAAGCTTGAGACACCAAAATAACTTCAATATTGGCTTGGTTAAGTAGGCTTAAAAGTTGTCCCAGCACTAACTCGGTTTGGTGACTATCGCCCGTTGGGTAATGCTTAGATTAAGTAAACTCACGTCCGTTAACGCAGTGACTCCAGTAATTGGCCAGGAATTGGCGACCTGTTGGTCACTAATTATAGTTCCAGGAGCAGTTGGGTTAAAAGTATTTTTGATTATGATTGGTATACCCTTTTGCTGAGCTGGGTACATAGTTTTTGGGTGAATGACTTTGGCCCCAAAATGAGCTAATTCACCGGCTTCAGCGTAGGTGATCGCCGTCAACGGAAAAGCAGTGGGTACTTTTCTTGGGTCGGCAGTAAACACTCCGTCCACATCTGTCCAAATTTCAATTAGTTCTGCTTCCATAGCGGCTCCCACAATGGCAGCTGTGTAGTCGGAACCACCTCTACCCAAAGTGGTAATTTTGCCCTCAGTATCACTACCAATAAATCCTCCGCACACATATACCGATTTAGAGCCACTAAAAACTGACCGACATAACTGGTAGGTAGTGTGGAAGTCAACTCTAGCTGAGCCAAAATGGCTATCGGTGCGAATGATTTGCAAAGAATCTACAAATTCACAGTCAATGCTACTAGATTGTATAGCAAAAGCAATAATTAAAGAAGATAATTGTTCACCAAAACTAGTAATTGCGTCTAAGATTGAGTTAGGTAATTCTTGCAGTAAACTTACTCCTTGTAAAAGTTGACTTAATTGAGAGTATTTTTTGACTAGTATTGATTGTAGACTTTGAAATTTATTGACGTTAACCAAAGCTGATAACACTTGGTCGTGTTGGGTGAACAGGTGTTGCAATCGTTCTTGATAGCTATCGTTTCCACTAGCCGCTAATCTGGCTAACTGAATTAACTAGTCAGTTACTCCACCTAAGGTAGAGACTACTACAATAAGTTGGTTATTGCGGATATTAAGAGTATTTTGGATAATTTGTTACTTGTCGGATGTTGTCGGCATTGGTCACTGAGGAACCGCAAATTTGAGAACTAGCATAAGCAGAAAAATTATTTAATGAATTGACATGAATGGTGATGTCGTATCAACCAAAAGACTTTTAACCGCAGTAAATTGAGTCATTTTTCGTCCCTGTGATATCTTATCGATAAAAATTTAACCATTGATTGAATTTAAATTGCCAAATTTAGTTATTGCGGCTAGGAGTTCTGGATTACTGGGTTCGGTTAAGGTTGTACCATCAGGAAACACAAGTGTGGGCACGCTTCGATAACCCCCATTGATGGTTTCTACGAATTGGGCTGCTTGTGGGTCTTGGTCAATGTTAATGTCGATATAACGAATTTTATGGTCATCAAGGAGTTTTTTAACCCTTCGACAATCACCGCACCAGGGAGTAGTGTAAATGATTAGGGTATTTTGGTTGAGTGATAACTCAGACATACTTTTATTTTAACTTCAGTCTCTCAGAAGCTTAAATTTTAGACTGTCAACCCTAGTTTGGTTAGAACTATAGAAGTATTCTCAACCTAGATAAAAATAACTAGCCTCTTTGAGCAAGCGTATAAGTTTAATGCCTTAAAACTAACTTGTAGATACAAACAAAATTAAGCCATATACACAATTTAGTTTAACCACTTTTCGTATATATAGAAACCACGCTTGCAAGCGTCCTGTTTTATTGGTTAAAGTAAACCAAAATACTTGACACAAATTGAGCTTTGTCATTAAAAAGCAACTGAAGTCAACTCAAACCAAACATGACTCCCAAATCAGTTTCGGCTTATTACGTCGCTATTTTGTTTACTACAGTATTGTTTCAACTGGATGGCTTGCGTTGGCTAGTAATTTCCATTCAACAATGGCTAATTAGTGGACTGCAGTCTGTCACTACTTTGCCGATTACGGCTACTATATATTGGATAGTCTTGTTTTTAGTTACGGCCATTATTACTTCGTTGTTTAAGTTTTTTATTATTGACCCCTTAGAATTACACGCCAACGATGACCAAACTAGAGACTGGTGGGTCTGGCTGTTTGCCTTGCTGGTCTTTGGATTGTTTATTTACACTCTGAATTTAAACTTTAATCAGTCGATGCCGCTAGAACTACCCAAGTTTTTGGTTAAAATCTTTCAAGGAAGTCGCAATACGCCTGGAGCTGAGATTAACTCTTTAGCCGAAAGTAATTTTTATTCTATTTTTCCGTGGCTTTGGCAGGTGGGTCCGGTAATTTTTATGTACTACTACGCTAGCCAAGAAAAAAGCAAAAAAGCTAGTAGCAGTTAAC
>Ga0209018_1001158_pt1 | contig 22185 bp, 15 predicted proteins | sample YNPBryBLVA2012_FD_185814 | JGI IMG/M metagenome (GOLD analysis project Ga0209018, IMG submission 185814) | Anoxygenic and chlorotrophic microbial mat microbial communities from Yellowstone National Park, USA - YNP Bryant BLVA 2012 (SPAdes)... ...
GATGAAGATGATAATTTTTATGGTGAAATATAGCAATTTTTCGGATCAAAATCAGCTTGTTTTGTGATGCACATCTTAAACATAGGGACTGTTGGAGACAAATTTTGCTGCCCAACGGATAGATGAAACCAACGGATTTTCTTTAAACTCAAATATCAAATCGCAAATGCCAAATCCCAAATAAACTTCAATTCTCAATCCCCAAATTCCAAACAAAACCGTCGCAGATGACATCCCAAAGATTTGGTCTCCGAAATTTATCACGCCAGTTGGCGGACAGGTTTGGAATTTGTTTTTTGGTTTTTGGAATTTCTCCATCCGTTAGGTTGTTTCAATCCGTTGGAAAAAAGTATCAGCCCCAATTTAAAATAATCAATCCATAATCAAATCGCAATCCTGGTATGACTTTTATTCTTGGTCACTGGCGGCTCGAAAATCGTCTGCAGCGCCAGCGCAATCGCCCCTTTGATCCCTGCCTGATCCCCCAGCTTGCTCACCATAATTGTGCTGGGCTGGAATGGCATATTCATCATGCTTTGCTTCACCAATTGTCGCACCTTTTCCAGCAGATAGCTGGAATGCTCGATCACCCTCCCGCTCAAAATGATCGAACTGGGGTTGATCGTCTTGATATAATTCATGCACACAATCGCCAGCGGAAGGGCATATTCATCGAGGATCTCCTGCACCATAACATTGCCCCGATCCCCCTCTGCCAGCATGGCCTCTAAGGTCTGATGCTCATTGCTTTCGGGCCCATGATTCGTTCGCCACTGCAGTTTCATCTTCAACGTTTCGAATAAATTCATCTCGGAAAGCAATTCCCCAAAGTACCGCTGGCTGGTATACAGGTTTTTCAGGCGATTCATGTTGGTCACATAATGCCCCAATTCCAGGTAGCCGATCTCGCCCGCATTGCCTGTTTCGCCACGTACCAGATGCTCATCGACCATAATTCCCGAACCGATCCCCTCGCCGATCCAGATGCAGACCAGATTGGACGTGCCGACCCCTGCTCCCGACAGCGCTTCACCCAGGGCGATGATATTGACATCGTTCTCCAAAATCGTGGGCACGCCATAGCGTTCCTTGAAGCGGATCGCCAGTGGCTGATTGGCCCAGCCCCGCAAGGTATCGGCAAACAGCAATTCGCCCTTCGAATAATCGATAAAGCCAGGAATGCCAATGGCAATACTGATCAATTTGCAGCGTTCGATCTGATGCTTTGCCAGCAGCCCATCCACCCTGTCGAAAATCTTCTGGAGACCATCGTCAATTGTGGTGCCCACATCATAGTTCACCTGATCTACGCCCAAAATTTCGGACACCATATTGGCCAGGGCGATCCTGGCGAACCTGCGCTTGATCTCGATCCCGATGACATAACCATTTTCGGGATTCAGCTTGATCATGGTGGGCCGCTTCCCGCCCTTCTGGGTGGATTTGCCCTTGCCAATTTCGAGCACATAGCCCGCTTCCATCAGCCGCCCGATGATCTCCGAGACCGCCACTTTGGAAATTTTGGAACGTCTCGCCAGCTCATTCCGAGAGATCGGCCCTTGCGTCCGAATCAAATTCAGCAGGCGAACTTCGTTGAGTCGTTTGATTAATTTTGAATCGGCTTTATCTTGCATCTTTTTAGTACTTTCTCCACATAACAGCTTAACAATCTCAAAACGCAAAATTCAAATATCAAATAAATTTCAATTCTCAATCCATTGGCAAAATATTTCGCTGCGCAACGGATAGATGAAACCAACGGATTTTTAAATATCAAATTTCAAACACCAAATCCCAAATAAAATTCAATTCTCAATCCCCAAATTCCAAACAAAACCGCAGATGATACCCCCAAGATTTGGCCTTTGAAATTAATCCCGCCAGTTGGCTGACAGGTTTGGAATTTGTTTTTTACTTTTTGGAATTTCTCCATCCGTTGAGTTGCTTCTATCCGTGGAAGAATTTTTGTCTTCCTATCTGACCAATATCATCTTCTTAATTTTAAAATCGCTCCCCGTTTGAATCCTATAAAAATAAATCCCACTCACCAAATCCCCTCCCTCAAATCGAATCGAATATTCCCCTGCATCAAGTTTTTGATCTACCAAATTAGCGATCTCTTCACCCAGAATATTGAAAATTTTCAAAGAGACCTGATCCGACTGGAATAACGCAAATTTGATCGTGGTGTCCGAATTGAACGGATTGGGGAAATTCTGGTACAATTCAAATTTATTGGGAATAGCAGGCGTTTCCCTTTTTGGATCAACCCTGGTGATCAATTCCACGGGCCGATTGGTGTTCAACAGCATGATCGCATCGGCAAACAGCAGTTGATCGCCAAGGCCTGAATTGGACAGGCGAACAATCTTTTGATTTGATCCCTGGTTGAAATAATAATCGCCCAGCTTATACCAGCGAGCCAGCCCAACTTTGGTTTGATCAACAACTACGGTATCAATGCCGTGGGCATGATAGATTTCGAACGGCGCCTGTTTGGTGGCGCTCCATTGTACGATGTTGAAGCAGTACACCTCGTACCAGCCCGCAGTGGGAATATCGGCATGATATTCGATCCAGCGATCTTCTGTGGATCGGGTATAAATACAGCCACCGTTGAATCCAGCAATTCCTGAGTAATTATTCCAGCCAGCCGATTTTTGCACCTGCGGATCATCCTCGTTGATAATGATGGCGGGCTGGCGCCACACCCCAGTTCGATACGGAATCTGGGCAGGCTGTTGATAGACCTTCGATTTTAAATTATCGAAATGAACCGACAGGTTATTGTGATACCAGATGACATGTCCCTTCAAGCCCCGATTCCGAGTCGTCTGGATCATCGCCACCAGATCGGCCTGGGACGTGTAAACGCCATTGGCTACCGTGGAAATGCCTGGGAAAAATTTGCTCCTGTCTTTTATTTTCGGCAACTGCTGATCCAGTTGATAGGCATAGGCTGAATTGGTGGCAAAATACAATTGCAGCGCCATGGCATCCAGATAGCCGCCATTGATCCACGAAGGCCAATCCTGACAGAACTGCTCGTAGCCATAAAAGAGCGGGGCGTTGCTCACGGTTATTTGTGGATTCACTTTTTTGAGCGAATCGTACAGCGCCTTCATGAAATCGTTCAGCTTGTTCGCTCGCCAGCGAAGCCAATTCCCATCCCAATAGGCGCTGGGCGGCGACTGACCATTGTGCTCGGATTGATACAGCGCCACTGTCGCCGAGTCATAGCCGCAATCCAGATCAGGATAGCGCACTCGATCGAATTCGATGCCGTCCACATCGTATTTTTGCACCACCTCCTGGCAGAGATCGATGAGGAACTGCTGCGCCTCCTGATGGCAGTGACTGAGCCAGCGATAGCGAATCCCGCCATCGGCAAAAAAATCGTAGGAGCCGTTGCTCTTTTTGGCGAACCACTGGGGACGGGCGTTGAATAGATCAATATTATCCCCAGAGCAGGCCGCAAACCCTGCCTCGAGCCAGGCTTCTACCTCCAACCCGACCCGATGCGCTTCGGCGATCATCTCGGCCAGGACGTCCCTGCCATCATCCAGATTGGGATCGGTCCACAAACCTGTGAGGTCATGAAACACTTTGCTGCGAAAATAGGGATAGCCAAATCGCCAGCAATCCACATACACGATGTTCATATTGGCGGCTGCCACATCATCCATGATTCTGGCGATGCGCTCTTTGGACGGCACATCCGATCCTGCCCAGGCGACCCAGGTGCCCCTTAATTCCTGGGAGGTTAGGTAATTGGGTAATTGGGTAATCAGGATTAACGTTATCAGGATAATTTTTTTCATTTGAACTCACTTCTGTCCAAAATCATTTAAATTTGTAAATTTGCTCCTTGTAAAATCGGCCGTTAAAGGTAAATTTATTCGCTCTTCAAAATGAGTTTCTATTTCCACCTGTCGGCCAGTTGGCGGATTATATTTTGCTGTTCCAAATGCTCAATGAGAAATCCTGTTTTGGACCAGAGTGCTTTTCAATAAGGTAATAAGGTTTCTGCTTTCACTGATTTTGATATGTTACTAAGGTTTTATTCAGGCTGCTAAACGAAACCAATTCAGAAAACCTTATTGACCTTAGTAACCAACCAAATCCACTAACGAGTTAACCTTATTAGCTTATTGTTGTACTTTGCTATCCAAAATGCTAAACGGGAAATCCTTTTTTGGACACGAGTAATTTGAACTCAAATTTCAATGGCAGACGGCAGAAAAACAGCGATCCTAATCCTGGCGAAGGTCCAGAACCTTCGCCAGGATCGACCGACATTTCACGTTTCGCTTTTCACGTCTCACATCTTTTCATTTCAAAACAACCATCTTCTTTGTCGCCAATACATTCTTATCCGCCGTCAATCGATAAAAATAAACCCCACTGCTCAATCTGTCGGCTGAAAATTTTAGCGTATGTTTTCCAGCCGATTGCTTGCCGTTAATCAACGTTTCGACCAGCCGCCCTGTGATGTCATAAATCTGAATCGAGACCGAAGCCGATCGAGGCAATTCATACGAGATCGTGGTCTCGGGATTGAACGGGTTGGGATAGTTTTGATTCAGCACGAATTGATTCGGCACGGCGGCTGGCTTATTTCCCTGAACCGCCGTCGAAAAGCCTCGCAGTTTCACATACATCGTATCGGCGGGAAACATGCCGCTGCCGAGACTATCGGCATAATAATAGCGCCCAAATGCCACGCCTGTGCCAATGGGATTGCCTGGCGGAAAGGCACAAAGCACCTTGCCCAAGGCGTCTTTCTCCGCCACGTAAACCATGATCCCAACGCTGGTAAATTTATCGCCGAGACCTGGATCATTTTTGACGGCCGCAAATTCGGCCAATTTGCGATCGCCCTCATCGGCATAAGCCAGCGCCCCCTGGGAGGCGAAGTTACCATCAAATTGCGTCATGGCCCAGGTCGTGCCATTCCATTTGTAAATATTGCCCAGCATGTAATCCGCATTCTTGTAGGATTCGACCATGAAAACCACATCGGCTTTGAACGGCAGCGAGCTGACGCCCCCAGCAGGCTCAGGCGGCAGGGTAGAACCATTCGCCCCATTGGGGTCGAGGTCAAAAGCAACGTACATCCGATTGGTCTCGGTCGGATCGATCAGCGTGTGGCCTGTCACGCCGACGAAGACTTTTCCTTCCGACCAGGTGAGGTACATGTCCCTGCCATTGCTGCTGCCCACATAATCGGTGGGGAAGAAATCCATCTTGCCATTGACACTGATCTCAAGAGCACCACTTCGAGGCGTGCTGGCTTTGAGCAGCGAATCCAGACTGAGCGAGGTGATGCTATTGAAACCGAACAGCGTAAAAATGGCGTGTCGCTTGGGATCGTAATCCAGCGAGGTGGTGCCATTGACATTATTGATGAACGTGGTGCCATTATAGAGAATGGGAATCGAGTCGCAATCAGAGCCAAAATAGCCGAAAGTGACCGTCCCCAATTCATCTTCAAAAAATCGCACCGAACGGATGGAGAGCGCCCAGGCATTGGTGACCGTGATCAGATTGTATTCACCCAGAATCAGGTGTTTAATGCACGAAGTTCCGCCTGGCGAGGCCAGCGTATCAGGGACAATGGCAATGACGCTCCCATCGCTGTTGATCAGGGTTGGCGGCGGAAAGCCCGTGTCAGCGCCGTTGATCCAGATTTTGCCGCCTGGCGAGACAGGCGAAATCCCGTGCCGAGCCGCACCTGGCTGGGGCAAGGTAATATACCCATCCAGGGTCAACGTAGCGCTGCCATCGTCCTTCAAAACGACCATTTTGGGATTGCCCATGCCCGAGGAATAGATGTATTTGTTATTGCCCGTGCCGATGGCCGCAAAGGAATCGCCATAGCGACCGCCATCCAGGGCGCTATCAAAGACCAGCTCTGGTGCAGCGTTCTCATCGGCATAGCGATAAACTTTAAAAGTCGAGCCAGGGGTGTATTGCGGCGCCGTCAAATTGGAGACATAGATCGTCCCGTCATCAGCTACAGCCACCATATTCACGAAATAGGTGCCGCCCGTGATGATCCCTGTATCCAGCTTGCCGATGGAATCGCCCGTGGCAGCGCTCAAGATGATCACATCCACGCCATAGCGACGAGTGGCCACCAGCAGGTGATCCGTAGCTTTGTTGTATGACAGGCTGCGGATGACATCGCTGGATGGATTCATCAATTTATAATTCGCCCATTTCAAGGGATATTGTCCCCAAATGGGGGTGATGATGAAAATAATCAGAATAATTGATAACAATAGTTTTCGCATGTTTTCCTCCATCATTTTTTAAATTCCAAAACACAATCTCCAAAATCCCAATAAATCTCAATCGCCAAATTCAAATTTCCAAACACAGAAAACCACCCTTACGAAGGTCAAATTTTAAAATTCCAAAATTCAATTGCCAAACTCCAAATAAATTTCAATCCCCAAATTCAAAATATCAAATATTTAAGCTTCGCCAGAGTAAATTCTATGATCTTTGAAAATTGGAAAATTGAGTCTTGAAAATTATTTGTCATTTGTTTTTTGTGATTTGGAATTTTGCTTGTTAATCCACCCTTTCAAAGGTTTGTAACCTTTGAAAGGATTACATTGTTGGAAATTGAGTTTTGAAAATTATTTGTTATTTGTTTTTTGACTTTTGGAATTTTGTCAATGTATCAAACAACTCTATTTAAAAATAATACCTTACTGCCAAAGCTAAATTCAAAGTTTGAAATCCCGACACCCCTTCCAGCTCAATATTCGGCTGCAACGTGGGCCAGAGATCGCCCACAATGAACCGATAATAAGCTAAAAAATCCATTGATAAATTTGGCAATAATCGAACTTCCGTTCCCAATCCCGACCGAAATCCCCAGTTGGTCTCCTGCAATTTTTTTTCAGCAATATAGGGCACATTGGGGATCACCGATGCATCGGCCTGGATTTCGCCTCGAACGCCTTTCCATTGGAAAATTCCCGCAGCGACATGAAAGTACGGCTTCAACAACTTTGTTCGCAGCAATTCATATTTTCCGCTCACCATAAGGCTATAATGTTCCAGCAATAAATCCAATTTGCCTTGGGGATAGCCCGATAGATTTTCCCGATCATAGCGACTGAATTCCAGCACGCCCTCGATGAACCATTTTTCATTGTATTGCTGACCGAAGCTAATCCCATAATTCGGCGATGCTTTGAACCAGTTTGATAGTCCGCCGATGGGCTGGGAATATGTGCCATTGATTGATATGGCGAATTGGCCTGGTTCCTGGGCAAAAGTTGAGTGAGTTGAGTGGTTAAGTAAGTTAAGTAAGGTTAATGAGAAAATCAGAATTTTATACTTCATTTATTTATCTCCGTTACAAAGTGGGTAATTGGGTAACTGGGTAATTGGGTAATTGGGTAATTTACTTGCTCAAATTTTGTACCCAGTTTATATAGCCATTTAAAGCTTTAAGCGATACATCCAATAATCCCTTTCCCTCTTTATAGAGTTCATCTGTTATAAATTTTAAATCTAAACAACTGATGAGATGATCTTTTAGCTCGAATTGTGATCCTCTAGAAATTCGATAAAAGTGGATCGATTCTTTGAAATGGAATCGTCCATAACCTTCTGCAATGTTCGATGTAGCGCTGATTGCGGCGTCTCTGATTTGACCACCCAGTTTGTATTTTTCCTCCTTGGGCAACCTGGGAATTACTTTTTCATAAAAAAATAGCTTAACCTTTCTCGCCAATCTCCAGCATTCCAGAGTCGTAAAATCCTTATAAGCCTTATATTCACCAACCTCATCCGCCACCTTCCATTCAATGCCATCATCTTCATCAAATTTATAGGTCATTTAGCCCCTCTATGTTCTCTATTGTCTCCCAATTACCCAATTACCAAACTAATATTTAAAAGTCAATCCAACCAAAACCTGCGTCTTTGATTTGATCGGAAACCATCTTCTCCCAATCTCCGATAATCGAACCCCAAGTAATTTCTCTCGATGAAAATAATGCGTATAATTCACACCCATCGTCAGATCAAGCGATGAGCTCAAATTGTATTTTGCCCCGATCGAAGGCGAAGCAAACAGCATCTTGCCTTTTTTGGTCGGCGCAAAATGCAGGAGCTTGTATTTGAATTCGTAATCGAACTTCTCGGGCGATTCAGGATTCAGCTTGTAACGCTTGGTCCAATCCTCGTGCATCTCCAGCTCCCGATTGAACAGGCTCACACCGCCATCCAGTCCCAGCAATAGCCCCAATTTCTGCGTAACAGGCACATTGTATTCGAATCCCGTGAACAGCCGTAGCTCTTTCAAGCTCTGCCTGGGATGAAACACCGCCGAATAGATGCTATCGGTGCTGGTATATTCCAGCGTCTTGTTCACAATCGTGGCATCGGTTCCAGGCAGAAAATCGATATAGGTTTTTTCCCAATAGTCCCAATCCCATTCATCCAGCACATCCATCTGTTCCAGCCTCGCCTGATCGTAGTAGACCTTGAGGCAGTAATCCAGATTTTTCATGATGGAGAAATTCATCTGCGCCCCTAAGCCATAGCCCTTTGCATCGCTGGCTTTGTAACTGGAATTTTGGGTTTGCAGGAAGGTCAGGATTTTGATTTTGATTGGGTAGTCCTGGGGAAAGATGTTTGTGGTTGTAGCCAAACTTACAAGCATAATTAGAAACAGGCTGCCGATTTGATTTTTAAGAAATGACATATTTAGTCTTCACATTTTTTTATTAGATAACTGTTTTGGGAAAATTCCAAATGACAAAAAACAAAATACAAGTAATTTTCAATAGTCAAATTCTAATCAACATAACAATTTTAGTCAACCATTCACCTATATCTAAAATTCGATAATTTCAATTATTACATGTACCGTAGAGAAATCTTATTTTTATTTCTTTGATCTTAGTAACATGCAATTCCGAAAAATATCTGAACCTTATTAGCTTATTGGAAATGAATAATAAGGTAATAAGGTTAAGAAGAGGACAGATTTTTTTCTACTAAGGTTATAAAGATTAAAATAAGGTTTCGAATTTAATAAATCGGGTTATCCCTTATCCACATTAGCCTATTCGGAATAACATGGTTTCTTCAAGTTTCGGTCATTGAATATTTTACTTTGAAATTTGTTTGTTATTTGTCTTTTGATTTTTGGAATTTTCTCCATTATTTTATAAAGCTGCTAAAACTCCACCACCAGTGAATATCTCAAACTCATATCCAGAAACTCATGATTCATATACCCCACATCAAATCCGAACCGCTTATCCGCCACCGCAAACCTCAATCCCCCACCGAGACACAGGTTTTCTTCATCATACCCAAATTTGTAGCCCGCCCGCAGCACGATGGCATTCGAGATCATCGCTTCCAGTCCCAGATGGATCCGCTCATCGGCATCGTTGGGATGGACGGCTTCGGCTAATAACGTGAGGTGATTCGGTGAAGCCATGCTTCCCCAGACTTCGCCTGAGATGCCCAGCCGCAATTGCTGGGGCATTTTGAATTTTTCCTGGGCGTATTTGGCTTCCAGACCAAAGTTCTGCAAAAACGCCCCGATGCGCAGGCTGTTGAAACCTGTCTGGTAGAGGAATCCAATATCCGCCACCACGTTCTCGGCATGATAGACATCGATGCTCTCCCTGACGTATTTCAGCGATGAGCCGAATGAAAATTTATCCGTCAGCGAGCGGGCGTAGGAGATGCCGATGGCATAAGCGCCCGCCGAATACGTTCCTAGCGAAATGTACGAGCCTGTCTGCTCCCTGCTGGGATTAATGGTCTTTTCCATCTCGCCGAAATCAAAATGGATGGCTTGAAAACCAATGGTTCCGAACTGGGGAATGGCATAGATGAAACCCAGCGCCTGGTGCGTCGTCTCCACATACCAATCGGCGTAGGAGACATTGGCGCTCATTCGCTGCGGCGCCAGGGAAATCAGCGCAGGATTGGTGAACAGCCCCTCGGCAGCGGCGTTAGTCATGGTGATGCCTGTCTCGCCCATGGCAACAGAACGGGCGGTGACTGGCAGCTCCAGAAAGACAAAGCCTGTGGTGGCGATTTTTTGGAAGTCTTGGGCAGAAATGTGAATTTGGAGAAAAATTAGTACGATCAAAATAGAATAGGTAAGAATGTTTATGAATTTATTCATTTGATATTCTCAGATTATTTTTATAACTCTTTCTATATAGACTGATGATAAATCATCAGACCAAGATGCACAAGCATCATGAATGATCCTGGATAAAAAGGATGCTTTAATTCCCTTCCACTTTTTGCCTCATCGTTCTCGGAGAGGCAACTATAATGTCATTCGCATCGGATGCAGGGTGCGGTCGAATGGATTTAATACCAGCCCAAGAATCTCTAAGGTGACGACACCTAAAATAGGCTCATCTCCTTCCTCACCCAATACGACAGGCGAATGAGCTTCTCCTTGAGGCAATGCAATATGGGCTTCCGAAACTGATCTTTCAATTGTAGTTCCATCTGCCAGGACAAATGAAAGCTGTCGTTTGGGTTGCAATCCAATCGACTGCCATGCGGCTTTTGGCAGCAGCGAATATTTTGCTCCGCTGTCAACCAGAAATCTCACCGCTTCTTTTTTTCCTGTGGGCCCTGTGACGATCCCTTCGATATAAGTTACTCCCATATTTCATCTCCTTTGAATTCGATCGAAAAGAGGGATTAAATTTAATCAGAGGTCTAATTTATTATCGCAAACTTGCCCTTCTTCTCCTCCCCTGCCTTATTGCTGACCACATAAAAATACATCCCGCTTTTCACGTATTGCCCATAATCGCTGATCTGGTTCCAGGTGGCCACGCCTGAGGAGGGGGTATTGTGGTGAATCGTTTTCACCAGGTCGCCACGAACCGTGTAGATACGAATGGTGCACTCCTCGGACAGGTTCACGAATTGGATATTTTTGATGTCGCCCGCCACCTCAAAGCCTGAGCTGCGATAGAACGGATTGGGCACGACTACGACGTTATCGAGAGCGGATTGGGTCGGCTCCAATGTCGAATAAAACGGCTTGGTCGTGCGATTGGCAAAGATCGAGGATTCCATGGGCGGCACCTGGTAAGCAGGATCGATGGCCCAGGCGGGGTGGCCGTTGTCATAACTGGTCACCGAATAGTAGTAGCCGTAGCCCAACGCCACCAGGCTGTCCACGTAAACATACTTCTGGGAATCAGCATGGAAGAAACGACTATCGCCCACAGGAATATCGGCCAATAATTTCCAGGGACCGAAGGCATAATTGCCCGACCGATAGATGCGATAGCCCGCAATATCCACGACCTTCTGATGCGGATCAGGCACGCTTTCGGCAGCATTATCAAACGTGATGACATTGCCGACCGATCCTTCTTTTTTGTATGCGGAAACCGTAAATTTCGGCGCTGGCGGCGAGGTCGGCACGGTGAACTTGTGCTCGTAGTTGAAGGCAATTCTGGCATCGAGGTATTGGGCAGCCGAGTCACCAGCGGCTCTCACTTTTTCTTGAGTCATGTCCTCACGGATGGCATCCTCGTAATCCAGCCCGCCGACGAATTCCGCCAGAATCACCTTGATGGAATCCCGTCTGGGGATGTTGAACGGCCCCAGCGCAAAATTGGCGTAGAGCCGATTCTGTCCCATGCGGGGATCATTGGGATCGGTGAAGGCTTCGGACAACTGCAAGGGATTGGCCATGGCCTCGTATTTGCTGGGCAAGCCTGCCACGCCCAGAAACGGCCCCGAATGGTCATTGGTTGGGGCCGCCGCCGACCAGACAAAATTGATCTTGTTTTCCACGCCATTGGAATCGGGCGAGACATAGAGAAATTTGATGCCCATAAAACCAGGGGCAATGAATTCTGGCGAAAAAACATTGCGGTCGGTAATGGGATCGTAACGCACATGCTGGAAGAAATCGAACGATTCATCGATGCCAGGGGTAGCGGCGAAATCTCCTGCCCAGGCGACCATCAGCCGCTTGTCGGGATCGTAGGTGGCCTGGGTGTTGCGGGCGCCATCGGGAAAATTGGGAAAGGTCAAATTCCAGCCCCGATGATTGGGCGACAGGGCGTAGGTGAACAGCAGGTACACGCCATTCAACGGATCACGGCGCTGGGCATTGCGGATCGTGTATTCGATGATGATGTAATTTTCATCCGCCTGGGTGCCCGACCACTGCCGCACGATGCGCTTTACCACGACAGGGATATTTTGGTTATCCCAGGGCTGGTACCAGGCGCCGTTGATCTCCCACTGGGATTCGATCACGTCCTCGGCTTCCCTGGGATCCTTCTGCAGCCAGTAGTTCTCACCGTTCTCCCACCTGCGTCGATGGATGGGCTTGTTATTGGCATCCTTGGAAATAAGATAGCGAAACTGGTCGCCCTCGAATCCCACATCGGTGTCATGCGTGGCAAAATTGTCCCAGCCCCAGACCGTGCCTGTATCGGTTTTGGCAGTGATAAAAAATCCGCCGCAGAGCAGATACGTATGGCTGCCACCGATATTCTGTTTGATCTCCTCGGTGCTAAAGCCAGGCCAATCCAGTCCATAGGTTTTTCTGCCCCAGTCCGCCATGGGCTCGCAGTCTTGGGCCAAATGAAACGAATGCCAGAGCTTGCCACGGGTGAGGTTGATGGTATAGGTTTGGGGATGGGATAATTCAGGATAAAAAATATTGCTGATAATTAGGATTGAGAAAAAAATGATTTCAAGAAATAGAGATTTTTTCATTGGTCGATTCATGATTTTTGACGCGACTTCAAATAATGGTTGCAACTGTTGTTGAGGATTGGCGTGTAACATAAGTAATGCATAGCGTTACTTGAGTTACACGCCGAAATCAAACTACCAGGAGCACTTGATGAGTTATAAGCTATTAACTTTTGAACAACGTGCTGAGATCAAAGCTTATCTTAAAATTGGGTTAGCCCTTTGTCACATTGCCAAGCAGATCGGCGTTCATAAAGCGACGATTTCGTGGGAACTGCAATGCAACATCGGCTTTAAAGTCTATCGTCCTCACCAAACCCAGCAGAAGAGGGCAGTCCGTCGATTTCAGGCGACCAAACATGTTCGCTTTACATCGATGGACAAAGAACGGAAACGCAAGAACAATCGAATCGATGCCCGGAAGCTGGCGCGATCATTAAAAACTGATGGTCTAGAACCGAACTACGTTCTAGATCGCGTGGCGCTGGAAGATCGCTCGTTGATCCGGGCCCGGCGCAATGCCATCAAAGACCAAACCCGCTATAAGAATCGCATCAAAGCACTGATCCAATTTTACGGCATCCAACTTCCCACTCAGTTTGATAAGCGCAACTGGTCGGGCGCGTTCATCCACTGGTTGGAACATGTGGCGTTCGTCCGGCCCAACGGCAAATAAAGCTTCCAGCCTTATATCGATCAGCTGAAGCGACTGCGCCGTCAGGTGGCGGAACCGAATCGCCAGATTCGAAAATTAGCCCAGGAGGATCGCTATCGCGAGCGCGTCAATCGGTTGAAAACCATCCTTGGCGTGGGGACCATCACCCCAATGATCTTGCTAACCGAGTTGGTGGAGATAGCTCGATTCAAGACCGCGGAGCAATTGGCCAGTTATATCGGCTTAATCCCCAGCGAGCGGTCCAGTGGCACCGACGAGGATGAGAATTTCACCGATATCACGCCGCGGAGTCATCCCTATTTGCGCTCGATCCTGGTCGAATAAGTCTGGGTAGCGCTCCGCAAAGACCCAGCCTTGGCGTTATGCTATACCAGTGACTTTAATGAAACAAATTGCATTAATAAAAATTTAAAAATATCAATCAACTCCTGGAAAAAATTAAAAAACATTAGCGCGGCATTAAGTCGCCATGTTCTCTCCAGAAGCGCTTCCTCTGATACCGCCTTTTAAAATATTTAATAGCGGCTACTGCTTCAGACGGCTACTGAGGAAGCTGAAAGGTATTAAAAAGCAGTTCCCTGCTACCGAATTTCTGTTCGCTATCGAGCCTTTCGGATATTATCGGCTTCCGTTGTTGTTCTTTTTCAAAAAGCGGGGCTTTGAATTTTATTCGTCCCAGGTTTATTTGTCAAGCGCAGCAGTCAAGAGACCGAAGATCACACATCGCGTAAAGACGATCCCAAGGATGCGCATCTTATTGGCGAATTAACCCTCCATGACAAATATTGTGACGAGCATCAGCCGCAGCAGATTTACGCCGAATTGCACAATTTCAGCAATGACTGGCTGGAATTGTCGCAAGAGAAAGCCTCGTATCGCCTGAAAATTAGAATGCTATTAGATCACTATTTCCCAGAATTTCCCAAGTTATTTTTTGGTTTTTTGATTGCCACGGGGCGATTTTTAATATCAAAATGCCCGTTTCCCACTGACGTTCTCAAACAGAATGTCTTGCTGTTACGAGAACAAGTCTATCGCGTGAGTCGCTGCCGCATTGATGACGAGCGCATCATGGAGTTGCGACAGGCTGCTGCAACCAGTGTGGGTGTGGATCAAGGCATCGGTGGCGCTCGATTCCGACTGCGCCATCTATTAGCCAAATATGAATTATGTGAACAGCATCAAAAAGAGATTATTTCCGAAATCGAAGCGTATTTAAATTGTATTGATTATACCCCCTTTCGGTTAAGTCGTGAGAAAAAAGTATTGACTCAACTTTAAATTTTAGGATGCCCCTTATGCAACGCCAGTTTGAGTTATAGTGCGTTGCAATTAGCAGGTTCCACCCCTCATCATGGTCATCGATGATGACATCAGCCAATTGGAAAGTTGGGGCACTTTTTCACAGGATAGGTACGCCCAATTTCAAAGAACAGTATTAGAAAAAAGGGAAAAGCTACCCAAAAATCTTAAATCGGGGTTACTTTTAACTAAATTTTTAAAATAAAAATTTTAATTTTTCCTTGACTTTTATATGCCAGTGTCTGGGCGAAAACTCATAAATTTAGAAATCAGCAGTCATGGCGAGGAGCGTAGCGACGAAGCAATCCCTTGTTTAATCAAAAGATTGCTTCGGCAAAAAACGCCTCGCAATGACTGTTGGTTCACAAATAAGTTAGTTTTCGCCCACCCACTAATTAGCGCAATTAGCGGTCTAAAACGAAAATCCCAACGACAGAAAAACCTGCCTCGGAATATTCTTATACACCTGAAAATAATTATACAAATACACATCCCGATTTGGATCATTATCTGGATCAGCGTAGGTGGCGCTGCGCAGCACCCAGCGATCCAGCTCTTCAGTGCCACTAATCGGGGTCAGGTGTTTGTTGTTGAATAGATTCAAAATCCGCAGGCTGGCATTGACATTCAGCTTTCCAATTCTAGCCGATTTTTCGATCCGCAGATCGGTTTGGGATTCCATCGGGTAGCGGCGATTGGATTCCACCTGATATTCGTACTGGTATTCAGGCGACCAGTAATAAGCCAGTCCGCTGCGAATGGTGATAATGATCCCTGCCGATACATTAGCAAAAGGCTTGATCCCAAATAGCTTGATCCCACCATCGGCGGGAATGTTATATGTCAGAGCCCCATTGAACCGATGCGTCCGATCTTCAGGCGATAGATAATCACTGGCAGAGTAGCTGTACTTTTGTTCCAGCTCGGGCGTTAGATCGACGCGGTCCAGATAGACGCCGTGGAAGCCGTAATTTGTCTGGCTGAGCGTATAAGCAAAGCGGTACGTCCAGCGCTCGATAGCCCGATTGGCAAAACTGATCTCGATGCCTCGGGAGTTGCCGTAGCCATTATTCTCGTAGCTGATGTACGATCCCTTCAAATCATCTGGCTTGTTCTGACTTCCTGTCGATGCTTTGATGTAAACGGTGGATATCTGATCTTTCAAATCATTGTAGTAGGTTACAATATCCAGTTGATGCGTGTCCCACAAATTCTGCTGGACACCGACTTCGTAATTGATGCTCAACTTAGGCTTCAAATTGGGATTGCCATAGCTGCCCCAACCGTTATAGGTCTGGTTATCCAGCGCCTGGTTGATCGTCGGCATGGAGCGGAAATGGCCATATTGCACTCGGAATGCTGTTTTTTCTGCGATCGGGAATGAAATTCCGGCGCGAGGCGAAAACGAGTAAAACGTTTTGGAAGGTTCCCATTCGGGGATCCCAACACTGGGGCTTCCAAGTGCAGGATAAAATGGATTATATTTATCCTTCGGAACATCTGTGCCAAAGTTATAAGCATCGAATCGTATCCCAAGATTGGCGACCATCCCAGCGAATTCCAATTTATCCTGAATGTAGCTGGCGGCATACCAGGTTTTGGCTTTGTAATTGGTGGCAAATCCCGTCCGCCAGATGAACGCTGCCACACAGAGCGAGGAGCTGGCGTTGTAATCCTGATCCATCAACGAGGCCTCAAAGCCCGCTTTCAGCAAATTCGTGTTGGTAATCTGGTAATTGAGATTTACCTTGCCTTCGTAAAAATGCGTGACCGACGCTTGATTATAAATACTGGACCAAGTGTAATATTCTCGATATTTTTCGTTCCAGGGACCCCGATCTTCTAACACACGATCTTCAGGTTTGGGATGGAGCTGGACATCTTTATCCGTGGCAGGCGTGGGAATCTGGTAGGCATAAAGCCGCTCGTATTGATGGGTCAAGGTTGTTTCCAGAAACGCTTTGGGTGAGAAGATCAATTTATAATTCAGACTCTGGGCATAGACATCCTCTTCACGAGGGGAATCGTAGATCAGGGTGTATTTGCGCTTGGCCCCATAGGTTCCCGAAAGTCCCGCCCAGCGGATATCATCCGAGCCCGAGCCCATGCCCGAGTAATAGTGTTGGTACAATCCCGTAAATTTGAAATTATGCTGAGGGCTTGGTTTGAATGCAAGGACTAACGAATAGTTGCCGAGTTTCTGAACTTTTTCTCGAGTCGGTAGACGAGTGGGTCTATTTTTCAATTCGCCGGTGATGAAGAAGCTCATCTTCTGGGCATCTTTGCCCAGTGGCCCGCCGAAGCTGAATAAATAACGGGTATAGGCATATTTTCGATAATCATAAACGCCCAGGATGTTATCATCCGAAGGCGTATGGTTTTTCACCCACAGATTGTAATTTCGAAGGACCTCCTGTTCATTTACCACGCCAGATGTATCTCGAAATTGCGGCTCCTGGCGCCAGCGCTCGATATTGCCCCATTTCTGCCATTCATGCTGATTTTTTGAATAAAGATAATCGCCCCAATGGTATTTGCCAGGCGGTCGATATTCGATCTGAAAGGCGCCGTTGAATTTGGGTCCGCCTTCCTTGGTGACGATTTTCACAACTCCCGATTGCGCATTGCCGTACTCAGCATTGAATCCCCCTGTAATGACTTCCATCTGCGAAATGGCCAACGGATTGATATCGTATTTCCAACTGGTTTCGGATTTGCTGCCAGTGCCATAAGCGGGCACACCTGAATTGGTAATCAGACTGGTGATGCCATTGATGGAATAATTGATCTCATAAGCGCCGCCGCCACGGATGCTCAGTGTCCCATCGGGATTGCGATTGATGCCAGGTGCTAGTTCCAGCACGCTGCGCAGGCCTTCGACAGGTAGGTTTTCAACTTCTTTGGCTTCGTAATGGAGCGACGTGGAAGTTTTATCGATTTCAACAATCGGGCGTTCCGCCGTAATGGTAACTGTCTGACCCAAGTCGACCACGGTGGAGGACATGGTGACGTCGATTTTGGTGGTGCGGTCAATTTTGACGTTAACATCTTCGATCGTCACTTTTTGATAACCCATGTAGAAGAAATTTAGTTTATAATTGCCAGGCGGGACGTTAAGAATGACATACCAGCCTTTTATATCCGTTGCTGCACCAAGCATGGTGCCTTGAATCACCACATTCACACCGACCAGAGGTTGGCCATTTTCCGCGTCGGTCACTTGACCAGAGATTTTGCCAGTGTTTTGTCCGAAGGAATTTGATACAATCGTTGCAGCGCAAACAAGTAAGCGGAAAAGGTGGGACATCGCTTTCAATTTCAACTCGCCCTCCTGCGGTTAGTATGCTTTACGAACAATTTCATTTTAATAAATTTTAATGAAAATGTCAAGCAGAAAATTTGCGTTCATGAATTTCTTTTAGCATCTGATTCTCCCCTCAAGATTGCAGATGATTTATAATAAAATTTTCTGTTATTTCAAATAGATGCTCAAATGGTCGATACGATCATCGTTATTATGAGCATATTTGCTTGTTATGTTTAGAAAAAAAGGTTTGTAATTTTCCAAGAATTCATTTATATTTTAAGCAATAGTTCAGGTCTCGAACTTACTTCGGTTCGTCTTGAAAAAAGTGAAGGCCAATTTTTACTCGGCCCAATCTTTTGTCTATTAACGGAACAAATAAATGGATTTCGAAGCTTTTCTATCCGATCTCGGCTTGCAAACCAACCACCATCTTCTGGTTCACAGCGCTTATCGAAAAATCCGAACGGCGTTTACTGTGCTAAGTATCGAGAATCTGATCCAGCAGCTTCAGCAACGAATCGGACCCAATGGCTCGCTCATGATGCCTGCTTTTACCTATTGCTTCAAAAAATCCACTGGCGAATACGATATTTTCGATCGGGAAAAATCCCCAAGCAAGGTGGGCGCTGTTTCGGAGGTGTTTCGGACCACGCCTGGGGTGGTTCGAACCTCTTCGCCAACCCATTCCTTCTGTCTCTGGGGCAGAGTCGTTCAGGACATCCTCCCCTCCAATGCGCCAGAGAGCCCATTGGGCAAAGGCAGCGTGCTGGAGTGGCTGGCTCGGCAGCCCGATGCCTATATTTTGCTGCTGGGCGTGAATTTTTCGGCCATGTCGTTCTGTCATTTTCTCGAAGTCGAAGCGCCTGTCCCCTGGGCCGATTTTTCGCCCTGGGATCATCTGAAAGTCGAAAAAATCGGGGTCTCCATCCAGGGCGAGCAGCGGCTGAAAGAGGTACCTGGCTGCAGCAAATCCTTCGTCAATTTTGAGCGCTATTTGCTGGAGCAGAAAATCATTCAGCCGTTTGAGGCGAACGGTTTGAAAAGCTATTATCTGCCCATTGAAGTGATTTATGACACGGGGTTGATGTATTTCAGAACCCAGTTTCTTAACCTGCTGTGTCCAGCAGGCTCCTGTGCTGCCTGCGATGCCCGCTGGCACTTCTTTCTGGAGAATAAGCCATGAGCTCTGATTTGAGAACCAGGTACTTCGGGGCCCTCCTGGTATGGTTGCTATTGCTGGCGTGCGGCGCCCCAAAATTTCATTTCAAACTGGCCCAATTGCATGCGCCCAACGCCACCGATTCCGAACGAGAGAAATTCAAACAGGATCTGGTTCAAAATACCATCCTGAAAAATCTCTCCACCGAATTGACTTCGGAGAACGAATCCAGATGGCAGGCGGCTTTCTGGGGGATGGAGATTTCCCTGCATCAGTCCGATTCGGCGCTGCATTCATTGAAACGGGCATTTTCGAGATTTCCTGAGCGGACACCAGCGTTTCAGCGAGCGCTGCTGGAAGCGGTCTATTGCCTGTATCCCAATGAATTTTTTCGGGAGATTTTTCAAGTCGCTCAGGAAACTGCATCTCCCAAATTGTTTGCTATGGCCATTCATTATTTGAACCGCCTGATGCCCGAGCGCCAGCATGAATTTCAAAAATTGCTGGAAAACCGCTTTCCCGAGTGGCAGTTCCAGCCCATTCTGTTCATGTTACATGACGATTTGAAAGCGGCGCAGCAGCCACTGCCTCCAGTGGTTGATTTGCTCAAACATCCATTCGCAACGGGCAAAACCATTATCTATTGCTTTCAACGGAGGGATCGCAAATATCCAGGCCTGACGGTCATCAAAAGGCCCGATGGCAAATTTGTCAGAACCCAGGATGGCGACATATTTCATATTTCGCATCTCGCTCGGGCGATTGCCAACCTGCCAGGCTACATCACCAACGGCAATACGCCCCAGGGCATCTTTTCCATCCAGGGAATCGATGTGTCGAGCAATGTGTTCATTGGTCAGACGCCGAACCTGCAATTGGTGATGCCCCACGAGGTGTCGATCCAAAAATTCTTTCACAACGCAAAATTTGCCGATACCATCTGGACGGAAGATCATTATCGGCGGCTGTTGCCCGAAAGCTGGCGATCGTACCTGCCGATTTACGAAGCCTATTATGCTGGCAAGGCAGGTCGCACCGAGATCATTGCCCACGGCACGACCATCGATCCCGAATTTTATGCAGCGCAACCCTATTATCCAAACACGCCCTCGTTGGGCTGTTTGACGGCTAAAGAGCTCTGGTCTGGCAAGGATGGCAAATGCTTGATCAGCGATCAATTACGCTTCATTCAGGCGTTTCGATCGGCTGGGTCGAAAGAGGGCTTTCTGGTAGTCGTTGAGTTGGATGACAAGAGACAGCCAGTGGTTTTGGATGAGGTGATTGTTGAATTATTAAAATCGCAGGGGGAGTGGTAGTTGGGTAATTGGGTAATTGGGGAACTGGGTAACTGGGTTATTCGGTAATTGGAAACTTGAGTAATTAAGCAGTAAATGTGTGATAACCTAATTATCTAATTACCTAATTACCTAATTACCTAATTACCCAATTACCCAATCGCCTAATTACCCTATCACTTTAAAAAGGGATATTATGCAAACAATACAAATAGCTTTGATCATCCTGGTTTTTATCAGCATGGCATTGTCGATGTTTTTCAGGAAAATTCCAGCGCTGATCGCCCTGCCCATGATGGCGTTTTTCATTCCACTCATTGCAGGCGTTTCCCTCAATGACACGATGCAACTGGTCATCGGCGAGGGCGCATTGAAATTGCACAACGCCTATACCGTGGCGATCTTTGGGAGTATCCTCAGCATTTTGCTGCAGAAAACCAAAGTGGTGGAAACATTCATCAGGAAAGGGGCAGAACTGACGGGCGATAATCCCTGGGTCATTGCCGTGATCATGGTGACGCTAATCGCCATGCTGTTCACCACCATTGGCGGTTTGGGCGCCATCATCATGGTCGCCACGGTGGTGCTGCCGATTATGTCCTCGGTGGGCATCGGGCCGCTGACCGTGGTGGGAATTTTTCTGGTGGGCGTGAGCATGGGCGGAATTCTCAACGCTGGTGGCTGGGCGGTCTATGTCGACGTGATGAAGCTGTCGATCGATCAGATTCGCCCCTTTGCGCTGATCATGTTTGCTGCGACCTTTGTCATGGCGCTCTGCTACATCACCATCCAGCTCTATCGGGATGGGCATGACCTCAAGCTGAGGAAAATCGCCACCATCAGCCTGGGTTTCATTGCCCTGGCCATTTTTCTGGGACTTGGCTATGGCTGGTTAAATCCTGATCTGCAATTGTTGCTAAAGAACGGCCTATTTCAACTTGGGAGATTTTTGAAATACGCCCTGGCCATTGGCCTGGCTGGTCTGTTCCTCCTCAGCCTCCTCCGCATTTTTTTCCGCCCCATAAGTCCTGATCAGATTTTTGGGGCCGCTTATGTGACCCCATTGGTTCCCTTGCTGCTGATTCTGATGTTCAATATGAATTTCATCGCCGCTTTCATCTGTGGATTGATCTATGGTTTCGCTGCTACCTATCGCCGAGGCAGCCTGAACATTTTCATCCGCTCGGCGCTGGAGGGTGGCGCCGTGGTGATGCCCGCCGTGGTGCTGATGTTCGGCATCGGCATGTTGCTCAATGCCATTATGGGGCCAGGCGCAAGCTGGAACGCCACTCACCCCGAAGGCTGGCCCGTGCTCGCTTTGCTCAAACCATTTATGATGAAAATCATCCCCACCAATGCCCTCCTGTACGTTATTATTTTCGGCCTGACTGCCCCGCTGGCCCTCTATCGTGGGCCATTGAATGTCTGGGGCATGGGCTATGGCCTGGCTGCCGTGTTTTTAGCCAGCGGCATGAATCCTGGCTCGGTGATGGGGCTGCTCATGTCCGTGGGCCAGGTGCAGGGCATTAGCGATCCCACAAACACGCACAATGTCTGGCTGGCCAACGAAATGCAACAGGACGTGCAGAAGGTGTTGTGGAATACGATTCCTTTTTCCTGGGGAGTGGCGTTTGTTGGGTTGGTGTTCTCAGCTTTGATTTTTCTTTGATGGTTGAGTAAGTTAAGTGAGTTAAGTAGGTTGAGT
>Ga0209018_1001160_pt1 | contig 22138 bp, 22 predicted proteins | sample YNPBryBLVA2012_FD_185814 | JGI IMG/M metagenome (GOLD analysis project Ga0209018, IMG submission 185814) | Anoxygenic and chlorotrophic microbial mat microbial communities from Yellowstone National Park, USA - YNP Bryant BLVA 2012 (SPAdes)... ...
CATCGCTTCGTGGCAGCTCGTCGCGCTGTACTGGTTGTCCGTCGTATTGTTCGCGAAGATGGTGCTCTTGACCGTGACCGTGGCACCCTGGCCCTTGAAAATCGCCGGCCCGTAGTCCGCGTGGTTGCCGCTGAACGTGCAGTGGACCAGGTGGAGCGTCGCTGCACCGTTGAAGATGCCCGCACCATTGCCCACCACCTTGTTGTTCGCAAAGGTGCAGTTCGTGATCTGCGCATCGGAGTTCTGGCCGAGGAAGATCCCGCCCGCGTGCTGCCCCGTCGTGTGGTTCGAGAAGGTGGTGCCCGTGATGGTCAGCGGTGCAGCCTCCTAGTAGAGCGCCCCCGACCCGCTGCCCGCCTCTCTGAAGATGTTGCCGTCGAATACGCTGTCGCGGATGACCGACGACGATCCCTCATAGAAGTAGGAGAACATGGCGCTGCCGTGGGTCATCGCGGTGTTGCCGCGGAAGACGGTTCCGCACACGAGCAGATCGCCTCCCGGGTTCTCGTAGTTCATGCCGTCGATGTACACGCCGCCGCCGTTTCCATGCTGCCCCTCACCCGTGCTCAAGGCGCCATTGCCCTCGAATCTGCAATCGACGATCGTGAGGGTCGAGCCTCGATTGAGTAGCCCACCGCCGTTCGGCGCACTGTTGTTCACGAACTCGCAACCGGAAAGCACGATCTTCGTCAAGCCGCCCGCGAAGATCGCGCCACCGCCGATCTCCCCGTCGCGGCTCGCACAATGGTTGTTCTCGAACCGTGCGTCGATTGCCTCAAGCGTGCCGAACCAGGGGTGCCGGATCGCCGCGCCGGAGTTGGTCGGCTTGTTCGCTTCCTCGGGCTCGCCCGCGGCGACATAGCCGTCCGCGATCGTCAGCCGCTGCACCACCAGGTTGGTGTGGTTCGCCAAGTCCAACACGCGGGTCACGCCGCCTCCGCTCAGCGTGACCAGCCCTGCGCCGTCGATCACGATCGTGCCGTCCTTGGACGACGCGAGCTCCAACTCAGCGGACAGCTCGATCACGGCAGGCCCGCCGCAGTCGAACTCGATGGTGCCCTCACCTGCGGCATTGACGGCATCCACGGCGTTGCGCATCGCCTGCTCGTTGCAGCTCGCAGGGGTACCCGTGCCGACGGTGTGGATGGCGCCGGACGGCGCCACGGGGTCGAGGCGACCAGGGCCAGCCTGCCGGCGCGCCTGCGCTTGCGCCAACCCCGCCGGTGCTCCCGGAGCCGCCGCCGCCCGAGCCGCCACCCCCGCCCACCGACCCGGATCCGTCGTCGCTTCCGCAGGCACTCGCTCCCGGCACCAACACGACGAGCAGCGAAGACGCTCCAAGAGACCACAGGCTTTTTCGCATGACCACACCTCCGCGCGCCATCGACCAGGATATCAGCTTCGCGGCAGCACGCCTCGGAGTTATCCGGCCACGAGATCGCTGCTTGCGCCCCTGCCATGCGCCGAGCAGAAAGCTGCTTCGGTCGTGACGGCATCGTCGCAAGCTCGATGATCGCGCTCAAGTCCGCGCCTAGCGCGCTATGTCGGAGTGCTCGCGGCAGCCTGATGCCTGGCGGCGTCGTAGACCGCCGCCGGCAGGTCCACGCCGTGCTCGTGAAGCTGCGGCAGGCTCTTCGGCAGGATCCCCGTGGGAACCAGTTCGCTCAATACCTCACCGCCCGGTCCGAGTCCCCTGAAGTGTCGGATGAAGATATCCTGCGTGACGTATTGATTGGCGTTCAGGTCGAAGCCCAGCACCTCCGTGACATGCGTGATTTTGCGGGAGCCGTCTTGCAGCCTGGAGACCTGCACGAGGATGTTCACGCCGGAGGCGATCTGGATGCGCATGGCCGTCAGCGGCATGTCGATATCGCTCATCATGCACATGGTTTCCAGACGGGTGAGCGTGTCCCGGGGGTAGGTCGCGTGCAGCGTGGTCAGGCAGCCACCATGGCCTGATGTCATCGCTTGCACCAGGTCGAGCGCTTCTCCGCCGCGCACCTCGCCCACCACCAGGCGGTCAGGGCGCATGCGCAGGGTCGCCCGAAACAGGTCGCGAATGCTCACGGCGCCGCGCCCCTTCGCGTCGGCCGGCCTGGCCTCGAGCTGCAGCACGTGCATGCGCTGGAGCTGCACCTCGCGGGAGTCCTCGATGACAATCACGCGCTCGCCATCCGGGATATAGGCCGAGAGCGCGTTGAGCATGGACGTCTTGCCGCTGCCCGTTCCGCCTGCAACCACCACGTTGAGCTTCGAGATCACCATGGACTGCAAGGCGGCGGCGCAGTCCGGGGTGAGCGCTCCAAAGCCGATGAGGCGTTCGACGGTGAGGGTCTCGCGGAAGAACCGGCGGATCGAGACGAACGGGCCGTCTGGAGCCACGGGGGGCAACAACGCTTCGAGACGGGATCCGTCGGGCAGACGGCCCTCGAGGATGGGACGGGATTCGTCGACCTGCCTTCCGACGTACTGTGCCGCATTGCGCAGGACGGCCACGAGGGCTTCGCGGTTGGCGAACCGCGCCGACGTCAACTCGAGCTTGCCTTTGCGCTCGATGAACACCTGGGCGGGACCATTGATCATGATCTCGCTGACCGACGGGTCCTCCAGGAACGGACGGATGGGCGCGAAAAGCTGCAGGAGGGTCTCTTCGTAGACTTCTCGGGGAATCACGGCACACTCTTGAGTAACGATCCCCGCGCCTCCTGGGCGTGGGGGCCGCTGGGGTTGAGTCTCAGGTACTCCCGGAAGTGATGGTCCGCCCGCGCGTAGTCGCGGTCCACGTCCCGCGCCAGCATCGCCAACGCATAGTGGGCGTCGGCGTTGTCCGGGTCGCGTTCCAACACCTGCTCAAACTGCCGCCGCGCGTTTGCGGGCTCTCCCACGGCCGCGTAGAGCGTGCCCAGCAGATACCGAAGACGAGTGTCGTCCGGATGGCGCTTGAGGAAGTCGTCCGCGTGCCGGATCGCCACGCGCAGGCGTCCGCTCTCGACGCACACACGCATCAATAGGGGCAACACGACGCGAGGATCCGCGCCTTCGTCGAGCGCCGCGGACAGGTACTGCTCCGCGCGGGTGAGGTCGCCGATGCGCGCGAAGGCCTTGCCGCGATCCACGAGCTTGTCCGGCGTGCGCTCCTGCTCGGCCTTCCGGACATCGGCTTCCACCCTGGCGACGGGTTGCCTGGAACACGCGGCAGCGAGCAGGGCGAGCCACGCGAGGAGCAGCCGTGCCGGGCAGACCCGCAGAACGCGAAGTCGCCTTCCCGCAGGGCCGCTCGAGACGGCCAGGGGCGCGGCGCTTCCGCTCGGACGCTTCATCACGGCGCCTTCTTCCCGTACTTGAGCTGCAGGCGGCGGTCGATCGTGGACAGCCACGTTACGTATTCACCCTGCTTGCCCTCGGTGAAGGCGAGCAGCACGCGAACCTCCTTCTGCGCCGTGCGCCAGTCCTTGACCGTCATGGCATGCTCCAGGCGTACCCGGTGCGTGCGATAGTCCTCCTCGACCTGCGCGCGAAGCTGGGATCCGGCCTCCTCGGCGTCCCGGGCCGCTTCGGGGTCGCCCCCTGCCTTGAAGCACGCCGCGGCCTGCTCGTACAAGGGAACGGCCGCGACCCCATCCTGGACGTGAAAAGGACGGCGCTCCCGGCGGGCGTTGGCGAGCGCGAGCTTGTCATTGGCAAAGGCGGCCGCCTGCTCGGGCGCCTGCTGCGGACAGGTGGCCACCGGCTCGTCGAACAGCTTCGGATACTCCTTGGGGGGCGCGGCGGTGACCGCATCACCACTGTCGGACAGGATGACATACAGCGATATCGGCACGGCGATGGCCGCGAGGATGTAGGTCATGGGGCTGGTTTTTTCCTGTTTCTTGTGGACCAGCCCGGCGTCTCCCGCGACGTCGACCACGCTGACGCCTATCTGCACGCTGCCCACCCCGAGCAGGGCGTCGGGCATGAGCTGGGCCTTGGAGAACGGCGAGCCGTGAAGAGTGGGCGGTGGATTGAACGAACGTGCCTCGGCGAATGCGCCAGCGCCCGAGAGCTGCACCAGCACATGCTCGATGGCCGCCTGGTCGACGGGGAGACGTATCTCGCAGTGCGCGCCGCTGCCGATGAGCACGCGCTCGGCATCCACCACGAATTCCTCGCTCCTCCCGTCGGGGTATCGAACCTGGAACTTGAGCGCTCTCACGATCGCCTCATGGTCAATCGGCCTTGGCCGCGAGTGCCAGGACCATCGGTCCCATCACCAGCAGCATGATGCAGAAGAATAGCAGAAACAGGGGGCCGACCATCTGGACGCCGGCCTTGGCCGCCAGTTCCTCGGCTCGCACACTGCGACGCATGCGCGACACGTTGGCCTGGATCTGGAGCACCTCCGCCACCGGGTTGCCGCGCTCCTCGGCCTGCACGATGGCGGAGACGAACTCGCTCACCGACTCGATCGGCGCGCGGTTCGCCAGCCCGATGAGCGCCTGTCGCCTCGTCATGCCCACCTGAAGCTCCTGGAGCAGGCGCGTGAATTCCTCCACCAGGGCGTCGTCGGGGTCGCTCGATTTTTCAACGACTTGCCTCACGGCGCCTGGGAAGTCCTGCCCGGCGCTCATGGCGAGGGCGAGCAGGTCCGCCGCGTAGGGCAGGCCGCGGTTGATGTCCTTGAGCCGTCGCTGGACCTCGCCGCTGATGGCCAGGTAGGGCAGCGCCACCCCCACGGGACCCGTCGCCAGCGTGAGCGCAGCGCCCATGCCGGTCATCACGCCGGCCACGGCCCCAAAAGCTACACCCGCAAGACCCGACAGGATCGACAACGCGACATACTCCTCCGGCGTCAGGCCGAGGTAGTCGCCCGCCAGCATGAGCTGGTGGTCCAACTTGTTGCGCAGCCCGTCACCGATGACACCGCTGACCCGCACACCGAGCCAGCGGACCAGGGGTTCGACCTGGGCCCACGCCGGGTTGTCGGCGATTGCTCGCTGGCGCTTGAGGCCCCGCATGCCCAGGCGGCTGGCCACGCGCGATGGTGCGCTCGCTACCGCGTACACCACGATGAACAGCGCGATCGTCAAGAGCGCGATGAAAGCGTAGCGAAGTACGACGTGATCGATTCTCATACGTCCACACTCAGCACCTTGCGTGCGACGAGCAGCGAGGCGAGCCAGAAGGCTCCTGCGAGGAAGGCAATCACGTAGCCCGCGACGCTCTCGCTCAAGGGCGCGAAGTAGCCCTCCTTGATGGCGTTGAGGGCCACAATCATCAGAAACGGAAACACGGCCAGCACCCACATCTGGGCCTTGCCCTCCGCCGTCTTGGTCTTCACCACGCCCTCCAGACGCGCCATCTCGCGCAGCGTCTGTGCCGTGGTTTCGAGGATGCGCGGAAGGTCGCCACCGATCTGGCGGCCGATCACGATGGCCGACAGGGCCGCGTCGAGAGGACGGCTCCCCACACGGCCCGCCATGTTCAGCAAGGCCTGCTCCAGCGTCGAGCCCACGCGCATCTCCTTGATCGCCAGTTCCACTTCGTCTTTCAATGGGGCCCGGAGGATCGGCGCGATCGACTGGAAGGCAGACGCCACGCTGGGGATCGACTTGAGGGCGTTCGCCAGGGCGGTGAGGAAGCCGTCGAGCTGCTCCTCGATGAGCAACACGCGCTTCTGGCGCATGCGCTCCACGTACCAGGCCGGCGCCACCAGCACGAGCAGGACGAACAGGTACCAGAGCGGCAGATCCACGGCCAGATGCAGCGCCACAATCAGGAACGCGCCAGCAGCCTGCGCGTAGGCTATCAGCTTTGCAGGCGTCCAGATGAACATCATGCGCAGCTTGCGATCCATCATCGCCAGGTAGCGACCCCAGTAGCGCAGCACGATGCTCTGCGGGTCGGCCAGCAGCGCCCAGGCGATGACGAAAAGCGCCAGCACCAGCAGGGCCACGCCTGCCCACAGCAACAGGCCTGGTGGAAGCCGAGAAAGCATCTTCACAGGTAGCGCTCCCCTCTCTTGACCAACCCCATCACGATGAACTGGTCGAGGAACGACGGCAGATAGCCCGTGGGCCGGAATTCGCCCAGCACCTTGCCGCCCTGGCCGGTGCCTGTCCTGACAAACTCGAAGATGGGCAGCAGTTCGATCGCTCCCTCGTCGTTGATCCCCACCACCTCCGAGATCGCCGTGACCTTCCGGGATCCATCGGAGAAGCGGGACTGTTGCACCACCACATGCACGCTCGACGCTATCTGCTCGCGAATGGCGCGCGATGGCAGGTCGACACCGGCCATCAGTGCAAGCGTCTCCAGGCGCGCGACGGCCTCCGCGGGGGAGTTTGCGTGGGTGGTGGTCAGCGAGCCGTCATGGCCCGTGTTCATCGCCTGGAGCATGTCGAGCGCCTCCCCGCCGCGGCATTCGCCGACCACGATGCGATCGGGACGCATGCGCAGCGCGTTGCGTACCAGGTCGCGGATCGTGTACTCGCCCTTGCCCTCCATGTTCGCCGGGCGCGTCTCGAGGGAGACCACGTGCGGCTGCTTGAGCTGCAGCTCGGCAGCGTCTTCAATCGTGATGATGCGCTCGTCGGGCGGAATTGCTGCGGAGAGCACGTTCAGCAGGGTCGTCTTGCCGCTTCCGGTGCCGCCCGAGATGACGACGTTCTTCTTCGCCACCACGCAGCGAGTCAGAAACCGGCCCATGTCCTCCGAGATCGCCTGAAGCTGAATCAATCGCTCGAGCGTCAGGGGCGTACGCGAGAACTTGCGGATCGTGATGCATGAGCCCCGGATCGCCAGCGGGCGGATCACCGCGTTCACGCGGGAACCGTCCTTCAAACGCGCGTCGACCAACGGCGACGATTCGTCGATGCGCCGGCCGAGCGGCGTGACGATGCGCTCGATGACCGCGCGGACGCGTTCGTCGTCGGTGAAGCGCGCGTCGGTGCGCTCGAGCTTGCCATCGCGCTCGACATAGATGGCGTCAGGGCCGACCACCATCACCTCGGTGATGGTCGGGTCTGCGATGAACCGCTCGAGCGGGCCGAGGCCGAGCGCTTCGTCCGCCAACTCGCCCACGAGTCGGTCCTTGTTGAGCGTCTTGGGGATCTTGTGCTCCAGGATCTGCACGATACGCCGAAGCGCAGCGAGGACCTTGGGACGCAACGACGGATCGTCGAACTTGGACGGATCCATGGCGGCCAGGTCGAGGTGCTCCAAGAGCTGCCTGTGGACTTCGCGGCGCAGGGCCACGTCATCGGCCGCAGCGATCTCGGCGGCGCGGGCTTCGGCGGAGGAGCGGAACGGGTTGGGAGGAGTGGGTTGACCCGAAGGCGCAGGGGGATGGGGGCCCGGGGCGGGCGGCGGAGCCGGTTGCGGATCGATGATCACGCTCGGAAGCTGCATGTTCGGCGAGGCAACCCGCGATGGAGGCCGGAACGCCGTCGGCGCTCCGCCAGCTACGCCGGGCGGCGTGAATCCCGTGGGCGACGACGGCGGCTGCACGGGCGCGGGGAGAGGCGGTGCCACCGGTGGCGGCAACGGACGGTGCGATGGCCCAGACCCCGGGCTGGGCCCACGTTGCGGAAGCGGCACCGTCATGACCGGCTTGTTGGCGGGCGCGTCAGCCCTTGCCGGAACATGCCCCGGTGGCTGGATCTGAAGCGTGAAGTCGCCGACCACCACCGGCGTGCCGAACGGGACGTCGAGCACGTTGCGTCGGAGCAGCGTGCCTCCTGCCAGCGTACCGTTGGTGGAGACATCCTCGATGCGCAGGCCCGATGGCAACACGGTAATGACGGCGTGGCGACGCGAAACCAAGTCGCTCTCCAGGCACAGTGTGCACTGCTCGCTGCGCCCGACGGAGATCGGGCCTTCGGCATGGAATAGCTCGGTCCACCTGCTTCCGTCGCTCGACTCGATGACGATCTCGACTTCCACCGTGCTACTTCTTGCGAGGCGGAACCGGCGTGACGTCGGGCTGGGGCGCTGTCACGTTCGGCCGCTTGTTGTAGGCGTTGATCGCTTCGATGTCGCCGCTGTACTCCTCGAACTGCGCGATGGCGTCGTTGACCAGGCCGAGTGTCCCGCGGGGGACGTTCTCCACGACGCTCGGGATGATGAACACTGCACCCTCGACGTCGTCGCGCTGCGATGTCTTGCTGCCGAACAACACGCCGAGCAGCGGGATCTCGCTGAGCAACGGCAGGCCGTCGGAACTCTTGCGCTGCGATTGAGTGCGGATCCCCGAGAGCACCAGGGACTCTCCGAGCTTCATGTGAACCAGCGTCGCCAGCCGCGACGTGTTTCGTCCAGGGAGTGTGGTGGCCGCCCCAGGAGGGGTCAGATCCGCAATATCCGCCGTTACCTTGACGTCGAGATCACCCGTGCTGGGGTCGAAGCGAGGCAGGACGGTGACGTTGGTTCCGAACGTGATGGCCTTGATGTTGGCGGACAAGCCGGCCTGGACGGCGTAGTTCTGCTCGCCGCCGCTCTCGAAGGTGGCCTCCGAGCCATTGGTGGTGATCACCGTGGACTGCTTGAGAACCTTGGCCCATCCGTTGTGCGCCGCGATGTCGAGGCCGGGGAGCGGCTGGTTGATGACCGACGCCTGCGCCGTGGTGACCGCGCCGGCGAGGAAGTCGTACGTGACCTCGCTGGTGATGACCTCGCCCCCGATGCGGGACGGCCAGTGCACGCCGAAAGCGTAGCTCGAAGATCGATCGTACTGGACGAAGAAGAAGTCGATGCGGACGTTGAGCTTGCGTTCGACCGGGGCTGCGCCGACCACCACCAAGGACTCGACCTGGCCCGGATACATCTGAGCGATGCGTTCCATGCGCTTGACCTCGGCGTCGCTGGTCACGCCGCCCTCGATGAAGAAACGCGCACCGACCCTGCGGATCCGCACCCCCATCGTCCCTTCGAGAAGCTGCTGCACCTCGCGCTCCACCGCCTCCGGCGAACGCGAGAACACGTTGATCACCCACTTGGTCTGCGAGCCGTCCTTGTTGATGAGCAGAAGCGTGGTGGACCCGGGCGCCTGCCCCACGATCACGAAGCGCGACCCGTCCGTCGTGAGCTTGACGTCCGCCACGCCCTGCGCTCCCTCGGAGTAGTTCTTGACGTTTGCGGCGGGGATCGTCTTGTTCTCGCCTACGGCGAGGTTCAGTTCCTGGGTGTCTTCGACCACCGCGCCGCCGGCCCCGGACGACTTCTGCGCAAATGCGCGAACCGACGACAAAGCAAGCACCAACGCTGCAGCAAGCGCTAACGGGCGTTTCACTTCGTACCTCCTGCCTTGAGCTTCACAGGACCGGTGCGGATCTTCTGCACCTCTTCGCGCGCTTTCAGGTCGGTCAGCGCCGTCGAACTCATGTCCGGGATGCCGTCAATCACCCGCTGATCGTCGGGATTGCGCAGCGCCACCGACAGCTTGCCCTTCTCCACCGCCAGCGACAAGAGCTGGGCCTCCTGCAAGTGCAGGCTCAACGTCAGGATCATCTCCCGCGTCCCGAATCCCGGTCGCTGCTTGTCCCCATACTGCTCCGGAGCGGTCTCGAGCCCCACCGCCAGCACCAACACCTTCTGCAAAAGCACCACCGACGCCCTGGCTTCCGTGTTGCCCGGCGCCGGCATCGTCGCGATCACGTCGACATAGTCTCCCGGACGGATGAGCGAGTAGCTCTTGTCGTCGCCCGAGGCACGCACCGATACTGCCCGGCTGCCAGGCTGCACCAGAGAACTCAGATCCCGGCGCTCGTCTGTGGCAATCGCCAGGTCGGTCCACATCAGGGTCTGCTGTGGCTGGACCGCGTGGCCGACACGCAAACCGATGACCTTCTGCCGTTCGGCTGCCTTGATGGCGCGGTCCTCCACGTAGGCGAGCGGAACCTCGCGGACCGCAATCACCTCGTCCGTGATCGCCGCACCCTGCTCGATGGGCTTGATGGCCATCAGCAACTCCACCCGCTCGCCGCCCGAAGCTTCCTGCTCGAAGCGACGGACGTACAGCAACATGAGAACCGCACCCAGGGCGGCGACGACCAGGGCGATGAGAATCGCACGTTTGTTCATTACGGGGGGTGCAGTATACGAGCAAAGCGCGACGGTAGAAAAGGCAAAGGGAGGGACGTCTCCACCCGCTCGCCAACGATCCCTGAACCAGCCGTGTCCCCGTGGCCGCGTGGGTCGAGGCATCACCTGCCGACCGGCAGCCCTCTCCGGCCGCGCCGCCAGCACCGTCCACGGCACCCCGTGCAGCCCAGCCATGATGCCGCCTTCGCCCAAACATGCCGTGCGATCGCGCCAGTGCCGAGGCCCGCGTTCGCGCCTTGCCCGGCAACGAGACGTGATAGCCTCGTGGGATGACACCGCGTGTCCTCTCCGCGCTCGCTGGTCTGGCCGTGTCGCTGATCGTCTGCGCCCCTGCCGCGGCCCAGCCCACCTCCACGGTCATGGTCCCCATGCGCGACAGCGTCGCCCTCGCTACTGATGTCTACCTTCCGCCCGGACCAGGCCCTTTCCCCGTCGTGCTCATCCGCACGCCCTACGACAAGAACGGCGCCCTCGACATCGGCAACGGGCTCCGCGATGCCGGCGTGGCCACCGTCGCCCAGGACCTTCGCGGCCGGTTCGCCTCGCAGGGGGTCGATTGCGTCTTCCTGTGCGACGGAGACGGCGCTCTGAAAGACGGCTACGACACGCTCGCCTGGATTCACGCACAGCCGTGGTCCAACGGGCACGTCGTGTCATGGGGCGGGTCCGCGCTCGGTATCGTGCAGTACATGGCCGCACCCACCCAACCTCCCGGCTTGGCCGCCATGTTCGTCATGGTGGGCACGCCGAATGTCTATCAAGACGCCTTCTACCAGCATGGCGCGTTCCGTCAGTCGCTGCTGGAAGGGTGGCTCCAGGCGCAGGGAAGCGCGTTCTTCCTCGATGTGCTCGCCCAGCATCCGCTCGACGATGGATTCTACGATAGCGCGCAGACGGCGAGCCGTTACGGTTCGGTCGACGTGCCGGCCATCCACGTGGGTGGTTGGTTCGACATCTTCGCTCAGGGCACCATCGATGCCTTCGTGGGCTACCAGCATCACGGTGCGAACGGCGCCAAGGGAAAGCAGAAGCTCGTGATGGGACCGTGGACCCACGCCGGAATCGGGGGCACCCAGCAGGGCGATCTCACGTTCCCCGCGCAAGCCGCGCAACCGCCGGTGAGCATCGACGACCTGCAAGTCCGGTGGTTGTCCTACTACCTGGGGCTGCAGCCGGACTCCGCCGATGTCGACGCCATCCCGACCGTGCAGTACTACGTCATGGGCGCGGTCGACGAAGCCGGAGCGCCCGGCAACGAATGGCGCACCGCAACGGACTGGCCCGTCCCGGCAGCACCCGTCCGCATGTACCTCCAGCCGGGCGGCAAGCTCGCCGAAGATTGCCCTCCCGCTTCCGGGGGCGCGTCCACGTACACCTATGACCCCGCCAATCCAACTCCCACACATGGAGGGGCCAACTTGGTGCTCCCCGCTGGACCGCAGGACCAACGCACCATCGAGGCCCGCTCCGATGTCCTTACGTTCTCCACGCCACCCCTCGCCCAACCCATCGAAGTCACCGGGCAAGTCCGCGCCCACCTGCTCGTCGACACCCATGCGGTCGATACGGACGTCGTCGTACGCCTCACCGACGTCTATCCCGACGGCCGGTCCATGTTGATCCTCGATGGGATCCAGCGCCTGGGCTACCGCTACGGACAAACCGCTCTCGAGCCGGTGCCTGCCGGCCAGGTGATCGAAGCCGTGGTGGACCTGTGGAGCACGTCTATCGTCTTCGCTGCCGGCCACCGCATCCGGATCTCTGTCACCTCGTCGAACGCTCCCCGGTTCTGGGCCAATCCGAACGACGGAACCACCTATCGGGGGCCGTCCAATCCAATTCCCGCCACCGTGTCGGTTCACCACGAAGCGTCGGCAGCCTCGTACCTCGAAATCCCCGCGCCACAGCGCGACCCAGCGAGCATCGTGATCTGCAAGAGTCCCGCGCAGGACGCTGGCGCGGAAGCTGCCACAGACGCAGCCGACGCCGCAACGCCGACGGACGCCGATGGTCCAGACACGGTCGTACGGGACGCGATGGCGCAGGACGCGGCACTGCAGGATGCAGCGCCTGCGGACGATGCCAGCGCGTATGGCCCAGCCGGAGACAGGGCGGAACGCGGATGCGGATGCACGATACCAGCCCGTCTGTGCTGCTGGAGGTGGTACTGGTTCATCATCGCTGGCAGCGCCGCCTTGTTGCGAAGAAGAAGGCGATAGTGGCGCGGTCATGGCGGCAAGGAGCCGCACTGGCTGTCTCGCCCGCATGCCCCGCTTCCCGTTCCTACTTCCTGGCAGCACGCCTCTCGCACCGCCGTGTCGTTGCAGGACACCTGCCCTAGAATCCCTGGTCTGTGAAGCAAAACGCCACCACATGCGGGACCGCGGACACCGGCCGGATCACGATCGCGCCGTCGTCGCCTCCGTGCTCGCGATGTACCAGGTGAACGCCCTCCGACCCGTACGCTGTCCCATACACCGAGATGTGGTTCACATCCCTCAAGTCGTCTTCGAGCTTCTGCACCAGCTTCGCGCGGTCCATCGCCCCGAAGTTCGGCGAATGCAAGTGAAGGTCGGAAACGTAGTCGAACGTCACGCCCGCGTGCCAGCCTTCTTCCCATTGCCCGTTGAGCCCCGGCGCGTCGATTTCGCTCACCTTGACAGGTGCCGTCGCCGTCGACGAGTCTGCCACGTTGACCGCTACATCGTAGATGGCGCTTTTCATCAGTACCTGCAAGTGCACGTGGTCGGCGTCTGCGTTGCATTGGTGGTTCGACGACGGCGGTACGATCGATACGAGATAGCCGTCGAGGCGGCCGAACTTCGGTGTAAGCCCATGGCCGAACGTTTCGGTGCATGCTTGGCGGACCGGAGTCCCGTCCGGCAAGTCCATCGGCTCCGCAACGGGGTCCTCCGCCGCGTCGGGCTCGGGGACGGTCGCCTCCACTGCTGCGTCCGCGTCGGGAGCGCTCGATGCATCGGAGGAGCCACCGGCCCCGGCGGATGAACCTGGAGCAGGCGCGTCCGCGCTGGAGCAAGCCGCCAGGCACGTGGAAAGGGCGAGCAAGGCGATCAGACGCGTTTCAGGACGACAGCGTGTGGGCGACAATCGGATCCTCCAGTGCTTCCGCGGCGACGCTTACCATAGCACAAGAGACCCGCATACGGGACACACCAGCGAGCTGCCCTCGCCGGTTCGTCATGCCCCGCACGCCAGAAATCGCTGCGCAGATACGGCATGGACTGTCGTCGACAACTCGAAGCATGCAACCCGAGGGAAGGGGGCAGCCCGACTCGCGGCCTGCACCCGGGCGCAGGTGCCCCCTGCTACCCTATGCGGGCCGGAGGAGCTTGTCGTATGCTGTCGTGATGCCGCGCCTTGCCTCCGTCCTGCTCCTCGCCGCTGCACCGGCCTGCGCCCCCATCGTTCCCGCCGAGTCGCAGACTCCTGCCCGCGTCGTGCGCATGCCCGCACCCCCGACCGCCGTCCCCGCAGCCGCCGTCGAGGCTCCCGCGGACGATGCCTCCCCCGAGATCCATCCCCTCGATCTCGCGGGACTGCACCCTGGGATGCACGTCGGCCTGCTTCGCGCCATCCTCGGTGAAGAAGACCACGTCGAAACCTTCGAGGATGCTCGCGCATCGTGGAGCGCACAGGGCTACCACCTCGACAGCCAGATCGAGTTCCTCGTCGGCTTCGATACCATCCTTTCGTTCAATGACGCCAGCCCGAAGGTCGATCCACCGGTCTGGAATGTCTATGTGCGCGACAGCATCGTCACGCTGCTCAAGTTCACCCGCTACGTCCAGGGCAAGCGGCCTGTGGGCGAGTACGGGTTTCCGCCATCATGCTTTCTCGACGGCGACCCTTCGGGTATCGCACGTACATTCGGCGCGGGCGGGCTGGTGATACCCGACGCCGAACACCACTCCGAATCCCATCATTACCTGGAGCGCGGCATCACCATCGTCGTGAAAGAAAACGTCATCGCCGTGTTCGACTTGTACGAGCCGATGTCAGGCGATCGCCTGCACAGCGTCACGGCCGCGCTCTCGCGTCGCCGTGCGCCGGGCAGAAGGTCGTAGCTTTGCCCGCCGCGAGTCCTGTCCCCGTTCTCGCGGCGACGCTGCTCGCCCGCACGCGCCCACCCGCACTGACCGACATCGCGAGCACCGGCCGCCCGGCGTCGGCTCGCGCCCGGCGACCCCGCACGGCTCACTTGCCCGGCCGTCCACGTCACACGCCTCACCCCCACGAGCATGCAATGTGTCGTCCTACTGCTGCCTATCCGAGCCGCTCCATCATGCCCGCCAGCACCCACCGTCGCGCCACGGTCCGAAGGCCATTGCGAGCAGCACGTGCCCCGCAGGAGCTACACCGTGCGCGCGACATCACTCGAGCAACCTGGGAAAGGTTTCCGATGGACCGGAGCAGTGTGCTCGCTCATTGCGGACAGGTGTTGTCCTGGTACCAGGTTCCGCCCGCCATGATGGCCTTGCAGGTGCCCGAGCACGCTGTGCTTGGACCAGGACCGCAGGCCCGAAGGTTGCCCCCGATGACGACCTGCGGGCATGTGTCCGGCAGGGCCCAACAGTTGCCCCTGGGATCCATCATCGAGCACATGTTCTTGTTCTGGAAGACGAACGCGCATGTGGCCCAGAGTTCTGCGCATTGGAGGTTGGCTATCCCGCCACAGTGCATCGCGGTGGCATCGTCGCACTTCCCATTGAACGAGGCTTCCTCCCCGTGCTGCCGCCGGATGCAGTCGTTCCAGTAGGTGATCCCGTCACATCCACAAACCGGGGATTCAGTATTGTCGCACGTCGTGGGTCGGTCTTCGCACGTTCCCACCAACGTTGCGCAGGAGTTCTTCGAGCAGAATTGCCCATCCGGGCAATCCGACGTGACCATGCAGTTGGTGGTACCACCATCTGCATGGCCGCCGGACCCTGAGGATCCACCAGTGTTGCCCGTGCCGCCCGACCCTGCTGTGCCGGCCGCGCCTCCATCGGGATTGCCCCCCACGCCGCCCGACCCCGCCGTGCCGGCCGCGCCCCCATCGGGATTGCCGCCCGTGCCGCCCGACCCCGCCGTGCCGGCCGCGCCTCCATCGGGATTGCCGCCCGTGCCGCCCGACCCCGCTGTGCCGGCCGCGCCTCCGTCGGGATTGCCCCCCACGCCGCCCGACCCCGCCGTGCCCGCCGCGCCTCCGTCGGCCGCACCTCCTGTCCCGGCCGACGCATCCGGTCCGCCGCTACCGCCGGTGCCGGCATCTGCCGTTCCTCCGGTGCCTCGCTGGAAGTCCGTCTCGTTGCTGCCACCGCAAGACGCGATCCAACATCCTCCCAACGCAAGCCCCGCCGACAAGAAGATCTTTCCCGCTCGTCGCATTCCGCACCTCCAAGACAAGTGATGACTGCGTACCCCAGAAGCTCCACCCGTGCCAGCGGTCATTGAATAGCCCAGTTGTCCGTCATGCTCTTGATGGCGTTCACGTCATCGTCGTAGACGCCGAGCCCCACCGCGGTGATGACCCGCCCCGCCGGCGCGTGGTATTCGGCCTCGACGGACTTGTCCGGCTCCGAACCGGCGCGATACTCCTGCACCGCACCGAGTGTTCCGTCCGGTGCAAGCACCGCGCCCCATAGCACCAGGGTTTTGGCGTTGTCCGAGTTCGAGCGCGCGCCGAACCCCACGAGTACCGTGCAGTCCGGCAGGTTCACGTCCGCTTCGATCGAGCCCGACGGTTCGCTGCCTGCCCTGCGGTCCGCCGGCGGTCCGAGGGAGCCGTCGGGGAGCACGGGTCGGAAGCGGACGCGAAACGTCTTCACGTCATCGCCGTTGATCCGCAATCCCAGCCCCGTGACCACCTCGCCCGGGTTGCCCTCGACCAAGGCCTCGACGTTGCCATCGACCCCGACCGTGCGGCCGGACACCGACACGGTCACGCCCGGGGCGACCCCGCACGCCGACGGTCCCGGCGCTTCGGCTTGCGCTTCAGCGGGTGGGAGATCCGGCGCGGCGTCTCCAGGCCAGGAGGCGTCGCCTTCGTGCCCACCCGCTCCTTCCGGCCAGGCCACGTCCGCTGCACCCTCCCTGTCTAGCTCGGATACGTCTTCCAGCGAGCCGTCGAACTCCGCAGGACCGTTGGCTGCAACGACTTCGTCTTGCCCCGTGGCGCAGGCGGCCACCAGCGGGGCAAGCACGACTGCGATGCACGTACGGCGCATGGCGGACCGTGGATCAGCGCACCGGCGCCGGGATCTTCGGGCTCGACTCCACGATGGACACGTAGGACCTGTCTCCCTCCGCGAATGCGAATACCAGCATGTCCATGCCGTCTCGCGAGTAGGCGCGGCTGTAGGGCACTTCGTCGGCTACGTAGGGGATCACCTGCCAGCCGAGCTGTGGCATCTGCGCGTCGTATGCGGCGAGCACTTCCTTGTCGGTCTTGCGCGAGTCGTACAGGCGAACCGCGTAGGGTGCACCGTCGATCTCGGCGCTGAGCATGCGCACGGATTCAATCGGACGAGGTGCATGGGCAGGGTCCGCCCCCGGAGGCTCCGTCCCGTCTGGCGGAATGATCCGACCGATCTTGAAGGGACCGTCGCTCCAGACCGTCACAACATGGGTTTTGGAGGCGCCGTCGCGGCGCTTGGCGTACGCGTAGCGCAGGTCACCCACCTTCGCCAGGTCGCCGGTTTCCACGAAGGCCTGCAGCCGGCGGCTCAACGTGGTGATGTCCTCCCCAGGCTTCTGGGCGAGACACGCGATGTAGCCCTCGTCGTGCTCGTCCTGGCGGATGATACCGATTCCCGCGTTGCGAGGAGCCCTGTCGCGGACATCCTGCTGCAATGCCTCGGGTAGCTGCTCGAAGAGGTCCTTCATGGCCCCGGCGTTCTGCTCGCAGTCCTGCTCGAAGCGGTCCAACACGGTGTCCACGGGCTGGTCGGTCACAGCACTGGCGACGTAGAGCGGCTCGCCGTTGAGCCGCACGCGGTGCGAATGTCCCACGAGATCCTGGAACTGAACGAGCTGGCGCCCCACGATGAGAGCAGACTCCTTGATGTCGCCGTAGGCCGAGCGCATGGCCAGCAACCCGATTGCGGTGCTGACGAAGAATGAGAAGGCCGCGACGCGCAACACACCGCGCAGGTGCAGCTTGCGGGCACGGGGGGAGCCCTGTGCAGTGGGATCTGTCCGGTCAGGTGTCTCCTTGCTCATGGGCTTACCATTGCTTGAAGAGGTTCCATCCGAACTTGAAGACGCCGAACAGGTTGCCGTCGATGGGCGCCTCGTTGCACTGCACACGCGTGGTGGTGGACAGCTTGTTGGTGAATCCGCCGATGCCCTTGCTGGCGGTGACGGACCCCGTCGACGTGGCGACCGCGGTGCCCATGTCCTGCTGAAGCTTGGCCATGCCAGGGTCGGAGCCCGAGAACTGCTGGGTCTGGCTGGGGTCCACGTTGGGGTCGTTGGCCTGAAGCTGGCTCATCGGGTCGCCGTCGGACTCGCTGGACACGTCGCTCATCGATCCTTCGCAGTTGCCCATCGCATAGACCCAGGCATTGCGCTTGGCTTCCTTGATGGTGCGCTGCTTCTCGCCATAGAGCTGGCCCACGAAGATCATCGACGCGAAGATGATGATGAAGAAGGGGATGATGACGGCAGCTTCGACCAGGGCTGCACCGCGGCTGTTTTTCCTCGATGGCTGAAGCTTGCGCGTGCTCATGTTCTTCGCCCTCAGTGGATGATGTCGATGCCGCCCGTGTCCTGGAGCATCGGGTCCTGGACAAGGCTGCCGCCCCACGCCGAACCACCCGAGGTCACCGCCTTGACCTCGTCGAGAAAGTCGGACTGGGACCCGGATCCGAAGATGAATGCCGCGATCGTCGGGTCGCCGAGCAGGCTCGTGACCGAGGAGCTGAGCTTCCCTCCGAGGATGCCGTTCAAGCCGGACAGGATGTTGGCCACCGTTCCTTCCGGCACGTGAACACGACGGAGCCTGGCGCGCCAACGCATGTTCCACATGGCGTCTTCCTTCATGTCGTCCCACGCGCCAGGAGCATCGTAGTAGAACTCGGCCTGGGCGAATCCGACCTTGCCCCACGGGATCTCCGGCATCGACGATCCCTTGTTCCAAGCCGCGATCTGCACACCCTTCTCCGCCTTCTTCGGCCACTCGTCGTCGCCGACCACGATCGACCAGATCTGGAAGTAGCCGTCGCCGTTCTGCGCGTCGTCGTACACACGCTTCGATGTCTTGCCGCTCGAATCGATCGAACCGGACCCGCCGGTCTTGCTCCCCAGCTTCTTGAGTTCTTCCTGGACGTCCTTCTTGCCGTCTTCCATGCACTTGTCCATGTCGAAGTCTTTCTGTTTCGACTTGGGCAGCTTGTTCTTCTTTTCTTCGCAGCCTTTCTTGACCAGGTCGTCGATGGTGCTGTCGGTCACCGGGGAGCCGGAGCCGCCGCTGTAGCCGCCACCCGAGTCTCCGCAGAAGAAGCCGGGGAAGGTGCTTACGATGTTACCCACCACACCAGCGACCCAATCGCCGAACCCCCCGAACGGCGAGAACACCAGCTTGCCCACGTACTCGCCCGCCTTCTTGCACAGGAACTCGTAGTCGTCTTCCTGGACCGGCAAGCCGAGACGCCCGTCGACGAACGGAATGAGCGAGACACTGATGGTGCCGCCGCCCTCCACCGGCTTCTTGTACTGCTCGCTCGCCACGTAAACCGACTTGGCTTCGGCCACCCAGGGCATCGCTACCGCGATGCCCACCTCAGTCTTGGACAGGATGGGCAGCGCTGTGTTCACCAGCTTCTCGGCGATGTTCACCGCATTCGCGATGGGCGCTTCCAGCGACGACGTCAAGCTGCACACGGCCGCACCTACGCCCGTCCACCACAGCGCGCAGGACACGGCGTTGGCAATCCAGTTGATGAGCTGCAAGAGCTTGAACGCCACGAGCACCGCCAGGATGGCCGCCATGATGATGTTGAGCATGGCGATCATGTTCATGCCGCGCGCATGGTAGACGGCCGCTGCGTACGCCGCCGCGTCGGCCCCGTCTTGCATGCGTTCGCGGTACAAGACGGCGTCCCCGATGCCGATGACGTACCACAGCGAACCGACGAGGAAGGCGGCCATGAACACGCCCACCACCATCACCGCTCCACGGTTGTCGTCCCGCAAGCCGGAGGCGTGGCGAACGGTCGGATCCGGACTGTGGTGTGGCACGTTCACTCTCCGTATTCGTAGTCCGCGCCCTGGTTGGGGAGCGCTGCTTCCCCGTGCAGCTCGCGCATACCTGTCAGCCAGTTGCACACCAGACGACTGGCGAACGGCACCTGGCAGCGATAGGTCGCCGTGACCCGCACGCGAACGAGCTCGTCGCGACCGTACTGGTCGCGGTTGTCCGATTCGCCTGCCTGGGACGGGAAGTTGATGTCGAAGGCGACGATGCTCTTGACCGAGCGCATGGGCATGGCCGCGGCGAGGCGGATGGCTTCACGCCGCTTGCCCGTCGTCTTGCCGACTTCTTCATCGTTGTAGTACTTGGGGTCGTCGTAGAGCACCACGATGGCCGCTCGCGTGGCGGTCATGGCGGCGTGCTGGACCACGAGCTTGGCGGCCACCACACCGCTGAACTGGATCAGGCACTCGAAGAAGATGAGCAGGGGCAGGAACGCGACGAGGAACTCGACGTAGACGGCGCCCCCGTTGTCACGCGCGAACCTCATATTGGCCTCCAGTTCAGGAACGCCGCCAGACAAGCCCCCACGAATACCGCAGGTCCAAGCCGTGTCCAGGTCATTGCCTCCCGCGACAAGGGCCTGCGACGCGACCTGGGCAGGAAGGGATTGACCAACAGCGACAGCGAGTTGAGCAGCGTGGCGAACAGCTTGCCGTCATACGCCAGCCGCCCGAGCGCGAAGATCGACGCCGCGATGAAGCCATAGAACTCGGCCTCGATGCCGATCATCGGGCGGCAGATGGCACCGATGGCGGCCAAGAGCTTGACGTCGCCGCCCTTGCCGCCGCCGAGATAGTAGAGGAGCAGGGGGATGGCGCCGCACAGGGCCGCCCCGGCCAGGGACATCACAACGCCTTCGAGGGCGCCGGCTTTGCCGCCGTAGATTCCACCGAGGATGCCGTGAGCCACGGGGGCGATGGTGAGGGCTCCCATCGAGAGCCACGGGGGGATGATCCCCTTGCGCCAGTCCGAGTACGCCGCGATCGCGCTGACGATCACGGCGCACACGAGAAATACCCTCACCTGCACCATGACGGTCGCTCCACTGCGGTCGCGATGGCACGCCGCGCACCAGAAGCCGCCCGTGCGCGACGCCGTGCGCTGCGTTCGCGAGCGCTCAGTTGCCGATCTGCTCGACCTTGTTCGCCTGCTCCTGCACCTTCTTGTCGACCTTCTCGCCGAACATCTTGAAGCCGGCAATGGCGACCAGCGCAATCACGCCGACGAGGATGATGTACTCCACCAGATTGGCGCCCTGGTTGTCCTTCAAGAACTTGTTCAGCTTCGTCATCATGGTCGTTCTCCGTGTCGTGCCAGGTTGATAGCCCTTGGTTGGCACCTGCCGCTCATGGGAGCGGACAGATGAGTAGCCCACGCGCCCGCTCGTAGCTAGACAGCAGAACCGGGCCCAATCCCGCGATCGCCGCCGCCACGGTGACTCCGACGAACCCCACCACCACCACGTACTCGGTGCTTACCGCTCCCTGGTCCCCGCGCGGGAACCAACAGGCCGGGTGGAGTCGCCAGAGCCAGTTCATCGCCATCATCTCAGCTTCATCCACTTGTTCCTGCACATGGGGGGCCAACCGGGGCCGGACGACGTCACAAGAAGAGTACCCGCTGGAGGAGCGCGTGCGCAACGAGAAAAGGGCCTAGTTCGCGCAATGCTGGGGCCATGACGCCATGCGGGGCTGATAGTTGCCTACACTTGCGCCGGGGATCAGGCCGATCCCTGCCGGGGATCCAGGGGATCACCCGGGCAGCACAGGGCGGGAGAAGCGTTCGGCAAGGGGCAATGCGAGACAGCGATTGCCCTCCGCGTCATCCCATCGCCCCTTCCCCTCGGGGTGCATTGCGTCGGCCCGGGTTCTGATCCCCTGCCCCTACCCCTGCCCTTGCCCCTGCCCGAAGTGCCGAGCACGTGGCCGGCGGAAGCTTGCTGAGATGCATGGTGCAGAACCTCAAGAGCCGCGCGCCCCGTAAGACACGACGCAGCCAGCCCGGCCAGACGCACTCTTGCCGGTGCGTCGGGAAAGGGAAGGGGCAGGGAAAAGGGCAAGGGCAGGACCCCGGGCCGGCGCGATGCGCCCGCGCACAACGCCCAGCCTGCCCGGCTGGATCGCGACGAACATGCGGTCGATGTGGATCGCGGCGGGAGGCTTGGAAGCGCCGCCCCTCCGCTGAGCATACAGCGCCAGCTCCTCGAGGAAGCTGATTCCCTTGTCGGCTTCGTCCTTGGGGGTGAAACAGGTGGCGACGAGGATGTTGCGACGCACCGAGCGCGCGGTCTCTGAGTCTTGGGTCTTGAGCTGGGGATCCGTGGCGCTGGAAGGACCTCATCAGGCCATTCAGCATCCGGCTGAGCTCGTTGTGGTGCGCAGCCAGAGGCGTTGCCTGGTCTTCCGTGGTGTAGCCAAGCCGCTTCGCCAAGTGAATGTAGTAGCCCACCGCGGCAAGCGACCCGTATGCGATGTTCAGGAACTGAAGGAACTCGCGCTCGCTGTCCCGCGCCGAGCCTTCGACGATATTCGCCGGCACCGACAACAACAGCGCGACGCATCTGGCTCGTGAGATCGTACGTCTCGTCCTTCGGAAAGGATGGGGTTTCCGCGTACACCTCGATGACGAAGTCGTCCGCGGCATGAAACACCTTCCATTGCCTGGAGTCCCTCGGCGTGGCGCTGACGAAGGTGCTCGCCTCCGGGCTCAGAGGCTGTTTAGCCGAAAACTTGGCCCGGACTTCGCAGGCCGCGTAACCGTCGGGCATGAACACGGCTCCCTACACGACCAGCAGGATTCCCT
>Ga0209018_1001161_pt1 | contig 22133 bp, 17 predicted proteins | sample YNPBryBLVA2012_FD_185814 | JGI IMG/M metagenome (GOLD analysis project Ga0209018, IMG submission 185814) | Anoxygenic and chlorotrophic microbial mat microbial communities from Yellowstone National Park, USA - YNP Bryant BLVA 2012 (SPAdes)... ...
GTCATTGACGCCGGCCGGAGACGGCACCTGGAAGGCGAACGGATCGAAGTACTACATCGGAAACGCCAACGAGGCTGCACTGGTGTCCACCTTCGGCAAGATGGCCGATACAGGGGAGTTCGTGTTCTTCGCGGTAGGCACGCGGCAAAAGTGGTACGAGCTGGTGCAGAACGTGGTGAACGTCCAATCCTACGTCGGAGAGTTCGCGCTGCACGACTATCCCATCTCCGAGGCCGAACTGCTCTCGCGTGGCCAGGATGCCTGGGACGCGGCGCTCAACACGGTCAACATCGGCAAGTTCAACCTGGGCTGGGCGTCGATCGGTATCTGTACCCACGCATTCTACGAATCGATCCGCCATGCGTCGCAGCGTGTGCTGTACGGCAAACACGTGACGGACTTCCCCCATATCCGCCAGCTCATGACCAACGCCTATTGCCGTCTCGTGGCGATGAAGCTCTTCGCCCGGAGGGCGTCAGACTATATGCGCAGCGCTTCCGCTCAGGACCGCCGCTATCTCCTTTTCAACCCCATGGTGAAGATGAAAGTCACGACCCAGGGCGAGGAGGTGATCAATCTGCTCTGGGATGTCATCGCCGCCAAGGGCTTCGAGAAGGACACGTACTTCGAGATCGCCACGCGCGACATCCGGGCCCTGCCGAAGCTCGAGGGGACGGTCCACGTCAACATGGCCCTCATCATCAAGTTCATCCGGAACTACTTCTTCAACCCGGGCTCCTTCCGCGAGATTCCGCGCGTGACCGAGCCGCGCAACGACGACTTCCTCTTCCACCAGGGGCCCACCAGGGGCCTCGGCCGGATTCAGTTCCACGACTTTGCTGCAGCCTACCGCAGTGTCGACCTGCCCAACATCGCCATCTTCCGCAAGCAGATCGACCTGTTCAAGGAGTTCCTCATGGTCTCGGCCGCCGACACCGAAGCTGCGGCGTCCCAGGCGAAGGACATCGACTTCCTCCTGTCCATGGGCGAGATCTTCACCCTCGTGGCCTACGGCCAGCTCATCATCGAATACCGCAACCTCGACCGCCGCGAAGTCTCCGACGACCTGCTCGACCAGATCTTCGATTTCATGGTGCGTGATTTCTCCCGCTACGCGCTCCAGCTCTACTCCAAGCCCTCCAGCACCCCCGCGCAGATGGAGCTTTGCCAGCGCATGATCGCCAGGCCTGTGGTCGACCCGGCGCGCTTCGACCGCGTCTGGTCCGACCATGTCTTCGCGCTTCGCGACGCCTACCAGATGAACGATTGACCCCAATTCTGCTGTCTGCGCCATGAGCATGGAAAGACGGGAACATGCGCCCCTCGAACGAACGAGTTGATTCACCCCCGCCGTGCCGCTAGACTGCGAGCGCCATGGGCGGACACGACGACGACGGCGGCGACCACACGATGACGATCTCCCTTCGGGAGCTGCTCGATTCGATGGGCGACAAGGAAGCCAGCGTGAGCGTTGCGCTCGTCGCGCTGACCGGCTCGGCCATGGGCAGGACGTTCCGGTTGACTTCTCCAGTCAACGTCATCGGGCGCAGCGACCAGGCGGAGATCCAGATCGACGAAGAGGGCGTGTCGCGCCGCCATGCGCAGATCATGCGGATGGGCGACAAGTGGGTGCTGACCGACCTGAACTCCACCAACGGTACGGTGTGCAACGGCAACCGGCTGACGGGCGCCGTGGAGCTGCGCGAGGGAGACCGCATCCGGGTGGCGCAGACGGTACTGCGTTTCGAAACCACCGACGAGATGGCCGAGCAGATGCGAGCCAAGCTCTACGACCTCGCCACGCGCGACCCGCTCACCGGCGCCTACAATCGCCGCTTCCTCAACGAGCGACTGACCAGCGAGTGGGCTTGGTCGATCCGCCATGGCCGTCCCTGCGCCGCCGTCGCCGTCGACATCGACTACTTCAAGCGCATCAACGATACCTGGGGCCACCCGGCCGGCGACTTCGTGCTCAAGGAAACCGTCACCGTCATGAAGCGCACGATCCGCACCGAGGACCTCCTCGCCCGCGTCGGCGGCGAGGAGTTCGTCGTGTTCTGCCGCGCCACCGACATCGACCAGGCCGTGATCGTCGCCGAGCGCCTTCGCATCGGGGTCGAGAAGCACAAGTTCGTCTGGCAGCAGGACACCATCCCAGTCACCATCTCGGCCGGTGTCGCGTCCTCCACTTCACCCGGTGTATCGTCGCCCCAAACCCTGCTCTCCGTGGCCGACGTGCATCTGTACCACGCCAAGGAACTCGGCCGGAATCGCGTGGAATCGGAGTAGACTGCCCCTCACCTGCCACGACCTCGGCGTCCGTCGAGGTACGTTTCGTCCAAGTGCAACTCGCGTTCTTCGAGCCGTTCGAGTGCGGGTTCCTCGAAGTCGAACACCAACGCCAGCAGTCGGTTGACAATCCGGTACGTGGCACCCCAGAGTACGTCGTGCCCATCGGGCGTCTTCAAAAGCACGCACGGGAACTCCCGGACGGTTGGCACGTGGCGGACATGCAGGCCAGGGGCAAAGATCACCCGCAATCGGGCGTAGTGCGACGGGTCGAGCAGGTAGCGGACCGGCACGACGACGACGCGGTCGACCTCCCAGTTTGGCTGGAAGCGCTGTGGTCGATCGAGCCAGGCCACAGCGGGCCGGATGGCCCTGCCCCGCATGGACAGGGCTTGGGGGGGGAGCAAGCCGAGGAAAGAGGTGCCCAGAGGGTTGAGCCGCATCTCCTCGAAGGCCTCACGCAACGCGGCGGTCAGCACGATGGGCAGTCGTCGATCGCCGGCGCCCTGGCGCCATGATCGGTAGTGGGGCCACCGGCGCAGAGGCATGCGCGGCAGGCGAAGCAAGGGGGCCAGCAGGGGGTCGACGCGCAAGGATACTCCACCGCCCGGGAAGCAGAGATCCCCTGGTTGCCGGACCAGCTTCGACCGCTTTGTCAATACCACACAAGGCTCGGCCCTGCTGCCAACACCCTCGAAGCAGCCCAGGAGAAACAGCACGGCGGAGCTGGCCTCGGTCTCCACCCCCGCCGGGCCGGTAGGATCGTGCAGCAGGGCATTGAAGAGCTTGTCGGCGATGTGCAGCCGCAAGTCGCCGGGGTGCTCGAGCAATTCGTTGGGGGCTACGGAAGGGCTCAAGGGATCGTCGCAGCACTCTACCACGGCATGCGCTGCCCCAGCGCCGATACGGACCGAGGAGTCACCGCTACGACGCATCGGTACGCTGCGACGCGGGCGCTTATCCGCCCACCTCGCGGCTAACGGCGCCGTCCTGGTAGCGTCTTCGACGTGGCGGTTGCGTGCTTGTCGAGGCGCGCGGCCTTGTTGCAGGCGGTCCTGGCCGCTTCCCAAGAGGGCGTTGGACGGGTGGCGGCGTGCATGGGCGGGGTGAGGCGGGCCTGTCCGAATGCAGCGAGGAGCACGGCTGTTGCAGCGGCGAGCACGGCTCCGACGACGACTTGCAGTGCGCGCTTTCGCGCGATGGGTACGAGGGCGCGCGTGGTGCGGCCGTCCAGGTCGTCGAAACCGTCATGATCGTCGACCAAGGTCGCGTGCTGCATCGACACGCCCCGGTCGAAGAACGCCAGTTCGCACGGGTCGGGCAGGATCTCCGTGGACTTCAGCTTTCTGCCCGATGCGCGCGGTGCAAGAACAGGCCGGTCGGCCGTGTCCGCACCGAGTACCTCTGTCCAGAGATCGTCCTCGCGCGAGGTGCTGGCGAAGGCCTTGCCCGGCGTGGGAGTCTTCCCCGGACGCCGTCGCGCCCCCTGTCTCGAACTGGCATGTTTGCTGGAACGTTTGCCCATGCTGTGTTGGCCTGCCCCTACCTCAGGCGCCGCATCAGGGCCAAGTTCGAGAGGGTTGGCTAGCGCAGGATGGACCCCAGGTCGCTCTCCAGTTGCTCGGCCACCGACGCATAGACCTTCGCGAACTTGCGTGTACGTTCGGTGCGGAGGTACCAATCCGCCTTCTTCTCGTCGGCCGTGGGGAAGCGAAATACCTCGAGGAAACCCAGGTTGTTCTTCTTTCCCACATACTCGATCCGCAGGAACAGGCCCTGATCCGGGGACCCCGGCAGTGCCGCCACGTACTCGGCGGGGCGGAGCCGTCCCACCTTGGTCATCCACGTAGCCGCGGACTCATCGGGCTTGTCCGGGGTCGAGACGTCGGACCAGGTCACCGAACCACCCACGCCCGAACGGGCGATCTCCCGCGACTTGCCGTTTGCGGTGATCCGCACCGTCTTGATCTCGTCGTCCTCGAAACCATGCAGGTCGCGCTCGTTGAGCACGGCCTCGCCGCTGAGCAGATCGCGGAGGAACTCGCCTGGGATGGCATAGACCAGATCCGTCGAAAGATCCTTGACATAGCGGTCCGTTCCGCCGGGCGCTGTGGCGCCGATGGCGAGCTTTCGCGTGGTTGCCCCGATCTGAAGCGTGAGTGTGCCTTCGGGCTCGGACAGGCCGAAATCCGCTGCATGGTCCCCCCCGACCTTGCCCAGCTCGCGGACTGCACGCAGCGGAGCAACCCCTTCCGCGATTTTCTCCGCGGCCTTGACGGACACTATCTGGACAATGGTCGGTGTGCCTTCCGGCGCCGGCTCCACGCCACCGTCACCGGACGCCTTCGGTGCGGGAGGCTTCTTCTCCACCGTCCCCTCGAACCACCTGCCCGCTGCGTCGGTACGGGATTCGAGCACGATCTTCCTGAGCTTCGAATCGAATTCGATCTTCTTGACGTCGTCCGCCTTGCCGCCCCACACCCTCACGTCGGCCACGATGCTGGCTTTCGCGTTCTTGTCGCGGGTCCAGACATACACGGCGCCGAGCGAGGCAGCGGCCAGGAGGGCCAGGTGCACGATGAGGCGCTGCGACGATTTCATGCTTTCCTCCCTTCCCGCGCCCGCCGGCTGCGTCGCGTCAGGGTCAGCCCGAGCCCGAGCACCAGCGCCGGAGCCCCGAAGATTGTCAGGTAGAAGTAGATCTTGTCCTTCTGCCGCGTATGCTCGATGCGCACGTCTTCGGTCGTGTTGACCGCACCGGCGAAACTCTCCTCGCCACCGAGCCAGCGGAAAGCATCCACCACGAACTGCGGATTGCCATTGAACGTGGCTGGATTCAGCAGCGTCGCATCGCTCAGGGCGTCGACGTCCGCCACCACCAGGACGCGCAGCTCGTCGGGCCCTTTCTTGTCCTTGGCGTCCTTGTCCTTGACGTCCTTGTCCTTCGCGTCCTTGTCCTTGCCACCCGTGTTGGCGACGGGTCCGGACACGGCCGCTACCACGTTGAAAATGCCCTTGGACTCGTCGGGCGTGTCCAGCGCGAAGTTGCCATTGAGGTCAGCCCAGGTGTTGGGCAGAGACTTGACAGCGAAGTCGATCTTCAACGAGCTGTCGACGTCCTTCTTCTTGTCGAGCGAGCCGGCGTCGACCAGCAGCAGTGCGCGGGTGCCCAGTCGGCCGAGGGTGGTGACCGACGGGTGCGACGAGAACCGGTTGGAGAAGATGATGGCGTTGTCGGAGTCGTTGCGGCGCCGCACGCCGTGGTATTCGGCGTTGCACAGGACGCCGGGCTTGTAGGTCAGCCCGGCGATGGCGGCCAGGTCGTCGTTGTTGGCCTTGCCCCCGGGATCGAGGGCGAGGAGCAGGTGACCGCCCCGGGTCACGTAGCGCTGCAGGGCGGCAATCTCTTCGGGAACAAACGGCTCGGTCGGGCCGAGCGCCATCACGAACGTCGCGTCATCGGGGATGTCCTTGCCCAAGCCCTGGACGAGTCCCAGGTCGCGCACGGAGTAGTTCTGCATCTCGAGCAGATCCTTGACGGCGCGGGCGCTTCGCCCTGTCGGATCGGCATCGACCTTGGTGTCGTTGAGCTCGCCGTGGCCTACGGTCAGGTATGCCGTCCTGCGGCTTCGAAGCACCTTGGACAAGGCTTTCTGGAACTCGCGGTCGAGCTGCTTGAGCTTGACCTGAGCGGTCTTGAGCTCGGTGCCCAAATTGATGCTTTCTTTTTGCTGTCCCCGCATGAGTACGATGACGCCGTCTTGCGTGACCCGGGCCTCCTTGGCGAGGGCAGGGGCGAGCAGACGATCGTGCATCTCCAACTTGACGTTCGGGGCGCGCTTCTGCAGGTCGGTCAGGTAGCTGGCGGCTTCTTCGCGTACCTCATTGACCGGGGGGAAGAACGCGAGGACGCGAAGGTCGTCGGTCATGCTTTGGACCATGGCGACGGTGGGCTCGCTGGGCTTGGAGGTCTTGAAGTAGGAATAGTCTGCCCGGATACCCATCTCGCCTGCGATGTATACCGTCAGAGCGCCGTAGCTGGCAGCGGCGGCCAGGGTGAGTCCGGCGAACACGGCGCCCTTGACGCGGCGCCACTCGACGTGCTCGGCGCGACGCATCGGCAGTAACGCGATCTCGCCGAAGATCTGAGGTAGCACGCTTCCGAGCAGCACGATGACCCAGCCGGCGGTCATGGCCGCGTTGAACCGCTGTCTGGACGCCAGGGTCCAGTGGCCCACGCCGATCCAGTCGACGAAGGGATCGGCCGTCATGAAGTAGGCAATCACCGCGACCAGGCCCGTGGTGGCAAGCACGGCCATTGTGCGCTCGGAAGTCTTGCGCTGGGCATCGGTGGACGCTGTGACATACCAGCGCAGGCCGGTCACAGCGGCGATGCAGACGAAGCCGAGGCCGGACAGGACCATGCGCAGCTTGGCGATATCGGGGATGATGCGCTCGCCGACGAACAGCAGCAGGAGGCCTGCAAGGAAGACGGGAAAGGCCCACACGGGGGTGTTTGGGGTCTTCATCGCCACCTCCGTGCTTCCAGAACCTTGGTGGTTGCCAGCAGGAAGAAGTAGGCGACGGCCAGGTAGTAGACGCAGTGTTCGAGCTCGAGCTGGCCGAGCATGAAGGGGCGGAACCGGAGGTTGTGGAGCGACAGGCCGGTGAGAAACTCGCGGATGGGCGAGTCAGTCTCCCGCGCGACCATCCAGAGAACCAGCATCACGACGAGGATGACCGCGCTGATGACCGCCGCGACGGGTTGGCTCTTGACGAGCACCGAGCCGAAGGTGCCGATGGCTGTGGCAGCCGCGCCCAGCAGCAGCAGACCCAGGTAGCCCACGAGGATATGTCCCACGGACACCCTGCCGTGGATGAAAATGAGCAGGGGCATGTAGATCGTCAGCAGGGCGAACCCGCCCACGAGCGCGAACGCAGACAGGAACTTGCCAGCCACGATCTCGCCGTCGCGTACGGGCGCCGTGTTGAGCAGCACGAAGGTGCCAGTCTGCTTCTCTTCAGCAAACAGGCGCATCGAGAGCAGAATGGCGGTGGTCATCGTGGTGCCGCTGGAGAAGTAGAAGAAGTCCCTCAGTACCTCCGCGGACAGTCGCGCCTGACCCCCGATCGCAAAACCATAATAGAGCAGCCCGTCGACCAGGAGCATGATCGCGATCACCACATAGGCCAGCGGCGAGCGCAGGAATCCGCGCAGCTCCCGGGACGCGATGAGAAGTGCATTGGTCATCAGGCGCCCTCCTCCTTGGTGGTGTCGCCGGACGGAGCAGGCGAGGCATTCTCCTGCGCCTGCGCGGACCCGAGCTTGTCACCAGCCAGACGAATGAAGATTGATTCGAGCTCCCGCTCGCCCCTGGTCAGCGCGAGCACGTCGACGCCCTGCGCCACCAGCTTGCGCACAAGCTCCGCGCGTACGTCCAGGTCGGCTTCGACGCGAAGCGCATGCACGTCGTTACCGGTTTCCATCGCCGTCGATTCTGCGACGGACTTCACGCCCGCGATGGACTCGATGGCCGCGCGGGCCTTGTCGAGATCCCCCGCGAAAGTGCATTCCACGCGAATGCCGCGGAGCAGCTTCTCCGACAGCTCGGACTCCGTGCCCGACGCCACGATCTGGCCTTCGCGGATGACGAGGATACGGTCGCATGTCTCGCTGATCTCGGACAGAATGTGGGAGCTGAGCACGATGGTGTACTCGCCGCGGAGGCTACGCAGCAGGTGTCGCATCTCTACGATCTGGACAGGGTCGAGACCGAGGATGGGCTCGTCGAGCAGCAGCAGACGCGGACGGTGGACCAACGCCTGTGCAATCCCGACGCGCTGTCTGTAGCCGTGGGAAAGGGAGGCGATCGGGTCACGTGCGACCTGGTCGACCTGGGTGGAATGGGCTACTTCCGTTGCGCGCTGAACAGCCTCGGCTCTGGACAATCCGCGAAGCCTGGCGGCAAACACAAGGAACTCATGCACGGTCATCTCGCCGTACAAGGGCGGCGTGTCCGGCAGGTACCCCACTCTCCGACGCACCTCGTCGGGCTGGTCGACAACATCGATACCGTCCACGACGACGGACCCCGAGGAGGGGAGCAGGTCGCAAGCCAGAATGCGCAGGGCGGTTGTCTTGCCGGCGCCATTCAGGCCGAGGAGGCCGACGATCTCGCCCTTCTCGATGGAGAACGATAGCGGGCCGACGGCGCGTCGTTCCCCGTAGTACTTGAAGAGGTTCTGGACTTCGATCATGAGGATCTCCACCTCGAACGAACCAGGCTGCCAAGGGCGCCCCAGAAACAAGCGAACACGCCGAACATTCCCCGCGACCTGCACGCTCGCTACCGAGACCGCGGCCTGCTTACCACAGGTCGTCCAGGCGTCAACAAGGTCGCGACCCGCCATGCACTGCGACCGCCGCTGGGACCCTCGCCGGAACCCGGCGCCGTGGTCACGGGCTCCGCAGGTTGTTGCAGAATGTGCCTACCGCCGTGCAACACCGATGGCGGCGCATCGCGGTGTCGCAGGCGGCACGCGCGCGACACGGCAACGGAGCAATGTCAGCAGGAAGTCGGAGGCGCTTCGCACGACGGCTGCCATACAGCGCAATGCGAGGCTCCGGCGACAAGAAGAGCCTGGCGATGCGACGACCCGGGGGGCTATCTCTGCGCCTTGATCAGACGGGAGAACGCTTCGCTGAGTCCGTCGTGCAGGGCCTTGATATCCTCGCTCTTCCACTGGGAGCGAGGAGCGCGAACGAATGTGGTCTTGTCCTTGCGGTTGTCGAATCGTGCGGCAGGAAGGTGGAATACGCGTGTACGATAGACGCGTTCGCCCGACGGGGTCGTCTCCTCGACGACGCGCTCGACGCGAATCGTGTCGGGCTTGTCGGACTGCTGGATGAGGTATTCCATGTCGTCGCAGCCGTACTGGCCGATCATCACCTCCATGGGCACGGAATGGTGGAGGATGGACCCCTGGCCGTCGGGCTTGCCGCGCTCGATGTTCTTTCGGCGGGACTCTGCTGGGTCGACCCAGATGTACAGGACCGACGCGCGCTCGAGGATGTCGATGGAGAGCTGATCGAACGCGGTCTGGTAGCCGACGGGCGGCGTCAGCGGGAAGGCAGCGCCGTTGGGGCCACCGCGGGCCGCTTCGATGACGATCGTCTTACCTCTGGGATCCTGGCGGCACGTCTCGTTCTTCGCATCGAGCTCCCTGGCGCACTCCTGCTCCAGCGCTTCGGCCACGCGTTTGCGGATCCGGTAGGGCACGTCGCCCATGTGCTGCGGCATGCCCACCTTCTCGTGCGCAGCGTCGAGCCTGTCGAACAAGTGCTGCGCCGCCGACGCCACCTTGGTGACCCGCTGCTTCATCAGGTCGTCGAAGTCCTCGTTGAGAAGCTGGATCAGCGCTGCCCACTCCCAGTCATCCTGGAACGGGCGAGTCGGCCCCTTGTAGTAGCAGTCGTGCCAACCTGCGGCGCGCAGTTCGTCGTCAATCCGATGCATCAGATGCACGTACGGGTAGTCGTCGAGCTGCAGCGTGGGACCGATGTGGAACTGCTCGCGGCACTGGTCGGGCGTGAGCGACGACAAGTACGTGCGAACTTCGGACTTGCCGGATGCTGGCAATGAGAACAGCAGAATGGTGTCGAGAAGCGGGGTGGTCATCGTGGCAGCTTGTAGCAGACCAGCCGCGGGCGTGGAAGCCGCTTGCTGGGGAAGGAAGCACGGTCTCGTCGGGTGAGAGGGAGGCCGCAAGGCGGCGTTGCGGCGTCTGGTCGCTTTCGTGCAGACTGCCGCCCAGATCCTCGATGTCCGGTCCAGCCCCTGTCGTACCCATTGAAGTCCCCAGCCTCCCGGGGCGTGCGTTGCACGCCCTGAACGCTCTTGCGGCAGGCGCCACAGATACGGCGTGCGCGGCGACGCTTGGCGAGCTTCGCGACGAGCTGGTCGCGACGGTGGTGCGTGCCATGTTCGCGCTGCTCCTCGAGGGGCGTGGACACCTCGCCGCGCTCGACAATCCTGGCGCGCCGACACAGCCCTTGTCTCGCCTGCTGCGAGTGCCTCCGCCAGCGCCTTTCGACGCCGCGCAACGGCTGTTCCGCTGTCTTCACGAAGGCGTGAAAGTTGCCACCCGGCCCATCATCCACCCCATGCCCGGGCGCCTTTTCGATGTCGGTCCTGGGCACGTCCGGGTCGAGGACACGTCATTTCTGCGGGCCCTGGAGTGCCTGGGCGCCTCGGATCGCGCACTGTACGCGGGGGCATCGGTGGAGGCTATCGGTCAGGCATACGAATCGCTGATCGGCTTGGATCTGGTCCCTTTCGAGCACGATTCGATGCTGCCCGCACCGGGCTCCGACCCGCTCGGCGTCCCCACGGCGGCCACCCAGCTAGGCGCCGGCCGCGTACGACGTGTCGCGCAGCCTCTCGGCAGGAACACCCCTGGACGGAAGGAGCAAGGCGTGCGGCAGGCAAGTCCAGCGGCAAAGTCGACCAACGCCCCTTGCACGGTTTCGTCCCCGCAGGTGCCTTGCCTGATTCCTACAGCTTCCTGGGTGGTCTGCCCGTCCATTCGACGGCGCCGGACCGGCTCGCACTATACGTCCCCCGAGCTGGCGCGCATGGTCGTGACCGCGGCGCTGCAGCCGCTCATCGACCACGGCAACACGTTGCCCCTGCTGTGCGATCCAGCCGCAGGCACGGGCGCGTTCCTGATCGCTGCCGGTCGCATGCTGGTGCAGCGGCACGGAAGCTGGGCGCAGGTGCTCGCTCGATGCCTTCATGGTGTCGACACGGACGCTTTCGCCATCGAGGTCGCGCGGGTGAGCCTCGCCATCGAATCGTCGGTGCCGGGGGCGCCATACTGGGACACGCCCGGGTTGTGCTGCGGCGATGCGCTCGATCTGGACTGGGCGGCCACGTTCCCGGACGCGGCAGCGCAGGGCGGCTTCGATGCGGTGGTCGGAAACCCGCCGTGGGTAGCGTACGTGGGACGTGCCGCGCAGCCGCTCGATCCAGCACGCTTCGAACAGTATCGGAAGCGTTTCCAGAGCTTCCGCGGCTATCGAACGTTGCACGGCATGTTCGTGGAACTCGGGGCCGGTCTGCTCCGACCGGGCGGCAGGTTGGGCATCATCCTGCCGACATCGGTGGCCGACTTGCAAGGCTACGGTCCCGTCCGGATCGCCCACGACACGCGCTGCGACGTCGACCGTGAGCTGCCCGATCTGGGGGCCGACGCGTTCCGCGGCGTGTTTCAGCCTGCGATGGTGTTGTTGTCCACCCGTCGCGCAAACGTGCTCGCGGTTCAGCCACCGGGTCGGGCCTGGCCGCTGGCGCGCAACGACCTCGACCCCGTGGCGTCGGGGTTGCTCGCGAGGCTCGATGCCACTGCGCCCATGCCTCGCGACACGTTTGCCGAGCGTGGATACCAATCCTTGCGTCAGGACACCGCGGCGTTCGTGGGGCCGGACGAGCGCACACAGGGAATGGTGCCCATTCGCGAGGGCGGCGACATCGGACCGTTCGTCGCCTACCCGCCCCGCTGGTTCGTGGACCCTGCGAAGCTCGCCGGGCGTTTGCGCTCCGATGCGGAGTGGCAGGAGGTCGACGTGCTCGTACGACAGACGGCCAGGTATCCGATTGCGGCGTGCAGCGACGGTATCGCCTTTCGCAACTCGATTCTGGCTGGCTTTGCGCGGGCGCCATGGACCCGGTACTCCCTGGTCGCGTACCTGAATTCGACACCGGTTCGCTGGTTGCACTACATGCGATTCCGCGATGCGAGGCAGGGCATGCCGCAGGTCAAGATAGCGCATCTGCGGGCCATCCCCGATTTGCCGCCCGGCAGCGCCGAGACGCATCGCGAACTGCACGACCTGGGCGAGCGGCTCACCTGCCGCGCGGGCGGCATCGACGCCGAGCACCAGCAGCACCTCGACCGGCTGGTCGGCGCCGCGTGGCGGCTCGACAGCCGCGAACTCGCGGTGGTGCTACAGTTTGCCCTCGACCATCCCGTCCCCGTGCGCATGCCTCGGCGCAGACCAGGACCCGGCCGCGGCGGCGCCCGCTCGCGTTGACGCCGTCGTCCACCTTGGGCAAACTTCCATATCGACTTCCTTTCGTCGGAGGATGGCCGCATGCGTTCGCGCTCCGCTTTCGTCGTCTGGTGCTTCGCGGGAATGGTCGGGTCCGTTGCGGGCTGCGGGGGCGACGCGTTCCAACAATCCGTTTCCTCGCCGGGCGACGCAGGGTTGGATGTCATCGGCGAAGCCGGGCCGGATGGGGTCTCGACCGATGCGCTGCCGGACGCCAATGCGGGGGGGGACAGCCCCAGAGAATCGGGCTTGCTGGCACGGGGAGAGAATTGCACCAATGACAGCGAGTGCGAGTCACAGGAGTGTGCGGACGGTGTGTGCTGCGACGTTGCCTGCGAAGGGTGCAGCGCATGCAACCTCGCGGGCCACGAGGGGACTTGCACGCCATTGGCTGCCGGCGACAAGCCTGCGGGAGTCTGCGGCACGGACGGCGACCCCTGCGCCGGGCACTGCGACGGCAACGGTGCCTGCGCCTGGCCGGACGCCGCGACAAGCTGCGGAGATTCCGTCTGCGAATCCGACGATGTGACCAGCATCCACCGGGTTTGCGACGGTGCCGGGAGCTGCATAGACATGGCTGTATCCTGCGGGTCGTATGTGTGTTCGACCACGACCGGCGACTGTCTGGCGAGCTGCTCGGCCGCCACCGACTGCGCACCTGGGGCGTGGTGCAACCCCCAGCAAGAATGCGTGGGCAAGTCGGCACTCGGGGCGAGCTGCGCAAGCGCCGGCGAGTGTACCTCGGGCTATTGCGTCGACGGCGTATGCTGTGCCGACGAATGTGACGGGCTCTGCGAGGCTTGCAACCTTTCCGGCGAGAAGGGCACGTGCACGCCCATTCCGAGCGGCACGGACCCGGACTCGGAGTGCGTGGGGAGCGACGCCGCGTGCGCCGGCACTTGCAATGGGGCCGGAGCGTGCTCGTGGCCCGGGAGCACGAAGGAATGCAAGCCGCCCGTATGTGCAGCGGGCACCACGCAGCACGAGCTGTATCGCTGCAACGGCAAGGGAGACTGCTCGCAAACTGTCGAAGCGTGCGACCCGTACCTCTGCGACCCGGCGACGTCGTCTTGCAAGACTGCCTGCGTCACGGACACGGACTGCGTGAGCGAGGACTACTGTCAGAAGCCGACATGCTTGCCGAAGAAGGACAACGGCGAGAAGTGCGGCGCGCCGAACCAATGCTTGAGCGGCCACTGCGTGCCTTCACAGGGCGGCGCTACGTGCTGTGCGCAGCAGTGCGCCCCGCCGATGGACTGCTCGACCGGAACCTGTCTGTGCAATGGCGTCACGTGCGTGGCCGGGCACTCGTGCGTGACGTGGTATCCGGACGTGGATCGGGACGGGTTCGGCGACGACAGCAAGGCCACGCCGGGTTGTGACAACCTGGCGCCGGTCGATGGAAACGGCAACTCGTATGTCCTGCAGGGCGGTGACTGCTACGACTTGAACAAGGACGCGCACCCGGGGCAGACGGCTTACTTTCCGGCACACCGGGGAGACAACTCGTTCGACTACGATTGTAGCGGTGCCTATGAGAAGCAGTATCGCGATGGCATGACGAACTTCATGTCGTGCATGGATTGCAAGCGTGCCGGGACGTGCGAACCATGCAGTACGACCTTGCATTACGACTTTGGATTCCAGTGCAAACAGGCACCCGCCTGCGGTGCGGTTTTCAACCAGGGGTTCCAGGGAACGGTGGCGTGCGGGGCCCTGTCAACGCTATACACGTGCCACAAGTCGACGCTGGGCTGCTCATCGGTCATTGACCAAGCTCCATCCGTTCAGCAAATGTGCCACTGAGCCTGACCGTCCGATGCGATTGCGTTCTGGAAACCAGTCTCGAGCTGCTCTCGTTTCGCTCGCTTGCCTGCTCGGAGCAGCTACTGCAGCCGCCGCGTCTGCCGAGCCGAAGGAGATTGCCACCGCTCGCCGGCTGTTCAAGGAAGCCGAGCGACACGAGCACGATGGCCGTTGGGCCGATGCGCTGGAGAAGCTCGAGCAGGTGGCGGCCATCAAGGAAACGGCAGGCGTGCGTTTCCACATCGCAACGTGTCTGTCGCATCTCGGGCGATTGCTGGAGGCCAAGGCCGGCTTCGAGCGTGCGCGTGCGCTGGCGCAGGAGCAGAAAGCCGACGATGTCCTCGCGATGGTCGACCCCCAGGCGCAGAGCCTTCGTCGCCGTATCCCCGTAATCCGCATCAAGATCCCTGACAAGGTGAGGGGCGCGGTGGTGACCGTGGACGGCAAGCCTGTCGACCCGGCGGACTGGCATGAGATCCTGGTGGACCCCGGCACACACCAGGTGATCATCAGGGTGCACGGCGAGGACCGTGTCGACCGGTACGTCAAGCTCGGCGAGGGCGAAAGCGACACCGTGGAGCTGCGGGAACCCGCATCGTCCAGGCCGAACGAAGCCGCGTCCAGGTCGACGTCGGCGCCGGGGGCCGCACGCTCTTCGCGCGGGGTGCCGGTGTCGGCGTGGCTGGCGATGGGCAGCGGAGCGTTGCTGGGGTTGGGGGGCTATCTTGCGTACCAGCGTGCGGATGCGGTGGCGAACGAGTCTGCGGAGGTCTGTGCGCGGAGCATCTCGTGTGATCCCGCGCGAGTCGATGTGGTTCGCAAGTGGGACGCGGCCGCGTTGGGGTTGTGGGTCGGAGCCGCGGTGGCCGTTGGCACGGGCGTGGCGATCGTGGTGTTTCACGAGACCACGGATGCGGGCAATGTGTCCATGCTGGCCGGACCGGGCGTGGTCGCCGTAAAAGGAACGCTGTGATGACGGGGGCTCGGGTAGTCGTGCTGTGGGCGTTGGCGCCGTGGTGCCTGGGCGAGGCAGGTTGCTCGTCCGACCTGTTCCACGACACCAACTGGCCGTCGGCGTGCGACCTGGATCCGTCGACTCCGGGGTGTCCCGCACCCACCGACACGACGGACGCCGGGTTGGATGGGAGCCAGGCGGACGGCGAAGGCCCCGAAGCTGCGGCTGACTGAGCGTCCTGCACTCGGCCGGACCGTCGCGTTTGACACATGTTCTTCGCAGTGAATATCCTGTGACCCCGTCTCTGGTGTTTGGGGGGCGGGGACAGAGCCGTGCTCGAGGAGCCGCTGAATGACGACAAAAGTTCTCGTGTTCGAGAGTGACGCTGCGTTTGCGAGTGAGCTGGTCGAGGAGCTGCAGCGGTTGGACTGCACCGTTCAGGTGGTGGACGACGGCAACGTTGGGCTCCAAATGGCGATGGCGGACCGCCCGGACTTGATCCTCTTGTCGATCGAACTGCCGAGGATGAACGGCTTTTCGGTTTGCAACAAGCTCAAGAAGGACCCCGGGTTGAAGGACGTTCCGCTCATCATCATGTCGGCCGAGTCGAACGACGAGACGTTCGAGCAGCATCGGCGGCTGCGGACGCGCGCGGAAGACTACGTGCACAAGCCCATCGCCTTTGCCGACCTGCTCGAGCGCATGCGCCAGCTTGTGCCGCTGGGCGTGGGTTTGAGCGAGCCGAGTGAAGACGCCATCATCATCGACGACGAGATCGCGTTCGAGGAACCCGAGGAGGAGGACGTCCATACCATGATGATGGACCGGCCGGCGTTGGACATGCTGGCGGCAGCGGCACCGCCTCCACCGCCTCCACCGCCGCGTCCTGTCGTGGGGGGACTGCCTCGACCGGCCGCGCCTGGTGTCAAGGCTCCCGTGGTCGACCCGGTTTCTCCCGATCTGGACGTGGATCGGTTTGCGGAGGACGCTTTCGGAAGGCTGCTGGAGGGGCCGGGCGCTGAACCTGCCGCCGTTGTCCCCGCCACCGAAGCACCGCGTCGCCCATCCCGGCCGCCTGCGAGGCGATCGGCGGTGCCTCCAAGGCCCGCAACGATTCCTGCTCCCGCCCCCGAGGTCGACGCTCCGGAGTTGGACCGCCTGCGCATGGAGGTCGAACGGTATCGCGCCGATGTCGTGCGCTTGGAGCAGGAACTCGCGTCGGCGCGCGGCGAGGCCCAGATGCTGGTCGAGGAACTCAACCAGGCGCGGGAAGCGTCGCAAGAGGTGGAGCGTCTGCAGAAGCAGATCGAGGATCTGAAAAAGGCGCCGGCTGGTCGGGCCGGTGGGGTTTCGAGCCGCGAATTCCTCGACCTACGCGAGGCCCTCAACAAGAAGGACAAGGAGATCCTCGCCCTGCGAGAGCAGATCTCGCACAAGGACAAGGAGGTGCTCGACGCACGCGACGCGACTTTGTCGCTCGAGCGCGAGAAGGCCGACCTGCAGGACCGGATCCTGGTGTTGGAACGAGACACGTACGACCTGCGCGCCCAGGCCGATCAGCGTGCGGCTGAGAAGGCGGAGCTCGAAGTCAAGGCAAAGGAAGCGGCGACGCGGATCGAGACGCTCCAGCGGGAGCTGACGGACAAGTCCGCCGAGGCCGACGGCCTCCGTGCTGCGCATGCGGCGGAGATCGCCGCGCGCGACGATCGAGAGCGGCAGCAGAAGGCGCAGCATGAGGCTGCGATGGCGGCTGCGGAGCAGAAGGCGCGCGAGGATCTCGAAGCAGAGCGAGGTCGTCTGCTGAAGGAAAAAGACGACGCGCTGGCAGCGCTCCGCCGTGAGCTCGAAGACGCACGGGATGCCGCCGTGAAAGCCGAAGCGCAGGCTGCCGCGGAGCGGATTGCCGCCCGTGAGCGCGAGCTGGAGCAGCAGCATGCCGACAGGATCCTCGAGCTCGAACGCGATCGCGACGCGCGCATCTCGTCCATCGAAGAGCGACATGCGTCGGCGATCGACGACCTGAAGCAGCAGGTCGAGCAACGAGTGTCTGCGCTGGAAGCCGAGCACGCCCGAAAGGTTTCCGAGATCGAGGACGCCCACAAGCAGCGTGTTGCAGACCTGGAGAGCGAGCACGCCCGGAAGGTTTCCGAGATCGAGGACGCCCACAAGCAGCGTGTTGCAGACCTGGAGAGCGAGCACACGAGTCGTGTCACGGAGCTGGAGAAAGAGCGCGACGAGTTGCGGGCCAAGGCCGATGCACGCATCGCCGACCTCGAGGCCCAGCTTGCAGCCACGAGCAACCAGGTCCAGAGCCTCGAGCGCGAGAAGGTCGACGGCTTCGAGAAGCGCGATGCACGCATCGGCGATCTGGAGCGGGATCTGGCGTCCACGAGGTCGCGGCTCGAGGAGCGTGTCAAGGCGCTGGAAGCGGAGCTGGCTGCGACACGCGACCAGCTACAGCGAGTCGAGCAGGAGAAAGCCGACGGTTTTGCGCAGCGGGATGGCCGCATTGCGGAGCTCGAGGCAACTCACGCTCAGCGTGTGACCGAGCTGGAGACCGAGCGCGACTCGCTCAGGTCCCAGCTTGAAGCCCGGATCGCCGGCCTGGAGGGCGAGTTGTCTTCTGCGCGCGAAGAGCAGCATCGCATCGAGCAGGAGAAGGCCGAGGGCTTTGCGCAGCGTGATGGCCGAATCGCCGAACTGGAGGGGCAGGTCGGGGCGCTTTCGGCGGAGCGCGACGCGTTGGCATCGAGCAAAGCCGAGATCGAGCAGAACCTGGATCGCACGCGGGGACGAGCCAGCGAGCTGGAGGCCGAGCTCGGCGCCACAGCGGAAAAGCTCATGCAGTTGGAGTCGACCCTGGCTGGCGAGCAGCGCCGCTTGCAGAAGGTCCTGGACAAGTGGACGCAGGATCGGGCGTCGCTCGAGCGAGCGAAAGACGCTCTCGCGGCGGTTCTGGTCCAGATCGAGGAAGTGGAAGGTCGACCTATCGAGTAGGGCGCGTACGGCTTTGCGTTTGCGCGTGTGATCGCGCGGTGGTCTCAAGCCAGGCCGGCGCGTGCCATGATCTTGCGCGCCTCACGGTCGACCCGGGCTCGCAACGCTCCCAGGTCCACCCCCGTCAGCTCTCCGTCGCGTACCAGATGACGGCCGTCGACCAGCACATGGCGAACGTCCTGCGCCTTGCCAGACATGACCAGCGCGCTGACTGCATCGACCACGGGGGCCATGTGAATGCCGTTGAGGGACACCACGATCAGGTCGGCCCGCTTGCCGACCTCGATGGAACCGATCTCGTTGTCGAGGTGCAGCACGCGTGCTCCGCTCAACGTGCACAGATCGAGAACCCGGCTTGCCGGTAGCGACGATGGACCCGAGCGCAGGCGGGCGAGCAGCGCCGCATGACGAAGCTCGGTCCACGCGTCCAGGTTGTTGTTGCAGGGCGCACCATCACAACCCAAGCCCACCACGATACCTGCGTCGAGCATCTGGCGCAGAGGGGCGACACCTGATCCCAGCTTGAGGTTTGCGCTTGGGCAGTGCACTACCGAAGTGCCGCGCCGTGCGGCGCGCCGAAGCTGGGCGGCCGTGAGCTGTACGCCGTGGGCGAGCACCACGTTTGGTCCAGCGATCCCCCAGGATGCAAGCACGTCGATGTCGTCACGGCCGAACGCGGCACGGACGGCTGCGCGCTCGGCAGGGTGCTCGGCGGCATGCGTGTGCAGCAAGATACCGTCGGCTCTGCAGCGCTCTGACGTCTCTCTCAGGAGGCGTTCGGAGCAGGATAGGATGAAGCGCGGTGCGTACGCGTAGCGGATGCGTCCATTCGCCGCGCCATGCCATCGCGCGCAGAGTCGATCGCTTTCGCGGAGGCTTGCCGTGGTGGATTCGCGGAGCCTGCGCGGAAGGCCACGTCCGGCGTCCATCATCGCCTTGCCACCCACGACCCGGATGCCCATCCGGTCGCACATCTCGAACACGACATCGTGCCCGTGGGTGGTGCCCATGTCGAGAACGGTCGTGGTGCCGGACAGCAGCAGCTCGGCGATGGACAGCTGCGTGCTTACCGACAGGCTCTCGTCGTCGTGCGCAGCCTCGAGGGGCCAGATGCGGTCACGAAGCCACGTCAGCAGCGGCAGATCTTCAGCCATCCCGCGCATGATCGTCTGGCACAGGTGGACGTGCGACTGGACGAAGCCGGGAAGTACAGCACAGTTCGTAGCGTCGATGAGGGTGCGGGCCTTGCTTGCACGCTGGTTCACGGTGGCGCCGATGGCCGCGATGCGTCCATGGCGCACGAGCACGTCTCCGATCATGCGACGGTTCGAGCCGTCGCATGGGAGCACAAGCCCGTTGCGGATGAGGATGTCGTTCACCGCGCGCTCCACGGTCGTCCGCGGTCACGGTGCATGCGGTGGGTCGTCTCCCGCGTTCGTCCAGTCGTCGGTCGTTTCAGGGGCGGCCTCCAGACGCAGGGGAGCCAGGCAGCATGTCGGGGCGAAATGCTTCGGGAAGGAGCTTGGCCAGGGAGGTCGTTCGGGCCATGACGCCGGGGGTGACAGACACCAGGTGAATCGGCACATCTTGCGCGAACTCGGCGAGAACCTGGCGGCACATGCCGCAGGGTGGGCTGGGGACTGGCCCTTCGGTCACCACGGCGATGGCGGCGATGCCGCGTTCGCCGTCGGCGATCATGGCGCAGACGGCGGCGCGCTCGGCGCAGATCGCGAGGCCGTAGGATGCGTTTTCGACGTTGCAAGCGGCGTAGATTCGACCTGAGGTGGAGAGCACGGCAGCGCCCACGGCGAACGACGAGTACGGCGCGTAGGCATGGGCGCGTGCATCACGAGCCGCCTGAACAAGCAGATTCCAGTCGATGGCCGCAGCGATCACGACGACACCTCCGTGGCAGCGAGCGTGACCCAGCGGGACAGCAGGCGAACGAAGTCCTTGCGGGTGCGTGCGGCGACTTGCTCGACTTCCTTGTGGTCGAGTGGTGTTGGTGAGATGCCAGCCGCGAGGTTGGTGATGCACGAGATGGCCGCCACGGGGACTCGCATGTGCCGCAGCGCGATGACTTCGGGCACGGTCGACATGCCGACGGCATCGGCGCCAAGGGCACGGGCCATGCGAACCTCGGCAGGCGTTTCGTAGCAGGGGCCGAGGTTGGCGAGGTAGACGCCCTCGAGCAACGATATCGCCTCGGCCCGGGCAGCGGAGCGCGCCACCTCGCGAAGCCGGCGATCGTAGGCCTCAGTCATGTCCGGGAACCGAGGGCCTAGCGATTCGTCGTTGTCTCCGCACAGCGGATTGCGTCCCGTGAGGTTGATGTGATCCACGATCAACATCAGGTCTCCCGGCGAAAAGCCGGGGTGGATGCCTCCTGCTGCGTTGGTGAGCAGAACCGCCTTGCAACCTAGCCTGGCCAACAACCGCACGCCGAAGACGACGCGCTCGGGGTCGTGCCCTTCGTACAGATGCACTCGTCCCTGCATGCACGCGACTTCGACCTGACCGACCCGGCCCAAGCATAGGTTGCCGGCGTGGCCGATGACACGGGAGACCGGCATGCCGGGGATGTCGGCATAGGGAACCTTGTGCAGGTCGGCGAGGGTGTCACCGAAGGCGCCGAGGCCCGAACCAAGGACGACACCAATGGTGGGGGCAGTGGGCCGTCGCGAGCGGACCACGGCTGCAGCCTGGTCGAGCTGGTGTTGCAGGGGAGAACTCATGGGACGCAGGCTACAACGAGCCGGAAGCCCGGCGGAAGCCCCAGAAGTCCACCGTGACCGGCGAACGCAGGGCGAGGCGGCTCCTGGGCATTGCCTTTGTGCTGGCGCTGCCGGCCAGGATTCGCTAGAGAGCGGCCATGGCAACGAAGTTCAGCGAGTTTCTTCAGCAGAACAAGATTGACCCGCGCAGGATCCTCGTCGCTTCCAAGCAGATCGAGGCGCTCCAGCCAGAGGATCGCGCCGTGCGCTTGAAGGAGCGGATCGCGCGCCGAAGCGAAGACGGCATACCGGAGGAGATGAAGAAGAACCGCACCAAGCCGCGCAGTGGCCGTCCGGTGACCCAGCGTGCTCTGGCTGCAGCCACGTCCGGCAAGCCCCTGACCGGTCCGCAGAAGACCCGCCTGCTGCGTGCAGTCAACCGCATCCTCGAACAGCGCAAGCAGCCGACGGTGGACCTGCGCGCCCTGTTCTGAGATTCCTTTCCGGGTGAGCAACGGGCGGACAGGCGGGGGCGAGCGCGTTCGCCGCGTGTTCGCGAAGCCTCCGTCTGTAACGGGTTCCTACGCTGCGCGTCGTCGACGCGTCCGCGCCGCAGGATGGTGTGCGCAAGCCTGGGGCTTCGAACGGCGCAGGCTACTTTCGTTACGCGTAGTCGTCGAGCCGTGAGTCGTCGGACGCTGCAGACGGGGGTGCGGGTTGCGGAGAGCCACGAGTTTGGCGAAGCGGCGTGCAGTGGGGCGGCCGACGGTTTTGACTTCGAAGAGGGCGGCGCGGCGCGGGCAGCATGATCCGCACGAGCGACAACTCCCCCGGCGTCGCGCCCGGGTGTCGGTCGTGAGGCACACTCGTTTGCGCGGCGCAGAACCTCGTGGTCGGCTGCGCGGTGCTGGCTCGGCGGGGTTGCTCGCGTGGTGCCCGCCGGTCGCCTTTCGCTCGCCCGGTGGCCGGCATTGCAGCCGGAGAGCGCAATCCCGGTCGGCGCGTCTCGCTCGCGCGGTCCCGGAGCCGCCGCCCGCTGCCTCGCCCAACGCTTCGAGCCAAGGCCCACGAGCGGCGGTCCTGCCGCTTCTATCTCGCTACAGCATGGTCGTCACCTCCGCGCTCTGCGTTGTCGTCTCCCGGAAGGCTCACGCCTTCCCTCCTACCCTCCAAGGCACCATGCCCCGGAGGGCCCCGGTTTTTGCGGCCAGTTGTTGACCCAGCTCCCCGTATCTCTTTGTCAGGTTGCTCGGGCTCCTGT
>Ga0209018_1001163_pt1 | contig 22106 bp, 20 predicted proteins | sample YNPBryBLVA2012_FD_185814 | JGI IMG/M metagenome (GOLD analysis project Ga0209018, IMG submission 185814) | Anoxygenic and chlorotrophic microbial mat microbial communities from Yellowstone National Park, USA - YNP Bryant BLVA 2012 (SPAdes)... ...
ATGGCAAGGAGGCGTCGGGCCGGCAGCCTGCCACCCATCGGGCCGCCGGCGGGTAGACGGACCTTGCGCCTGTTGTGGGCCGCTTCCCGCGCATGGTACAATCGCGCTGGTTGTAGGAACGGCGGCTGCTGCCCCCGTTCCCGGCGCAGACGTTTAGCGGTGGAGACCCTCGTGAACCGTCGCCTGACCATCCCCCTGGCCCTGCTGCTGATTCTGCTGGCTCCGGCGGCATTGGGCTTCGGCCCGCCGCGCCAGCAAGACCGCCTGATCCGGCTGAGCCTCAGCGCCGGATACGACGGGCGCTTCCGCGAAGGGCGCTGGATTCCGCTGCTGATCACCGTCAGCAACAACGGGCCGGATGTGCGCGCCGAACTGCGCGTGCGCTCCGACACCACCGCCGGCCTCAACGCCACGACCTACCGCACCCCCATCGACCTGCCCACCCAGTCGCGCAAACAGGTGTTCCTGTATATCTCGGCGCGGTCCATCGCCCGACAGGTGATGGTCGAACTCGTCTCCGGCGACCAGGTGCTCGAAGTGGTCGCCGCGACGCTCGCCCCGGTGGGCGTGAACGACCTGCTGTCCGCCGTCGTCACCGATTCGCCAGGCGGCTCGGTGGACTTGAGCGGCATCGATCTGGGCGAGGGCGTCTCCTACCAGGCCAACTGGTCCGTGGAGAACATCCCGCCGCTGGCCGACGCGCTGCTGAGCCTCGACGCGCTGGTGCTGTCGGACGTGGATAGCGGGCGGCTGTCGGTGGAGCAGCGCCAGGCATTGGCGGACTGGGTGCTGGCGGGAGGACGCCTGATCGTCACCGGCGGGCCGAACTACCGTTCGACCATTGCGGGCGTGGCAGACCTGCTACCGCTGGAGATCACGGGCACCACCACCACCGACGATCTGACGCCGCTGGCGGCTTTCAGCGGGCGCTACACCGACAACCTGCGCGAACCGGATGTCATCCTGGCGACGGGCAATCTGCGCCCCGGCGCGCAGACGTTGGTCGAGGCCGACGGCGCGCCACTGCTGGCCCGGCGCGTCTACGGCGAAGGGCTGATCGACTATCTGGCAGCGGACCCGAACCTGGCCCCGCTGCGCAACTGGGCGACACTGGACGCGCTGTGGCAGACGTTGCTCGCCGCGCCGCGCCAGACCCCAAGTTGGTCGGGCGGCTTTCAGAACTGGGAGCTAGCAAGCCGCGTGGTGCAGCAGGCCCCCGGCTTCGATCTGCCCTCGGTAATGCAAATGTGCGGCCTGCTGGGGCTATACATCGTCGTGATCGGCCCGCTTAACTACCTGACGCTGCGGCTGCTGCGGCGGCGCGAACTGGCCTGGCTGACCATCCCAGCGCTGGTGATCATCTTCACGGTGATGGCCTACTTCACCGGCTTTTCGCTGCGCGGCACCCAGGCGACGATCAACCGGCTGAGCGTGGTACAGGTGTGGCCGGGGGCCGAACGGGCGCAGATCGACGGTCTGATCGGGGTGCTGTCGCCGCGTCGCAGCACCTATGACCTGACCATGCCCGCTGGCCTGACCATCCGCACTTTGCCGCAGGACCAGAGCTATGGGCTGGCCCCCTCCCTGGCCCTGACCACGATTGAGGAAGGGAGCGTCTACGTCGCGCGCGATGTGCTGGTAGACGCCAGCTTCGTATCGGGCTTCGCCGTCAGCGGATTCGTGGATGGCGCGCCCCAGATCGACGGCGCAGCCACGCTGTTTTACGGCGAAGGCCCGGCAGCGCGCGTGAGTGGCACGGTCATCAACACCACCGATCGGGTCCTGCAAAACGCGGTGGCGCTGGTGCGCGGCGCGCGCCAGGACCTCGGCACGTTAGAACCGGGCGACCGCGCCACGTTTGACCTGCCGCTTTCCAGCCGACAGAGCGCGCCGCTGTCGCTGATCGCCAGTGCGTCCGGCTACCTGAGCGCCCCGACCTACTACGGGACGTACTACGGGGCGAGTAGCTACAGCGGCGGGCTGGAACTGACCGTCCAGGATATTTTAGGCGCCGCCTACCGGGGCGACGCTTACTACTACAGCTACGGCACGCCCGCAACACCGGACTCGCGCCGCCGCCTGCAACAACAGGACTTTGTAGCGTCCCTGGCGCTGGACCGCGACCTGAGCGGCGGGCGCGGCGACCGGGTGTTCGTGGTCGGATGGACGCGCTCCTCGCCGCTGAACTTGGAGCTGGCAGGCGCGCCCTGGACCGCCGACGACCTGACGCTGTATATCTTCGAGATTCCGCTGACGGTCGCGCCGACCGAGGGAACGGTGGAGATTTCGCCCGGCTTTTCTACCTGGATTCCCCTCGCCGAGGCCACGACGACCGGCTTCACGCCCTATAGCCTGACGATCAACGGCGGCGACCGGGCGGCCTTCCGCTTCACGCCGCTGCCGACGGCGCAACTGGCCCGCGTGACCGGCCTGGGAATCACGGCGCGGCGGAACAGCCCCGGCGCGGCGGTCATTTCGCTGTGGGACTGGCGCGAGGAAACCTGGGTGGACATCGACACGACGGGCGTGAGCCGCATCCCCGTGCCGGACCCGGCGCGCTTCGTCGGGCCGTCGAACGCGGTGCAGGTGCTCGTCACGCCAACCATCGTGGGCGCGTATGTCACGTACCAACAGGTCGATGTGACGTGGTACGGGGAGTTCTAAACGTTCAAAATTTTAAGTTTTGAGTTTTGAGTGCCCGGTTGTGCCCGGCATCGTCGGCGCGTGGGAACGGCGAATTCAAAACCCAAAACTCGAAACTCAAAATTGAGGGAGCGATGACCGCGATTATCGAAACGAAGAACCTGGTTAAACGCTACGGCAAACTGGAGGCGGTGAGCAACCTGAACCTCGTTGTGCCGGAAGGCGCCGTCTACGGCTTCGTCGGGCCGAACGGTGCGGGCAAGACCACCACCATGCGCATCCTGACCACGCTGATGAAGCCCACCGCCGGCGAGGCGTATGTGGCGGGCTACTCCGTCACGCAGGACCCGCGCAACGTGCGCCGCGCCATCGGCTACATGCCGGACTTCTTCGGCGTGTACGAGGACATGAAGGTGTGGGAATACCTGGACTTCTTCGCTGCCTGCTACGACATCCCGGAGCGTGAGCGCCCCAAGCTGATCGGCGATCTGCTGGAACTGGTAGACCTCTCGCACCGCAAAGACGATATGGTCGATAAGCTCAGCCGGGGCATGAAGCAACGGCTTTGCCTGGCCCGCACGCTGACTCACGACCCGCAGGTACTTATCCTGGACGAGCCGGCATCGGGTCTGGACCCGCGCGCGCGCATCGAGGTGCGCGAACTGCTGGTCGAACTCTCGCGTATGGGCAAAACCATCTTCTTCTCCTCGCATATCCTGGCCGACGTGAGCGAAATCTGCACCCATCTAGGCATCATCGAGGCCGGGCAGATGGTGGCACAGGGCAGCATGGAGGAGATGCAGCGCCAGCTTATCCCCCACCGCGAGATCACGATCACGCTGCTGGACACGGGCGACGTGGAACGGGCCAGGGCTGCCATCGGGAGCGTGCCGGGCATCGTCGAGATCATCGACCTGCCCGCCAGCGACAAAGGCCGTCCACGCATTCAGGTGAACTTCAGCGGCGAAGATGAGGGTGTGGCCCTGATCAGCCGCCGCCTGAGCGAGGAGGGCATCGCCGTGTTGGGCTTCAGCGAGGAGGAGCGCAACCTGGAGGCCGTCTTTATGCGCGCCACGAAGGGCCTGGTGACGTAGTTCTGAGTTTAGCGTGTGAAGTTGATCTGCCGGGCCGGGTAAGGGCGTGCGTCGATGACTCTTAAGAGTCTGGAACTCAAAACGCAGCATTCAAAATCTGGCACTTTGCTGTCCCCTTGGCGTGCGGCGTGGGATCATGCCCTGGCAGCTTATTACCGGGGGCAGGTCGCGCCCCGGCGTTTCCCGCGCCTGGAGGCGGCGGCGGCCTTCCTGGTGTGGGGGGTGTTCCTGGGCGGGACGGCGCTGGGCGTGGCCGTCTACCCGCAGGCAACAGATGTGACCTGCGACTGGTTCGCCTGCTACTACCCGCTGGCCGGGATCGACCACCCGCTGGAAACGTTGCTCGGTTCGCTGGCAAACCTGCTGATGATCGGGTACTGCCTGCTGCCGCCGGCGCTGCTGTTGAGCGCGGTGGTGCTGTTTTTCCGGCGGCGGCGCAGCTACCGCCTGCCCCTGACGCTGGCAAGCGGCTGGTCGAACGGCGCGACGGCCCTGCTGGCGATCACGCCGTTGGGACCGGAGGGGTTGGTGCGCGTGCGCTTTCTGACGCGGCTGTACGGCTTCTGGCGGCGGCGCGCGCTGATCGCCGTGATCCTCGGCACGGTAGCCACCGCCATCGTGAGCTGGCACGTGCTGTGGCCGATCTTCTGGTGGCTCGGTCCCTGGGGACAGTGGAGCGGACAGTTGATTTTGACGGCGCTGTGGTGCCTGGCGGCGGTCGCCTGGATGGTGAATCTGGCGGCACACAGCACGCTGGAAGAAGTCACGTTTACCAACCGCCCGACGTTTTTCCAGTTCGACTGGCACGCCCTGCCGACGCTGACCACTATCGGCTCGCTGATCACGCCGCCGCTGCTGGGCAGGCTGTACTTCTCGACGCACGTCTTTCTGGGCTACCATGACGCCAACGCGCTGAGCGTGATCATCGCGCCGCCGATTATGCTCGTCACGGGGGCAGTCTTCGCCGCGATCAACTACGTCCTGGCCGGGTGGATTCTCAAGGCGAGAATTGCAGAACTGACGACGGGTAAAACGTCTTGAATTCAAACTTAGAACCGGTCACGCAAAACTGAGAACTCGCAAGGAGTTCACGATGACTGTCGCAGAAAGCACTCCCCCGCGCCCCCGCCGCACCCTGCGCGAGCGACTGTTCAACAATCCGGTGGCGCTCAAGGAACTACGTGGGCGGATGCGCGGCGCGCGCGCCTTTATCGTGCTCACGGTTTACCTGACGCTGATGAGCGGCTTTGCCACACTGGTCTACGTGTTGTACGCCTCGTCGCTGGCGTATATGCCGGGCGGCGTGCAGGGCGGTCAGATCGGGCGCGTGCTGTTCATGAGTGTGGTGGGCGTGGAACTGTTCCTGGTGACGTTTATCGCCCCGGCCTTCGCGGCGGGGGCGATCAGCGGCGAGCGCGAACGGCAGACCTACGATCTGCTGCGCGCCACGCTGCTGCCATCGCGGGCGCTGGTCAGCGGCAAGTTGATCTCGACCCTGTCATATATCTTCTTGCTGCTGCTGACGGCGATTCCCTTGCAGGGCATCGCTTTCCTGTTCGGCGGTGTGACGGAGATGGAGATCATCCTGTCGTTTGTGATCCTGATCGTGACGGCGCTGCTGCTGGGCACGGTGGGCGTGTTCTTCTCCGCCATCACCCAGCGGACGTTGACCGCCAGCATATTAAGCTATGCCTTCGCGCTGATCTCGATGCTGGTGCTGCCGCTGGCGCTGCTGATCATCGGGCCAGTCGTCAGCGGCATGTTGTACGGCGTGTTTAGCAGTGGAGGGACCGCCATCTCGCCGGTGCTGGAAGCGGCCATGTACTACGGGCTGGGGCTGCTCATCGCCACCAACCCGCTGGGGACGCTGTTCGGCACATTGATCCTGCTGATCGACCGCCAGGAGATCGGCTTCTTTTCGGTCACGCTGCAAAACGGCGCGCTCATCCCGATGGTGTCGCCCTGGGTGGTGTTCACGATTCTGGGGCTGGCGCTGTCGCTGGTGCTGCTGGTGCTCACCATCAAGCGGGTGAACCGGGTCGAGGAAGTGTAATGGGCAGCAGGCCACACACACCGGATCGGATGTCAATGCGTTTGAGCATAAAGTGAAGTTGCGCCTGAGCGTTGCGCCGGGCGACGGGCGATCACCGGGACTGGGACGCCATCCACGCCTGGGCCGCCGACCTCAAGCCCCTGCTGAAGACGTAACGCCCAGAAGCGACTGCCGCCGAGGGGAACTGTTGGGCGCGGAGGGCCATCTGTTCTATAATACAAATACCTGTTGAGCAGTAAAGGTCACGTGCCATGCCCCCTGAAATCACGTCCAAACTCCTGCGGCTGCTGGCTCGTTGGGATCGCCGTCTGCGCTTGCAGCAGAGCCTGATCTGGGGGCCGCGCGGCGTCAGCGCCGGGCTGGCCATCGGCATCATCGGGGCGCTGCTGGCGCGGGTGCAGCCCTGGCTGCTGCCGGCGGACCTGGCGGCGTTGGCCGGACTGGCGGCGTTGCTGGGCCTGGTCTTGGCGCTGGTGATCGTGTGGGCGGTCCGGCGGGATACGCTCCAGACGGCCCGCGCCTTCGACCGCCGTTTTGCCCTCAAGGAGCGCGTCAGTACGGCACTGGAACTGGCGGCGGGCCGCATCCGCTCCCCGAACGCCGAAATCACCGCGCGGCAGGTGGCCGATACCCTCAGCCGCGCCGAGCGCATCGACGCGCGGGCGTACCTGCCTCTACGCCTCCGGCGGCGCGATTGGGCCGTGCTGGCTGCGCTGCTCCTGGCGCTGGCGGCGTTGCTGCTGATCGAGAACCCGCAAAACAACGTCCTGGCGCAGGAACAGGCCCTCCAGTCTGCCATCGCCCAGCAGGCTGCCGACCTGCAAGACCTGCGCGAGCAGATCGCCAACAGCACCGAACTGGACGAGAGCACACGTCAGGAGATGTTGCAAGAACTCGACGACGCCATCGAGACGTTGCAGCAGCAGGAACTTTCGCAGGAAGAGGCCGTCGCCACCCTTGCTGACCTGGCGCAGGCCATGCAAGACATCGCCGCGCAGGCCGACATCCCCCCGGCGCAGCAGCAGGCTTTCGACCAGGCCGCGCAGGAACTCGCCCAGCAGTCAGGGGAGCTTGCGCAGGCCCTGGACGAAGGCGCACTCGACCAGGCCGCCGAGGCAATGCAGGACCTGGCCCAAAACCTCGGCCAGATGAGCCTGGCCGAGCAGCAAGACCTGGCCCAGGCGTTGGACAACGCCGCCGAGGCGCTTGCCGAGACGAACCCCGACCTGGCCGAGTCGTTGCAGCAGGCCGCCGAGGCGCTCCGGCAGGGCAATCCGGAGGCCGCACAGCAGGCGCTGGAGCAGGCCGCTGGGCAATTGCAGCAACAACAGCAAGAACTGGCGCAGAGCACAAACGATGCCGGGCAGCAGATGGCCTCCCAGGCCATGCACCAGGCCAACGCCGGGGCACAGCGCATCGCCCAGGCGGGGACCGGCTCGGCCTACACGCAACAGCAGACCAACACCTCCGGCGGCAACAGCCCCTCGCCGATCAGCGGCGGTCAGGGCCAGGGCATGGACTCCAACCAGACCGGTCAGAGCGGGCAAAGCGGCCAGGGCGAACAGGGCCAGAGCACCGGCGAAGGCATGAGCGCCGGCAACCAGGGCGGCCAGGGCATGGAACAGACCCAGGGCACGGGTGGTGGCGCGGGCGATAGCCCCGGCGAAGGGCAAGAAGGCGGATTCCAGGCCAGCGGCGATCCGATCAGCCAGAACAACACCCCTGACGGCCAGGGGCTAGAGGAGTACGAACCGATCTTCGCGCCGCAATCCGTCGGCGGCGAGGGCGGCCCGGAGGTCCAGATCGGCGGTTCGGACCAGCCGGGCAACGTCGTCACCAACGAGGGAGAACTGGTCGAGAACCCCACCGGTCAGTCCATCGTCGGCTACAACGAGGTCTTCAGCGACTACGCCAACGCAGCCAACCAGGCGCTCGAAAGCGATTATATCCCGCTCAGCCTGCGCGACGTGGTGCACGATTATTTCTCGTCGCTGGAGCCAGGCCGGTAGCCGCCACGCCTGCCGAGATAAGGACGGTCTGCTTTGTCGCTTCGCCGCCTGCCGTTCATGGTGTTGACGCTGTTTCTGGCCGGATGCGTGCTGCCCTTCGGGACGCAGACGCCCCTGCCACCGCCGACATTGGAAAGCCCCCCACCGACCGCTCCGTCCGCCGAGACGGCGGAACCAGAAGCCGGGGCCACGCCGTCCGGCCCGGCGATTCTGCTCCAACAGCCCGTAGGCGCCGGGACGCTGCTGTTGATCCGCTACCAGGGCGCCGGGCAACCCTGCCTGGCGGCAACCTTCACGGCAGAGGTGTTTCAGGCTAACCGTTGCGGCGCGGCCCTCACCCCCGGCGCGGTCGGCGTCGGCTACGTGGACGCGCTGACCGACCCCGCCGGGGCGACGGTCCGGGTGGCTTACGGCGTGGTGCACAACCCGGCGATTACCGCCGTCGCGGTGGAGTTTGTAGGCGGCGGCAGCGCCAGCGCGCCCGTCCAGAACGGCGGCTATGCGCTGGCGCTGACGGGCGATCAACGGCCCCGCCGTGCGTCGGGCATCGACCAGTATGGGTATCTGGTGGGACAGTGGGAGTTTGAGTAGGTAGCAGAGCCGACAGGCAGAACGGAACGATGGCAAGGAGGGAAAAATGTCCAGGATCAATCCCCGGCTGGAAGACCTGATCGGGCGGCTGTCACCGGAGCTTCAGCAGGAAGTGGAGGACTTTGCCGAGTTCCTACTGGAAAAGCACGTACCGGAGCCGAAGCGAAAGTACCTCCGGTTGAATTGGGAAGGCGCGCTGGAAGAACTCCGCGACCGATACACCTCGGTTGAGCTTCAGCATAAAACACTTGATTGGTGGGATGAATAATGTACCTTGTCGATACCAACGTCTGGTTGGAAGTCCTGCTGAGGCAGGAACGCCTGGACGAAGCACGCCGGTTCCTGACGACGGTCGAGACACGTTTTCTGGCGATTACGGACTTCCCCGACTTCGACCGTACCGAGCGCGGGCGCAAAACGCTGGGGCAGATCGTGGCCGAGCGACCGGCTGAAAATGAGGACTGAGGATGTTCATTGACGACCGGCCCAAGCACAAAAATGAGTTTATGGCCGGCACCTGCCCGGTATGCGGCGGGACGGATTTCGAGTGGGGCACGCTCTACCAGGCGCGGCATCCCTTGAACACAAACGTCATCCAAACTTTTGCATTGCCATTTTGGAATTAAACCCTCAAAATTCACCAACTGGAGCATTCCGATGACCCTAGTAGCGCCCACAACCTCCTCCGTCCTCAGCGTGGACGACTTCCGCGACACGGCTGAACGCATCGTGGCCGAGGTCGGCAAGGTGATCGTCGGGCAGGCCGACGTGATCCGCCACGTGCTGATCTGCATCATCGCCGGGCGACACGCCCTGCTGGAAGGCGTGCCCGGCCTGGGCAAGACGATGCTCATCCGCACGCTGGCCGACGTGCTGGACCTCAAATTCTCGCGCATCCAGTTCACGCCGGACCTAATGCCCGCCGACATCACCGGCACGGACATCATGCAGGAGACCGAGTCCGGTGGGCGGCAGTTTGTGTTCCAGCCGGGACCGGTGTTCGCCAACCTGATCCTGGCGGACGAGATCAACCGCGCCACGCCCAAGACCCAGTCGGCGCTGCTGGAAGCCATGCAGGAGAAGACCGTCACCGCCGCCAACCGCACCTACCCCCTGGCACCGCCGTTCTTCGTGCTGGCGACGCAGAACCCGCTGGAAATGGAAGGTACCTATCCGCTGCCGGAAGCGCAGTTGGACCGGTTTCTCTTTAAAGTGGACGTGCCCTTCCCCAGCGCGGCGGAGCTGATCACCATCCTGGACCGCACGACCGGTGCAGAGACGCCCACGCCGCACAAGGCCGCCGACGGCGCGCGCATCATTGAGATGGGCAACCTGGCGCTCCAGACGCCGATTGCCACGCACGTCAGTGACTACGTGGCGCGGCTGGTGGTGGCGACCCACCCGGCCAGTCCGACAGCGCCGGAGATGGTCCGGCGCTACGTGCGCTACGGCTCCAGCCCGCGCGGGGCACAGGCGCTCATCCTGGGCGGCAAGATCACGGCGCTGCTCAGCGGACGTTACAACGTCGCCTTCGACGACGTGCGGGCGGTCGCCCCGGCGGCACTGCGTCACCGCCTGTTGCTCAACTTTGAGGGGTTGGCCGAGGGCATTCGCCCGGACGATGTGATTGCGGCATTACTGGAACATGTACCGGAAAACCCGCGCTGAGTGGCGCGTCGCTCCCCGAAAGCTCCAGGCCGGCGCGGGCCGCTCGGACTCGACTTGAGAAATAGTGTCAGTTGGAAAGAAAATCTACAATGGAAAACGCGCAGCAAACCGGCGGATCACAGCCCAACCCACCCCCTACGGACCCCATTTCACCTACGCCGCCGACCGGTAACGTGACACCGCCGCTAGGCCTGCCTGTCGCCGCGATCCGGCAATTGGCCGCGCTGGGCGGCGGCCTGGCGCGCTCCCGGTTTCACATCATGCACGGCCAGTGCAGCGACGTTGGCCTGGTGCGTAACAACAATGAGGATGCCATCCTCTCCTTTTTCGCCACCCAGGTCACGGCAGGCGGGCCGGCGCACTTCGGCCTGTTCATCGTGGCCGACGGCGCGGGCGGGCATGACGACGGCGAAGAAGCTGCCTCCACCGCCGTCCGCGTGACCGCCGAGCAGATCAACCGCCATATCTACCTGCCCCTGCTGGATACCGCCGCCCTGGGCGCCGACTCGCCACCTCTGCTGGAAAGCCTGAGCGAGGCCGTGCGCGCCGCCAACCGCGCCGTGATGCAAGACGTACCCGGCGCGGGAACGACGCTCACGGTCGCCCTGCTGATGGGCGACACGGTCTACCTGGCGCACGCGGGCGACAGCCGCGCCTACCTGATCGCCCCCCATCCCGACACCGGTCAATACGGGATCGAGTGCCTGACGCGGGATCATTCTGTGGCGCGGCGGCTGGAAGAGACGGGCCAGATCACGGCGGAGGAAGCGGCGCACCATCTTGAAAAGAACCGGCTGTGGAAAATCCTGGGCCGGGACGCCGAACTTGTACCAGACACCAGCATGCGCGCGCTGGTGGCCAATTCGTATCTGCTGCTGTGCTCCGACGGGCTGTGGGGGGTGATTCCCGAAAGCGACATTCCACCGGTGATCCTGACCTCGGCCACGCCGCAGGAAGCCTGTGACCGCCTGGTCGCGCTCGCCAACATGAACGGCGGGCCAGACAACATCTCGGCCATTGTGTTGCAGATCACGGAGTAAACACAAACATAACGGGGATGACCGAAGAGAAACGCACCGTAGCCGAAAAACGAAAATACCGCGTGCTCGATGTCCGGCAAGCCAAACAGGTGGCCTCAGTCTGGCTGGAGCAGGCCGATTTGCAGGGAGCTGTGGCATTTGGCCTGCCAGAAGTCGATGACCGGTATCATGTCTGGCGCGTGCCGCTGCTCAGTAGGGCCAGTCACGAGCGCATCGGGGAGGTCGTCATCGACGCGCACACGTCCCTGATCCTGGCGGACAAATCCACGACCCCCGAAGTGCTTGAGGCCCGCCTGCTGGGAAGAACGAAACGACCGACAGAGACGAAAGCAGAACGCCCTGAAAACGGGTTTTATTCGCTCTCGACCTTGCGCAATACCATTGCCCTGGGCGATTGTGAAGAAATTTTGCGGAATTTACCGGCAGGCAGTATAGACCTGGTGTTTACATCCCCTCCCTACTACAACGCCCGCCCGGAGTACACCGACTACGTCACGTATGAGGAATACCTGCTCAAAATTCGCAAAGTGATCCAGGGTATTCACCGCGTCCTGGCTGAGGGGCGATTCTTTGTCATGAACGTCGCCCCAGTGCTGATCCGGCGGGCCAGGCGGAGCGAGGCTTCCCGCAGAATCGCCGTCCCCTTCGACATCCACCGCCTCTTTATTGAAGAGGGGTATGATTTTATCGACGACATCATCTGCGAAAAACCGGAAGGGGCCGGCTGGGCCACCGGTCGAGGGCGGCGTTTTGCGGCTGACCGTAACCCCCTGCAATATAAACCGGTCCCCGTAACTGAATATGTCCTGGTATACCGCAAACATACCAACAAGTTAATTGATTGGAATATCCGCGCACATCCCAGACCCGACTGGGTCAAGGCCTCAGCTATTGGGGACGATTACGAACGCACCAACGTCTGGCGCATCAAACCCACTTACGATAAGCGCCATCCTGCCATCTTCCCGGTCGAACTGGCCGAAAGGGTGATTACGTATTACTCCTTTAAGCAGGATGTGGTCCTCGATCCTTTCGCCGGGATCGGCACAGTGGGCCGGGCGGCAGCCAGGTTGGACCGACGGTTTGTCCTGATCGAGCAAAATCCCGAATATGTCGAGATCATCCGCCAGGAAGCCAAAGCCTGGCTCGGCAAACATGCCAGACATGTGTTGACGATCAACTGCGCGCCTGTTGAAGTCGAGAATATGCTGTGGTAGACCGACCGTCAAGGAATAGCTTCCGTGCCCGAAAAACTGTTTGACGACAAGACCCTGCGCAAACTCGAACAGCTTTCCCTGATCGCCAGCAAGATTCGCGCCGGGGCCATCAAGGGCGAGCGCCGTTCCACCCGGCGCGGCACGAGCATCGAGTTCGCCGATTACCGTGACTACACCAAAGGCGACGACCTGCGCCGCGTGGACTGGAACATCTTCGCCCGGCTGGAGCGCCCCTTCATCAAGCTGCTGGAGGAGGAAGAAGACCTGGCCGTGCACCTGCTCGTGGACGCCTCGGCCAGTATGGACTGGCCGCGCGATTCCGAATCGCCGCGCGACCAGCACAAGTTCACCTTTGCCCGGCGGCTGCTGGCCGGGCTGGCCTACATCTCCCTCAGCGGCGGCGACCGCCTGACCGTCAGCGCCCTGGCCGACCGCCGCGCGCAGACCTGGGGGCCGGGCCGGGGGCGCGGGCGCGCGCTGGACCTGTTCGCTGCGCTGGAAACCTTCACGCCCGGCGGCGTGACCGACCTCAACGAGGCCCTGCGCGACTATGCCCTGCGCGGCGGGCGGGCCGGGTTGTGCATCGTGGTCAGCGACTTCTTTTCCCCTTCCGGCTACCGCGACGGCGTGACGGCTCTGCTGGGACACGGCCACGAGGTCACGCTGATCCACGTCCTGGCGCCGGACGAGGTCAGCCCGCCGCTGACGGGCGACCTGCGCCTGGTGGATGTGGAATCGGCAGCGGGGCAAGACGTGACCATCGACGCCGCCCTGCGTGACCTGTATACGCGGCGGCTGCTGGCCTGGCAGCAGGAGATCGGGCGGGACTGCCGAGCGCGCGGTGTGCACTACGCGGCGGTGGAGACCTCCATCCCCTGGGAAGAAGTGATCCTCTATCAACTGCGCAAACTGGGCGTGGTGCGGTGAAGATTTCACCGCAAAGGATGCAGCGGGCGCAAAGGTGATGCCCCATGACCGTTCCCGACGGCTTCACCTGTCGCAAACCGTGCGGCAATATACATAGCGGCTGCGGGGTGTCATCGCAGGAAAGGCGTGAGGTGTGGAGCACGAAAAGCTGCTCGAGGCGCTCGAAATAGATTACCGCTTGCGCTCGACCTTCTTTTATCGCAAACTGCACGAATTGGGATTCACGGCTTTCAACACCGAGATAGATAAACTCATCCAGATAGCGAACAATTTCAACTGGGACAGCCGTGAAAACTGGAATATCTCGACTGCGGCATGGCAGGCGATTTCCCATGCCGGGATCGCCCCGCTTGCCGTGTTTGCACATCCGCGCGTCCTTCAAGAGCAGCCCAGGCTATCGGCTTACTACCGTAACGTCGCGGCGCTGCCGCAAAAAGCGGTTAACAAACTGGCTTTTGGAATCGTCCCCGTCGAGGCGGGAACTACTCCACTCACGCCTGAGCGCGCACTGAGCCTGTGCCGCCTGTATAACTCTCACATCAGCCTGATCGTTGAAAGCGCAGCAGATTACAGCCGCGAAGATGCGATAGCCATGATGCTGGCTTCAGCAGGCGCGCAGATCAACGGATCGTGGCTGAACGCTGTCGGTGAAGAGGCAGAGCTTGTGACCCGCAAAATCTTGATCCGCTCGTTGTTGCAGGCGAATTATCTCGTTTCTGCCATCTTGAAGAGCAAGTCTACCTCTATCGAACTCGATAATTTAGTGGATCAGGCTCATTTGCTATCCGGTATTCGGCTAAAAAATCAGACCAGCATTTTGTTTTCCAGCGAGCCGGACCTTTCCCTGCTGAATGCCGCCGGCGAGTTAGTCGCAGCCATCGAGGTCAAAGGTGGGAAAGACACGGCGGGGGCGCTGGAGCGTTACGGCGCAGCCAAGAAGAGCTTTGAGGAGGCGCGCAGACAAAACCCGCGCGTCGTCACGATCTTTCTGGCAAGCTGCATGACCGATGAAGTGGAAAAACGCCTTGCAAAAGATGACTTGATCGATTACACGTTTAACCTGACGGAGGTGGTCACCAACGAAGCACAGCGCCAAGCGTTTGTCCGCTTTGTACTTGGGCTTCTCGATGTCGATTTTGAACGATAAATGTTGAGGCTCGTGTTGACGTGCAGCAGTTATCTTTGCCCCTGATCCCCACAAGCGTTTCTGAAGCCGACAACGCCCTGACGTGCGCCTCGTTTTCTCATGGTGGTGTTTGCCCCGAGGATGAGCGGCTTGCCCTGGAGGCCCGCTACGCTGGTTTGCTCGAAGAAACCGGAGAATTTAACCGCCGTTTGGTGAGTTACCAGGGCAACAAAGGGGAAATCGTTCACGGCTGGATCAGGTACAAAGAAGGTTTTTCAGCACAGTTGGTTGAAACGCTGATCCGCAAAATGGGCATCCGGCCCGGCGATACCATCCTTGAGCCTTTCAGCGGATCGGCGACGACCCTGCTAATCGCAAAAGCACTGGGGATCAACGCCGTCGGGATCGAAATCCTGCCCGTGTGCCATCTGGCATGGGAAGCCAAATCTCGCCTTGCCGATTACCGGATCAGCGAACTCGACGACCTGCTGCGCGTGATCGCCGAAACGGAACCCGATCCGCACTGGATGTCTGAACCCTTTCCTCATCTGGTCATCACACGCAGCGCCTTTCCCGCCGAGGTCGAACACGATCTGATGTTTTACACCCGCTGGCTGGATCGTCTGGATACCAGCGCAGCGACCAAAATGCTTTGCCGTCTGGCGCTGACGAGCATTCTTGAGGAAATCAGTTATACCCGCAAAGACGGCCAGTACTTAAGGTGGGACTATCGCGCGGACAAGGTGCAGGAACGCAACGACATGCGGGCATCCCAGGGGAAAAAATCGATCAAGAAAATGGACAAAGGGCCGCTTCCAACGGTCAAAGCTGCGCTTGTCCGCGCGTTGGGCGTGATCGTTGAGGACATTAAAAAGTTACAGTTGCTTCCATTACGCGAAAGTGTACAACAGCTCATCCCAGGCAGCGCCCTGGAAGTGCTGCCCGTGCTGGAAGCCGATCAGTTTCACGGCGTGATCACTTCGCCGCCCTACTGCAACCGCTACGATTACACCCGGACGTATGCCCTGGAACTGGCTTACCTCGGCGTGGGCGAAGCGGAGGTTCGCGCCCTGCGGCAAAGCCAGTTATCCTGCACGGTAGAAAACCGCTCCAAAGTTGATGCACTGAAGAAACACTATGGGGCGCTTGGACGGCCCGAAGCCTTTGAGCAAATCCGGTGCGTTGTGGATGAAAATCCGGTGTTGGCCGAAATCAACCACGCCCTGGCAATGCGTTGGGAACGCGGCGAGATCAACAATCGGGGCGTGCTTTCAATGGTAAAGGGGTACTTCACCGAACTGACTTTCGTCTTCGCCGAGCTTTACCGCGTCTGTCGCAGCGGCGCGCAGGTGGCTTTCGTGAACGACAACGTGCGTTATGGCGGCGAAGTGATCCCCGTTGATCTCCTCAGCACCGATCTGGCTGAACGCCTGGGATTCGAGCCAGTCCAGGTCTATGTGCTGCCGCAGCGCAAAGGCAACAGCAGCCAACAGATGGGCAGGTTTGGCCGCGAATCGCTGCGCAAAAGCATCACCGTCTGGAGAAAGCCGTAGACTCCCATGTCCTTCCTCACCCCTCTGGCCCTGCTGTTGGCTGTGCTGGCGATTCCGATCCTGCTGCTGTATATGCTGCGCCTGCGACGGCGCGAGACGCCCGTCAGCAGCACCTATCTGTGGGTGCAGGTGCTCCGTGACCGCGAAGCCAACACGCCCTGGCAGCGCCTGCGCCGCAACCTGCTGCTCATCCTGCAACTGCTGCTACTGGCGCTGCTGATCTTCGCCCTGATGCGCCCCTACGTCGAGACGCCTGCCGTCTCCGCCGGGCGCGTGACCGTGCTGCTGGACGCCTCGGCCAGCATGAACGCCACCGACGTATCGCCCACGCGCTTCGCCGCCGCGCAGCAGGCCGCCCTGGACATTGTGAACACCCTCAGCGCCGGTGACGCCATGACGGTCATCCGCGTGGCCAACGCGCCGGAAGTGCTGGCGAACGCCACCGACGACCGCAATCTGCTGCGCCAGGCCATCCGGGGCGCCCGGCCTTCGCAGGGCGCCGCCGATTGGTCCGCCGCGCTGACCCTGGCGGCAGCGAAGGCGGTCGGCGTGGAAGATTACAACGTGGTCATCATCAGTGACGGCGGCCTGCCGCCGGATGTGCCCGCCATCCCCGGCGAGGTGCGCTACGTGCCCATCGGGGCCAGCGGGGAGAACGTCGGCCTCACGGCCCTGGCCGTCCGGGCGCGGGCGGGCGGCACGCCGCAGTTGTTCGCCGAAGTGACCAACTTCGGCCAGCAGGAAGCCGAGATCATTTTCAGCCTGTACCTGGATAACGCCCTGCACTCGGCCCACCGCCGCACTGTGCCGCCGACCACCGCCGTCGGCGTCAGTGTGACGGACTTGCCGGGAGAGTTCACGGTGCTGTCGGCCAGCCTCACCCCCGCCATCGAATCGCCCGTGCCGGACTATCTGCCGACCGACAACACCGCCTGGACCGTTTATAACCCGGCGGGCGCGGGCCGTGTGCTGCTGATGACACCGGGCAACCTGTACCTGCACCAGGCGCTCGCCAGTCTGCCGGGCATGAGCGCCTTCCAGGGCAGCCTGGAGCGCGGCCTGCCGCAGAGCGAACAGTTCGACCTGTACGTGTTCGACGGCTGGCTGCCCCCCGATGGGGACCTGCCCGCAGGCGATCTGCTGCTCATCGATCCGCCTGAAACACCCATCACGCCGCTGTTCACCGTGACCGGGCACAGCACCGCGACAGATAACCCGCGCGTGGCGCGCGACGACCCGCGCACGACCTATGTCAGCTTCGCCAACGTGCACGTGCTGGACTTTAAGACGCTCGACGGCGTGGACTGGGCCGACCCGCTGATCGCGGTCGCGGGCGGGCCGCTGGTGCTGGCAGGCGAGGTAGACGGGCGGCAGGTGGCGATCTTCACCTTCGACCTGCACCGCTCCGACCTGCCGCTGCAAATCGCCTGGCCGATCTTGCTGGCGAACCTGATGCAGTGGTATACCCCGGCGCGCGCCGTCAATGCGCCGCAAGGCTTGCAGGTGGCAGAAACGCTAGTCATCACCCCGCCGTTCGAGGCAGAAACGGTGCGCGTCACCCGGCCCGACGGCGCGATCACGACCCTGCCGGTGGAATCCAGGCAACTGATCTTCGCAGACACGAGCCTGCCGGGCATTTACACCGTCGATACCTACCGGGGCGCGGAGCTGATCCAGAGCGAGCCGGTGGCAGTGAACCTGTTCGACCGTATGGAGAGCGACATTCAGCCTGCCGATTCGCTGCTGATCGGCCAGACGACGGTGACGGAAGCAGCGCGCGAGGAGATCGGGCAGCAGGAGTTCTGGCCGCTGATCGTGCTGGCGGCGCTGGCCGTGCTGACTCTGGAATGGGTGCTGTACCATCGCGGGATGCGCCCGCCCAGGCTGCGGACGGCAACGGTAGCAGGCGGGGTCGCCGGGCGACGGCGGTAAGATAGACGTTGTGGCGTCGGCACGCTGCGCAGAGCCGCCGCTACCACGCCAGGAACACATCCCACACGGCCGGCGTGAAGCCGTCCGGCGTGTGGGCTTTGTACGGCCATGCGCAACTCCGTTCCGCTTGTAGGTCTTATTATATCACGCTAGACTCGGCGGCATGAGCAAGCGGCAGGCACAACTCACGAGCGGGCCTCATGCCTTATCGATCTAGCGGCACGCGGCGCAACAGCGTTCAATTCGGGGTGGGCCGCTCGATCTGGACGGGCGCGCCGCCCCCCGCCATCCCCGAACAGGTGTTAGACGGCATCCCCGGCTTTTTGGCGTGGCTGGCCCTGCTGCTGACGCTGGCCGGGGCGGTGTTGAACCCGCGCCTGGTGATCGCCGTTGCGGCACTGCTGGGCCTCTATTCAGCGGGGCGCTTCGTGGTGGCCGCCGCTGCCAACATCGTCGGGCTGCGCTACATCCGTCGCTGGGAAAAGACTGACTGGCAGACCGAATATGCCCGTCTGCGCGGCCCGGACAGCCTGCCGCGCGAGGCCGTGCGCCACGTGGTGATCATCCCCAGCTACAAGGAGCCACCGGCGGTGCTGGCTCGCACGTTGGGCGCGCTGAGCCGCCAGGAAAACGCCGTGCAGCAGATGATCGTCGTGCTGGCAATGGAGGCCGCCGACCCTGCCGCTCAAACAACGGCAGAGGCGCTCATCCGGGAATTCCGGGGCTGTTTTGCCCATCTGTTTTACACCATTCATCCCAAAGGGCTGCCCGGCGAGATGCAGTGCAAATCGGCCAACGAAGCTTGGGCCGCGCGCTGGATCAAGCGGCGGCTGGTGGACGAGCTGGGCATTGACCTGGACGCGATCCTGGTGACGACGATGGACTCGGATACCCTATGGCATCCGCAGTACTTCGCCTGCCTGACCACGCTGTTCGCCACCAATCCAGAGCGTCATCTGCGTTTCTGGCAGGGCGCGATCCGCTACCACAGCAACATCTGGGATGTGCACCCGGCCATGGCGCTGGTGCACGCCTACTCCGCCGCCTGGGACCTGGCCTATCTGGCGGCGCGGTGGTGGATTCCGCTGCCGATGTCCTCCTACTCGCTCAGCCTGCACCTGTTGGAAGGCGTCGGCTACTGGGACTCAGACGTGATCGCTGACGAATGGCATATGTTCATCAAAGCCTACTTTCAGCGCGACGGGCAGGTGAAGCTGGAGCGGGTTTACCTGCCCTTTTCCGGCGAGGCGACGGCAGGGGATACCCTATGGGAGTCGGTGAAGAACCGCTATGAGCAAACGCTACGCCACGCCTGGGGGTCTAAGGAAGTAGGCTACACCCTGGCCCGCATCATCGAACACCCGGAACTGCGCTTTTGGGATGGCTTTCGGCTGTTGCTGCGCGTAGCACATGACATCATCATGTCGGGGGCAGGCTGGATCATCATGACGGTCGGGCCGCAGGCGGCGCTGCTGCTCTACCCGATGCTGCTCACGACCGAGTGGAGTTCGCCGTCCTTCATCCTGCTTCAGGTGGCGCTGGCGATTGTGTCGGTGTTCGGGGTCGTCTTCTGGATCATCGACATGCGGCTGCGCCCGCCGCGCCCGCGCCCCTGGTCGGTGGGAGAGGTGTTCTGGACACTGGCGAGCTTCCCATTGCTGGCAGTGCTGAGCCTGATCTTCCTGGCGATCCCGGCCATTCACGGCCAGACCCTGCTGCTGCTGGGGATGCCGATCCAGTTCAAGGTGACGAAGAAGGTGTAACGTATCGGCCACGCCGACCGCCAGAGTCCAACGCCGGGGATTGAAATCCCCGGCTACAAGCGTAAAGTCCACTGACTGGAGATTCCGTAACAGGAACAGCCAACGGCGCCCCGGCGTCGTTGGTGTCTGGCGGTTCACGGAGGGCAAAAATCGCCCGCGCGGCGGTTACGCTGCGCCTTCGCCCTCTGCCGGTGCGGCGGTGCGCTGGGCCATCTCGCGGTCCAGCAGCAGCAGCGCCACCCCAGACCCTTCGGCCCGGCGCAAGTCCTGCACGATGCGGTCGGCAGACGCCTCTTCTTCCACCTGCTCATCGATAAACCACTTGAGGAAGCTATGCGTGGCGTGGTCGGCTTCTTTGAGGGCCAGGTCCGCAATCTGGTGGATCAGGCCGGTCACTTTCTGCTCATGCTGATAGGCTTCCTCAAAAACCGCCAGTGGCGAAGCCCAGGTCGTGGCCGGGCCGTCAATCGGCTTGAGGGTCACACGCCCGTTGCGGGCGACGATGAAATCGTAGAACTTCATGGCGTGTGTCATCTCCTCGCCCGCCTGGATGCGCATCCAGTTGGCAAAGCCGGACAGGCTTTCCGCCTCGAAGTACGCGGCCATCGAGAGGTACAGATACCACGAGTACAGTTCGGCATTCACCTGAGCGTTCAGGGCTTCTTGAACCTGGGGATTCAACATCTTGGCCTCCAACAGTGTTCGTGTTTACCCGGCAAAACAGCGTCCTTGCGCGCCCGATCATAACACAAATCCGCCGCTCTTTCCGCTGCCCCGGCTTTTATTCCCCGTAGAAAACGCGCGCGGGATAGCGGTTAAGATACCAGGCAATGTAGAGCGACACCAGGAGATAGACCGGAAAGGCGCACAGGTCCACTGCGCGGCGTGCGTCGGAGGACGAGTCGGCTATCGCCCCGGCGGGCCGCGCAGATAGGTCGGCGGCGGTAAAGGCCAGGTTCAACACCATCAGGCCGAGCACGGCCAGCGTCAGCAGCCGGCGAATCTGCGGCGGGCGACCTCGCCAGGCCGGGATCATGAGCGCCAGCAGCCCCACACTGAGGACCAACTGCATCAGGGCGCGCAGGTCCGCGCCGGAAGACTGCCGACGCAGGGCGAACACCAGGTAAAAAAGCGCCAGGGCCAGCGGATACAGGCCGTACAGCAGCGTGCAAGCCAGCAGCGTGATGGTCAGCCCTATGGGGCGCGGGCGACGCATCAGCCGATCCCTTTCTCCGGTTGATCAGGCGCATCGACCGGTCGGTCAGCCTCCAGGGCGCGCCGGATGTCGCGCTGGTGGATCATGGTGTGGCGGTAAATCAGCTTGAGCATCTCCTCCAGGGTGGTGATGCCCAGAAACGGATGTCGCCCCTTGCGTTCCAGGTCGGACTCCTGCATCTTCTGCACCAGGTCAATCGTCATCATGCGCGCCCTGGCGAACGATTCCAGCAGCGTTGGCGTGGCGAGGCGGCTCATGCCGCGCACCTGCCGCTCGTTATAGGCGTCCAGGTCCATCCCCTCCGGCGCGCCGCTGCCGCCACGCAGCACATCGGTGATGATGTGATGGAAGGCTTGTTCGGCGTCGAGCAGATGGCACAGGATGTCCCGCACCGTCCAGCCCGGCCCGGCCACATAAACCTGCTGTTCCCATTCGTAGGGCCGCAACCCGCGAAAGAAGTCCAGGGTATTCAACCCCTCGCTCGCCAGACGTTTGACAATCGGGGCTTTGTGAGAGTTGGTCATCGATACCCTCGGCAATCAACAGTTAGCGGTCAGCAAACAGCAATCGGCAATCAGCAGTGAGCAGTCAGTGGACCGGTGGTCGGCAGGCGCATACGGTGTGAATCCGGATGGCTACCTAGGGGCGCCTGACGCTCGCCGCTTGCCTTTTATCCTCCGGCGCGCGGCTTGTCGGCGGCGCCGGAATCGGTCAGGGCTTCGCCGCCGTCCACGTGGAGCACCACACCCGTGATGAACGGCTCGCGGACCAGAAACAACACCGCGCGGGCCACGTCCTCCGGCGATCCGGTGCGCTGCAAGGGCAGACGTTCGGCCAGTCGCGCCCAGCTTTCGTCGCTGCGATTCGGCTCCTTAAGTACCGGCCCCGGCGCGACGGCATTCACGCGGATATGCGGTGCCAGGGCGCGGGCCATGATCTGGGTCAACATCCACAGCCCGGCCTTCGAGACGCCATGATGCGGGAACTGCGGCCAGGGCTGGAACGCGCTGTTATCGATGATGTTAACGATGACTCCGCCGGGCGGGGTCTGTCCCAGCATCCGGCGGGCCGCCGCCTGGCTGCACAGGAACGGCCCGGTAAGGTTGACGGCCAGCACGCGCTGCCACGCCGCATAGGACAGGTTCAAAAAGTCGGCCCGCTCGAAGATGCTGGCGCTGTTTACCAGGATGTCCAGCCGCCCAAAGCGTTCCTGTACGGCCTCAAACAGGTGATCGACCTGCGGCGGATCGGCCTGATCCGCGCGGAAGCTGACG
>Ga0209018_1001164_pt1 | contig 22101 bp, 20 predicted proteins | sample YNPBryBLVA2012_FD_185814 | JGI IMG/M metagenome (GOLD analysis project Ga0209018, IMG submission 185814) | Anoxygenic and chlorotrophic microbial mat microbial communities from Yellowstone National Park, USA - YNP Bryant BLVA 2012 (SPAdes)... ...
GTCAGGCCGTGACGACCTGCCATGTCCTGCCGCTGCCGCCTGGCGCCCCGCCGCTCTCTTACACCCTCTCCCTGGGCGTCTACGAGCGGGACGGCGATGCGCTCCGCCCACTCGAACGGCTGGACCCTGCTGGCAATCCCCAGGGCCAGTCCTTCGACCTGGGGGAGGTCACTCTGGGGGCGCCGATCGGGGTAGAGGGGGACCCCTACCGCGTGGCGGAGCGAGCGCCGCTGTGGACGGCGCCGGTGGCGGTAGGATCGGGTGTCTCCTTGACCGGCGCAGCGCTTGACCGGGCAGCGGCAGCGCCGGGCCAGCCGGTCTATGTCACCCTGCGCTGGAGCGCCGGGGCGCTGCCGGATAGCCGCTCCCTGCCGGCCCCGGTGCTCACGTTAGAGCAGGGTGGGGCGGTGCTGGCCACGGCGGAAGCGCCCGCGGGAGGGCGGTATCCGCCGGAGCGCTGGGTCCCCGGGCAGACCGTTGTCGAGCACCGCCGGCTGGTGGTTCCCCCCGCTGCCGGCGAAGGGACGGCAGCGGTGATCTTGCAGGTGGGGGAGCAGGTCGTCGAAGTGGGGCATATCGAGGTCAACGCTGGCGAGCATCTCTTCGAGCCGCCGCCCATGAGCGGCGAGGTAGGGGTTCGCTTCGGCGATGTGGCCGAACTGCTGGGATACGATCTGGAGCAGACGGCAGTTATGGCGGGTCAGCCAGTGACGATCACCCTCTACTGGCGGGCGCTGGAGGGGGCTGGTGCGGCTGACTACACCGTCTTCACCCACATCCTGGCCGCCGACGGCCATCTGGTGGGCCAGCACGACGGCCCGCCGGCCGGCGGCGGTCGCCCCACGCCCGGCTGGCTGCCCGGTGAGATTGTCGTGGACCGCCACCCGATGACCTTCCGCGAGGCTTACAGCGGCACTGCCCGCATCGAGGTGGGTCTCTATGACCCCGTGGGTGTGGTGCGCGTGCCTGCTGCGGGCGGCGAGACCGCGGTCATCCTGCCCGATCTCCTGAGCGTCCGCCTGCCGTGATTCCCTTGCACTCCCGCAGGCAAGGGGTATAATGGTTTCAAGTGGAAATGGATTCCGACCCACCCTCATATGGAGGAGGGCCCCAGGAGGTCAGCGATGGTCGAAGTGAAGATTGCCGGGATACAGGTCAACCTGATGTCTCAGCAGCGAGTGGTGTTGCTGAAAGAGGTCAATGCCGATCGCTACCTGCCCATCTGGGTCGGCCCCTGCGAGGCGGAGGCGATCAACATCAAACTCCAACAGGTGGAGTTCGCCCGCCCGTTGACCCACGACCTGCTCAAGAACGTCATCGAGGCGCTGGGGGGACAGGTGGAGCGGATTGTCGTCACCGCCCTGCGGGAGGACACCTTCTACGCGCGCATCTTCATCGCTGTCGGAGACGGAGAGGTGGAGATTGACTCCCGTCCCTCCGACGCGATGGCCCTGGCGGTGCGCGTCCCGGTCCCCCTCTACGTCGCCGATGAGGTGATGGCGGAGGCGGCCATCACGCCGGAACGCGACCTGATCAGCGGCAAGGCGGGCGGAGAGCCGTCGGCTTTCGACGACTTCCTCAGCAGCCTCAACGTGGACGATCTGCCGATCCAGTAGCACTCAATCCCCCTTCGTCACCCTGTGACAGGCCCTTTCAGAGGACTGAAGGATGGCTTCTCCTGAGCGTGCCGTTCCGCACAACATTGAAGCCGAAGAGTCCCTCCTCGGTTCGTTGTTGATTGATCCGGAGGCGCTCTTCCGCGTTGCCACCTTCCTGCACCCCGACGATTTCTACATCCGCAAGAACGGCTGGATCTACGAGGCTATCCTGGCCCTGCACGAGCGGCGCGAGCCGGTGGACTTTGTCACCCTATGCGCGGAACTGGAGGGGCGTGGGCAGCTGGAGGAGGTCGGCGGTGCGGCCTACATCACCCAACTGATCAACGCCGTTCCCTCTGCCATCCACGTCGAGGCCTATGGGCGGCTCGTGGAGCAGGCCGCTGTGCGACGACGGCTGATCGGTGTCGCCGGTGACATCGCCCAACTGGCCTACCGCGAGGCCGAGGACATCGGTCAGGTGCTCGATCAGGCGGAGCAGGCGCTGTTCAGCGTCTCGCAGTCCCGCATCACGCGCGACCTGACCCCCATCCAGGAGGTCATCAGCCGCTACTACGACCGCATTGAGTACCTGGCTGCCCACCAGGGGGAGCCGCTGGGGATCCCCACCGGATTCACCGACCTGGACCGTCTGCTGGGGGGGTTGCAGCAGTCCGACCTGGTCATTGTCGCGGCGCGGCCCGGGGTAGGCAAGACCTCGCTCTGCCTCCGTTTCGCCCGTCACGCCGCCCGCCTGCGTCGCCACGTGGCCATCTTCAGCCTGGAGATGTCCGCCGAGCAAGTGGTTCAGCGCCTGGTCTCCGCCGAGAGCGGCATTGACGCCCAGCGGCTGCGCCTGGGGTTGCTGGAAGGGGAGGATTGGGACCTTTTCGTCCAGGCCACGGCGGTGCTTTCGGAATTGCCGATCTTCATTGACGACACTCCAGCCCTTTCGGCCCTGCAACTGCGCACCAAGGCCCGTCGCCTGCACGCCGAGCACGGCCTGGACCTGATCGTGGTGGACTACCTGCAGCTGATGACGGGCGATGTGCGGGTGGAGAACCGCGTGCAGGAAGTCTCCTATATCTCACGCATGCTCAAGGCGCTGGCGCGGGAACTGAACGTGCCGGTGGTGGTGGCGTCGCAACTGTCGCGTGCGGTGGAGCAACGCACCGACAAGCGACCGGTGCTTTCTGACCTGCGCGAAAGTGGTTCCATAGAACAGGATGCCGACGTGGTGATGTTCATCTACCGCGAGGAGATGTACAAGCCGGAGACGGAGAAGCAGCACCTGGCGGACATCATCGTCGCCAAGCATCGCCACGGTCCCACCAAGACGGTGCAGCTCTTCTTCAAAGAACAACTGGCGCAGTTCCTGGATGCCGAGACGCGCATCAAACCGGTGGAGTTCTCATGAGAGTCTTCAGCGGTTTTCCGGCCGGTATGCGCGCGGTGCGGCTTCCCGAACCGCTCTTCACCGTGCTCCTGCCGGATATGGATGACCTGGACGAGTTGAAGGTGACGCTGCACGTGCTGTACCGGCTGGGGGAGCAGGAGGGGGCGGTGCGCTACGTGCGTCACCGCGACCTGCTCGCCGACGACCTGCTCCTGAGCGGGCTGGCCTCGCCGGCGGCGCTGGAGGCGGCGCTGGCGAGGGCGGTGGAGCGAGGGACGCTCCTGCTGGCCGAGGTGACGATGGAGGGCCAGACCGAACGCATCTACCTCCCCAACACCCCGCGTGGACGGGCCGCCTTCGACGCGCTGCGGCGCGGGGAGCCCCTGCCGGATGCCCTGACACCCCCCCGTCCCAACATCTTCACCCTCTACGAGCAGAACATCGGCCCGCTCACCCCGCTCATCGCCGACGCGCTGGCGGAGGCAGAAGGAACCTACCCGGCAGGCTGGATCGAGGAGGCCTTCAGCGAGGCGGTGGCGCTGAACAGGCGGAACTGGAAGTACATCCGTGCCATCCTCGAGCGATGGCGCAGCGAGGGCCGTAAGGATGAAACAGATCGGCGAAGTCGTGAAAGAGATCGTCGCCGCTACATCGAGGGAAAGTACGGCGACTACATCGAGCACTAGCCGCGCACCCACCCCCGAGCAGACCTGCCCTCATTGTAAGGGGCTGGGCTATGTCCGCGCCGACGTGCCGGTGGGACACCCGGACTTTGGCCGGCTGTTGCCCTGCGTCTGCCGCATGGCCGATCTGACCCGGCAGCGGATTAACCGTCTGCGCGCGATGAGCAACCTGGAAGCGCTGGCGCACATGACCTTCGATACCTTCATGCCGGAGGGCCACGGCCTGACGCCAGAGAGGCAGGTCAACCTGCGCCTGGCCTACGAGACAGCCCGTGAGTACGCGGAGGACCCTGTCGGCTGGCTGCTGCTGAAGGGGGGCTATGGCAGCGGCAAGACCCACCTGGCGGCGGCCATCGCCAACCGGTGCGTCGAGCGGGGCGTGGCGGTGCTCTTCATCACGGTCCCTGACCTGCTCGACCACCTGCGGGCTGCTTTCGACCCCGCCAGCCCGATCGGTTACGATGCCCGCTTCGACGAGGTACGCACCGTCTCCCTGCTCATTCTCGACGACCTGGGCACGGAGTCACCCAGCCCCTGGGCACAGGAGAAACTTTTCCAGGTCTTCAACTACCGCTACAACGGGCGGCTGCCCACCGTGATCACCACCAATCACGAACTGGAAGAAATCTCGCCCCGGCTTCGTTCGCGCCTGGTGGACCCCGGCCTGACGCGCATCGTCACGATCCTTGCCCCCGATTTCCGCCGCACCGGAGCGGACGAGCAGAACGAACTGAGCAGCCTGGCCCTGCATGGCCATCAGACCCTGGCCAGTTTCAGCCTGCGGGAGAAGGAACTGCCACAAGAGGAACGCGAGAACCTGCGGAAGGCCAGGGATGCGGCGGCGGCTTTTGCCGAACAGCCGCAAGGCTGGCTGGTGCTGACAGGGGAACACGGCTGTGGCAAGACGCACCTGGCGGCGGCTATCGCCAACGAGCGGACGCGCTGCGGCCATCCGGCGCTGTTTGTTGTGGTTCCCGACCTGCTGGATCACCTGCGCGCGGCTTTCAGTCCGCAGAGCCTGGTCTCTTTTGACAAGCGCTTTGAAGAGGTGCGCCGCGCGCCCTTCCTGGTGCTGGATGACCTGGGGACGGAGTCGGCCACACCTTGGGCGCGGGAGAAACTCTACCAGATTTTCGACTACCGGTACAACGCGAATCTGCCGACAGTGGTCACCACAGCAGTGGAGATCGAGCGGCTGGACCCCCGCCTGGCCAGCCGCATGCTGGATCGCAACCGCTGCACCATCCACGCCATTCTGGCCCCTGCCTATCGTGGCGGCGCTATCCCGGCGCGGTCCCCTACCAGACGCCGCAGCACGAAGTAGAGGGCGTCACGACGCGCCTTTCCAGATCGGCAGGGCGAGGCGGAACGTCGTCCCCTGGCCCGGTATGCCGCTGCTCTCTACCCAGACCCGTCCGCCGTGCTGTTCGGCGATCATCTTCACCAGGCTCAACCCCAACCCCGTGCCAGGAACGCCGGTTGTCTCTGGTCTCTGCACGCGGTAGAAGTCGTCGAAAATGTGCTGTTGGTTCTCCGAGGGGATACCGATGCCGCTGTCCTGCACAGCGATGACCACCATGTCCCCTTCTGTGTAGGCTCGCATGGCCACGCTACCCCCTGGCGGCGTGTACTTGATGGCGTTGTCGAGCAGGTTGGTCAGCGCCCGCCGCAGCAGATGGGCGTTCCCCTCCACCAGAGGAAGCTCCTCCTGAATATCCGAGGATAGACGGTGGTGCTTCAGTTCTGCTGGCAGGTACTGGTCGTGGACGACTTCCTGGATCAGCGGCCTCAGGTCGAGCATTTCCCAATGGGTGACGGACGCCCCTTCTGCCCGTTCCAGATCGAGCAGGTCGTCAATCAACTGTTCCATGGCTCCCAGGTGTCTGGTCACACGTTGGGCCAGGTTGGCCTGATGTTCGGGCAGTGGGGAGAGGCTCTCCACCAGAATGTCGAAGAATCCGCTGGCCAGGTGCAACGGGTTGCGCAGGTCGTGTGAAGCCATGCGCATCATCCGTGTCTTCAACTGGTTCAGTTCGTGCAAAGCGGTCACGTCGGCCATGCCCATCACGTAGCCGGTTCGTTCCCCCTCGGAGGTGGTGAGCGGTGTCAGGTCGGCGATCATCACCCGCCCATCGCTCAGGTCAACCCGCAGCCGTTCCGGGCCGCTGATCTCGGCCGCAGCGATGCGTCTGGCAATGTCGGCCAGGGCACGATGGGCGATCACCTCGCCCAGAGGGTGGCCCAGCGCCTCTTTCTCCGGGATGCCGAACAGGCTCTCCATGGCGCGATTTGCCAGCAGGATGTGTCCTTCCAGGTCGGTGACGACCAGGGGGTGGTCCACGCTATCCAGCACGGTGCGCAGTTCCCGACGCCCTTGCTCCACCTGGCGGAACAGGCGGGCGTTCTCGATAGCCACCGCCGCCTGGTTTGCCAGCGTCATCAATACGTCAGCATCCTCGAGCGAAAAGGCGTGCGGCGTGTAACTCTGCACGCAGATGACGCCCACCACTTTGCCCTTGGCCATCATCGGCACGCCGAGCAGGGATTCCGAGGGCCGCCCGCTGGCCATGGGCAATACCGGGATACCCGTCTCCTGAAGTTCTGCCAGCGTGCCCACTAACAGCGGCTGCCGATGCTCGATGATCCAGGCGGTGACACCCTGGCTGGGATCGTAGGGCCGCCGGGTGGGGGGATACCGCACGCCCTCATCGTAGATGATCTCGTGAGTCAGTTCCCGCCGCTCTTCGTCATAGGTGGCGATCCAGAAATTACTGGTGTCTATGAGCTGAGTAGCGCTGCGGTGGATCAGTTCCAGCAGGGGCTCTACCTCTAACGAGGCGCCGATGGAGCGGCCGGCCCGGTTCAGCGCGTCCAGGGCAGCCACCCGCTTTCGCAGCATCTCCGAGGCTCGGGTCAGTTGCCGGTAGAAGACGCTGACCATGAAGAGAGGGATGAGCAGCAGACTGGCAGCCAGCCAGCCGGTGCGGGTGTAAGCCACAGCCATCGTCGCGCCCACCGGGACCATCATCAGATCCAGCAGGAAGGTGAGGGGAGCCACCTGTGTCAGGTACTTTCGCGCTGGCTGACCGCTGAACCATTGATCCAGGATGAGGATAGCCCGATTGACCACGGCGACAACGCCGATCAAGGCCAGGACACGGCCCAACTCCAGGAGGCCCAGTTGGCTGAGAGGAACCACGCCGCCAAGGGCCTGATAGGTGTACCCGCCAGCCAGCCACATCAGGACGACCATGCCGCCAGCACGAAGGCTGACGGGCAGTTTGCGTCGCAGGACGAACATGCTGTTCAGGGCGGTGCTGATGCCAGCCGCCCAGGCGGCGGCGACGGGCCCCAGCAGCAGCGAGCCGGCCAGACAGACCGCCGACTCGAAGGAGTGATAGAGGCCCCCCGGCAGCGGAAAGGCGAAATGCTGGAGCCCTCCTATAAGGGGAATATAGACCAGGAGGATGAGCAAACCGTCCCGAAGCGAGAGGTTCCGGGATAGCAGGATCAGCAGGCCAAAACCTGCTACAAAGAGGGCTGTGCGCCAGGCGTTCAGCAGACGGGCACGCAAAAACACCCTCCCGCTTCAGGTGAAACGCGCGATAGAATGGAAGTATTCCATTGACTGGCCTACCGGCTTTATTATACCGCGCCTGCGGCCGTTGCCAATAGGCCAAATATCCTACTCCCACTGTGGAACTTTTTTTCTCTTGTCCCCGTCTATACCTTCTATCGCTCCGCAGGTTTGGTGTTGAACGACAGCGGCGGCACGATGCGACCGCTGCGGCCCGATCGCACGGGCGAGGTGACCGTCACCTGTCAGGTGACGGTCACCTCGCCTGTCACCTCGCCCCTCACTTGAGGTTACTTGATCTCTGTGACTGCCCCGGCGGCCTCGAGTTGTCCGCGGGCGTCCTCGACAACTTCCTTCGAGACCCCTTCGAGCACCACAGCCGGCGCGCTCTCGACCAGTTCCTTGGCCTCTTTCAGGCCCAGGTTGGTCAGTTTCCGCACGACTTTGATGACCTCGATCTTCTTGTCGCCGGCTTCCTTGAGCACCAGGTTGAACTCGGTCTTTTCCTCGACCTCGGCCTCGGCGGGGCCGGCGGCTGCCGGTGCAGCGACCATCGCCATGGGCGCAGCGGCGCTCACGCCCAGTTTCACCTCCAGCATCTTGACCAGTTCGGAGGCCTCCAGCAGCGTCAGTTTGCTGATCTCCTCAGCCAGTTTTTCCAGGTCTGCCATCTTTCTTTTCACCTATCCTTGAAGGTTTTGGGTTTCTGAATTCGACCGTCATGCGGCCTGGGGGGCAGCCTTGCCCTCCATCTTGTCTACGTACGCCTGCAGCAGGTTGAGCACCTGTCGGATGCCCGTGGCGACAACGCCAGCCACCTGCGTCGCCGGAGCGTTGATCGTCCCCAGGACCTGGGCCAGCAGCACCTCGCGCGAGGGCAACTCGGCCAGAGCCTTGACCTGCTCGCCCGAAATAGCCGAGGACTCCACAATCCCGCCCTTGATGGTCAGGGTTGGTGAGTCCTTCGCGAAGGCCAGGATGGCCTTGGCGACCGGGGGCACCTCGCCGCGGCAGAAAGCCACCGCCGTTGTCCCTTCCAGCCAATCGCCGGGTAGGGTGAGCCCCTTTTCCGCCAGCACGCGTTGCAGGAGCCGGTTCTTGACGACGGAGACCACAGCATCCGCATCCCGCAGGGAGCGGCGGAACCGTTCCATTTCGAACACGCGGAGGCCGCGGTAGTCGGTAAGGATCAGCCCCCGGCTTTGGGCCAGGTAGCCGGCGTACTCCTGTACCAGTTCCTCTTTGCGTTTCTTCGAGATAGCCAAAGCGAATCACCTCCTCTCTGATGAAGTATCTGCTCAGCCATCTGGCGCCTGGCGGCAGTTACCTCTTAAAGAATAGAAGTTACGCAGTTGATCTTTATTGCCACGAATTGCGCGAATTTCACGGATGGAGATAAACGAAATTCGTGTCCATTCGTGAAATTCGTGGCGAATTTCAAAGGTTTATCCGCCAACTGCGCAAGTCCTAAAGAATAGAAAAATCCCTGCGCCTGACGACGCAGGGAAGAAACCCTCAACGCAGGGTTGAGCGGTCTGTTCCCCGCCTCGGCAGGCCACTTTGAGCGCCAGATGGCGCACCTGCTGTCTACGGCCGGGACATTTCCGTGCCGCCTGCCGACGCATCGGTTGCATCGGCTACGGGGTCGTTCGGATGGTCTCTAAATGCTTGCCTCGATAGACTGGGCGGCGACAGGATCTATCTTGATCCCTGGGCCCATCGAACTGGTCAGCGTCACCCGGCGGATATAAGTGCCCTTGGCGCCGCTGGGACGTGCTCGCTTGATCGCATCCATCGCCGCCGCCAGGTTGTCCAGCAGTTTCTCCTTCGGGAAACTGACTTTCCCGATGGGGATGTGCAGGTTGGCGGTCTTGTCCACGCGGAACTCCACACGTCCTGCCTTCGACTCTTCGACGATGCGTGGCAGGTCCTCCGCGGGGACCACGGTGCCGGTCTTGGGGTTGGGCATCAGCCCGCGCGGTCCCAGGACACGGCCCAGGCGGCCGACCTTGCCCATCATCTCCGGCACGGCGATGGAGATGTCGAAGTCGGTCCAGCCGTCCTGGATCTTCTTGATGCCCTCATCGTCGGAGACGACGTAGTCAGCGCCAGCCTCGCTGGCGATCCGCGCCGCTTCACCGGCGGCGAAAACCAGCACGCGCACCTCCTTGCCCAGGCCGTGCGGCAGGCGTACCACACCGCGCACCTGCTGGTCGGCGTGCCGTGGATCCACTCCCAGGCGGAGATGCAGGTCCACCGAGGCGTCAAACGATGCGTATGCCGTCTCTTTCACCAGTTCGACCGCCTCCTGAGGGGAATAGGACCGGTTGCGGTCCACCTTCTCGGCGGCGGCCAGGTACTTCTTACCGTGTTTGGTCATTTCTCTCTCCTTGTGGTGTTGGCGGGCGAAGCCCTCCCACCAGGATGGTTCAGGCGATCTCGATGCCCATGCTGCGCGCCGTGCCTTCGACCTGGCGGATCGCGCCTTCCAGGTCCACGGCGTTCAGGTCCCTCATTTTCAGGCGGGCGATCTCTTCGATCTGCGCCGCGGTCACCCGGCCTACCTTGTTGCGGTTCGGTTCCCCGGAACCCTTGTTCACCCCAGCGGCCTTGCGCAGCAGGTCGGGCGTGGGTGGGGTCTTCAGCACGAAGGAAAACGAACCGTCCTGGTAGATGGTCACCTCTGCCGGGATGATGCTCCCCATCTGGCCGGAGGTGCGGGCGTTATACTCTTTGCAGAATTGCATCAGATTGATGCCATGTTGCGCCAGCGCGGGTCCCACCGGCGGTGCCGGATTGGCCTTCCCGGCCTCGATCTGTAACTTGACGACAGCCTTGATCTTTTTCATCGGCAACTACTCGCTTATCTGTTATGCTTTCTCTACCTGCAGGAAGTCCAGTTCTACCGGTGTGTCGCGTCCAAAGAAGGAGACCAGCACGCGCACTTTGGTCCGTTCCATGTCAATCTCGTCCACTGTGCCCACGAACTCGTTGAAGGGGCCGTCAATGATGCGTACCTTCTGCCCGCGTTTGAAAGTCACCTTGACCTTGGGGGCTTCGGCCTCCATGCGCCGCATGATGGCCTGTACCTCTTCCGGGCGCAGCGGGGTGGGCCGATTGCCCATCCCAACGAAGCCGGTCACGCCAGGGGTGTTGCGGACGACGGCCCAGGGTTTGTCCTCCAGGATCATCTGCACCAGGATGTAGCCAGGAAAGACGCGCCGCTCGGTGATGCGCCGTTTGCCGTCTTTGACCTCGACCTCCTCCTCGGTGGGGACGACCACCTGGAAGATCTTGTCCTGCATCTGCATCGTCTCGATGCGCTGTTCCAGGTTGTGTTTGACCTTTTGCTCGTAGCCTGAGTAGCAGTGGATGACGAACCAGGCCCGTTCGTCCGCCGGCTGTTCTGCGGAAGCCGACAGGTCGTCGCCTGCCTCAGCCAGGGGAGAGGGAGCCTCCTCCTGCGTTTCGCTTCCCTGGAGAAGCAGGTCTCCGGCCTCTTCCTCCGGTTCATCTGCAGGTTCTGTGTAGAGCAGATCCTCTTCTTCCACCGCGACCTTCCTACTCTTTCTTCCGCCCCAGGACCACCGCCGTGATGATGATGACGACCAACGCAGCGACGGCGATGCCGATGCGCAGGGGATCACTGGCCACCACCCCGCCGAGCAACCAGGAGAAGAGCACGTCCATCAACCACAGGAAAATCCCCACCGCTGCGGTGACGGCCAGCACGATCTCCGTCAGCCGTATCGTCTCCTGACGGGTCGGCCAGTGTGTCCGCTGCAGTTCGGCGCGCGTGTCCTGGATGTAGCGGATGATGGCGTTATCCCGTATCGTTGCCTTCGCTTTTGCCACTCCACTCCCCCTGTGGAAGAACGGTCTGTCCCGGACATTTGAAGACACCGCCAACCGCTTCGGCGGTGTCTTTTCAGGCAGGGGGTACGGGACTCGAACCCGTAGCCACTCGTTTTGGAGACGAGTGCTCTACCTTGTTGAGCTAACCCCCTACAGTCTCCCGGCCTGGCTACTTTGTCTCGCGGTGCAGGGTGTGACGCCGACAGCGCGGGCAGTACTTGCGCAGTTCCAACCGCGAGGCGTCATTCCGCCGGTTCTTCTCCGACGTGTAGTTCTGCTCCTTGCACTCCGTGCAGGCCAGCGTGATCGTTGTCCGAATCGCCTTCTTCGCCATCTCTCACCTGAATTCAGTGGGCTGGAGCCCACGATGGGACTTGAACCCATGGCCACACGCTTACCAAGCGTGTGCTCTACCGACTGAGCTACGTGGGCTGGTCAGTAGGGCCTATTCTACCGCATTTCTCCGCTGTGTCAAATGGCGTTCATCCCCCCAGGTGAGGGAAGACCAGAGCGATCAGCACCCCCGCGGCGATGACCGACGCCACCTGCCCGGCGGTGTTGGCGCCGATGGCGTGCATCAGGATGAAGTTCTGGTTGTCCTCCTCCAGCGCCACCTTCTGTGCCAGCCGCCCGCTCATCGGGAAGGCGCTGATGGCCGCCGCGCCCACCAGCGGGTTGATCCGGTAGCCAGAGAGGACGCACACCAGTTTCCCGAACAGGATGCCGCCGATGGTGTCCATGGCGAAGGCCACCAGGCCCAGCAGCAACACCTTGAGTGTCCCCAGGTTCAGGAACGCGGCCCCCTGCATCGTCGAGCCGATGGTCAGACCCAGGAACAGGGTGGCGGTGTTGGTGATGGACTCCTGGGCGGTGCGGCTCAGCCCTTCGACCACGCCCGATTCGCGTAGTAAGTTGCCCAGCATCAGCATGGCGATCAGCGGCGCGGCCTGTGGCAGGAAGATGGCCGCCAGCAGCGTGACCAGGATGGGGAACAGGATGACCGCCGCCCTGGAGACGGGACGGGGGGTGTAGGCCATGCGCACGCGACGTTCCCGCCGCGTGGTCATCAGTCGCATCAGCGGCGGCTGGATGACCGGCACCAGGCTCATGTAGGAATAGGCAGTCACCGCGACCGCCGCCCCCAGGCCAGGGGTCTCGAACAGATGGCCCAGCCGTGCGGCCACGTAGATGACCGTCGGCCCGTCAATCGCCCCGATAACGCCGATGCTGGTCGCCTCGGCCAGGTTGAAGCCCAGGAGCACGGCGGCGATCAGCGCGGCGAAGATGCCCAGGTGACCCAGCGCCCCCATCAGCACGAAGACCGGCTGGCTGAGCAGCGGGCGCATGTCCATCATCGCCCCCACGCCGATGAAGATGAGCAGCGGGAAGAGTTCCGTCTCTATCCCGGCCCGTCGCAGCAACCCGAACAGCCCATCCGGCCCGACCAGGTGCGCCGCCACGGGCAGGTTGCCCAGCAGGCAGCCGAAGCCGATGGGCAGGAGGAGCGTCGGCTCGTACTCCCGCGCGATGGCCATGTAGATGAGCAACCCGCCCGCGGCGACCATCACGACCTGCTGCCAGGTGATGGTCAACAGGCCGCCGAGAAGCCCACCGGCGTCACCCACGCTCCGCCTCCTGGCCCGCAAACTCGATCAGCGGGTCGCCGTAGGCCACCTGGCGGCCAACGCTGACGCGGACCACAGCGATCCGTCCCGCCCGTCCGGCGCGGACGACGTTGTCCATCTTCATCGCCTCGATGGTGAGCAACTCGTCGCCGGGCGTGACCCGCTGGCCGATCTTCACAGCAATGGATTTGATGATGCCCGGCAACGGGGCTGTCACCCAGCGGTCGGCTGCCGGAACCGACGGCTGGGTTGGGGCGGGTTGCGACGGCAATGCCGCCGTGCCGCTGGCCGGAGGCCCACTCTCGACGCTGACGGTGAGCGGCTGGCCGTCCACCTCCACGCGCACCTGCGGCTGGCGCGGGTCGTCCAGGACCACGACGTCGAAGGTCTGTCCCTCAACGGTGATGCGGTAGCGGTTCGTCATCTCGACCTCACGGATGGATTGCGGTTCAAGGCGCGCTGCAGGTGGACCTGTCGCCACGGGCTGGGGCCTTCTTCCGGCGCTGGGACGGGCGGATGTCTCTCCTCCGCCGCGCGGGCCAGGGCCACGGCGATGGCCGCCGCGCGCAGGCGCGACTGCGTCGCATCCTCCGTGGCTTCTGGCGCCTCAGGGGCGGGGCGCTCGCGGAGCAGGGTGGTCATCAGCAGCATCAGGCCGTAGAGCAGGAGCAGGGCCAGGAAGAGCGCCAGCAGTCCAATCCCGCTCACGGTCAGGGCAGTCAGCAGCGGATGATCCATAAGCGATCTCCTGTGTGCGGTCTCAGAGCCTATCCGAACAACCCCCTGGCGGGTGGCATCGGGATGCCCCCTGCGGCCATTCGCGTAGCCGACGCATCCCCATATGTCGGCGGGCGGCAGCGGTTGTGCGGACAGGCGCTATAACGGAATGTTCCCGTGCTTCTTGGGCAGCGAGGTGGCCTGCTTGTCGCGCAGGAAGTCCAGCGCGGCGATCAGCCGGGCGCGCGTTTCGCTGGGCAGGATGACGTCGTCCACGTGGCCGCTGGCGGCGACGGCGTAGGGGCTGCAGAACTGCTCGCGGTAGGCTTCGATCAGTCGCGCGCGCTCCGCCTCTGGGTCGGGTGCGGCGGCGATCTCCTTGCGGAACACCAGGTTCACCGCCCCCTCCGCCCCCAATACCGCGACCTCCGCCGTGGGCCAGGCGTAGACCAGGTCGCTGCGGATGTACTTGCTGCTCATCACGATGTAGGCCCCGCCGTAGGCTTTGCGGGTGATGACGCAGATCTTGGGCACCGTCGCCTCGGAGTAGGCGTAGACGATCTTCGCTCCGTGGCGGATGATCCCGCCGTGCTCCTGTACGCTTCCCGGCATGAAGCCGGGGCAGTCCACGAAGGTGACCAGCGGGATGTTGAAGGCGTCACAGAAGCGGACGAAGCGGGCGATCTTGTCCGCGGCGTTGATGTCCAGCACACCGGCCAGGTGAGCGGGCTGATTGGCGACCACTCCCACCACCTCGCCGTTGAGGCGGGCGAAGGCGACCACGGCGTTGGGGGCAAAGCGCTCGTGGACCTCGAACAGGCTGTCCAGGTCGAAGATGCGCCAGAGCGCCTGGCGGATGTCGTAAGACTGGCTGCCCTCGGTCGGGACGAGCGAATCGAGCGCCGGGTCAGCCCGCGCCGGATCGTCGCTGGGGGGGAGACGGGGGGGCAAGGCGACGTTGTTGGACGGCAGATAACCCAGCAGACGACGCACCAGGTCGAAGGCTTCATCTTCACTCGCGGCCACGAAGTGGGCGACGCCGCTGATCGTCGCGTGGACCTGCGCCCCGCCCAGCCGCTCGAAGTCCACCTCCTCCCCGGTCACGGTGCGGATCACGTCGGGCCCGGTGATGAACATATGGCTGATGCCCTCGGTCATCACGATGAAGTCGGTCAGGCCGGGGGAGTAGACCGAGCCGCCGGCGCACGGGCCGAGCATCACGCTGATCTGGGGGATCACCCCGCTGGCCTGGGTATTGCGCCAGAAGAGTTCGCTGTAGCCCGCCAGGCTCCACACCCCTTCCTGGATGCGCGCACCGACGGAGTCGTTCAGCGCGATGAACGGCGTGCCGGCGGAGATCGCCAGGTCGAGCATCTTGCAGACCTTCTGCGCCTGGATCTCGGAGAAGGACCCGCCGATGACGGTGAAGTCCTGTGCCGCCAGCGCCACCTTCCGCCCGCCGATACGGCCGAAGCCCACCACGACGCTATCACCTGGCACCCGTTTCTCGTCCAGCCCGAAGGCGGTGTGGCGATGGGTGATGTAGGGGTCTATCTCCTCAAAGGTGCCAGGGTCCAGCAGGCGATGGACGCGTTCGCGGGCGGCGAGTTTCCCTTTGGCGTGCTGCCGCTCGATGGCCTCCGGATCGCCTTGCCGCTGGGCGGCCCGGCGGCGCAGCAGCTCTTTGTTTCGGTCGTGTGAGTTCACGCTCTCTCCTTTGGTGATGGCCGTTGTGCTACCTGCGGGGGTATTGTACGCCGTGCGAGGGTGGGCGTCAAGCGTGACAGGCGGCCAGGTGGGTCCCAAAACTGTCGGGAGCCGGCGGGCCAGGCCGTAGATTCGTAGGACAACTGCGAGCAGTTGTCCTACAAGGCGACCGGCCCGACAAAATTGGGACACCCTCAGGCGGCCGGGGCGGAGGCGGGAGCCAGGGATGCTGCTGCCGGTCGGGCCACTTGACTGTGGGGCGGCCCTGGCTATACTGAGATTACCGCAGTGGGCCATCTCGAGGGGGGTCTCCCATGCTCGTCCGTTGTCGTGTCTATCCCAGCACATATCACGATTCGGTGACGCTGATGGAGACGGCACGCGCCCTGGGCACCTTGCCTGGCGTCGCCGATGCGGCGGTGGTGATGGGCACTCCCGCCAATCAATCTATCCTCCGCCAGGCCGACCTCCTTCCAGCGGAGGCTGCAGCGGCTACCTCCAACGACCTGCTGGTCGTCGTGCGGGCGGAGAGCGAGGAGGCGGCGGAGCGGGCGCTGCAGGAGGCGGAGAAGCGGCTGCGGAGACGACCGTCGGCAACAGTGGGTGGCCCTTCGCGCGAGCCCCGCACGCTGCGCGCCGCCATCCGCAGCCAGCCGGAGGCGGACCTGGCGCTCATCTCCGTCGCCGGGCCGTATGCTGCTGCGGAAGCGTGGGAGGCCCTGCGCGCGGGATTGCACGTCTTCTTGTTCAGCGATAACGTCCCGGCCGAAGACGAGGTGGCGCTGAAGGAGTATGCTGGCGCCCATGATCTGCTGATGATGGGGCCTGGCTGTGGCACGGCGCTGCTCAACGGGGTGGGGCTGGGCTTCGCCAATGCCGTTCCCCGCGGGCCGGTGGGCATCGTCGCCGCCGCGGGCACGGGACTCCAGGAGGTCAGCAGCATGCTGGCCCGCCTGGGGGTCGGCGTCAGCCAGGGGATCGGCGTCGGCGGACGGGACCTGCGGGAGGCTGTCGGCGGCCTCATGATGCGCCAGTCTGTCCGCATCCTCCAGTCCGACCCCGAGACCCGGCTCCTGCTTCTGATCGCCAAGCCGCCCGCGCCAGAGGTTGCGGCACAAGTGTTGGCGCTGCTGCGTGAGGGTGACAAGCCAGCAGTGGTCTGCTTCCTCGGCGGCGACCCTGTGACCATCAGCGCAGCCGGAGCGACCCCGGCCCGTACGCTTCAGGAGGCGGCATATCTGGCGGCGGAGGCCGCTGGGGCGGGCGGACTCTCGGCCCAGGCAGCGATCCAGCAGGAGATGGCGGACCTGCGGGCGTTGGCGGCGAACCTGGCAGAGCGACTGCGACCCGGTCAGCGCTTCCTGCGCGGCCTGTTCAGCGGCGGGACGCTGGCAGCGGAGGCCCTCGTGGTCTGGCAGGACCTGGGGCTTACCGTCCGCTCCAATGTGGCGGCCGATCTCCACCTGCGTCTCGCCGACCCGACGCGCAGCGAGGGGCACTGCGCGGTGGACCTGGGAGAGGCGGAGTTCACGGTGGGCCGTCTCCACCCGATGATAGACTACGACCTGCGCGTCCGGCGGCTGTTGCAGGAAGCGGCCGACCCAGAGGTGGCAGTCATCCTGCTGGACGTGGTGCTGGGGTATGGCGCGCATCCCGACCCGGCAGGGGAACTGGGGCCGGCGATCCGTCGGGCGCGCGAGGAGGCTGCCAGGGAGGGGCGTGGGCTGATCGTCGTCGCTTCGGTGACCGGCACGGAGGGCGATCCGCAGGGGCTGAGCCGGCAGGTGCGGTCTCTCGAGGAGGCTGGAGCCATCGTCTGCTCCTGCAACGCGGCAGCGGCGCGGCTGGCGGGCTTGATTGTAGAGATGGGGAGGCGCGGAGGTGGAGACAGGGGTCTTCGCGTCACTGCGTCGCCGCATCACTCTGTCGCCGCGTCACCACGTCACCCTGTCTCCGCGTTTCCCCGCCCCCACGTCATCAACATCGGCCTGCGCGTCTTCGCCGAGAGCCTGCGGGCACAGGGCGTGCCGGTGACGCACGTGGACTGGCAGCCGCCGCTGGCACCCCGGTTGCTCTTCACCCGTGCCGGCGTGGACATCGAAGCGGCCAACGCCGAGGCGGTCAGCCGCATCCAGCAGGGCCGTCTGGTGCTGGTGGGGATGGGTATCGCTCGTCAGGTCATTCCCGGCTTTCACGACCGGCTCATCCTCCACTCCGGACCGCCGATCACCTGGGAGCGCATGTGCGGCCCGCAGCGGGGCGCGGTGATGGGGGCGCTGGTCTACGAGGGGCTCGCCGGGAGCGAGCAGGAGGCGGCGGAACTGGCCGCCAGCGGCGAGATCGAGTTCGCTCCCTGTCATCATTATCACGCTGTCGGGCCGATGGCGGGGGTCATCTCCCCTTCGATGCCGGTCTTCATCGTCAGAAATGAGACCTTTGGGAATCTGGCCTACGCCACGCAGAACGAGGGGTTGGGGCGGGTGTTGCGGTATGGGGCCTACGGTCCCGATGTCTACCAGCGGTTGCGCTGGATGGCTGATGTGCTCTATCCCACCCTCCAGGCGGCCATCGCTGCGGTGGAGGGGGGGATTGACCTGCGGGCGCTGATCAGTCAGGCGCTGCACATGGGGGATGAATGCCACAACCGCAATCGCGCCGGCACCTCGCTCTTCTTGCGGGCGATCACCCCGGCGCTGATGCGCACCTGTCCCGACCGCGAACGAGCCGCGCAGGTGTTCGAGTTCATCTCTGGGAACGACCACTTCTTCCTCAACCTGTCCATGGCCGCGGGGAAGGCAATGGTGGAGCCGGCGGAGGGGATCGTCGGCGCGACGGTGCTCACCGTGATGGCCCGCAACGGCACCGAGTTCGGCATCCGCATGGCTGGCGAGCCGCAGCGCTGGTTCACCGCTCCGGCTGGCCAGGTACAGGGGCTTTACTTCCCCGGCTACACCGCCGCCGACGCCAATCCGGACATCGGCGACTCGACCATCACCGAGACAGCCGGATTTGGGGGCTTTGCGATGGCGGCGGCCCCGGCGATCGCCCGTTTCGTCGGCGGGACGCCGCAGGAGGCCCTGGAAACCACCCTGGAGATGTACGAGATCTGTTTCGCGGAACACGAGCACTTCACCATCCCGGCGCTGGGTTTTCGCGGCACCCCGCTGGGCATTGACGTGCGCAAGGTGGCGGAGACGGGCATTCTGCCCCGCCTGAACACCGGCATTGCCCACCGGGAGCCTGGTATCGGCATGGTCGGCGCCGGGGTGTTGCGGGCGCCAGAGGCCTGCTTCGCTCAGGCGTTCGCTGCCGTGAGGGAGTGGTAGGAGCCCGTCATTCGCTGCCACGAATGGACGTAACTGCCTGCCCTGTGCCTTCTCGCAGGTTAGGGAGTGAACCTGCGGTAGACACGAAACACACAGAACAGAAGGGAGCAAGATGAAACTGATCGATCTGACCATTCCCCTGGGCGTCGCCACGCCGCCCTGGCCAACCTACGAACCGTTGCAGGTCAAGTACTTCAAGCGGCTGGCCCCCAACGGGGCAAACGGACAACTGCTCACTCACTCCAATCACCTGGGCACACACCTGGACGGGGAAATTCACTTCTTCACCCCCGGCAGGGACATCGCCTCGCTCGACCTGAACGATTTCCTGGTCGGTCCGGCGGCCGTGGTGGACCTGTCCGACGCGGTGGGAGACTACCAGATCTACACCCCGGAGATGGTGGAGGAGCGGGTCGAGGTGCGCGAGGGGGACATCCTCATCATCCACACCGGCTACCACCATTTCGGCTGGGATCAACCTTACGCCGACGAGATCCGCTACATGGTGCAGCACCCAGGGCCGGATCGGGAGTTCGCGCAGTGGGCAAAGGGGAAGAAGATCCGCTGGATCGGCGTGGACTGCGGCAGCGCCGATCATCCGATGAACACCATCATCCGCCAGTGGATGCCCCGCCAGGCGGCTGAGGCAGACCGGGTCTTCCGCCGGATGTACGGTTCCTCGCTGGAGGAGCGTTTCACTCCCGACAAGTACCAGCTGATGCACATCGAGATGTTCCCGCATCACATCATCCACGCGGAGTGCCTGGGCGGTGAGATAGACCTGCTGCTCAACCGCCGGACGACGGTCGGCTTCCTGCCGTGGCGCTTCGTGGACGGGGAGTCCTGCATTGGCCGGTGCGTGGCCTTCGTGGATGACGCCGAGTACGCCGCGCTGATGGCGCGCAAGATGCAACTGCCGCAGACCCGCTTCGGCGACTGCTACGACCCCGCGCACGTCGAAAGGATCAATCGGTTGACGGTGGGGGGGTAGGGGTTGGAGGTTGGAGGTTGGAAGTTGGAGGTTGGAAGTTGGAGGTTGGAGGTTGGAGGGAGGGGGTGTGGAACGGTTGATTGTCGCCTGCGCTCAGTTTGCGGTCACGCCGATGGCGGTGCGCGAGAACGTGCAGAAGGCGGTCGCCTGGGTCGAACGCGCCGTCGGGGAGAGCGGTGCGCGTCTGGTGGTGCTGCCGGAGACGGTGACCACCGGCTTCACCCCCGGCTGTCCGGTGGAGGAATTGTGGGCGCAGGTGGACCGGCTGCCGGGCGGGCTCTTCGCCCCGGTGGCTGATGTCGCCCGTGGGCTGGGGGTCTACGTTGTCCTGCCTACCTACGAACGCGGGCCGCGACGCGGCGTGGTCTACAACAGCGCCGCCCTCTTCGGCCCGCAGGGTGACCTTCTGGGCGTCTACCGGAAGACCCATCTCTTCCCTACCGAGCGGCGCGCCGCTGGCGGATGGTCTACCCGCGGACGCAGGCCGCTCGTTGTGGAGACCGAACTGGCGAACATCGGCCTGACGATCTGCTACGATGGGGACTTTCCCGAACTCTATCGCTGTGAGGCGATCCAGGGCGCGGAGGTGATCGTGCGGCCTGCGGCCCTGCTGCGCAGTTTCGAGATCTGGGAACTGACCAACCGCGCCCGTGCCTATGACAACCATGTCTACATCGCCGCCTGCAACAGCGTCGGCGCCGACGCTGGCGGCAACTACTATTTCGGCCACAGTATGGTCGTCAGCCCCATCGCCCAGGTGCTGGCCCTGGCGCGGGGGACGGAGGAGGTGATCGCAGCGGAACTCGATCCCGACCCGCTCCGCTATGTCACCTACGGCTCGCGCGCGCCGATGACCTTCGACCACCTGGAGGACCGCAACCTGGCTGCCTATCGGGGCATCCTTGCGCCAGCACGAACACGGTTTCAGGTTGGCAGGTTTCAGGTTCTCAACCCGAAACCTGAAACCTGAAACCTTGAAACCTGAAACCTGAAGGAGCATCCGGGGAACCATGCAACCTCTGCAGGACATCCGCGTGTTGGACATGACTCGCGCTCTGGCCGGGCCGTTCTGCGCGATGATGCTGGGCGACCTGGGAGCGGACGTGATCAAGGTGGAGCAGCCTGGCACGGGGGACGAGAGCCGCGCCTGGGGACCGCCGTTCGTCGGGCGGCCCTATGGCCCTTACCCGGGGGAGTCGGCCTACTTCCTCGCCGCCAACCGCAACAAGCGTAGCGTCACCGTCAACCTCAAGCACCCCGAGGGACAACGCATCATCCATCGCCTGACGCAGACCTCCGACGTGCTGATCGAGAACTTTCGCACCGGCGTGCTGGACGGGATGGGCTTGGGGTACGAGGACCTGCGCCGCCTGAACCCGCGGTTGATCTACTGCTCCATCAGCGGCTATGGCCGCACGGGCCCCTACGCGGAGCGGCCTGGCTATGACTTTATCATCCAGGCCGAGGGGGGGATGATGGGCATCACCGGTCCGGAGGAAGGGCCGCCCTCGCGGGTGGGCATCCCGATTGTGGACATCACCGCCGGGATGTTCGCCGCGACGGCGATCCTGGCCGCGTTGCGGGCGCGGGATTCGAGCGGGGAGGGACAGTGGCTTGACCTCTCGTTGCTGGATACGCAGGTGGCGCTGCTGACCAACGTGGCGTCCAACTACCTGGTGGGAGGAGTTGAGCCCCGCCGTCACGGCAACGCTCACCCCAACCTGGCCCCCTACGAGGCCTTCCGCGCCCGCGACCGCTGGTTTGCCCTGGCCGCGGCCAATGACCGGCAGTGGGCCGCCCTGTGCGCGGCTATTGGCCGGCCGGAACTGAAGGACGATCCGCGCTTTGCCAGCAATGGCGCGCGTGTCTCCAACCGGCACGTGCTGCATGCTGCCCTCGAGGAGACCTTCACCACCCGCGACGCGGACGAGTGGCTGGCCGTGTTGCAGCAGGCCGGACTGCCCTGCGGGCCGATCAACACGGTGCCCGACGTCTTTGCCCATCCCCAGGTTCAGGCGCGGGAGGGAGTGCTGACGACGGAGCACCCCACTGCCGGCACCCTCCGCCTGCCGGGCTTCCCTTACAAGATGTCGGGGACGCCGGCCCAGGTGCGACGTCCCCCGCCGCGGCTGGGAGAGCACACGGAGGAGGTCCTGTCCGACCTGCTGGGCTATTCGGCGGATGAGGTGGCGGCACTGCGGGAGGAGGGGGCAGTGTGAACGGTCGAAGGGCGCAGCAGGAGCGGTGAGGTCCAACCCGACAGGAGGTGAGAACGGTGTTAGCCAGGCCGGGTCTTCCCAGTTTCGATTACGTGCGCGCCAGCACGCCCACGGAGGTCATCCATCTGCTCCAGGAGCACGGCGATGCGGCGCGCCTGCTGATGGGGGGCACTGACCTCTTCGTGCGCATGCGTGACGGGGCCATTCGCCCGCGTCTGGTGGTGGACGTCAAGCATCTGCCCGGCATGCGCGAGGTGACCTGCGACCCTCGGGTGGGGTTGACCGTGGGGGCGGCCCTGACGATGAACGAAATCGCCCGTCACCCTACCGTGCTGGCCCACTACCCGCTGCTTGCGGAGGCGGCAGGCTCGGTCGCCTCGTATCAGTTGCGCAACCGCGCCACGATCGGC
>Ga0209018_1001167_pt1 | contig 22041 bp, 25 predicted proteins | sample YNPBryBLVA2012_FD_185814 | JGI IMG/M metagenome (GOLD analysis project Ga0209018, IMG submission 185814) | Anoxygenic and chlorotrophic microbial mat microbial communities from Yellowstone National Park, USA - YNP Bryant BLVA 2012 (SPAdes)... ...
CGTGAAACGTGAAGCGTGAAGCGTGAAACGTGAAGCGTGAAACGTGAAGCGTGAAACGTGAAGCGTGAAACGTGAAGCGTGAAACGTGAAGCGTGAAACGGGAAACGTGAAACGGGAAACGTGAAGTGGTGGCTTCTGACCTTGCGCGTTTCAGGATAAGGAGAGGATCATGCCCAAGATTCTGATCGTTGACGACGACCCGGATATGGTGATGGCGCTGCGTATGCCGCTGGAGGCCAACGGCTATGAGGTCTCTGTCGCTGCTTCGGGCGAGGAGTGCTTGCAGCAGATCAGGGTCATCGAACCCGACCTGATCATCCTGGATGTGATGATGGAAACTACCACCTCCGGCTTCCAGGTCTCCCTGCAGCTCCGCAGCCCCGACCCCGAATCGGAGTACGCGGCCTACCGCCATATCCCGATCCTGATGCTGACTGCCATCCACACCACCACCTCGCTGCGCTTCGGGCCGGACGAGGCCTATTTGCCGGTGGATGACTTCGTGGACAAACCGGTGGATCCGGATACGTTGTTGAAGAAAGTGCGGGCGCTGATCGGCGGGTAGGGGCGCACGACCGTGCGTCCTACAGGGGGGAAGGTGTGGACCTGAGCCAGGTGTCGGACCGCCTGGCGTCGGCAGCCGCGAAGGTCCTGGAAGCGGACGCTGCGGCGGTCCTGCTGTGGGGAGGAGCAGAGAGCGGTCCGGGGGTCGCCGCTGCTCACGGCGTGGCGGCGGAGGCGCTCCCGCTGACGGACAGCCGGGAGGCGCGCGACGTTCGGCTACCGGTGGCCGAACTGGAGCAGCAAGCCCTGCCGCCCGGCTTCGCCACTGGCCTGGCCGCGCCGCTGCGGCACGACGGTCAGTCCCTCGGCGCCCTCCACGTCTATCGCTCTCGCCCCGCCCCCTTCCGACCTGACGAGGCGGGACGCCTGCAGGCCCTGGCCGAGCTGGGCGCTGCGACGATCGCCCTGGCCCAGGAAGAGGCCCACCTGGAGCGCGTCGAGGCGAGCAAGGCCCAGTTCATCCGCGTCGCCACCCACGAACTGCGCTCGCCGTTAGCGGTGGCCCAGTCGCTGGTGCGCAACGTGCTGAAGGGCTACGCCGGCGCCCTCACCGACCCGCAGCGCGACCTCTTCGCCCGCATCTCCGGGCGGCTGGATTTCCTGGAGAGCCTGGTCAACGACCTGCTCGACCTGGCGGCCAGCCGGGCGCCGGAGCTGGCGGAGCGGGAGGAGCCGGTGGTGGTCAACTCGTCGGTGGGACGGGCGGTGCTGCTACTGCTGCCCCGCGCTGAGGAGAAGGGGGTCGCGCTGATCATCGAACCCTGCTGCGAGGAGCTGGCCGTGCGGGCCAGCGAGGAAGGGCTCGACCGCATCTTCGTCAACCTGGTGGGGAACGCGATCAAGTACACGCCGACGGGGGGGCGGGTGACCGTCACGATGAGCCGCACCGAGGAGGAAATCCAGGTGCGCGTCGCCGACACCGGCATCGGCATCCCCGCCGAGGCGTTGCCCCATCTCTTCGAGGAGTTCTACCGCGCCCCCAACGCCCGCCGCTTCGCCGTCGGCACCGGCATCGGCCTCTCCGTCGTCAAGGAGCTGGTCGAGCGCTACCATGGCCGGATCGAGGTCGAGAGCGCGGAGGGTCAGGGCACGACGTTCACGGTGACCCTGCCGGTGCTGGGGGCGGGGAGCTGCCGGTTGTGAGCCGGGATCCTGCCGCCGTGGAGGGTAACTTGAGCGAGCTAACCGAGGAGATTCGCCGCGTCGCCAGGGAGCTCCTGGAGAGCCGACGGGTCGAGTGCGTCATCGGCTACGAAAGCGGCCCGCGCGCCCGCGCCCGTCCCGCGTTCGTCTACGACCCCGCCGATGTCGGGCGACTGGTCTGGGACGCGAGCTGCGTCCACAACCTGGTCGGTTACCTGCACGATAAGAAGAAGCCGCGCAAGCGCGGCGAGGAGCCGCCGCGCGTCGCCGTGGTGGTCAAGCCGTGCGACAGCCGGGCGATCAACGTGCTGCTCTCCGAGCGGCAGATCGAACGCGAGCGGGTCTTCGCCATCGGCGTGGCCTGCGCGGGGATGCAGGAGGCAGGAGGCGAGAAGCAGGAGCGTTGTGTCCGCTGCGCGGAGCGGGCGCCGGTGGTGTACGACGTCCTGCTGGGCGAGCCGCCACCCCTGCCGCCCGTCGAAGAGGGGTTCGCCGACCTGACCCGCGTCGAGGAGTTGCCGCCGGGGGAGCGGCTGGCCTTCTGGTTGCGCCAGTTCGACCGCTGCATCCGCTGCTACGCCTGCCGCCAGGTCTGCCCCGGCTGCTACTGCACCACCTGCATGTTCGAGCGGGACGATGGGCTGTGGGTGGACGCGGGCATCGAGGTGCCGCAGAAGCACATCTTCCACCTGGGGCGGGCGCTGCACCTGGCCGGACGCTGCGTCGAGTGCAACGAGTGCGAGCGGGTCTGCCCGATGGGACTGCCGCTGAGCCTGCTCAACCGGCTGCTGGTGCGCGAGGTGGAGCAGCTGTACGGCCATCGCGCCGGGCGGGAAGCGGTGCTCACGCCGCTGCTGTTCGAGTTGGGTGAAGAGGGGTCGCCAATATAGGAACCACAGATTACACGGATTATACGGATTTACGGTTGGCGCAGGTTCTGCAGAAGGTGGAGGTCAACAACGATGCTTACAACGGAACTCCTGTACAGGGACTTGACCTATGCGATCATGGGGGCGGCGATGGAGGTGCATCGCGCCCTGGGTTGTGGGTTTCTGGAGTCGGTCTACGAAGCGGGTTTGGTACACGAGCTGACCCTGCGTGGCATTGCCCACGAGCACCAGGCCAAGTTGACTGTGCGTTAAAGGATACTGTGGCCGGCGTTTTTCGAACCGATCTACTGGTGGACGAGAAGGTGATGGTGGAGTTGAAGGCCGCCAGGTCTTTACAAACGTCGTATCCTATAAATCTGTGCAATCCGTGTAATCTGTGGCTAGGTGCGTATCATGCACACCAATTAGTGAGTGGGTCAGAGGAATTGGATGGTGGGCCATCGAATCAGGGAACAATTAGCACTCTTTCCAAAGTCTGATGACGCGAGCAAACGCAAATCTCCTGATGGAGTCACGACCAGCAAACTGATCTGTACCGCCCATGTTGGCACCAACGAGGAACTGTTCCCATTGATATTGGACTTACATGTTCCGCCAGGCTCAGTAGTAGCAGATGTAACCTGTGGTAAGGGTATTTTTTGGAAAAATGTCCCGAAAGACAGGTATACTCTGCTTGCTACGGATATAGAGGATGGCGTTGATTGCCGAAACCTGCCTTACGAAGACGGTACTATTGACTGTGTAGTCCTAGACCCCCCCTATATGGAAGGTCTTTACCGTCGTTCAGAGACTCATATGGCAGGTTCTGGAACGTATGCTGCTTTCCGCTCAACCTATTCAAATGGTGAACCGACCGTCGAAGGGCCAAAGTATCATGATGCTGTTCTTGACCTTTATTTCAAGGCTGGGAAAGAGGCTCATCGTGTTCTACGCAAGTATGGAATCTTGATTGTCAAATGCCAGGATGAGGTAAGTGCTAATACTCAACATTTAACGCATGTGGAAATCATCGTGCATTACCAATCCCTCGGATTCTACGCCAAGGACCTCTTTGTCCTTGTGCGGCCTAACAGACCAGCGGTGAGTCGCATCAAAAAGCAAGAACATGCGCGGAAAAATCATTCCTATTTCCTGGTTTTTGTAAAGACGGATGGAGAAAATCCCCGGAGGAAAAGAGGATAACATGGGTCTACTGGAACAGTGGGGCGTCACACTCAGTGAACTGAACGAAATCCTTGTCTCCCGCCCTAGCTTGCGGGGTATCCTGATCGGATTCATCGCTGAATACAAACTTTCCCAGATGTGGTTTACCGATCCTCGGATTGAAAAGCTTGTGAGGTATGAAAATCACGACCGTACAAGATCTGGTGATTTTGGTTTCCTATACAAAGGGTTGCCGATTAGTGTGCAGGTCAAATCGCTTCAGACCAACACGGTCCGAAAAACGGAGACGGGGTACACGGGCACCTTTCAGTGCGATGCAAGTGATAGACGTGCCGTAAGACTGTCCAACGGGCAAGTTGTTGAGACCACTTGTTTGGTTGTCGGGGGATTCGATTTACTGGCGGTTAACCTCTTCGAGTTCGGGCAGGAGTGGCGATTCGCCTTTGCGAAGAATTCCGACTTGCCGCGCACGAGATCCTCCAAGTACACATTTGAGCAAGGCCAATACTTGCTTGCGACTTCGATTCGGATAACCTGGCCACTTCAGCCCCCATTCTATGAGGAGCCATTTGCAGTTCTGGATGAGATCGTTGGTGAACGAACAAAGAGCGAGTGACCTCGAGTTTCGCGGAAAATGCGCCTAACCTGCCACTCCAGCCGACGCCGCCTTCGGCGGCGCAGCTGAGCATCATACCGTTAAGAGGTTCACGCATGCGATTTACCACTCTCGATAGTTTACGCCTCTGGCTCGACCGCCTGGCCCAGGAAGTGGACCTGGTCGCTCCCCGCGATGTGGACGGGCACGTCCTCTATCGCCCGGTGAGCTCCGCCTCCGAGATGCTCTTCGATTACGAACGGCCGGAGCTTTCGGCGAAGGATTACCTGCTCCCGGCGACGGAGATCATCCTCCGCGCCGAGCAGCGCGGCAAGGAGGTGGCGCTGGAAGAGGTGCTGCCGGAGCGCCGACAGGTGATCTTCGGCATCCGCCCCTGCGACGCCCACGGCCTGGCGGCGATTGACGCATTGTTCCTCCAGCGCGAGCCGATTGACCGCGCCTACCAGCACCACCGCGAGCGGACGGTGCTGATCGGCATGGCCTGCACGCGGATGTGGGAGGGTTGCTTCTGCACTTCGGTCGGCGGCGGGCCGAGCGACGCGACCCATCTGGACGTGCTGCTGCGCCCGACGGAAGGGGGGTACATCGCCCAGCCGGTGACGCCCAAGGGAGTAGCAATTCTGGAGGGACTGGCGGTCGAAGCGCCGCACGGCGAACCGCTGCCGACGGCGGAGTACGCCGAACCGCTGCCGGTCACCCCGCCGGACAAGTGGCGGACACTGTTCGAGGATCGGCTGTGGATGCGTCACGGCGAGCGCTGTCTGAGCTGCCGCATCTGCACCTACGTCTGTCCCACCTGCCGCTGTTTCGACGTGGTCGAGCGGGTGGTGGACGTGCAGCCCGGTCGGACGCGCATCGAACGGCTGCGCGTCTGGGACGCCTGCACCAGCACCAATTACCGCCGCGTCGCCGGCGGGCACAATCCTCGCGCCACGAAATCGTCGCGGCTGCGCAACCGCTTCTTCTGCAAGTTCTGCTACTACCCGCAGGACTTTGGCCCGCTGGGCTGTGTCGGCTGCGGGCGCTGCGTCGTTTCCTGCCCGGTGGAGATTGACATCCGCGAGGTGATGCGGGACGTGGCGGGGCGATGAGGGAGGTATGACACCGTGGCCGTTCGCTTTCATCCACACGCCCGGGAGCGTATGCAAGAGCGAGGTGCGACCGAAGATGAGGTTCGGGCTGCTGTTGAACAAGGGGAGCAGTTCCCGGCCAGGTTTGATCGCGTTGGCTTTCGACGCAACTTCCCTTTCGATGGCGAATGGCGCAGCAGGAGCTACCACTTCAAGCAGGTATAAGCCTATGCAGTCCGGGAAGGTGCTGATTGGTGGGTACTCACGGTGATCACGCGCTACTACTGAGACGAGAACTGGAGGAGGTCAGTGATGAGGTTTTCGTACGACCCCCGCTATAGCATTGCCTACATCTGCTTCCACGAGAAACAGGTTGAAGTGGAGTCCATCCGACTCAGCGATGAACTGGTCGTTGATATGGCACCTGATGGGACTATCTATGGCATTGAACTGCTGAACGCGAACGAGCAGCTGGGCCGTGAGAATGGTGGCAGGCTTCTGCTGGTCAACGAAGCGACCAGTGAGCGCATCGAGCTGCCGCTGTCCGTCGGATGAAGAAGCCTATGGAAACATATCTGAACCCCATGCGCCCCTACCTGGGCCGGTTGGTCGGCGTGCGCGACCTGGCGACCGAGATCAAGCTGTTCCAGGTCGAGTTGACCGAGCCGGAGGGTCGGGCGGCGTTCGCCGACTACCAGCCGGGACAGTTCGCTTTCGTCTCCGCCTTCGGCGCGGGGGAGGCGCCCTTCGGCATTGCTTCCACGCCGCGCCGCGGGCCGCTGCTGGAGTTCGCCGTCAATGCCCTTGGCCATGTCACACGCACGCTGCATGCGCTGGAGGTGGGCGACCCGGTGGGCGTGCGCGGCCCGCTGGGCAACTGCTTTCCGATGGAGCAGCTCAAGGGCCGTAACGTCCTCGTCCTCGGCGGCGGCATCGGCGGCGCGCCCCTTCGCCCGGTCATCCACACCATCCTAGACAACCGCGAGGACTACGGCCACCTGACGATTGTTTGGGCCGCCCGCAGTCCCGACCTGCTCGTCTTCACCGATGAGTTCGACGCCTGGCGCGACGCCTGGGCCACCGATTTCCACGTCACGGTGGATCGCGGGGACGAGAAGTGGACGGGCAACGTCGGCCTGATTACCCAGCTCCTGGAGAAGCTGGCCCCTTCGCCACAGAACGCTGTCGCTATCACCTGCGGCCCGCCGATCATGATCCACTTCGTCTTCCTGACGCTGCAGAAGCTGGGCTTTGCCCCGCAACAGATGCTGACCACGCTGGAAGCGCGCATGCACTGCGGCATTGGCAAGTGCGGACGGTGTAACCTGGGGGAGAAGTTCATCTGCGTGGACGGTCCGGTCTTCTGGCAGTATGAGATCGCCGGGTTTCTGGAGGGGTTTTTGTGACGCGGGGACGCGGAGACGCGGAGACGCGGAGACGCGGGGACGCGGAGACGCGGAGACGCGGAGACACGGAGACACGGAGACACGGAGATGCAGTTCATTGACCTTGGAGGGTTGAATGACGGACGACGAGAAGACCTTCCTTGACGAGATCGCGGCTGTGCCGGGGGGGGAGCGGCTGAAGACGTGTATCCAGTGCGGCACCTGCGGCGGATCGTGCCCGTCGGGGCCGGACATGGACTACACGCCGCGCGAGATCTTCGCCATGGCCATGGCCGGCCTGCGCGACGAGGTGCTCAAAGCCAACACTTTCTGGTTCTGTGTCTCCTGTTACTACTGCACCGTCCGCTGCCCACAGAATATCCCGATCACCGATATCATGTACCGGCTCAAACGCATGGCGATCCAGGCCGGCTACTTCGAGGCCTCGATCACTGACTTCTCCGAGACCTTCGTCGGGCAGGTGGAGACCTACGGGCGCAGTTTCGAGCTGGGGCTGGCGACGGGTCACTATCTGCGCCACCACCCGATCCGCAGCGTGCGCATGTCGCCGCTGATGTTGGGGATGATCAGCCGTGGACGGATGGCCTTCACCCCACAGCGCATCCGCGGGGTGCGCCAGTTGCGGGCGATCCTGCGTCGGGCGAAAGAACTGGGAGGTGCGTGGTGAGATACGCCTATTTCCCCGGCTGCTCCCTGGAACGCAACGCCGCCGCCTATGACGTCTCCTTCCGCATGGTGGCGAAGGCGCTGGACATGGAGTTGGTCGAGCTGGACGACTGGAACTGCTGCGGGGCGACGGAGTACTTCTCGCTCGACCTGCTGCCCGCCTACGCCCTGGTCGCCCGCAACCTGGCCCTGGTGGACCCGGCGCTCGACCAGGTGATCGCGCCATGCTCGGCCTGCTACTACAACATGCTCAAGACCGACAAGAACATGGCCGCCTACCCGGAACTGGCGGCGGCGATCAACGAGGCGCTGGCGGCGGGGAAGATGCACTACGAACCGGGACGGGTCCATTCCCGCCACGCGCTGGACGTGATCGTCGAGGATTTCAGCCTGGAGCAGATCGCCGCTCACGTCCGCAAGCCGCTGCGCGGACTACGTCTGGCCCCCTACTATGGCTGCGTCACCGTCCGCCCGGCCGGACACGACGACCCGGAGTACCCGCAGCGGATGGACCGGCTGTTGGAGACGTTGGGGGCGGAGGTGGTGGACTACCCGGTCAAGGCCGACTGCTGCGGCGGTCACATGACCCAGCTCAGCGCCGACACGGCCTACGAGATGATCCGCTACCTGTTGCACAACGCCGCCCGCGCCGGCGCCGATGCCCTCGTCACCGCCTGCCCGATGTGCCAGCTCAACCTGGACGCTTACCAGGGGCAGGTCAATGCCCACTTCGGCACGGACTACCATATCCCCGTCCTCTATTTCACCCAGATGATGGGCCTGGCCTTCGGCATGGACGCGCAGGAATTGGGGCTGGGGCAGGAGATCGTCTCCGCTGCGCCGGTGTTGGAAAAGCTGCGCCGCCCGCCGCCGGAGGAGGAGCCGCCGGCGGCCAAGCCGCGTCGCGATCGGCAGGCCCTGCCGATGCCGGAGCTGCTTGCTAGATGAAGGCTCCCGAGGTTGGTGCCCTCGCAGATCTGGATGCGCACGGAGGTGCTCAATGAGGATTGGCGTCTATATCTGTCACTGCGGGTCGAACATCGCCGGCATGGTGGATGTGTCGGAGGTGGCCCAGTGGGCGGCTTCCCTGCCGGACGTCGCCGTCGCCCGCGACTACCGCTTCATGTGCTCCAGCCTGGGCCAGGAGCTGATCCAGCAGGACATCCGCGAGCTGGGGCTGGAGCGGGTCGTGGTAGCCTCGTGCACGCCGCGCATGCACGAACCGACCTTCCAGCGGGCGCTGGCCGGCGCCGGGCTGAACCCCTACTTCTTCGACATGGCCAACATCCGCGAGCAGTGCGCCTGGGTGCACGATAGCCCGGAGGAGGCCACCCGCAAGGCCAAGGCGCTGGTCGAGGCGGCGGTGTTGCGGGTGCGTCACCAGCAGCCGCTGAGCACCCAGCGGGTGCCGGTCCAGCCGGCCACCCTGGTCGTCGGCGGCGGCATCGCCGGCATCCAGGCCGCCCTGGAGCTGGCCAACTCCGGCTACCCGGTCTACCTGGTCGAGCGCGAACCGTCCATCGGTGGGCGGATGGCCCAATTGGACGAGACGTTCCCGACGCTGGACTGTAGTGCCTGAATTCTCGGCCCCAAGATGATGGATGCCGGTCGGCATCCCAACATCACTCTCCTGACCTACAGCGAGGTCGAAGCGCTCTCCGGCTACATGGGCAACTTCCGCGTGCGGGTGCGTCGGCGGGCACGCTCGGTGGACGCGGCCAAGTGCACCGGTTGCGGATTGTGCCAGGAAAAGTGCCCCACGTCGGTGGTGGACACCGGCTACGAGGCCGGGCTGGGTTATCGCAAGGCGATCTACCGTCCCTTTGCCCAGGCCGTGCCGGCGGTGCCGGTGATTGACCGCGCCCACTGTCGCTTCTTCACCCAGGGCAAGTGCAAGCTCTGCGAGAAGGTCTGTCCCACCGGCGCGATTGACTACAGCCAGGAGGACACCGTCGTCGAACTGCAAGTGGGCAACATTATCCTGGCCACCGGCTTTGACCCGTTCGACGCCCGGCGCATCCCCCAGTACGGCTACGGCCGCTACCCCAACGTCTTCACCAGCATGGAACTGGAGCGCATGCTCAGCGGGGCCGGGCCCACCGGCGGACGAGTGGTGCTGCGGGACGGGGTGACCGTGCCGCAGCGCGTGGCGATCATCCACTGCGTCGGTAGCCGGGATCAGAACTACCACGAATATTGTTCGCGGGTCTGCTGCATGTACTCGCTCAAGCTGGCCCACCTGATCCGCCACAAGACCCACGCCGAGGTCTACAACTTCTACATAGACATCCGCACCCCCGGCAAGCTGTACGAGGAGTTCTACCATCGCATGCTCGACGAAGGGGTGCACTTCATCCGTGGGCGGGTGGCCCAGGTGACGAGCGCTACCCGCCGCCCGGAGGAGGAGGGCAGGCTGGTCGTGCAGGGGGAGGACACGCTGACCGGGCGGCAGCAGCGGCTGCCGGTGGACATGGTCGTCCTCTCGGTGGGGCTGGAACCGCGCCACGACAGCCGCCAGGTGGCCCACATCTTCAACATCAGCACCGACGCCGATGGCTGGTTTAAGGAGAAGCACCCCAAGCTCGACCCGGTGGCGACGATGACTGATGGGGTGTTCATCGCCGGCTGCGCCCAGGGCCCGCGCGACATCCCCGACTCGGTGGCCCAGGGGTCGGCGGCGGCGGCACGGGTGCTCTCCTTCATCGGCCAGGGCGAAGTCGAGGTGCAGGCCTCCACCGCCGTGGTGGACGAGATGACCTGCGTCGGCTGCGGACAGTGCGTCCAAACCTGCCCCTACGCGGCGATCGAGTTCCTGGCGGAGCGCAAGGTGGCCCACGTGGTGGACGTGTTGTGCAAGGGTTGCGGCACCTGCACCGCCGCCTGCCCGTCGAAGGCCATCTCCCTGCGCCACTTCACCGACCGGCAGCTCGTCGCCGAGATGCTGGGGGCGATGTACGCGATGCGGATGCAGGAGGCGACGGTATAGGAGAGCACGGAACACGCAACAAGAAACGCGTATTCCGTGGTGCGTGTTCCATGTCTGAGGATGGCTACTATGCATGAAGCAGCTTACGAACCCAAAATCATCGGCTTTCTGTGCAACTGGTGCAGCTACGCCGGGGCCGACCTGGCCGGCGCGGCGCGGTTGAAGTACCCGCCCAATCTGAAGATCATCCGCGTCCCCTGCTCCGGACGGGTCTCCCCGGAATTGGTCATCCGCACCTTCCGCGAGGGCGCTGACGGGGTGATGGTGCTGGGCTGTCACATCGGCGATTGTCACTACAGCACCGGCAACCACCGCACCGCCCGTCGCATGCCGATCCTGGCCGCCCTGCTGGCCTTCACCGGCATCGAGCCGGAACGCTTCCTGGTCAAGTGGGTCTCTTCCTCGGAGGGGGCGCTGTTCGCCCAGACGGTGCAGGAGTTCACCGAACGGCTGCGCACCCTCCCCCCGCTGCGCGAACGCCTGGCGCGGGCGGAGGAATTGCATCCCGGTTAGGTGATGCTTGATACTTGCCCAGGCGGACGGGAGATGTTACAATACGTCGCAACGTCAGCTCACCCTCCCGCAGGTCCGGAAGTGACCGAGCAACGAATCGGAGTGGCCATGGAAGTGCGATTCGGGCTGCAAATTGCGCCCAAACCTGCGGGAGGGTGAGCAGTTACTACGATTCGTCATCCCAAAACGAGAGGAGGAAGATAAGATGAAGATCAGTGGCATCGAGTTCCCGGACGACCTGTACTACGACCGTCAGCACGGTTGGGCGCGCGTCGAGGGCGGCGTCGTCGTCCAGGGCATGACCGACTTCGGGCAGAAGATCGCCAAGGAGATCGTCTTCGTCGAGAGCCCCTCGGTCGGGCGGGCCGTGACCCAGGGACAGACCTTCATGTCTATGGAGTCGGGCAAGTGGGTAGGCCGCGTCCAGGCCATGGTCAGCGGCAAGATCACCGAGGTGAACGGAGAACTGGAGTTCGACCCCACCCTGATCAATCAGTCCCCCTTCGGCGATGGCTGGTTGGTCAAGATCCAGATGGCCGACGCCGGTGAGCTGAATAACCTGCTGCGAGCCAACTCGCCGGACTTCCAGGCTTTCATCGAGGGCGAGGCGGAGAAGTTCAGGGAACTCCTGGGCTAGTCTGCTTCCTTTAAGGCATCATGCGCAGTGCATAGCAGGCACTGCGCATGATGTCCCGTATGGGAGGAATGCGTGAGTACGAAGACCACCCTCCGATGGCCAGGTCGTTGCTCATCGTGGACGGCCCTTTCCTGTCTCGCCATCCTGGCGCTGCTTCTGGTGGGCTGCTCCCCCCGGCCACCGACCTGGCCTCCCCCCTCCGAGGGGGCGGACCGCGCCTCCAACTGGCACATGGACGCGGAGCGATTCCTGAACTCGGCGCACGGCGGTGTGGCCTGCGAGACATGCCATGCCGACATCATGCCGAACGAGACGACGGCGGAAGCGCATCCGGATCTGGACCGGCTGTTGCGTTCGGCCACGTCTCTCTACGACTACCGCACATGCGCCACCTGTCATCCCCAGGAGTATGCTGCCTACGAAGTCGGCGCTCACGCTGCAGCCAGGGCGCGGCCGACAGAGGGAAGCGAACCGTCGCCGACGTGCGGCCACTGTCACGATCCTCACTATGCTACGGCCAGTACACGGAGCGAGCTGCTGACCGGCGTCGTCGAGACGTGCGGCGGCTGTCATCCAGAGGCCCTAGAGTCCTACCAGCATGACTACCACGGCAAGGCGGCTCTTCTGGGATATGAGCAGGCGGCCACCTGCACCGATTGTCACGGGGCCCATACTGTCTCTGCCTTCCAAAATGCTGCCGAGACCGTCCAGGCTTGCCGCCGTTGCCACCCGCAGGTCACCGAAGACATGGCCAGCTACCTCGTCCACGCCCGCGAGACGCTCCGTGCGGAACCGCAGGAATCCCGCGCCGGAGAGTATGCTCTGCTATTCTGGGTCAAGCTCTTCTTTACCGTGCTGGTGGTCGCCGTGCTGACCTTTTTCTACACCCACACTGGGTTGTGGTTCTTGAGGAGCCTGCATGAACGGCTGAAGAGAGGGCGTCATGGCGGAGAGAAAGGCTAGACGTGTGGAATACTGGCGTTTCAACATCTATCACCGGTTCGTCCATTTGCTGGTTCTTGTCAGTTTCTTCGGCGCCACGATCAGCGGGATGCCGTTGAAGTATGCCAGCGCTGGCTGGGCCCAGTGGATGATCCGGCTGCTGGGTGGGGTCCATGTCGCCGGGGCCATCCACCGCATCAGCGCGGTGGTCATCGCGTTGTGGTGCCTGATGCACCTGGCCTATGTGGCTCACTACGTGTTGGTGCGGAGGCGGAAGCCTTGGGGGCCGGACACGCCGGTGCCGACGGTGAAGGACATCCGGGACCTGTGGCACAACTTGCGCTATTTCCTCGGCGTGGGCAGTCGCCCTCTCTTCGATCGCTTCACCTACTTCGAGAAATTCGACTACTGGGCGGTCTTCTGGGGCGTGCCCATTATTGGCCTCTCCGGGCTGGTACTGTGGTTTCCTGCCTTCTTCTCCCGCTTCCTGCCGGGGATCGTTATCAACATCGCTCACATCATGCACAGTGACGAGGCGCTCTTGGCCGTTGGCTTCATCTACATCGTGCATATGTTCAACACGCATATCCAATTCGACAAGTTTCCTCTCAACCCGGTGATCTTCACCGGGAAGGTGACGGAGGAAGAGTTGATCCATGAACGTCCCCTCGAATGGGAGCGGACCCAGGCCGACCCCCGACACCTTGACGAGATGAGGGTGCGATGAAGAGTAGACGGCTTAGCACGACAGTTCTTCTGGGGGTCGGCGCCCTTCTCCTGCTCTGGCTGGCCGTGGCGCCGACAGTCGGGGCGCAGGACCCAGGGCCGGAGAGTGACGGGCGGGACTGCTGGGCCTGTCACAGGCAGCCCACTCTGGCCGGTCTCGACGGCACGCGCGCCAGCATCGCGATGTGTCTGGATTGCCACGGTGACCCTCAGGTTGACGAGTGGGCGCGGGCCGGGCGCACACCTGTGTACGTGAATGGGGCTCGCTACGCCGATACGCTCCATGGGCAGATCGCTTGTGTGGCCTGTCACACGGACGTGGCGCGCAATCCCCATCGGGCTGAGTCGCCTGTTGCCTGTGCGGACTGTCACGCGGTCATCCTGAGCCATGTCAACATGGGCGCTCCACACCTCAGCACCGACTGCGCGGCCTGTCACCGCTCGGATCTGCCGGTGGTGCGTAACGATGAAACCGGTCGCCTGGAGGTGGCCCGCGTGGATGCGGCGGGCAATCCGCTGGATCGCACGGCCCACGCCCTGACGACCGACGTGACCTGCACGGCATGTCATGTTCCCGGCAACGACGTTGGCGCGCCGGCCGTGGCGTTGCCGGCTCGTGGCCTCCTCTGTATGCCTTGCCACGACGCTGCACCAATCGTCAGTGTGGGGGTGGGCGCCTCCTCATCGAGGGTCACAGACTACGGTTCCATCGTGGGCTTGCTGATCCTGGCGGTCGGTATGACGGTGAACTTCTCGCTGTACCTGCGGGGCGAGATTCCTGGCCATCCCGGCCTGACCGCGATGCAGAAACTGTCCTACATTGTCGAAGAAGGGGTTCGTCTCCTCTTCTCGCGCCGCATCTTTCGCCTGGCCTGGGGCCTCGTCGCCGAGGGCATCTTCCTGCGCCGCGTCTTGCGGGAGAGTGTGGGCCGGTGGGTGATGCACTCGCTGATCTACCTGCCGTTCCTGGCCCGCTTCCTCCTGGGGTTGATCACCTGGCTGGGCGAGGCACTCTGGCCTGCCGCCGCGTGGACGCAGACGCTGGCGAACCGAGATGCGCCGGCTGTGGCGTTCGCCTATGACTTCCTGGCCCTGCTGGTCATCCTCGGCGTGCTGATGGCGCTCTGGCGGCGTTTCGTCCTGCGCGACTCACGCCTGCGCACGGGCCCGCAAGATCGGCTCGCGATTTTCCTGCTCGGAGGCCTCTTCCTGGTCGGGATCCTCGCTGAGGCGGTCCGAATCCTGAGCGCCGGCACGCCACCGGAGGTAGCGGTCTACTCTTTCCTGGGATACGGCGTGGCCGCGCTGTTGCGTCCCCTGGGCCTGACCTGGACGACGGTGTATCCGATGGTTTGGTACCTTCACGCCTGGCTGGCTGCCGCAGCTATCGCCTATCTGCCATTCAGCAAGTTTATGCACATTCTCGTCGCCCCCCTGCTGGCCAGCCTGGATACTGCTAGAGAGGGTTCGCATTGATGACTGGGACGCCTATCTCCTTTACCGTGCGCCAGTTGCTTGAACTGGATGGCTGCACCCGCTGCGGGGAGTGTGTGCTTTGGTGTCCGACCTTTGCCGAGAAGCCGGACCTGGAGGCGATCACGCCGCTTACCAAGATCGAGACGGCGCGGCGGTTCCTGCGCGGCGAGCATGGCCTGTGGGCCCGTCTCTTCAAACCGCGCTCCCCAGACCCGGAAGCGCTGCAGGTCTACTCCGCCGGCACCTACGACTGCACCCTCTGCGGCCGCTGCGCCGTCGTCTGCCCGGCACATATCCAGACGCGCAGCCTGTGGATCGCCATGCGCGAGTCGCTGGTGCAGCAGGGGGTCTATCCGGAGACGCTCGACCGGCTGCGCGAGACGGTCACTACTGCCTACAATATCTCCGGCGACGACAACGCCAACCGGCTGATCTGGAGCCAGAACCTGCCCGAGATCCCCGCCGGCGTGGGCAAGAAAACGCGGGCCGAGATGGTCTACTTCGTCGGTTGCGTCTCCTCGTTCTACCCGCAGTCCTACTCCGTGCCGCAGACGATCGTCCAGATCCTGGAGCGCGGCCAAGTGGACTACATGACGATGGGCGGAGAGGAGTGGTGTTGCGGCTTCCCGCTGATCATCGCCGGCATGGGCGAGGCGGCGGTGGCTTCGATCCGCCACAACGTCGAGGCGGTGCGCCGCACCGGCGCCAGGCGACTGGTCGCGGCCTGCCCCTCTTGCTACCACATCTGGAAGCACGATTACCCGCGTGTGCTGGGTGAACCGCTGGGGATCGAGGTGCTCCACATCACCGAGCTGCTCGCAGAGCTGATCGTCGGCGGGCGCATCCGGCTCAACCCGCTGGAGGAGAAGGTCACCTACCACGACCCCTGCGACCTGGGCCGGACCAGTGGCATCTACGACGCCCCGCGCAACGTGATCCGCGCCATCCCCGGCGTGACCTTCGTGGAGATGGAGCACACCCGCGAGTATTCGCTCTGCTGCGGCGGCGGCGGCGACGTGGAGATGGCCGACGCCGAGCTATCGGCGGCGGTGGCCAAACGGCGCATCGGCGAGGCCCAGGCGACCGAGGCGAAGGTGCTGCTCTCCGCCTGTCAGCAGTGCAAGCGCACCCTGGCCGGCGCCGCCCGCCGCGAAAAGGTGCGCGTCCGCGTGCTGGACGTGGCCGAGCTGGTCGCCCAGCAGATGGCAAGCGATTGATTTGACGGAAACCTGGCGACTGCTGGATACTGGGCCGCGCCCGGCGGCCGAGAACATGGCCCTCGATGAGGTGGTGCTGACGGCGCGCAGCCGCGGCGCGGTGCCGAACACGCTGCGCTTCCTCCAGTTCTCCCCGCCCTGCACGCTCGTCGGCTACCACCAGTCGGTGGAGCAGGAGGTTCGCGTCCCCTACTGCCAGGAGCACGGCATCCAGATCAACCGCCGCCTCACCGGCGGCGGTGGTCTCTTCTGGGACGAGAGCCAGTTGGGCTGGGAGGTCTTCGCCGCCCAGGACGACCCGCGCTTCCCTGGCGACATCGAGGCGCTCTACGAGCGGCTGTGCCAGGGGACGATCCGGGGGTTGCAGAAGCTGGGCGTGCCGGCGGCGTTCCGGCCCAAGAACGACATCGAGGTACACGGACGCAAGATCTCCGGCACCGGCGGCACGAGTATGGACGGGGCGTTCCTCTTCCAGGGCACGCTGCTGGTGGACTTCGACGTGGACACGATGCTCCGCGCCCTGCGTATCCCGGTCGAGAAGCTGAAGGACAAGGAGCTGGCCTCGGTGCGCGAGCGGGTCACCTGCCTGGCCTGGGAGCTGGCTGCCGCGCCGCCGCTGGCGCAGATCAAGGCCGCGCTGGTCGAGGGCTTCGCCGAGATACTGGACGCGGCGTTCGAGCCAGGCCCGCTCGCGCCGTTCGAGGAGGAGCTGCTGGCCCGCCGGCTGCCCTTCTTCCAGTCCGACGAGTGGGTCTACGGCGTGCGCCGCTCGCTCAACGAACGCAACGAGCTGCGCGCGCTCTACAAGAGTCCCGGCGGGCTGATCCGCGTCTCCCTGCTGGTGGATTCCGGGGCGCGGCGCATCCGCGAGGCGTTCATCACCGGCGACTTCTTCGCCTACCCCCGGCGGGCGATCCTCGACCTGGAGGCGCGGCTCAAGGGCGCGCCGGCCCGCCTGGACGCGGTACGACCCATCGTCGAGGACTTCTTCGCCACGACGGACGTGCGCATCCCCAGCGTCACCGCCGCCGACGTGGTGCGCACGCTGCAGGAGGCGCTGGACAAGACCGGCTACGTCGCCTACGATATCCGCCCCGACGAGGCGAACTTCGTCTTCTCCGTGGTCCGGCCGTTGAACGAGATCATGGATCGCGGCGCTGCGCCCCGCGCCCTGCTCCTGCCCTACTGCGCGAAACTGCCCGCCTGCGAGTATCGCTACCAGACCGGCTGCGCCGGCTGCGGCGGCTGCGGTATCGGCGACGCCTTTCACCTGGCCGAGACCTACGGCTACGAACCGATCTCCATCCAGAACTACGAGATGCTGGAGGAAACGCTGGAGCAGCTCAAGGCCCGCGGCTTCGCGGCGTTCGTCGGCAGTTGCTGCGAACCGTTCTACGCCAAACACCGCGACGACTTCGAGCGGATCGGCCTGCCCGGCATCCTGGTGGACGTGGATAGCTCGACCTGCTACGACCTGGGACGGGAAGAGGACGCCCACGTCGGGCGTTTCGAGAACCAGACCTACCTGAAGATGGAGCTTCTGGAGCGGGTGGTGGCCCGCCTGGCGCGCCATGGAAGCAGTTGACCTGTTGGTCGTTGGCGCGGGGCCGGCGGGGTGCGTCGCCGCCCGCGTCGCCGCCGAGGCCGGGCTGCGGGTGCTGATCGTCGAACAGCGCCCCACCGTCGGCCTGCCGGTGCAGTGCGCCGGCTACGTGCCGGCGCAGATCGTCGGTCACGTGTCGCTGCCCGAACGGTGCATCGCCCAGCGCATCCGCACCATGCGCACGACCCTGCCCGACGGCGAGTCGGTGGAGACTCCCGCCCCCGGCTACGTCCTCGACCGCGCCCTGTTCGACCAGGGGCTGGCCGTGGCTGCCTGCCGGGCCGGGGCGGCGCTGTGGACGGGGGCGCGGGCGGTGGCGCGCAGCGAACGCGGCGCGCTCGTCCGCCGCGGCAGCCGGGACGTGGAGCTGGCCTGCCGCGTGCTCGTCGGCGCCGATGGCCCTCGCTCGACCGTCGGGCGCTGGATTGGACAGGTGAACGAGGAGCTGCTGGATGGCCTGCAGGTGGAGGTCGTGCTGCCTGCGCCGCGGGCGTCCACGGAGGTCTATTTCGACCCCGCATACGCCGGCGGCTACGGCTGGCTCTTCCCCAAGGGGGAGACGGCCAATGTCGGCGTGGGGGTCAATCGGCGCATGGGCGGGCAGCCGCGAGCCGCGCTGGAGCACCTGCTGGCGCGGCTGGGCATCGGGCGCGACGCGGTCGTCGGCCACGTGGCCGGCCCGATCCCGTCTGGCGGGCCGGTGAGCCAGGTCCGTGTGGATCACGTGCTCCTGGTGGGCGACGCCGCCGGCCACACCCACCCCGTCACCGGCGCGGGGGTCTTCGCCGCCGTGGTCGGCGGGACGCTGGCCGGGCAGGCGGCAGTCCGTGCTGTTCAGACAGGCGACGCGGCGGCGCTGGATGAGTACCCGCACGAGTGGGACGCCTTCATGGGCGGGCCGCTGCGCCACGCGCTGGGGAAACGGCGCTGGCTGGATCAGCACTGGAGCGCCGACCCCGTCGCCCTGAGCGCGGCCGTCCGCCGGGCCTGGATCGCGTTCCGGGAGTATGGGCGGCGATAAGAGTCAGGAAGCAAGAGGCAGGACGTATGGCGCACGGAACACGGAACACGCCACACGCAGGCAGCGATGAGCTGGAAAGTGGCAGGAGCATGGAGAACGTACTGGAAAGCCCGGACTACGTGCAGATCAGCACGGCGGCGGCGATGGTGCTGGGGTATCAACCGGCGGTTTTCCGCCGCAATGCCTGCCTGACCGGCCTGAACATGCTGGTCACCTACGCCGACGGTTGTGTGGGACGTTGCGGCTACTGCGGCCTGCACAGCCAGCGGCGGGTGGCAGCGGACAGGCGTACGTTCATCCGCGTCGGCTGGCCGACGCAGGCGGTGGACGATGTGATCCGCCGGCTCAACGCCGATGGCGGCCAGTTGCGCCGCGTCTGCGTCGGTATGATCACCCATCGCCGCGCCTTCGACGATATGAACGCGATCATCCGCCGCTTTCATGAGGAGACTGACCGTCCGATCAGCGCGCTCATCGGCCCGACGATGATCCGCGACCTGGGGCGGCTGGCGGAGATCCAGGCGGCCGGCGCCGACATGGTCGGCATCGCCATTGACGCGGCCACGCCGGAGCTATTCGCCCGCTGGCGAGGGAAGGGGGTCGGCGGCCCCCATCGCTGGGAGCACTACTGGGCCACGGTCGAGGCCGCCGTGCCGGTCTTCGGTCGCTATCGGGTCGGCGTGCATCTGGTCGTCGGCCTGGGAGAGACGGAGCAGGAGATGGTCGCCGCGATCCAGCGCGCCCACGACCTGGGCGCCCACACGCACCTGTTTTCTTTCTTCCCTGAAGCGGGATCGCTGATGGAGCACCATCCGCAGCCCTCCTACGGCACTTACCGCCGGGTGCAACTGGCCCGCTACATCATCAACATGGGCTACGGGCGGATCGAACAGATGGATTTCGACGCCGACGGGCGGATCGTGGACTTCGGCGTGCCCACGGACGAGCTGATCCGCTACGGCGAGCCGTTCATGACCTCCGGCTGCCCCGGTCCCGACGGGCGGGTGGCCTGCAACCGGCCCTTCGGCAACGAGCGAGCCGGCCGCCCGATCCGCAACTACGCCTTCCTGCCCGAACCGGAGGACGTGGAGCTGATCCGCTATCAGTTGCGCGAGCCGTGAGCATGGCCGGGGACGCGGAACGACTCTTCGGATTGCCGTGGGAGGAACTGCAGGGGCGGGCCTGGGCGGCGCGTCGGCAGCATCACGCGGATACCCTCCGGTTCGCCGTGCCGGGGAACAAGCGGTACGACACGGAGGACTACCACAACACGCCCCATCGCTTCGCCAATGTCAGCGTGACCGGGCGGCAGTGCCGCCTGATGTGCGAGCACTGTCGCGGCGAGCTGCTCGACGGGATGATGCCGGCGACGACGCCGGACGAGCTGCTTGCCCTGGGCCGGCGGCTGATCGAGCGCGGCTGCGAGGGGCTGCTGGTCAGCGGCGGGGCGGACGCCGACGGACAGGTGCCGCTGCAACCGTTCCTGCCCGCTCTCGCCCGCCTGAAGGAATGGGGCCTGGCGGTGATCGTCCATACCGGCGTGGTGGAGCGGGAGACGGCGCGGGGGCTGCGGGATGCGGCGGTGGATCAGGTGCTCTTCGACGTGGTGGGCGACGCAGAGACGATCCGCCAGGTGCTGCACCTCGATCTGACGCCGGAGGATTACGGGCGGATGCTCGCCCTGTTGCGGGAGTTCGACCTGCCGATCGCCCCGCACGTGGTCATCGGCCTGCACTTCGGTCAACTGCGCGGGGAGCTGCGGGCGCTGGAGATGGTGCGGCAGGCGGAGCCGGCGGTCGTCGTGCTCGTCGTCCTGCGCCCGCTGCCGCACACGCCGATGGCCGGTCTGGCGGGGGTGGATGCGGAGGCGGTGGGACGGCTGGCCGCCGTGGCCCGTCTGCTCGCCCCGTCCACGCCGCTGACGCTGGGCTGCGCCCGCCCGGCCGGGCTGGATAAGGTCGAGATGGAGCGGCGGGCAGTGCTGGCGGGGGTCAACAGCGTCGCCTATCCCGATCCGGCGACGGTCCGCCTGGCCGGGGAACTGGGGCTGACGGTGGCTTTCCTGGAGCGCTGTTGCACGCTGACCGTCGGCGCGCGCGGGGGAGCGGCGTGAAGCTGGCCTTCTACCCCGGTTGCCTGGTGCTGCAGCGCATGCCCGCATACGAGGCAGCGACGCGGGCGGTGTTGCGGGCGTTGGGGATCGAGCTGGCGCTGGTGCAGCGGGCCGCCTGCTGCGGCGCGCCGGTGGTCGAGTCGTTCAGCGCCGACTGGGTCACCCTGGCGGCCTACAACCTGGCGTTGGTGGAGGCGATGGGCCAGCGCACGGTGGTCACGGTCTGCGGCGGCTGCACGAACACGCTGACCCGCGCCGGGCGCGCCCTGGCGGACCCCCAAGTGCGGGGCGAGGCAAACCGTCGCCTGGCGCCGCTGGGCCTGGCGGTGAGCGGGGCGGTGGAGGTTCGTCATCTGGTGCGGCTGCTGGCGGAGCGGGAGGACGAGCTGCGCAAGTTGATCGTTCACCCGCTCGACCTTCGTGTCGTGATTACCAATCCCTGCCAGGCCATCCGTCCCAGCGAAGTGATGCAGTTCGACGACCCGCAGGAGCCGCAGGCGCTGCGCCGGCTGGTCGAGCTGACCGGCGCGGAGGTGGTGGAGGGCGAGGACGACTGCTGCGGGGCGACGCTGCTGCTGGCCGACACGCGCCTGGCGCTGGCCGCCGGGCGGCGTCGCCTGGAGTCGGCGAGGGCCGCCGACGCACTGCTCCACGCCTGCGGCAACTGCCACCTGCTGCTGCAACGGGGTCAGTCGCTGCTGGCGCGGGACGATCCCGACCTGCGCCGGCGGGCGCTGCTCCTGCCGCAGCTCCTGAGCCTGGCGATGGGTGGGGACACGGATTGCCACGGATGGGACACGGATTGCCACGGGTGAAGATACGGATTCACGATGGGACGACCGGATGAGTGTCTCGGCTGTGGGCTGTGTGTCACTGTCTGCCCGGTGGAGCGGGTGGGGGGGCGGACGATCCTGTCGTCCCTGGCCGATCCCACGGCTGAGATGGGCAATCCGTGGCTGTGCACGTCATGCTGGCGCTGTCAAGAGGCCTGCCCGGTGGGGGTGGACATCCACGGGCTGATGATGGCCCTGCGCCGCGAGCAGCCGGCGCCGGAGGGCTACCGGCGGGCGTTCGAGAATGTGCTGTCCTGCGGCTACGCCCTGCCGCTCGACGCGGCGGTCCACGAGCTGCGCGCGGCCCACGGCCTGGAAGCGGTGGAGATGGTGCAGGCGGAGTGGGTGAGGATGGTTGTGAAACGTGAAACGTGATGCGTGAAACGTGAAACGTGATGCGTGAAACGTGAAACGTGATGCGTGAAACGTGAAACGTGATGCGTGAAACGTGAAAC